>Ga0179591_1405895_pt1 | contig 20417 bp, 20 predicted proteins | sample CZOMad2_1_08_16f_FD_182891 | JGI IMG/M metagenome (GOLD analysis project Ga0179591, IMG submission 182891) | Vadose zone soil fungal communities from Angelo Coast Range Reserve, California, USA - CZOMad2_1_08_16fungal (PacBio error correction) | ecosystem: Environmental > Terrestrial > Soil >... | reverse complement strand
CCTCCCGCGATTGATAAGATTGACCCCCTCTGCGAAAAGACCCCAGAAGAGGGATCGGCGCCACTTAGCGATCACTTTACGCAGGGAGCGAGAGAGAAACTCCCTCTCGGAAGAAAAATTGCTTCTCCCTTCCAGGTGCCTTGCCGGACAGAGCGCCACAGTCCCATTCCCCCTAAGATTCTATAGAGGGCCGCAACGTCCCCATGCGAGCCTTTCAAGGCGGCTTTTCCCTCTAAACCCCCGGGCCGGCACCAGGAAGAAATCGAACGCTTCCGGAAGAGCCGGTCCCCCTTCGGTACACGACTACCCGCAAGCCCTTAAAGATTCCCCGACCTCTCCGGACACTTCCAGGAGACCTCCCAAGTTTCCCTCCCGGAGGAAAGACCCCCCGATGGCGACGGCCCGAAGGGCGAAGGAACGCCTGGATGGAGCATTGTCCCTTGTGTTCCTCTCTCCCTCCGGGAGCGGGATCCCAGGAAGATTTGTGTTCCGGAGAGACGGCCCAAGTGGATGAGTACGGGCTCCCCTCCTGGGCAAGAGGCTTTTTCCCTCCGAAAAATTCCTGGGACGGCTATGTCCCCCAAAAGCAGATAGTACTGTATTCTCTAAAAATGACCCACCTAATCTTCGGACCCCCGGTTAAAGGACCTCACATAGAGGGCCCTCCTTTCTTTCATGCCGTCGAAGATGACCTCCTTGAGTCCCGCTACCACGTCAGGAGCTTCTCCTAGAAGATTTTCAAAGATGACTGACCTCAGTTCTGCGGAAGCGTCTACGGAGGATCGTCACTCAAAATTTCCTCCTTCCGAAGGAAGCTAGGCTCTCGGTAGTCCGGGACGGTGGCCTTCAAGAATCTTTTTTCTTTGACCACCATTTTCGATGAGAACGCCTTCCCAGAGACGAGTGGTGACTTTCGTCAATTTGATTCGCTGCTCAGTCCCCAGAGAGGAGGGGCCAGAGCAGTTCCATCCCCAAGATAGGCGTGCTGTCACGCCGTCCCGGTGCGGATCGATCTGATAGCTGAGGGAACCCCCCTTTAAAGCTGCGCTTTGCCGTTGCGTGGACCTTTCCTCAATTCGAGACCCAGATCCCTTCCGGCCTGGTTTGCTGAAGACCTAAGAGGCTCCCTGCTTTGAATTTCTCTCTTTCTCCGAGTTAGAGGAATAGCAAGCTTTTCCCTTCGAAAAAGGAGATTGTGATCTCTTTTTTGGAGGCTTTCCCTGCTTCTTCGGAGACGGAACTCCCCTTGGGTCGTCCGACCGGGAAGATTTCCCTAGGGCATCCCTTTTCCTCCGTCTTCTTCCGGCGGAAAATGTTCCCCTTCGCTTCGCGGGCATAGACCGTACCTTTCTACCGTCATAAACCTTTTTTGAAGGAAGTAATGGAGAAGCCCCCTGAAGGAAGGGTCCTCGCGATCCCCCAGTGACTCCCCCTAAATCCCCGTCCCTCCTGGAAGATTAAGAGCACGTAGTTAGATCCCGCTCCCCCCCCCCCCAGTAGTACCGATAGGTTAACTTTCCTTAAAAGAGTGTACTCACGGATTCTCCGCGAGCGTCCGCCCTCTCCTGATAGCGATGACGGCTTTCGAATCCTTTGCTCCCTTCGGGTCTTCAGGAACGACCCCCCCATAAATTCCCGAAACTCCCCCTCTCCCCACATGTGCGGTTCTCCCCAGGTATTGAGAGACGAGTGGCCCTTCCTCAGGAAGCTTCGGCATCTCTTCTGTTGCCGGAAAAAAAACTCTCGTAGGCGCGCAACCTAAGTCCCCCCTGAAGTTACCTGGAATAGATTTTAGATGTCAAGAAGATCACCAAGATGCTTCTGTTCTCTCTGCCCGATGTTTTCTAAAGGCAAGCGGTCACTTCGCAAATTTCCCCCCCAGATGGATTCTCTTGATTCCCAGCGGCGCACTTCGAAAAAGAGGCTGTTTCCTTTTTTCCGCGTGCGCGTTTCCTCGCAGGGATAGCGCGCTTGATTTCTCTCCTTTTTGTGCGATACTTTGGCCCAACATTGTCGCCTGGACAGTCTTCTTCGAAGACTCAGCTTCCCATACTCAGCGTATCCCTCCGTATAATCTTCAGGGATGCTCGGTACTCTTCGAAGTTTTCTGCGTCGCAAACGCATAAATTTCTCTCGGCCCTCCTTTCTCATTGAAGATGGAAGTTGTTCTTTCCTCTTAAGAGTGCTTCCCTCGTGGGAGGCGGCTTCCGTCCAAAGTTTGAAAAGAATAGAGCCTCCTCTTCCCCCCCGTGAAGTGAAAGGGAACCCCCTCCTAAGGAGAACCTCCTTGATCAGGATGTTCCCTTTGCGATAACGATGGCTCCGTACAAAGAAGGAGCCCGTGAGAACGTTTCCCTCCTGAATTGGAAAGACCCATGACCTTTATAACTATACTGAGAGAAATCTGTAGGGTCCCGAACATCGGAGGCACCTCTGAAAAGTCGGGCACCGGAATTTCACTTTTTTTGAAGACTCGATTTCAGCAAAGACTCCTCGTTCTCTTTCTTGCCCCCCCCCACTGGCACGTGGTTTTCGCCTTCTGAAAGATCGCCCGCTGGGTATGGATTCTCTGATGAGAGCTCCCTCATAAGTTGTTTTTTAGAGATAAGAGATCCCCAGTGCAGGTCTATTCTCCCTCCTCTCCGACAAGTGAACGCCTTCCAAGTCGACGCTCCCTCTCGGATTCGCCAATAGGTGCTTTCTAATTAGGGCGTCCCCTGTTTCTGATTTCAAGTAGCCTACCGCTAGAAGGAAGGATTGCCCCCCCCCGAGATTGACGATCTACCATAGAGGTTCTTCGCGCGAAGTTCCTTCCTGAGGACTATCACCCTTTCTGAAGAAGACGTATTTTTCTTAATTGTACCTTCGCACGACGATGACCGATTCCCTGCGGCTGAAAGAGATTGTCTCCCCGGCCACGATGCGCCTCTTCCTCGCCTAGACGAAAAGTTCACTTAGTCATCTCCCTGCATCCCGTCTCCCAATTAGAACTATTTCGTCACTTCCAAAGTGGGCCTTCCCATTATCCTGCACTTTCGAGGGAGGGTATTTTCTCCAAACTTCGTTCTCCCTTTACCCTAGAGAGAACTGCCCCCATCTCCCCTGTGATAATATACTCTCCCTCGCGTCGCAAAACTCCTATCAGAGGAGACTCCGACCCTCCCGATTGAACTCCCTTTTGGGCCTCAGTGGATCCCTCCGAGCATCCTTCTCTCCCTTCCCCCCCCTGCGCTAGACAGGAACCCCCAGATCTATCCCGTAGTTTGGCGTCTTTCTGTTATGCTCTTTTTCTTCTTCGCTTGAGATCTTTCGCTCTCCCTTTTGCGGATCACCCTCTCCCTCAGCCCTTTCCACGATCCCTCACACTCCCCGTTCTTTCTCTGCTTTCTAAAAGATCGAAGCGTTACCTTCGCCGATGCTTTTCTCGAAGATCTGATCACTTTGTTTAAGGAAAACCTCCTTTCGCGGCCCCTTCGTTCCGTAAACGGCGACAACCCAGATCGCCTCCCCCCGGCCCGGTTCTTTTTTCTTGATGGTGATCGTCGTTCCTCCCTTCGGAAGAAGGCCCAAAATTCGGCTTCCCGTATGTCCCTACTCGTTACGAAGCTCCCGCTCCCAAGCTCAGCTCGAACTGAAAGGCCTTCCTCCCTTTGCGGATCGGGACCTTTCCCAGAGATACTTGAAGAGAGGCGTGAGAGTAGTCTCCGTTCCTCCTGTTTCCTTCTGTAGTAGGGGTCCCCCCAAGGTCCTTTTTTTTTTTTTCGCGGTATGGAAACTCAGTTTTACCCTCTTAAAGTACCCTTAATGAAGGGAAAGTTCCTCCCCCCCCCGGTACGAGCATCAGAAAATGTTCTCGGGACTCCCGAGCCTTCTTCCAGAAACGCCCCAGAGGAAAAAGGTTGCCCCTCCCCCCCGGATTCCCTTCTCTAGCCCTCCTTCGGCTTCTCTCGATTATTTTCCTCCCCCACCATCTGAAAAGGAGCCTAGTAGAAGGACCCCGAAAGATTGAGCCCCACGCAGACGACGAGGGCGCCCCCTTCGCCTAATCGACACTCCCTTTCCACGGACGCATCCGTTTTTACAGAAATTCCCTTCCACCCCCCCCCCTGGCCGACCTGGAAATAGAGAATTTTTCCCGGCATCACTTCTGCTGTCCTTGACCTTTTCTCTGTTCCCTCCATGCATCCCCCTTCCTTTCTTCAGAAGTGACCCTGCCATCTTGGGGAATCGACTCCTATGAAATAATCTCGTCCCTATAGCTCCGTCTCTCTCAAGACATAATAGGGCACCCCCTTTTTCAAGTACTCTGGTTCTCCCCTCGACATGGGGGGACCTGGCTCGATTTTCGCATTCTTTCCCCAAAGTTCGACATTGCCCCCTGAAGAGAGTAGGCGGGTTTCCCTGTTAGGTGACGTAAATTGCCTCGTCACCGGAAGTCCCCCCAGATTATAATTGAGGGTATCCTTCCCGATAAGCTCCCCTTCTTTTTTTTGGACATCAAAGGCGAGGAACTCTTCTTTATAGGAGAAGGCCTCCAGTGACTAACCCCCGGTAGGTCCTCTTTCCCCCGTAGGTTTATAGAAGTTGATCCCCGATGGTTCCTTCCCTCACGGAAGTGAAAAGGAATTCCCTCAAGCTTTCCCACTCTTTCCTGACTCTATGCGAATCCTCGGAATAGACTTCCCATCCCAAAGAGCGTTATTGAATTTCACTTATGATCCGCGACCCCACCGCAGGAGGTGTTTTCCCTGTATAAATATCTCCTTCCTGACGTAGAATTCTCCCTCCTGTCCTCTCGGGGATAGAGGACTTACATCTCAGAATAGTGTCCATGATGCCGGATCAGTGAAGGAAAAGGGGTTTGGACCTCTTTCTTTTGACCCCTCTTTTCTGGTAGATGGCTTCCTCCTGAGGAATAGGATCGTTTGCTTTTGCGATCACATTGAAGTGTAGTGACGTGATAAGGGCGTCCCTCCGTAGACGTGGAAGTGCACGTTGGAGGTTTCCGAATTTGAGATTTAGCCTCCCTGTTCAGTTGGAGGACCTCCCCCCCTCTGCAATAGAGAAGTCAGATCACCCCAAGCGGATAATGGAAAAGATGAGCTTTTTGCTATCTGCCCCCCGTTCTCGATAAATCTATATCTTTTTCATCCCTTCTTTGGTTGAGTCAGCTTTCGCCCGGGCAGGAGAGGCAGATCCTCCGATGGATAGATCTTGGGATCGATGGTCGGGAGCTGATCTTTCCCTTCACCCTTTCGGCGAAAACAGGAGACCCCTGAGGGGGTTTCGGCGAGGAACCCGGACAATTCAACTCAATCGCTCCTCCTCTCCGGCCCCCCAGAAACCCATGCCTGTTCTCCTTCCGAGGTCCTTCTTCCTCGTTCTGCGGCGCAGCCTCCGAAGAGGTCCCTCGCTTCCCTTCCGGCGACGTCCGCCGGAACAGAGAGCGCTTTCTCTGGACAAACGAGGCGCTCCAGTAAAGAAGGCCTTCCGAGAGACTTCTGTGCTTCTGAAGGCGTAGAAAGGAAATGGCTGCCATGGCTCCCTACCACCCCCCCGCGGGGATGAGAGTCAGAAGCTTTTTTTGGTTTTTTTTCATGATCGCCCAGCTGTGGTGGTCCTCAGGCAACCAGTGTCTCGTTTCCAGGGCATCCCATCCAAGAGGGCTTTTCCCTGAAGGCAAGTCCTTTTCCCCTTCCTGGCCGGAAAAAGAGATCCTCTCTAAAACCTCTCTCTGTGGACAAGACCTCCTGTTCCATTCAGAAATAGAGGAGAAGAGCTGCCTCCCTTCTAGAGTTTTCTCCTGGTACTTATTCTTTCAGGAACAGCTGATCGATCGGCCGTACCCTCTCCGATGGAGAGTTCCTTCGTTAGAAGGCGGCCCCCCTACCTGCACCCTCCCCCTCTGCCTGAAGAAGTACCCTCTCTGTTGAAGTTTCGGTCCCATTCGCTGCCCCCCCACCCGGAGGATAGAGACCGCTTGGTCCCGCTCCTCTCCCGAGGATGTAGTGCCCCCTCTTCTCGAATGATGTTTGTCCCTCTCGTAGGGTGCACTTCCGAGGGAGATAAAAAAGATCGCCGGGGCCCCCCCTTTCTGACATAGTGAATGATCCCCCCCCCCCCCCCCCCCCCCCCCCCCCCCCCCCCCCCCCCCCCCCCCCACATGGCTTCTTCCCAGAAGAAGAAGGTCCCGCTGATGGAAGCCTCTTGAAAGTCCTTTGAAATACTTCTCCTTCCCATGAGGTTTCTTATTGCCCCAGAAGGAAGACTTTTTTCCTCGAGGGACTTTCTCTTTTTCTCGTTCGAGAGATAGACATCTTCCCCGGGATGTCTTCTCCTTTGCTCCATTGAGGCTCCCTGAGAAGAGAGATGGGCATATCGTTTCTCGCAAGGGAGATCGTTTTCCCTCCCTTAGTTCATCGTGTACTCTCGAACTGTTCCCGAGTTTTTGTCTTTCCCCTTGCATAGAACTCCCCCTTCGCGGACTACATGTTCTTGACCGTCATAAAATGCCCTTCCTGGGACTGGGCTTAGCCTCTTTTCCAGAACTCCTCTTCCCTTCAGAGGGGAAGTCTCCCCCAAAGGAGCGCCCCCCTCCCTGCAAAATGTCTCCAAGAGTTAGATCGCGTCTCCCCTATTTACTGTCTCTCCGCCCCCGGTGTACGGGCAGTGAAGTTAGAGTGATTCCTTCCCCTTAAATGACGCGATGGCCTTCCCCTCTTCCGCCGCTTTGATCAGGAGCGAAGGGTTTTTCTCAGGAAGCGACCCCTCCCGTGACCCCCCACTGTGGGGTTCCTCTCTTAGTCTGCTTTTTTTGCGAACGTTTACGTTTTTCCCGCTTCGGACAGATTCTCTTTGTTTTTTGGCCGGAAAAAAAAGTTCTTTTCTACGGAGGCTCCACTGCCGCCTTCGGCACCGGGAACGCTAGCTTTTCGATTTCGAAATCCGAAAAACGCTTCTCAAAGGTAGATAGTTTCCTCCTCGAATGACTGGATCCAGCGGCTGAGAGAACCCCATCGCAAGTTTTCTCCTCCGACAAGAGATTACAATCTTCAAAGAGAATGCCCATCTTTTTCTTTTTTTACGTCGAGAAGCTTTTCTCTCCAAGAAGATGATGAGACCTTTTTTTTCTAAAGCGCTCTCCTTTTTCTTGCCCAAAATGTAGGAATCCTCATAACTGATATGATTACTGTCCGCTCTACGATCTTCTAATTTTCCCAATAAGGGAGATGCCCTTTTCAGTCCCCGCTGGGCGGCGACCCCACGCAATAAATACCGTCCCTGAAGAGGCCGCCGACGGTGCCTTTCTCCGTGCGTGAATGTAGATGTTCTCTGGCTCTACCCGTTTCTTTGAAATTTTAGGGCAATCGGCCACTAGTGGACGTGAAAGGACTCCCTCCTCCCTGACCTTCCTTCGTCTTTTTCCCTCAGGAGGGCTTGAGCTACTTGCTGCAACCTCCTTCAGCGCAAGTGCCTCTCCCCTTGACAGAAGACTTTTGCGATACAGATCCTCTTCATAGAGAATTTTGTCCCACTGGAAGAGTCGGACGATCCCTGAAAGAGACATAGTCAAACTTTTCAATTCACAGGTCAAGCACCGATTTCGAGAAGAGATGATCGTCTCGAGACAAACCCTCCCCCATTCTTCACGTGTCGCAAGGGATGAGGGCTGCGCACGTTCTTATTTGGTTTTCTCCTGATAGAGAGATTTTCTCCCCCCCCCTGGGGTTTTTTATCGTCTCTTTTTCCTCGTCCCCCCCCCCCAGAGAGCTTCGGAGGGCGATCCAGCTGAGAAACACCGCAGATTTCTGGGAATGCCTGAAGATCCGCCGCGCCGAATCTTACCAATTCGGTTGATAAAAAAGTGTGACTTCCCGCTGGTCTTGAAGTAGGACCGACGCGTCTCTGTGAGAGAACCCCCTTAGATTTCTCCCATCTCTCTAGGCACCCGTACCCTCCTTCTAAGAGCATTTTGAGAGGAGCCTTCCCTCCCTTATTTTTTTTCTCCCCTCCCTTGAGCATAGATTTTCTTCAGGAAGGACTCACGCGGCTCTGATCTCTCTCTTGACGACCCTCTCCCCGTTCCTTCCCTGCGATATCGAAGATCTGCCCCGTCTTTAAAAAGGAGAATCTGGTCGCTTATCGCCCCCCGCGACAATCTTTCTTAAACTTCCACTCAGGCGGCCAGCTTCCCCCTCCGAACAGCCCTCTCCACTTTTGCGGTGTGAGACCCCTCCCAACTTCGTACGCTTTGAACCCCTCAGTCTAGCCATGTCCTTTCCCCTGATGAGATAGGATACTCTCCTCCCTTTTAGCAACCATCGAGAATCCCCGCTGTGCTCCCGAGCCAGTACATGTTGTTTCGATTTTCTGTAGACCTCCAGACGCAAATAGGATTCATTCTCACTGAAACGCTTACAGTCTCAGTCGCTTTTTTCTTTCTCGCTTTCTTGTATAGAGGGTTGGATGGCCCCTGCTTGCGATGTGGCGGTCCGCCCCGATTGATATACCCCCCCTTCTTTTCTTTTTCCGTCCGAAAGCGCCCTCCCCCTTCCCTTGTCGAGCAGCTCCTCCCTGCGTTTTCGAAATAGAAAACTTCCCCCCATTTTGGACCGCCTCGTCTAGCGAAGAAGATCACGGTTCCCCTCCCCTTTTTTCCCCCCTTCCCCCCCTATTATGGCCGAAGGCCTTAACTTCCCTCACGAGCCGCTCCCTATCGACACGCACCTTTTCTTCCCTTTTTTATAGCGGTTCGCTTCTTGATTTCTCCTCCCCCTCCCTGGGAGACAGGATCCCTTTTGGACGGAAAGTCTCAGGGTAAGGACTCTTCTTTTCGGATCCCACTGAAATGCGTCGTCCCCCCTTTGTCAAAGGTGAGGATAGAAGGTTTTCCTTTCTGACCTATCCCTCTAACGCGGGATGCTCCGGGCAGGATCTTAGGCAGTTTATTAGGACGTTCCCCCTTGCATGGTGATAGACCTTCCAGTCTCTTCAGATCCTTGATTGGAAAGGACAGTATCCCGGTCAGAGCCTTTCCCTTTAGTAAGCCCGGTGCCCTGATGCCGCTATTGGACATCTCGGAAAATGTTTGCCTCCCATCCCCTGGCGGTGCCCCCCCGATGACCATTAGAGAGGCCCCTCCCCATTAACCGGTTGCCTTTCTTGACCACCTCGGGCGCATCTTTTACTCGTAGAAGGATGACCCGGCCTTCCCACAGATGCTCACCACCCTCCGCCAGCCAAGTGGGATCTTCCCCCCCCCCTTTCTTCCCCTTCGTGCTAGAAAGAGGAAACTTCCCCGGAGCAGTCTCCTCATGGCTGGCCGATCTATCCGAATTTCGCAAATGTTCGGCCCTCCCTTTTTTACCGTCTTATTATGTAACCCCGATAGAACGATGTACTTTGGAATCTTTCTTTCCCCTTGAAAGATCTTTTTTTGACTTTATGATAGGTCCATCATAGCTGTTTCCCATGCTCAGCGAGAAGGATCTTCCTAGGGCACTCTTCTTCGGGTCATCTATCCCCGAGCGAACATGTTTTGCCCCCTCTATGAGAGAGGGTACTTTTGAAAGGAACATGGACCCCTTGTCGAGGAAGGCCCGACTCTTCCTGGTAAATATCTCCTGTTTTCGACCGAAGAAAAGGACCATCCCCAGATGTTGTTCTCGTAGATAAGACTTTCCCCTTGGGGGCTCTGGAATAACTCCCCCGAGAAGGTATACTTGTAGGAATGAAGAGAGGGCCGAGATGCCCTTCCCCGTCCTCTCGTTATTGGAACTCTCGGTCTCGAGCTCCAGTAGGACTCCCTCTTAAGGAAAGGCAGGGACCCTCCATGAGGATCCTCTCTTCTTGCCCACATAATTGGAGCCCCCTCCATACACTACTGCCTTTCAAGCGTCCAACCCATTTTTATTGCATATGCCCGCGCCCTGTCTTTTCGAGCAGATTAAAATCATCTATCTTAGAACATAAATATTTTTTCCCTTAAGGGAAGTAAGCTCCCTCCCGCGTCTCTACTTTTCGGAAGGAGGGAATTTCTTGACCCCTGATGTCCTGTGATCCTATTTTTCCTCCTCGAGGGAGAATAGGAGGCTTTGCTTGAAATAGTAGGCCCTTTTCCGTCCGGATGAGAAGACCCCCCTGAAGAGGGAGAAGTCCGTCTCGGGGGATCTTCTTCCTTCTTTCTTTTTTCGAGATAGTAGACGGTCTTCCTCTTCGTGAGGTACTCCTTTTTTCGCTCGTTTAGGAAGCTCCGCCCAGGAAGACCGGAGTTGTGCCCCCTCCTCTTCCGATACCACTCGGCCAGCTTCCTCCAGAGAGAGAAATAGGCCCCCCCCTGCCAAGCGGCACCCGGACCCTCTTTAATAATCGTTGTTTTTTTTTTTATCCTACCTGAAGGCGCGGCCGCTTTTTTCAGCGCCCAAAGAAGTGGCTCGCTCTCCGAGTGGAGGGGAGCTCCGGCAGCAAAAGAAGAGGAGCGTTGCAACTGGCTCCCTTTTTTTGAGCCCCGTTTTTGTAAAAGGCGCGTCCGCCCTCAGGAAAAGACCCTTCGCGAAGCAAGAGCCCCGTTTTCCCTCACAAACATGGAGCCCCCTTCCTGAAGGGCCTCTTTAACCTGCGGCTCCTCCTCCCCCCATAGTCACCCTGGCCTCCTCTTCAGACGAGGTAAAGCCTCCCTTCCCCGCGAAAGTGCACTGCCCTCTTCTTTCCGGAATCTCTCGGAGAGCCCAGTCACGCCTCCGATATCCCTACCCCGCGGGCCTTTCTTCCCGGCCTGACCCACCCTCCTGAGACTGGAGAACTTTCATCTTCTCCTCGTTCGGGAACTCTCTTTCAAGAAAGCTTTTTCCGGCAACTCTCGCAGTGGAGGCTCAGGGAGCCTGCTTGGCCCGCCTTTTTCACGGACAGAACTAATTCCTCCTTTTACCAGGCGGGGAGTTCTCCCACTGAGAGAAGACTTCGTTTCAAGAAAGGTTAACCTCCGCCCTTTCGCCTTCCGAGATGCAGGAGGCTCTAGCGCTACTTGCAACTTGTCAGGTCCTCCCTCCCAGAAGGATCCCCTCAGAGGCCGTTTTTTCAGCTGACCAGCTGCTTTGCAGTTTCGGTTCGACGGCGGCTCCGCCCCCTACATGAACACCCTCCTTCCGCCGACTCTCTTTCTGTAGACGTGACTTCCGACGTGGCCCTGGGTTCGGGTGCAGGACGTGACCCCCTCCCTCCGGTGCCGAGGATTGCAAACGAGCGGTCTTATCGCTGAGCAGGTGAACAGCGGAGATCCAGTCCTCTGTCAACTCCCTTTTCCCTCAGGGAACATAGTGATGATCTCTTTTTACCCTCAGAGGCAGGTTCCATCAGCTTTCAGACAAGGGTGACCTTCGTTACAGACAGGCTTTTTGCCTCCCCAGACGCGGCCGTGAGCGGTTCTCACGCTTTTTGTCTTTTTTGGGGAGCCCTCAGCCACATTTTTCTAAAGCTGTCGGGGCCTCCTTCGACGAGGCGCTGTCTTTCTCCTCTAGGAAGACGCAGGAGATAGTTCTCTCTGGGACATCTCTTTCCCTTTCCGTCCTTTCTTCGGCGGCAGGTTTACAGCCCTTACCGGGCTTCCCATGGGAATGCATAGGGACCCCCCTGAATGGAACTGAAGTTCTTTTTTCCTCTGGGAGAGAGAAGAGGGTACCCCATTGGGAAAGGTGTAGCCCCCCCCCCCACTTCTCGCGTGCACTGGGGAATAAGAGACCGGTTGCAGTATCTTTTCTCTTTCTCCGAAAATTTGACAGACGTGTATCCTTGAGAGGAGCTTTGCGCGGGCCTTACCTTCTCCGATCTTTTAAGTCCCCCCCTACTTTTTCCCCTTTTCCCGACCTCTCAGGCACGGACAGTCTTCCTCTACAAAAAGCGCCGAGCCTTTTCTGCGATTCTTTCCTTCTTTTCCTTTTTTGAGCCGTGTTAAGGTGCCTTTCCTCCTTCGGACAGATAGCGGGTGTCAAAGTGATCTGGAAGCTGCTCGAGCCCCCCTCGGCCAAACACTTGTTCCCGGGAAAGATCGAGCTCCTTTTCCAGCAGCGACCTCCCCTCGACAAGGTCTATGGCGGACCCCCTCTCTATGACTTTCCCCCGAATTCACTTTCGAGCAATTCCCGCCCTGCTGGAGGCTCGACCCGATACAAGATCCTTAGAGTCCCCGTTTACGCTTCTTCGAGTGAGCGTTTAGTCGATTCCGAATGGAAGCATCGCGCGAAGTCTGCCGTCTACCCCTTATGTACCCCCCCTATCCCGACTGGTCCCCTCTTTCCCGATATGAGAAGATGACTCCCGAGAGGCGAATTCTCCCTTCCTTCACTGGGAGATGCCTCCCTTAGCAAGGAGGGGACCCTTCGACAACCTCCCTACCGCTCGGGCATATTGCCCCTCCTTTTTTAGCTTTGCCTTTTTCTACGGTGCAGAGTACCTGCTCCTTGTCTGGCTCTTGGGAGCCCTTTTCGTTGAAAGCCGTTTTCGGCGCAGATCTTTTTTTTGAATCGTTGCAGGGAATCTCACTCGTACTCCCCCCCTCTGCCTGCATCCTTTCTGGTCTCTTGCATCAGAGGCTCCTTCCTCGCGAACGCTGTGCCCCCTTTCCAAAAGCCCTGGAGCACTTCTCCTGACAGACGCATTTCCCCCGCGAGACCTTTTCGAGAGCACTCTCTTGGGGAGCGAAACCGTAGGCTCCCGCCGCGAAGTAAACATTTTTTTCGCCGCCTCCCGCTATTTCGCACTCTCCGACGAAGCCTCGTCCCTTGATCACAACCGCGGCTGTCACGTTTCGACTGGAGGAAGATCTGCCCCGCGCAAAGGGTATTCTGTCTCTCTGTTGCCTTTGTGCGAATTGCGCGACCTTTGCATACGTGGCTCATGGAGATATTCTCCCCGCAGAAAAACCGTGCCCGAAGCGGTTTTTAGAATCACGTCCCCCCTCTCTATCACTCTTTCTGTGAAACTTTTGGTTGCCCCGGCGAACCCATGTCCGTTTTTGTTTCCAGTCCTAAGCTTCCCTCCGGATTGTGCTCCCTTTTCCCGATCTCGTCCCTCGACCATTCGCGGTATTCGCCCCCTTAGTCACTTCTTCCCGAGCACAGTGTCAGCCGTCTTTTTTTCTTCGCCCGCCATTGCTCTTTGCGCCCTTTCTTGCACGACTGAGCGACGAGGCGGCCCCCCTCCGAGAAAGGGACTTCCGGCAAGATGCGATCCTTCCATCGAACCCTTCGCGGAGAATCCGGCTCTACTCCCACGGTCACAATTCGCACGAACAATTCTGAGGAAAGCTCATTCCCCCCGATGCAAGAGAGGTTTTGCGATGGTAGCCTTCTTCGTACGCAGTCTTCTTAGGCTTCCCTCCTCTCTGCTCTCGGAAGATTAGTCCCCGCGTTTCGTCGCGATAGCTTATCGCGTCCTTTTCCAGCGATGACAGACTCGTCAAGAAGTGATTCCTCTCCAGAATTAGCGCATCCCTCTAAATTAGATAAAGCTCCCCCTGCGCAAGCTTCCAATCCCAGACCTCTTTTGCTCTTCTCCGGGTGTGTCTTTTTATATCGGTTTTAGAGGGAACTCTATATTGGACAAATTGAGAGAATTCGAATATCCGCTATAAACATATAGTCATCCCGAGAGAACCCTACCCTTGTCCTCTCATCTTTTTAAGGAGATGAGTTTCCCACTCTAGAGATTTTTCCTTCTTAATTGTGGAAGACTCCGTTCTCGGAAGAAGAGTAAAGATTCCCTGGAAACCCCCCTCGATCTGGAAGAAGCTCTTCAAAGGCAAACTTATTTTCGCAATACCTCCCCCTCTCTCCCCCCAATTGGGATGATAGGTACCCCCTTTTTGCTTTTGATTCTCTTAGACCCTAGGAGCCCCGGAGGCCCTGGCAGTGCAGAGCTTAGGGACGTCCCCTCCGCGCGCGTTAACTTCCCTCCCGCAAAGTCACCCCTTTGAGGATCGACCTTACCTTATACTTGCCGAGTCCCTTAGAACCTTTGCGAGTGAGTCTCCATTCTGCGGGGGGCTGAGGCTCTGCCCCCATGGTGATTTTTTCTTTGCCCCCCTTCGACGGCAAGCTTATACAAGTTCTTGGAAAGGAATTCGACGTCTAATTCTCCGAGAAAGGGAAAGTCTCCGCTCTTGGACGCCTCCCCTAAATGTGAAGAAGACCTCCCGGAGCCCTTCGAGAGCTTCCGGAAAAGATATCCTCTCCTTTGTCAAAAATAGGCCCATCGGCGCGGCTTCCCCACCGACCCAGATGGAGCACAAGCTTGGCGAGGGCGCCCCTGCGAGAATAGAAAATCCTACATACCACTCCCCCCTCAGACTCGCCTTCTTCCAGCCTCAACCGGACGTCCCATCTGGAACTCGCGACCCTTAACGACTTGGATACCAGGTCTTTTTTCACAGAAGCATGATAGATCAGTTTTTTTCCCTTTCGGAAGGAGTTGACCCTTTGATCTCCCTTTCGTTCGTGAACCTTCCTCCTCCCCCATGCTACAGAGCTCTGCCAAGAACCCCCCATAGGGAAAATAGTATCCTACTGAGGCTTCCACTAGTTTGGCCACGTCCTCTATATGAGAGAAAAGTACCATCCCCCGGGAAGAAGAGCCCCATCCTGGGTAGGAATTTCCAGGCTTTGGCCTCGTCAGAACAGGCTCCCCCAGGAAAGAATCCTCCCTCAGATTTCTTCCTCGTCGATAAGAAATGAGTCCTTACGTTCTTCAAGAGAAGAGCGTTCATCTTCCCTAATGAAAGAGAGGATGCCCTTTGCTTCCCCCTCCTGGACAAGTTCTTTTGGAAACAGAGACCCGTTGAGCCCCTCATTCCCAGAGATGTGAAGGCCAGTCGTGAAAGGCCTCGGCGGGTAGGATGATTCCAACCTTCGCGCATCTCTCCTACCTTCATCGAAGTTGCCCCCCCCCAGCTCCCCTCTTGCATTCGAGCAAGGACCTTCGAAGTCACATCCGAGTCTTTATTTTTCCTGACCCATGGTATACATTCTCTTCAGGGCGGGCCCACAGCCGGGAAGACCTGAGTCCTCCTCGGACGGATTCTTTTTCTCTCCTCGGTGCATTTCTCTTTCACGGCCTTTCGGACAAGGGATCTGAAGCCTCGTGGGGACCCTCTCCCCTGACGGACCCTTCTGAAGTCCTTCCACTTCCTCCTTGACTCGGCATAGGAGCCGCCCTCCTGCATGGTGTAGTCTTCGGACAGTCTCTATTTCTCTGCCGTGGACGTGGCCGTGGCAAGTGGAGTTTCTCGCCTTCCATCGCCGTTAGAAGAGTCAGACCGCCCTATCCCCTATCCCCTCTCCCCCTTACCAATAGGCCCTCTTTTTTTTTAAAAAAGGGAAACGCTCCTTTTGGCGGGCTTCTCCCTCCCCCTCCCGCGCCGGAAAGGGCTATCAATCTCCATCACTCACTCTGGTGGTTTTTCTCCCGAACTTTCCCTTCTCTTCTTTTTTAGACGCCGACAAAAGCAGATGGCTCGCTCCTTTGAAGAGTGGGATTTGGAGCTCTCTCTCCTGGCGTTCTCCCACTTTCCGACGGCGAAGGAACAGTTCTTCTCCCGGCCAAGGCCCTTCCGATGTCGAGAAGAAAGACGGCCTCCAATAACACCCCCGGACCGCGGTCTCCTTTGTTCTCCCGGACCCCCTGCGGCGCAAGAAGGCCCTCTTTTCTTACGAGGTCAACAAAGGACCTCTTTCCCCCCCGACGAGGAGTGAGAGAACGTGGCCTCCCGAGTCCTCCCCCTTCTCATCTATCCAACGAGTTCTATGCTTAAAAGTAAGCCCTTTGACTCTAGCCTCTTTTGCCAGCTTCCTCCCTGAAACAAATCTCTTCTTTTTTTGCGAAACTTAAACAGCCGTCCCTCGAGCAGAATGTCTTTCCTCGTACTTCAGAAAAGCCCCGGAACCTACTTTGTTCTGCGCATCAATTTCCCAGTGGGCCAAGAGGGGATAAGTCTTCCTTGAAACGGCCTTTCACCGTCATGGAAGGAAACCTTTTCTCGATCTTTCCCTGCGCTATCCTGGGTTTGTTTTTCCACCCCTGCCGGGTTACAGGAGGTGGCCCCTCCTTGCCGCGATGAAGGCCTTCTATTCCGGCTAGCGGTCAATAGGCCTTCTTTCCAAAGCAGGAGCTTTTCCTAGGTGGCTTCTTAGAAGCTGGATCTTGTGGTTTCGTCCAGGTTCTTTTTTTTGGACCCAACCCCCCCTTCCTACAAAGGACTGCAGACGACTGTTTTTTCCGGTCTCTCCCCCTTCGCGGGTCCATATCTTGGGGTTCTTTGTCCAAAAAGTTCGGAGATGAGAAACGCCCTGAGTTCCCGTTCCAAAGAGCTGTATTTTCGCAGTGAAAAAGAGAGGATTCTTTCGGCGATCCCCACTTTCTAATGGACGTTCTTCCCTCTTCCAATGATTTTACTGATTCGGTTCTTTACCTCCTTTTCCAAGCAGTGATGGACTCCTTACCGCTTCTAGGTTCAAAGATGGTTCTTTGAATCTTGCGCCGCAGGACGGAGGGGAAGTTCTCTTTTCTCCCGTCGCGGCTAGCCCGGGGAGCCTAGACCACTCTTTTTTGTGACTCCGCTGTTGGCCCCTTCTACGAGGAGTGCGTTCTCTCTCCCTCGGCAGATCGCACGGGAGATCGTGTCTTCCTCCATCGAGGTCCCGCCTCGTCGTCCTTCTTGCCCACATGGTACGCTCTTTTCATTCCTTTTTCCGGGGGCCTCCTCTCGCCCAGTCATAAACTGCTTTTTCAGGCCTTCTGGAGAAGAGGGCTTCTTCTACAGCATCCCGTCCAGTGTGGCCGAGCCCTCTCCCTTACAAACTGGAGACGCCTCGTTTCCCAGTATCTAGATTTCCGTCGTCTCCGTCGCCCGTGGTAAGTACTCTTGAGATTTACGCGTCTTCTGTCCCTGATCGCGATTCTCAGTCCTCCCCTCCTCTTTTTTCCGGAAGACGATCCCCTCCCTGCCTCACGCGAAAAGAGCCGCTTTTTTCTCTCTTGCATGTATTTGCTTCGTGGCGCCGTTTACGTTTTCCGATTCGTCTGATCTTTTTTGCCAGGAACAAATGATTACGCTGCTGCCGAGTCGTTCCTTTCCAGCGTCTTCCCCAAGGACCGTTTTGAACATCCTTTTTCGATTTCGCCCCCTCAGCGCACGGTTCTCCGAAACAAGGTCCTTTTGTCTGGGCCTCTCCTGTTTTTTTTTGTCCTGGAATTTGCTCGAACCTCAGCAAGATGGCTTCCCCCCTCTATACAAACGTCCCCACCCCCTGCTTGATTTAAGAGTGCGACGTTCGTCGAGGCTCTCATGAAGCAGTTTGCGCTCGTCTGGCTCGCGCTCCCACTATGTCCCCACAGTCGGGAAGCGGACTTCACAGAGTTCCGTAGCCGCCGCTGCCTCTCTTTGCGGAAGCCTTCTCCAGATCTCCCTGGGACGATCTTTAGTCGCACGGTCCGCTGCGGCGACCATCAGACACCCCATCCAGCTCGGGTCCTAGGACGAACGCCGACTCGTTAGCCGTGAGAATTGTGCTTCCCTCCGTGGGAGGATCTCTCAGTTGAACGCCCGTGTTTCCTCTCTGCGACGCATTACTCCCGCTTCAACCTTTTCCGTGGCCCTCGTGCATCCGGTCTTTGCGACCCCGCTGGAGGCGGTAACCCTCCTTCGCGCGCAGCGTTCCCCCTCATCCCTCCCAGTGCTGGTCAGCGCCCCTTCTTTCCTTTCGCGCAATAGAGAATGGTTCGCGCAAATCAGGCGGCTGAACTGAAGGACTTCCCCCCCCCCCCCCCCCCCAGGGTTTTCGCTATTCCCCCACCCTATATAGCGAAGCTTTCGACTTGCGCTAAAAAGCTGTCGACAGTTCCTCGACAGCCCCTGTTCATAGAGAGCTCTCGCCCTCCTTTCTAATAATACCCCTCGATAAGACGCGCTATCGCCTTACCCGGTGCGCGTCTCCTTTCCTCCAGCGCAACTTTCCCGACCGCGGTTGTGTTTCAAGTCAGGAATTTAGAGATCGCCCTTGCTGAAATAGCCGCTAACCCGCTTTACGGAAGGTGTTCATTATCCGAAGAGGGACGCCCTCAAAAGTAGAGATTGCTCTTTCCATTCGAGGTTCCCCCCCTTAGTCTCCCTGTTTTCTCTCACAGTGAGGAGGAGAGCCTCCAGTCTCGTGAGATAGACTTTTCTCCCCCTGAGAACGCGGCTGATCCCCTAGACGGGAGAGTTTCACGGCCACTATTCTATCGAAGATCTTCCTCTTCCCAACGGCGTCACACTTCTCCTTCGGCCCGCCTTCCATTCTCCCTACCCTTTCCCCTGCGGAAGATTCACTCCTTCAATATGCCAGAGAGGGTTTTGTTTGCGCTTCCCTCCCCTTTCTTAAGAGTTTCCGATCCCTTACCGCCCCTTCTAATTCGCCGCGTCGTCGCCCCCTCTATCGAGAAGCGTTTTCGTAACAAAGCCCTTTATGCCCGACATCTCTATCCGCGCCTCCAGACTTCGCGCATCTTCTTCCCTTTCGTATAAGAGCCTCGCAAGCGTCCCATATCGCCCCAGCCTCTTTTGCGCTCCTCTTACTCTTTCGACTTTGTTTTCCCCCTCCAAGATTGCGATTGTTTAATTGAGATCCTTAGGAGGATCACCATCTTCTTCCTCTCTCTCCTCCAGCGCGACCCCTTTTCTGCCTGTTTTCTTTCAGTTCGAAATCGTCTCCTAGATCTTAAAGGGACTGGAGGGAGCGGCCGCATTTAGACCGTGAAAGATCGGTCCCCCGCTCTTTCGCCTTCCCTCGGCCTTCACCGGGGTCTCTCTCCCTGCACCATCCCCTTCCTGACTGTTTCGATTCCTTGAGGTTCTTTCTTTCCTTGAGGACCCCGCAGGATAAAAGGGATTTCCCTTCGGACGTCATTTTTTGCCGCCGTTTCTTCTCGAAATGAAAAGCGTCTCCCCCCTTGTTGAAAAGGTATAGAGATAATTGCAGAGCTTCCCCTTCAGCGGGAGAGTAGTCTTTTGACTAGAAATGTATAGAGGTCCCCGCTTCCCTCCGGTACAAAAGATTCCCTTTGGCAAGGAAGTTATGACTGTCTCTCCCCTGTATAGTAAGACCCTCTTTCTATTCCCCCCAACAAGTACCTAAAGAGGATTCTCCCTCTATTGAAATAAGAGATCCTTCAAGGGATATATTGCCGACCCCCTTTGCCTATATGAAAATCCTGAGTCCAGCCATTAAAAGCTTCTTCTGGTCGGGAGTCCCCTGTCGCTCCTCTTTCCCCCTATCCCACTAAGATACAGGCCCCTCCTCCTTCCAGAATCTCCCCCCTTAATGGCAGGCTTTCGCAGTGACGTCTCCCCTGTCCTGTCTTAAATAGTAGTATGGTTCCCTCCCTCCTCTTCTTCGATAAGCTTCTTCCGAGAGTGGGACCCTTTGAAGATTTGGTCCTCTCTTGGGATTGACCTTATATGCATCCTTTCCCCCTTCGAAGTCTTTCCATTTCACCCGAGCGTTTTTTTCTTTTGCGAATAGACGAGAACTGGTTCCGTTCATGCTCCTATTCGAAAAGTAAACGCCAGTACTTCCGAGTTTGGAGGGCCTCTGAAGGTAGGTGAGTAAAGTCTTTCCTTCCCCCCCCGGACCCTCTTTCTCTAAAGATTATCCCTTCCAGGCCTTCTTTTTCCAGCCTTGTGTATTTGACCCCCTAAATCAAGGAAGAGGTCTTCCGTTCATCAGATCCCCCTTCCCTTTTCGGAGGAAGAGATCTCCTTCAAAATCCTTTCCCCCCTTTTTGGAAGTATTGATTTTTCTGACCCTTCTTTTGAAGGAAAAAGAGTTCTTTCCAGGCCTTCTTTTTCCAAGGAAGTTCCTGCAGCTCTCCCTTTCCCCTCTGATGCTCCATTTCCCTTTCGGAATAATAGAGTTGATTTCCACCAGATCCTCGAATGAAAGAGGAAAGTCTTTACTTTCTCTTTAACCCTCCCTTTAGTCTACCTCCCAGGGGAAGAGCTACGACAGGGCCTCTCTCAACCTCAGAGGAAGAAGGAAGCTGGTTCCAGATAGACCGGTGAAATTTCCCCTCAGGAGGAATATGCTGCCACGGTCTCTTTTCTCTTTGGAAATAGTATCTAAGGGCTCCTTCTCTCTTTCTTTCTTTCTGCCTCTTGAGAAGGAAGGCCCTCGCACATCCTTTGCAGGATAGGGAGGAGCCTTGGGACTTTTCCTTTTCTTCCCCTCCTTTTGAAGGCGACGTTCGCTCTTTGGAGGAAGTCCCATCTCCTTTTTTGTGAAAAGAGTCATTCCCCGGAAATGAGGCTAATTTTGTCCCCCTCCCCATCGGTGGCTTATTCTCTCCTCAAAGAGGAAGGACTCCTCTCTCTTTAATACTATATTGATGAG
>Ga0179591_1275859_pt1 | contig 20424 bp, 26 predicted proteins | sample CZOMad2_1_08_16f_FD_182891 | JGI IMG/M metagenome (GOLD analysis project Ga0179591, IMG submission 182891) | Vadose zone soil fungal communities from Angelo Coast Range Reserve, California, USA - CZOMad2_1_08_16fungal (PacBio error correction) | ecosystem: Environmental > Terrestrial > Soil >... | reverse complement strand
AACAAGAACCCCTAAATCACCTCAGCCCTGAAGGTGACCTTTTCTCGCATACGATGTAAGGTATGGATTGGTGGGGTGGACCTCCAAGTTGTTTTTTTTCTTCTTGTTCGTGAGTTTTTTTTCTTTTGTCTAGTCCCGCAAGTTCCCCCCCAGCCACTCCTATTGAGTGGGATGTTAGGTCGTTCCTGGTCGTTTGGAGTAACGTTTTGGGTTTTTTTCCCTTTTTTTTCCGCGGAATGGAAACGTTACCGACTGTTATACATCAGGAAAGTTTCACCAGTGTTGGGTCTTGTACTGTCCCCGTTTTTTCCTACTGTCGCCCGTTTTTCTTCACGGGGCAACGGGTGCAACCCCTTTCATATTGTCTTTGGCAAGTTTCTGCACACGGGCACGGAAACTTTCTTTTTTTTTTGCAACTGAGCAACTGGTTGCCCCAGGGGTCCCCCCCCCCTTTTCTGCCACGTTGATCCGCAAATGGTTCGCGTCTCCCCCGGTTCAATCTTTCGCGGTTGCCACCGGCTACTGGGCACCCCTTTCGACGTTAGTCCCACCAGATCCACTGGAAACAGAGCCCCCCTTTTTCCCTTGTTTATCACGTTTGGGCATGGTCTAGATTTTTAATAATTTTCTCCCCCTGGATCTTTTACATACGTGGTTCGGGAGCCCCTGGTTTTTAGCCACCATGGCGGCCCTTGGGTAACCTTACCCACTTGGCCTCATGCGGTTAAATGTGCTACTGGCTGCTCGGTTTTTCTGTCAACCCGTTCTCGCTTTCCCGTAGACCTGGAGGTACTGTCAGTTCAAGTGCCATTTAGCCAACTTCAGTCTCCCTTTATTCCTTTTCCCACAGGGTTTAGCAAAACCTGCCCATCCTCCTTGATGCTGGTAACCCTTGGATCACTTTTGACCGGCACGTGTTCTTGTTTCGGGTGCTCAACTTTTGTCCTCTTGTATCCCGTGGAGTCACCTTTTCTTTTACGGAATTTAGCCCCCTTCGGGGCCTACGTTTCCCACAGGGTGGGTCCTTATTTTAATAGTGCCCCCCTGTTTTTTACTGGCCTCCCCCCCGGCCCGTACTCGGATTTTACCTTCCTGATTTTTTGTACCGGACAATCCAAGTTTATACCGGCTAAAGGTGTACGGTTGGTCACCCCTTTTTAAGCCGTCCAATGGGTCCCGTCCCACAGGCGGAGCCCCCTCCCATGACTGGTTAAGGACGCCCTGTCTCCACCCTCCCCGGGACTTTGGATTGTTTTCCCCCCCCGATCATAGATATGGAAATTCGCTTTACCTGAGCTACTTCCTCAACCGTTCATTTTCGTCCTCGCGTGCCGGAGACCCCCCCTTTCCCCCCTTGAAGGCTAGTTCATTTTCGGTTTTCCTTTCCATTTTACCATTCACCTTTCTCTTTCATTTGTCTTACCACTTGGTACTATCCTTCCCCCCCAGGGAATGCAACTTTTTTTTTTTTTTCCGGATATAAGAGCCCCTTTCTCTTGCGTATGATTTCCTCGTGTATTTCCCGTTGTCAGTTTTCCATTTGACGGTCATCCAACCCACTAGTCTTTCGCCAAGCCTGGATGCGTCCCAAGGTGCGCGGCTGCTTTCCCTCTTCCGACCTTTCGCATCCCGTGTTGCCCTTGCTATTCACATAATCAACGTTTTTGGATTTTAGTATGGCCTGTGCATTCCTCCTCTCCAAACCACCCTCCCTCTACATTAGTTTCCTTCCATTGACTTAGTTCGCATCCGGAACCCTCTCTTACAGCCTATTCTGGAGTCCCCCGGCCCATCCCCTTCTGGAGATCAAAGCATTTCTTGCCCCATACTTTTCCTCACGCTTCCCCACCCCACCCCTCGATAAGCAATCCTTAAAGGGCCCGCGGTAAAGGTCGGATAATGGTCTTTTTCCGGCAGATCTAATCAATTAAGTCCGTCCTTCTGACACTTTTTCACCGTCTTGGGGTAGGTAAGTCCTGCACAAGCAGTGAGTAAAATCTGTAATCTTTAGTGCGTTTTATGGAAGCCAGGTTTTTGTGATATTCCGATTTCCTTCTTGGTAAGGCACTCACTTTTTTCATCAGCGCACCGTCCCACCCCCCCCAACCCCAAACCCCCGGTTTCCTATCTTTTCATATTTTTTTTTTGTTTCTCAAATTTTGACCTTTGTCTTTGGTTTTTTTTAAAACCTACTCCCCTGCCGCATGAGGGTACAACCTTCTGTCCCCCGCCACTCCAATCACCCCTTCCCTCTTGTACCCCCTTTCGACCAGGCGTCGTCCCCCCCCGCCATAGCATCCCATAACTATTCTAACAGCTGCCATCTCTACCCCCTCTGGTCATTGGAAAGGTTTCATTACTACTCTTTCTTCTCTTGATGCCGTTTATCTTCCATGCGTTTTCAGACCCCCAGTCGCGAACATTTTTTTCTTTCCCAGTCCAAGGCTCTCACGCCTTGCTCCTTTCTTTTGCGTCACTTCTGCCACCTCAACCCTTTAGTTCCCTTTGCGTGCCAGGGCCCACCTTATTGCTTTTTTCTGTTCCTCCCTCCCCCCCGTTGTTGTTTTTTTTCGGATTATCGCCTCCCTTCCCCCCATCCCCCGCCTTGTTCTTTTAATTTGCCCCCCCAACTTGTGAAATTTGCCTGGTCTTTCCAGTTATTTGCCGGTCGTTCTGAATCTTTTCCTTACTAATGGCTGTTTTTTTTTTTTCGCCATCGGAGCCTGTTGCTCTTTCTTGGTTTTTCTGGTGTTCTGGCTTCCTTCTCCTGATCTCCTGCTCCGTCCTTCTTCTGGAACCCTTCCCGTGGTGCCTACGGTTTTTTCGCGCTTTTTTATTTGTTAGTCTTTGGATGATTCTGGTGGGGCCCATGGTGGGGTTCCTTTTTCTCCCCTGCTTAAGTCCCCTAGGTGCTTTTTAATGTTTTTAAGCTTCTGGGGTATTCTCTTTTCATTTTTCCTTCTGAAAGCGATTTTTGGTGCTGCTCTTTTCCCCTGTTCTTGCCCCTTCCAACCCCCTGTTCCCCGCCCGGGTGGACCCTCCCGCTGACGGTCTTAGGATCGCTGAGCAGTCTCTAAAGCCCCCGCTCCCCCCCTGAGGCAGGGCTTTATTCTCCCCCTTGATTTTGTCGCTCTTGAACCCACCGACCGGGACCCCTCTTTCGATGTGATTTGTTTTTTTTATGATTTCGTATTGGTTTTTTGCTCGTGACCCGGATTAGCTCAATCGTGCTGGCTCTCTCCCTCCCGTCGGCCAGTACAGCCCCCCGACCTTCTTTTTCCCCAATTAGTGATTCCGTGCTTTCCCTTCACCTCTCCAGCACGGACTCAATTTCTTCCCATTGTTATCCCTTTCGGTTTTTGACGCTGCTGGATTTACCGATATCGTCGACCCGCCCCGATTTTTTTGAGTAGTATGGAAGCACATGTCACATTTCTCCTACCGCGAATTAGTTTTTTCCACCGCCTCTTCAGCCTGTTCGCAAGCCGCTTAGAATTTTTTTGTCCACACCTTTCTGACCCCCCGGCCTCCTTTAGCTTTCCCCAAACCCTCCCCCGATTCCACTCATTTCGCCCGTTCAGTTCACCCATAGCCTCCCTTCTATCCCAATTTCTGGATCCCCTTCCTGCACCCCCCACAGCCCAGTTTGAAGACTGTATTTTCTCGTTCCACTATCCTTAACCTTTCTCCTAATTGTCCTGTTTTTTTCGTTGAAAGATGATTCGACTTCTCCCTCTCCTTCTAAGGAAACGACACACTGATATAGAGTTTTCCAGTCCTCCCTTACTCTTTGAGATGTACAACTCTCCTTTCTGTCACCGTAGCAGACGTTTTCCTTGGATCCCACGGTTTGAGAAGGGAACCCAGGACTGATTCCTTTGGTTCAGCCAACGTTGTCTTTACTTCCTTGTACCTTTCTCATGTCGGTTCCCGTAGCGTCCTTTGTTTTCACGATAAGGTTGACCGTTGCGTTGATACCTTCTCTGAGACTAGTGTTGGAAACAGGGTTGCTTTGTAATTAGAGGGTTGAAACTTTTTGGCTGACATCACTTTTGGAACAGGATCTTCACACCGTTTTCACTGTCCGGATTTCCGATCCGACCCAAGGCAAATTCTTCCCTTATCCCCCAAGTTTTGATGTTTTCAAGTCCCACTTTCCCATTTCCTTTTTTTTGGTTGCTCATACCCGGTACTCCTTCACCAGGTCACAGTGCACTTGGGTACATTTCTCGCCCTTCCCCAAGGGGATTTTAATTGTACGTATTCATTGCTCCTTAGACTAACTTCCAACCGTGTTTTTGATCCTTCTTTTTTCACTTTATCATTTTGCACACGACTTTTTCCAATTTGAACACCCTCTTTTGCTCCAGCAAAACGGTCCCCCTTTCCCCTCTCCACTTCCCCCCCTTGTGAATCCAAGTAATCCCCCCCTTTTCAGTTCCAATCCCCAGTTTTATACCAAGATGTCCCCTGTTTCTTTGGGGCCTCCAGGACAACGACCTTTCCCAATTAGCCCCTGTTGCACCCCACTCCTACGTTCCCCTGGAGCCTTCTTAGTCCGGCACCAAGTCCAAGGCTTGACATTTTCCCTCCCCCGGTCCTACCCACAGTTTATTTACTTTTCTCCAAGGTTTACAGTTTTCACCCGTTTTGATGCTCAGTTGATTATGAACTTTCTTGACCGGTTTCCCTGGCTGGACACACATTCGCACCAAGTTTGGAGAACAAGTAGGAATCCCCTCGGGTAACCTTGGCTCTCGCGTTTTCGGAAAGATCCAGGAAAATGTTTTTGCTCACCATTGGTTAGGAACTGTGGTACCCCCCACCGTACCAGGAGCGATTGTGAGGAACCGGCCCGGAAACAAAGAGGACCCCCCCCACGAAAAACCCAGAAGACCTCTCAAAATTCTTTAGGCAGATTTTTGTCCACAACCCCCCCCCTCAACATTGCGTGACCTTTTTTAGGTTTGTTGACTGCTGGTTCTTTTCCTACTTAATTTTTTTTCTCTTGCCCCCGCTTTCTGCGGGCAAAGCCCCCACAACCCCCCCCAGTTTTTTTAGGCTACCCTGCGACCCGACAACTTGACTTTTTCACACGATCTCCACTTTACTTCTGTAGTGTTTTACTTTTTGGGTGCCCCGTTCGTTTTCTGCCCCCTCCCCTGGTTTTCCAAGCGCTATGCTCCAACTGATTTTTTCCTTGGATCGTTACTTTGTCACATACCCCCCAAAGGCTTGGCCCCAATCTTCCTCACCAGTTTGGGGTAGTTCCCTGTTTCAACTTTTTTGTATGCTGCCCCCCCCCCCCCCCTCTCCGGGGATTTGCCTTTTCTCCGGATTGACACACGAACCTGCGACACTGTACCTTCCGCCCACCGCCACCCAGCAGTCCCTCAGCTTCTGAATTCTCTTTCTTTTCTCTTGTGTTGACGCTGTTCCAGAATTCTTTTCTCTTCCTTCCCGCCTTTTGCTGGTGCTTGATCAGCCCGTTTGGCGTCGTACCTGTTCAGAATGCTTTGTACAATCCGGAACAGGTCCCCTTTTCACTTCGCCCTCTGATTTTACAATCCTGCCCCAAGTCCATTTGATCCTGAAACGTGAAGTCATCGGTTAGTTGATCAACCAAATTGGTTTGTATGTACAAAAGCCCTCGCCCCCTGGTAAAATCAATTTTTGGGCACCATTTAGGGGTCTGGCAACATGACTGCAAGCCCCACCGTTCCCCCAAGTTTTGTAAGAAGAACAGGACTTAAGCATGGAACGGTCTTTCCCCACATGTGGTTCGGACGGTAGTGGGATGCATTTGGGGCTGCTCCCCCAGTGTTTTGGGTTCTTGTGGCGCGTTGTGCGGGGTTTATAGTCAATACTTGCAGCCCCCTTCCACGTATTGTGTTTGCGGTCCCTGCGTTACTGGTCGACGGGGGCGTTTGTTGACTTTTTGGCCTTTCTGGACCGTAGTAACTCCCCCCACTACGGGGTCCCCTGTAGTCCCTGTTGATGGGCCAGTTTCCTCTCTTAGTCCCACCCACCCTGGACCGGTACGGCTGAAATGAGCCAGGGGCAACGTTGCAGAGTTTAAGAATGTCCCTTCCCAACTTTGGCGCTTGCTCACTTTTCCCACTCCCACGCGCCCCCTTTTTGCCCCAAGTGCCCCCGGTGCAATGGTTTTTCTTTTTCCTCACTGATACGGCGCCTGTTGTTCCCCTTCTTAAATTTTCCGGTGCGAGGTTCCCTTTGAGAGGTTTTTATGGGACAAAGGATTTTCCCCAACCACCTGGGAGAAAACTTTCGTGTGTTTTCCCACTTGTCCCTTTGGGGAAACTTTCTTTTCCTTTTTACCAAATTTTCTCCCATTAGTGAACGGTCTCCTCTGTGCCGGTAGACCCTTTCCTCCGGGCGTTGATCTGGTAACCTGATCCTTTTCCACAAGTCTCCCGTGCTTTGTCTGTGCTCGAAAACTGTCCTTCAGGTTACTCGCCAGACCAGTGGTTGTCTTTGCCGCCTACCTTTAACCTTTTTTGTACATGGTACCCTTTCCCCACTGCTTCGAATTCGCCGGTACAACGGACGCCTGAGCGACGTTAGAACCTTTGACAAAATTTGGACTGGGACCATCCGCTCCTTTTGTCCAGGTCCATTATGTGACTCCTTCCCCACATTGAGCGGGATTTTGGTCCCTTTTCTGTTTTTTTCGCGCCCTTTTCGACAACCGGCGCCCCGTCACCGCCCTTTCCGGTCAGGATAATTCAAGAATTTTTCTTCCACGTGGTCCCAACCCCAAAACCGTCCCTTGCACCCTACAACACGTTCCCGCGCCTTTTCAGTCCCTTGACCCCCCAACGTCTCATTTCTCTTGTCAAAGGGAGCGGCCTTTTGAACCACATAGCGCGGCCCCCCTTTTTTTTTCCTGCTCCCCCTTTCGCCCGTTCTGAAAACCTGCTTTAGACGGCCTTATGCATTTCCGTAAGGTGTTCCCCCACATCAGGGTTCCGTTACCTCCTGACTTCAAATTTTGTGTTGGAGAGGCAGCCTAATCCCTCCCGTAGATTTCTTAGTCCAAGGGACGGACCAAACCTTTCCCCTTCCCCTCGTGGGCGGTTTACCTCAATCCCCCTTTGGGCATGTTGCCGTTTTTTGTTCCCCTCTACCCAAGCTCCAATCCCCTTTTTTCTTGCAATTACTTTTGACCATCTTCCCTTCTTTAAGTTCTCTTATGTGAACCTCTTTCTTCTTTGGCGTTCCCAGCCTCCCTTGATCGGTTTAATCCTAACGTTTGACTTTCAAGTTATTTGCTCGCTTTCTCATAAAAGATGCGGTGAATTTTTGACCCTGCTTCTTCCCCCCGTACAGATTTCAAGCCCCCATGTCCCCCCTTTGTGTCGGCTCTTCGTGGTTTATGTACTCCTCTCCCGCAACCGGCATTTAACTGATCGCCTCCGAAATTCCCTTCCCCCGCCTCTTTGCTGAATCACTCTTCTTCTATGACTGATCTGCTCGTGCCCAATTCCGTGCCTTGGAGCTCCTTTTTCCCCCGCCCAATTTAGCCCTCCTGCCTAGCTTCCCCCACCCAACACCAACTCTCGATTCCCCGCCCAAGTCGTCCCCTTCTTCCTGTATAACTGGTGTGGGGCCGATCTCCAATAACTAGATCCCCCCTCCCGCCTCCGCGTACCCTTTCAAGGGCTGCTTCCTGTAAATCTGCAAACGTCATCCCATATTGAAGCCGTTTCCCCCCCCCCCCTCTCTTGAGTCACTTTCACGGTTGGTTGTCTATCAGACCGATGTTTAAGTTACAAGTACTTCGCTAGCCCCCGCACCCCCCCCCACCCACCCCCGTAGATTTCTTCAACTCCCCCATTCCCTTCCAACCTTCCTTTCGCTAAATCACCCGGTCTTTTTTCCCAACTGAATCCATTCCCACCCCCCCTTCCTTCCCCCAAGATCCCCATTTCCAACTCCCTAAGTCATCGCTACCACTTCCGGACTCCTGGAGTGACCCTTCTTTCTCGACGTTCGCGGCTCCTCCTTTTCATGAATTGCTTTTCTGGTCAGGAAAAGACCTAACCCCCCCCTCACCCCCCACCTGCCAGTTCCCCCCATGTCTGACCATCCAGGCCAACCCTCCACTTTGTGTATAGTCATCCCCCGGTGACGTTTGACTCGCCCCCTCCCTCCCCCTAACTTTTGAAGACCTTTTGGGTTAAAATGATTCGGATGTCCTGTCCAGTCGGCTTATTTTTTTTTCCGGTTCTCCTTTTTCTTTCCTTTCAACTTTGGTGTTTGTATATCTCTAACCCATCCCAAAATATTTCAGTGTGCTTTTGCCGGCCCTGTAACCCGTTTGTGGCGACGTCCTTTTCCCGACAACATTTTTCATATATATGCCTTCTTTGTTGTTCTGCCTTTTGTCTCTTAGGTGGGCCTGGTCCTGCTTTTACCTTCACCACTTGACTCGGAATCACGTTCTCTCTCTCATTACTTCCTCCCGGTACATCATTTTGCCTTTTTTCGTGTCTTTTCTTTTCTATTTCCTTTCTTCGCATTCAACATTTATGTGGCAGGTATTTCCCCTCCCTCTGACTGGACCCACCTTCGGTGTTTGAGTGCGATGGATCCTGTGACTGTGTTGACTTTTTCTAGTTTTCACGTGATTTTTTTAAGAGAGAGTTTGGGTGGGGGTTGCTGGATTGTTAATACTCCCTTTACGCTCCTTCCTCAAGCCCCTTTACTTTCTACACACACAAGCCAGTGACACCCCCCCCCCCTCCCGGCTGTCATTCCCATTTTTTTTCCTCTCCGGCTTTGTTTGATCTCCCCCCCAGCCATAAGGCTTCAATCCTTCGTTTTCTTTTGTCTCATTCTGAGATTCCCCTTAACCACATTACCCCTTACCCGTTCCCGTTGATGCTCTCTTCAGGGTATTTTTTATGAGGGGAGTGTTTCCTCGTTCTTCAACTCCCCCTCTTTTCTGTGAAGCAATCTTGGCTTCTCTCAAGCAGGATGGACTTTTTCATCTGAACTTTGCTCCCGATTTCCTTCTCTATTGTCCTGGTCCGCTTTCACGAACTTTCAATTTCGCTGCTTTCAATTTCTTCCTTCCTTGAAGGTGGTTTCCGATTGTCTGCTGTTCGAACCCCTCCCTTCTTTCCAATCGGTTAGCCTGATCTTGTTTCCTCATGACTTTCCTGTCAAGGTCTATTCCCTCTCGATCTCCACGGTATGTCTCGGCAGAGGGGACCCTCCGTTTTCCACAAGGTCCCCGGGTCACCTCCCCCGGTTTCACTGCCCTCCTTCCTTATGACCGGTCCCTGCCTCTACCCCCCTCGTACGACCGGACTCTTTCCAAACCCCTAGCTATCCTTGAAAATCAACGTTTCCTTTGTTACCCCACAACTTTGGTACTGAACAAAATCCCCTTTGAAGAAACTTTTCTTTTCCCTTTCGTGATTGCGTTCAGGGTCCCTTGTTATTCTTGTTTTTCTTTTGCGCTTTTTGGTACTTTCGTACCTGATTCTAGGCATGCCTTTCAGTTTTTTCCACATTTTCTTTTTGACTCGTCGGTACCCCTGCCCCCCTGTCCGATGTTTGATTAGTCTAGTACTTTTTCATTAACTTTCCACCCGTTTAAGCCGTGTTTTAGGTGTCTAGGGATTCGTTGCGTTTTTTACCAAAAGGTGTTTTTTCGGTCTCCGGGTTTACCGACCCCAGGATTTCCAAGGTAGCTCACCTGTGCTGACATTTTCTTCCTTTCTTCCAAGTACGTAAGGTACCATGTTCAGGTTCGTTTTACTTCCGTTGTTGGGGGTTGATCCCCGTTGCATACCCATTCCAGGAATTACTCGTGCACATTTTGCGTCGGTCGTCCCCCTTGATTTTTGGTATAATTTGCGCCCGTCACTGTTTCTCAACTTCCCCCTACCCCTTTTTGGTCTGGCACCATTTTCCTTCCAAATTGGACAACCTTTTCTTCCTGAGAATTTTCTGCCCGTTTCCCTTGTTCCATTCTTTTTCGTTCCGGTGCTCCTGTTCAGTTTTCCTCCCCTTAGACCCCCCTTTGTTTTCCATTTCACACATTCGGTTCCCTTTAGATCCCCCGTTACCCCCCATTTGCTTGAGGGGTCCCCATTATCTTCTTGCTACCACGCGGTTATCCGTTACTTCAACCACCCGTTTCTTTCCACTCCCACTCTCCTTTTTTTATCGTCTTCCAGTGGTGCCCGAAGCACCCCCCTCTCGCCAGTTTTGCTCATTGTTTCTCCCCTGAGTTCCTCTTTGCCCAAACTCGCACCCTTGTCTACCCCCTCTTCACGTGCGTTTAATTTTGATACACACCGCGCCCTTTTTGTCCCCAGTTGCATTTTTACAGTGCATCCTTTTCCACAGGTTCCCCAAGCTTTCAAAGGTGTCGTAACACCTGGGGTTCCTTTGCCCAATGTTTGAGCATTTTCCCCCCCCCCCTTTGACCGTTTTTCTTGCGCAATTTCTGTGCCCCCCAACTTTTTTGAGCCCGTGTTGGAATTGGAATTGACCGTGGCCTTTTCCCGTTGCCGTTGCTGTTGCGCCTTCTTCCTTTCCCCCCCGGTGTTTTTACCTTTTTAAGTTTGACTTCTCCGGTGCAGTAGCCGTAGGGGCACGTTAATTTTTTTCCCCCATTGACACACCCGTGAGGCAAGTGCCCCCCCCATTATTTTTCGCCCGACCCGGTTTTGCTCTCCCAAACCCTTTTTACCTTTTCCGCCAATTGTTGTTTTTTTTTTTTTACTATGAAACTCCTAACCCCGCGCGACAACCACAAACCCTTTATTCCTTCGCCCAACGGCAGCCACCCGTACCATTGGTACCCCCCTTTTCCGATCAAACCTTTCCCTTCGCTTTCGTTGAATACGGTTGCTTTTCTCAACGGGCCTGGGTTACTTGCTGGTTTTTTTCCCGTCCAAATTTTCCACATGGAGCCTGATCCCCTTTCTTTTCCTTCAGTCATGTTATTTGTTCACCACCACCCTGGTTGCCTTGGCCCCAGATTTCCCCCGACATTAAGTATGGCTTTTTCCTGCCCTTGACGATGGCTTACCTCATTGACCCCCCTTTTAGACGCTTGCTGCCTCAATTGTCCGAGGTGACTTTTCTCCCCAAAAGAACATTTTTTCACTGTGCCCACGCCGCTGGACCAGCCCATCTGCCTCACCCCCTTCTCTTTAGACTTACTCCTCTCCCCCTCACCGTTGTTTGTTGAGAGTCCGTTAAGAAGTTTACCTTTCTGATCTTGTTTATTTCTCCCGACTCCTGTGCGGGGCGTTCAGTGTTCAGCCGGCGTTTCCTCCAGGCACAGTCTTTCAATTACCGTCCCGCCTCTTTTTGTTCCTCTTTTCAGAACCCTATTCACTGACCCATAATAAGTGTCTTCTATTTTGCAATTGTAGTCCCAACGTCACATCGCCTGGTTGACACCCATTCAGTGTTTTTCATATAGCTGGTTCCACCCTGTGTCCATTTTGGCCCTCTTTTTTACCCCCCCATGACTTTGAGACACACCCACTCCATTCTATCAAGCCTCCCACGGCAACTCCGCCACCGATGACCCAGTCCTTCTTTTGGGATGGAAGTGTTTTCTTTTCCCCCTAACATGGCTTTCGTCTCATTGGCGGGTTTTTTAGTAAGAGCACACCCCCCTCCCTTCACGCTTTCGGATTGTTGCTTTGTTTTATATGCCAGTTTGTTCTTTCGTTAAGTTTTCTGGTCCAGTTGTTCTTTTTTTTTGTGGGTGGACCGGTCCACCTGACTAACCGGCCCGTCTGTTTTCCTGGTCAATTGGGAGCAAAACTTTTTCACATTGTGCAAATGGTCTACTTTCCTCCCCGGTGTTACATTTTTCTGGCCGCAATCACCTTTTTTCACCGTTTTGTTCCTTTTAATTTCAACGGTTGAGTTAAGGTGTTCGCAGGGTTGAGCAACTGCCCCTTCAACTTCTCCATTGTTTTACCGTTGGCCAGGGCGCACCGTTCCCCTTTCTTTTGTAGTCACCTTCGCGGGTGCCCCCAACTTTTCCCTAATGTCCCGGTTAAAGGCCTCTCGTGACCCACCTTTCGACCTGGGGCCCCACTTTCCTCTTTTGTTTAGCACGGGTTTTAAGGTCATTACACCCTTTAGGCCCTGTGCGGTTGTTATCCACTTTCGACGGTTTTTCAACTGGTAGCTCTTTTCCTCGTTCTCATTCATGTTAAATAAGGGAGAATGGTGCCGTCCCCCCTTTCTCTTTTTTTCATTTTCTCTCGGATGTTCTCCCTTTTCCACATGGAGACAATTTTTTTTCCGTCTTTTTTTTTCTGGCACTTTCTCTCCTGGACCAATGAAAATAGGAGAGCTGTAGCACCCCGTGTTTTCTTTTCTCTCCGGTCCCCGGTTGCATAGCAACTGTTCAACTTGTTTTTTCGAAGGCTTTTCATTCCGGGAGCAAAGGACCCAGTTTCGCGACTGGTCCCCATTTTCCCAAGGATCCATTGGCGACGGCTCCTGATTTTTTGTTTTGTTTTCTCCCCCCTCTGAAGGAGTACTGGTTTCCCACTTCCCCCCAAAACTCTGTCTACTTGGAGCAGTCTGCGACCCCTGGAAGTACTTTCCGGCGACCCTTCTCCCTGTCAGACCTGCGAATTTGGTGAACCGAGTCATCCTTCTTCCTTTGTGAGCACGGCTCCACGGCGCTGACTCCTTCCCAGACCCACGTTGTGATAAAACCCGAAGCATGGTTCTGCCTTCCTTCGGTAGAAGGTTTCTCCTTGCGTTACCTCGGGAAAAACTTCTCCATATGTTCCTTTTTTTCCCCCCGGCCCCCTTTAGAAACCCCTGCTCACCACGTCTCCCCGCAGGAACTCCTAAGGACTGATTGAGCAATTCTCAAATTTCTTTTGAGTCTTTCAACCAGAGATATCCTCTTCCCTTTGAGTGACCCTGATTAGGGCTAGCCTTTCTCTTATCGTCGGGAATTTCTTCTTGCCCTCCCCCCCCAGGTCTTTTTTTTGACAATAAATTCCAGGGCGGTCTTTCCCTGACCACCTCCCTTTCCCATCCCCCCACTTAAACCTTGCATTTTTTTTATAGACAGTCCCTCTTTGCCCGTTTGGTATTTTTAGTCTGATAGTCTTTTTTTTCCAGCACGTTCGGTCGCTTACCCGTGATTTTTTTTTTTTCGGCCAGATTCCGGTGTCTCCCTCCCCCCCCCTCAAATGTGTTTGTTATTTAAGTCCCCCGGCGGGTTCCCAGTTTCCCCCCTTTCTTTCAGAAATACGCGGTAGTTCCTAACCTGGTGCCCTTTATCACAGCCTTATCCCCCCTCCTTGCCAACTCTTTGTTGTTCCTTGAACTTTATGTGCTACCTGCGTTAATAGAACCCCCCTCCCCTCCCTGATGCGGAAGAAGCAATTATCTCCTACCTGGGATTGCGGTTTTCCGATACCATGCATCAATCCACGCCTCCCCCCTCCCCCCCTTCGATCCCCCCCGTGCTTCTTTTATAGGAAAGCACTGATTGCCAGGCACTCTTTTCGCCTGGCTTTACCCCACCAACCCCCCTCCCAGTCTTCCCCGTAAGACCTCCGGCCCTCTCCCGAATCCTTTCCGTTTCCCCTTTCCGGACAATTGTTTTTTTTTTTTTGTTCTTTTTCTTTTTTTTTTTTTTGCTGGCCTTTATCAGCAACGAGTGGAGACGATGGCTTTCACCTTTTCCCCAGGCTTTTGTTCAGTCCGCAATTCTCTCTTTCCACCGACCTGCCCTCTTCAGTGGGTTTTAACCTGTCCCTTTTTTTTGTCCTAGATTTCTTCTGGGGTCAGGCACAAGCGTGTTTTCTTTCCTAGTACGCAGCCACCCCACCCCCCCCCCAAAGTCGCGTTCTTTCGGTCCGCAAAAGACGTTTCACTTCCCCCCCAGGACCGGTTCAAATCACCTGGGCCCAATTCCATTAGATTGCCTATTTCCAACCCTTCACTCCCAATAGTCCTCCCTCCTGATCTCACCTCCTCCCGCTCACGGCCATCTGAGGAGTGGCCTGAAGACTGATCGCCCTTCTTGTAGTTTTGATGTACTGGAAATCCTTGTTATTCTTTTTAATCACCCGCACCCGTTAACAGGCCGAAATGAGCAACCCTCCCCGGAAAAGTCGATAGTTCCTGAGGCACCACCCCCCCCCCCCTTTTTGACGCACCCCCTCCACTCTACACTTCACCGCTTGCAGTAATTTTCCGAAGTGTTCCTGCCGGTTCAAAATCTTGGATTTTCTTTCTGAGCTTTATCTTTTCCCTACTCTTCTTGCGAGGAGCTCTTCTCCCCTTCAAGATTTTTCTACAACTTTCTGGGCAACCCCCTTGACGGACCTCTGCAGCGTTTTTGTCGTTACTTTCCTCAAAGGCCTTTTTGTTCTTTAACTACCTCTCTCCCTTATTTTTTCTCCCCCTTACCTGGCGCGGGGCTCGGTCTTTTTTTTTTTCTTGTGTCTATGACCCCTCCGCTTTTCTCAAGCGTCCCATTCTTTCTTACACATTCAATCAGTTTTTCTCTTTAGAGATTTTCTCTCGTTGGATGTGATTCCTGCCAAAACCATGGTTGGCCTTTTTTTTTTTCCCTCGGCACGGGTCTAAGCAACGTCTGCCTTTTTATGTTTTTGTGGCCGACGTTTCCTGGGGCTTTTTCGTCCTGGCGGGGTTTTTTCCGAAAGATACGGTTTGGTTTTTTTTTCTTTTCCGCAGATTCTGTGTTTCCTTCCATCCCCTTTCCCCGTTTCTCTACACCCACCCCGTCCGGTTTTTTTTTTTCTTACTGAGCCCTTTTTTTATACCCCCCCCTCTGGTTGGATTGTTTCCCGTCCCCGCCTCCCTTGCCCTTTTCCCGCCCAAGTCCGGGCTTCCACTTTTCGAGATTTCCCTTTCCCAGCCACTTTATCAGAGATTCCTATGATCCTCCCCTTTTCATGCCTTTTATATCGATCTTTCTTTTGTTGTTGTTTGTGATTACCTCGATTATCAACTGACTTTTCTTTTTTTTTTCTTTCATGCCTGGTTGATTTTCATCCTGACCTGATTCTTCCTGTTTCTTCCTCAATCCATGAGGCTTGATATTTCACTTCTGAAGGTGATCTGCTTTTTTTTGCTCGTCTTAGTCTCCGTTCTCATCCTCCTTCTACCACCTTTCTTTTTCTTTTTGTGGCTCACTTTCGGATTTTAGGTCAGCCAAATATTTGTGGAGCGCTTGGTTCCTCGAACGCGCGCCTCCTTTTTGCTTTTTCTGTGGAACACTTGCCCCCTTTAACCACCCTTTTGTTTATTAACGGCCTCCTTTTTTTCTTAAGTAGTTTATGCAGTTACATCGACCGCCATGGAGCGGCTCCTTAAAATCCCCCTTCTTCTTCCGATTTCATGTAGTTACCCATCTTTCCTCAACCCAAATGCCCCCCCATCTCATGATTGTAATGATTTTGCCCTCTCTTTCACCTGCGCGCCGGGCCCCGTTTGGACGTGGGTCGATCGCCGCTCTTCTTTTCGCTATTCATTCCCAAGCACTTTCCCTCGCTCTCGAGGGGCCCGTCCCCCTACCTATGTTTTTCTCCCAAAAGACTTCCCTGGACTACTGTAAACTTTCCCCCTAGAAGGGGTCCGGCCCCCCCTTTTCTGACACGGGGGCTTTTTTTTTATGTGGGGAATGCTCTCCCTTTTTTTTTCCCTCAAACCGTTTCGTTCTCCCATTTACTAGGCCCCTTCCCGGTGTCTTTCCGGTTTCCCTGTCGCTCGTTACCCCTTTTGGTTTGACTTCTGCCGATCCCTTTCCTTCTTTTTTCCTTTCCGATTTCCCTGAAGGTTGACCTTTTCCTGTTCCTTCCCCCCTTAGCCCGGTGGCTAGTGGCGACTTTCTCTTCCCTTTAAATTTCACGTTTCACCGGGTAAGTGGGCCCGTCCCACAATTTTCCAGATTGGTCCAGTGCTTTCCCCGTTTTCTTAAAGTCCTTACTTTTTGAAGGTGGTTGTCCCGTTTTGTGTAAATTTCCCCCCCCTGAAACAGTGCAGGGACCTTTTTCATTTGATCCTTACCTTGCTCCCTTTTTGATTGGATACTTTTCTTTCCCCCTTTTCAATTCTGCCCAATTTTCCAACTTCAGTTGCTACGGATGCATTCTTTTTCAAAAAGTGTTTTACTTTTCTCACTTTCTCCCATTTCTCCCGACCCCCTCACCAGTCCGTATTCCCCTTCCTGGGAGCACACTATTACCCCCCGCTAATCAGTGCCCGTTCACCCTTTTCTAAACGACCCTTGTTCGGTTTATTGTCCGTTTAAAGAAAGTTTTGCATACCAACCCCCTGCTTTTGCCAACGTACTTTTCCATTATCTGGTTTGACCCTTTGCGCCATTTCCGGCTCCCGTTCCACCGTTTGTGTCAGGTTGCGCCCTTTTGCCTGTTTCCCAAGTTGCTTTTTGCCAGTGGTTTTTTTTTTGAAACGTTGATCGTGCTAATTGGCCCGTTCAGTTAGCCCCCCCTTTTCACCAGTTTGCCAGCTCCCGTTTGTCCCGTATTTGACACCCGGTCCACGGTTGCCGGCTGACCAGTTGACCCACCGTTGCCAATTTTTCCCTTTGAACCTTCACCCTTCGACCGGGCGGTTATTCCAGCGGTACCCCCGTTGCCCACACACACCCGTACTCCGTCTCCAACTTCACGCCTGTCCGGAGCTAAGCCCAAACAAGAACCTCCCCAATCTTGCGGTGTCCTGGTTTTTTTTTTTACTATCAACCAAACCCCTTTTTTTTTTCCCTCCCCTCGCTCCCCAAACCACGTTCGGCGTCTCTGTCCAAACGTCTTCCTTTTTTCCCGTTTACCCTCGCTTTCCTATACCCTTAGCTTGCGTTTCTTATGTCTTAGGGCCGGGGTTTTTGTCCGGCCAGGGCTCCTTTCCTCCAGAGTATCTTTTCTCCCTTTATTGGTGGGCGCGTGACTTTGTTCCATAAACACCCCTGGGGGGGGACCAACGGCTACGCAAGTATGTCTGTTTGAAGAGGGCTTGGCTGCCGGTTTCCCCCCAACCTTCTTTCCGAGGCTGCTGTTAAAAATTGTCCGCTTTCAACGTCCTTATTTTTCCAAGGTAAATTCGACACACTTTTCTAGCCCATAGCAAGCTCTTGCAGACCTTTTTCCCTCTTCCAGATGTTTCTCCTTTTTTTGAGAGAAGATTGTTCCTAATTCTTCTCTTTGATCTGGACTAGTTTTTTGGTGCTTGATTCGGCGGTGTCGGCAAGTGGACTGTGCCTCGATGAGTGTTTACCCCCCTTCAGCACCGTTATTTCCTCTGATCCAGGTTGTGGACTGCGGAGCCATACTCCGGTCTTTCTTTTTCCTCCTTCGGAATTTCGGTGCTTTGCATGCAACCCTTTTGGTTGTAGTTCCCCAACTAACCTCGTTGTGAACCTCACTGTTCCTTACACCACACTCCTTTTGGAAACCTGTGGAATTTGCTGGGCAACCCTTTTTCCTCAACCTACTAATTCAGCAAGCCGACTTCCCGTTTTTTCTTCCCCCTCATGTAACAGAAATTGTCTTTTTTTCGGCTGCGTTTTTTCTCGTTTCCATTTTTTTTTTTCGTTCGGTGGAGTAGGTTAGTTTTCTCTTCCAATTTCCCTTGCAACAAAAAGCCCTCCCCCAGACTCGATTGAGGGTTTTTTTTTGTAGCGTTCTCCTTGTTCGTTTCCTGTTCGACCTGGAGTAATGGTTTTGGTTTTGGATGGTCCCTCTACCCTTGGATCCATTTTTCTGGAGTTACTTTGTCCCCCCCTTGAGACCCTTCTTTTTCCACGGGCACTCTTACTGGACTACCTTGTAATTCCTTAAAGGTTTCTAGCTTGGAAAGGTTTTCCCCATGTTACGCGCCCAGGTAGTCACCTTTTAGTCAACCTTGCACTTTTACGTGTGGTAAAAAGTGGTTTCCACTGAGGTTTTTTGCAACTGGTTCAATGGCAACGTTCTAACCAGTTCCATCCTAGCACTGTTTCTTACTGTTCTCCCCACGGAATACCGGTCGAACTGTTTTTCCGTTGAAAATATTCGACGGTTTTCTTTCACTGATCCCCTTTTTTTCTCCCTTTCCGGACAACCGTTACCCCCTGTTGGATAACCTTTGATTGTGGTAGCAGTGACTAAGTTTTCCCCCCTCTTCTATTGTATGCTCCCCGGATCCCCTTTTCCTAAGGTCTCTCTTTTTTTGGTCGCATGGTGATTTTCACTGCGATTTTTTTAATATGGTGTGTCCCCTTCTCCTGGCCATGGGTTTTTTTTTTTTTTGGGGGGTTTGGGTAGCAGGCCGCACTGCTAGGTCCCGCCCTTTCTCCGTCCGGTCAACTTTTAGTCCAACTGTTGTCCCGGGCGCTACTTTTCCTTTTGCCTGAGCAATGGTTAAAGGCGACTTTCCTCCCTTCACTTCCACCTCGTGAGCCCACACCGTCATGGATCCTTGTCAACTTTGAACACTGTGCAGCCTGGTGCGACCTTAGCTCTTTTCCCTGGTTTGCAGTATTTGCAACCCTTCCCCCCCTGGTTTCGGCGTGGATTTTTTTTGAATGACCGTCCGGGCGCCCCCCCCATGGATCTTTTGTACGGAGTTTTGTCCCCAACCCCCCCCACAACACCCCCCCCCCCCCCAAACAAACCCCACCCACCCCACCCCCCAAACCCCAACCTAACATCGGATAAGGTCGGATTCGCAACTCTTCCCTTTTCCAGCCTGCACCGTCCCGGTCAACCTCAAAAAGTTTCACCTTGCTGGCACCGGTCTTTAGGAATGCCCATTTTTTTTCCCGGATGCAACCTTTTCGGACCGGGGCGGTTCCGGGAGCAGATCAGGTAATTTTCCAAAGGTAGCCTGCGCCCCCCCCTGATCAACGGTCGCTTTCCTCCTACGGGCCTTACCGGGAGCACTCTCCTTTCCTTTTCTTTCTCCCCCGGTACCCCAGCGATTTTAGGTAGTGTGCAATTTCTTTAGTTTTCACCCCCTATCTTTTTTCTCTCGTTAAAATACGGGGAACAAAAATTCCCGGCTCGTCTTTTTCCCCTCTCGTTTCATTCCCCCCCCCCCCCCCCCCAATCTTTTTCAAATTGTTTGCCTTTTCTTCCTCTGTGGTAACTTCTATCTTTCGCCCACGCTTTTCTTCGAAGGATCTCGATATTTTTGTTCCTCTCCGGCTCCGGGCGGATGAGTTCCCCTTTTCCCTTAGGGACCTTTCAGAAGACCTGCTTTTCCGGTTCCAAATTCCCCCTGCACCCTGTTACCCTTCCCGTGTGTTCCCAGAACCTGCCCTTTTCCCATGTTCTGTTTCTACCTTCCCCTCCGTTCTTCCTCCCAGGTTTACCGTTTTTTCTGGTCTAATTCGCCAAGCTTCGTGCACAGGCTCCCCGCTTCTTTTCTGATTAGTATTTTTTTGCGCGGGATCACAACTCGTCCCCCCCCCCGTTTGATTCATAAATTCTACCTTCTTTCCTCCTTTCTTGCGAAGAACTTCCCCGTCCATACTCCCTTCACCCTGATTCTCCCCGCTGGCACTAAACCCGTGCTTAGGCGTCGCGACTTAAGACGAGTGCTTCAACGATCGCGGTGCAGCCCTCTTAACCCCCAATCGAACGATAGCTCTCCCGTAACCCCAGGAATTCCCCAATCCTGATACCCTCTAAAGCGTTCCGGTACTTAGGACCCTGGTGATTTATCTCCCCCTAACTCTTCTTTTCACCCTTCCCTGAGTGGAACCTTTTCAAAAGGCTTCGGGACTGTTGCCTTTTCCATTCCCACTCCGTCGACCCGAAGTGACCATAATCCTTCAAGTTTGGAGTTACAACTTTGAACCACGGTTGGTTTTTCCTGATCACCATTTTCATTTGCACAGTCCCCACGCCCTACTATTCCATAGCGGCGACATCCCAACCACCCCCCCCCCCCCCGCTCGGGCGGATTCCGACCAATCTCATAGTGACACACGTACCCTCGGCCCAGCACTCCAAAGGAATAGGTTCCAATGATGACCCAGGTGGCCGCTTGTTTTCAACCCGCACCTCCCCCCCTTGTTACCCTTCTTCTTCCCATTGATCACAGTTTTTTGTCCGCTCCCCTCTCAATGATTTCCCCCCTTCTGATGACCGGATTTTCATTACATGCTATCTCTTCTTTGGATGCCGCTCCACTTCAGTCACCCCTCGGGTGTTACTTCCAACTAGCAAAATCACCCCTGCCCTTCCCCCCACCCTCAGTTTTTTTTGCGTTAAACCTTTAACAACCTTCCACTTTTTAGAGCAGACACCTCTCCGGTGCAGTTTCAGACCCAGTCCAAATCCACTCCCTCCACCTCTTGTAATTGCCGGCATTTGGCCAGTCCTGGTCTTCCCCCTCTGATGCTTCCTGCTATCGTAG
>Ga0179591_1326491_pt1 | contig 20428 bp, 28 predicted proteins | sample CZOMad2_1_08_16f_FD_182891 | JGI IMG/M metagenome (GOLD analysis project Ga0179591, IMG submission 182891) | Vadose zone soil fungal communities from Angelo Coast Range Reserve, California, USA - CZOMad2_1_08_16fungal (PacBio error correction) | ecosystem: Environmental > Terrestrial > Soil >... | reverse complement strand
CCCCTACGCTGCTTCAATGGTGCTCCCGGTGCCTGAGTCCCCCTGTCCCCTATGAGACCTTCCTGGTTTTCCTCCTTGAGAATTTCTCGGCCATAGCCCCCCTCCCGTTCCTTGACGCCCCACTAATTTGCTTCACTGCGGCTTTGCAATCGAATCCGACCTTCACGGACGCCCTGCTTCCCTGGTTTTTTCTTTTACCCCCTTAAGAATACGTCCGAATTCTTTTTTCTCCCTCCCCTTTCCTCTTTACGAGGAGGACGTCCACGGAAACCCGCGTACTCGGCCTCTCGACGTGCTTCGCGGAAGCTGTGCTTCTTCTGGACACACGTCATCTTCGTCTCCGCTTCTGTCTTGAGACTCTCTTTTCCTGTTTCGTTTCTCCCTGCCTCTTGATGACGTGGCGGATCCTCTCCCATCGAAACGACCTTCAATTGCCTGGTTTTACTACTTCGAGGTGCCAGATTTTCCTCTTTTTTTCTTAACCTTAAAGACGCCGACACTATCCCTTTTTTCCTTCTCCTATGTCACCCTTTCCTCTTTTCTCGTGACTGTAAGCGCCTTGAGGCCCCTTGTCTTTGTGAGTGATGCTTCCTGGAACTTCTTTCGCCCTAATCACATTAATGGGCATATGGTTTCTCCGTTGTATTTTTTTTTTTTACTTTTTGGTAGGTGATTTTAGTGCTGATGCTTTTCCCCCCCCTCCCCCCTTTTGGTTTGCCCGTAGGAGTTCTGGTCCCGAGTTGGTCTTGGGCCGGTTGCCCGTTACCTTTTGGATAAAGTGGAGCGGTATTGGCGATTTTTCTCGCGTGGGTTTTTCTTCATCCCTGTTTGTGACGTGGTCCGACTCTTTGCCTTTCTCCACCTTCTCAGTCGTTTCGCTTCAGAAGAGGGTGTTTTTCGTGCCGAAGGGTTTGACCCTTGTGAACCAAGCTCCGGTTACTTGCCTCTTCCTGATTTTTCCCCTTTTTGACACGTGTGCCTTGTGCTATAGGGTGGGGTCAGTGCGGTTATTCCCCCCCCCCCCCCCTTTTTCTTTTTTCTGCTCACTTTTTTATCGCGTTCCCTACAGGTGAGTCGCCTGGGCCTCCGTTTAGGACGAAGATTTGCTCGGAATTTCCGACTTGAACCAACTGTGTTTTTTTGCCTTGCCGGACTCCGGCGCAGCCTTCCCCTCTTTCCTAGTTTCTTTTCCTCCTTTGGTGTCACGCTTTTTGATCAGTTAAGACTTGCCAGCGAGCTTAATGTGTCTACGCTTTTGGAGGGTTCGTTTTGTTTTTCCCCCTTCTGCGCACAATCCACGCGGCTTCTTTTTGTGGTTGCGCATTCACCCTTCTGGTGGTTTGCTTTTTTTTTAGTCTTTCGTTGGCTATGCGCACCTCGTAGGTAGCCATTTCGCTCAGGGTTCTCAGAATTCGTCCCCTCGTTTCCTCCCCTCTTTTTCCGCCGCTAAACTAGAAAAGGCAAGCCCACCCTGTTGCGAAAGGTTGCATCCCCCAATGTGCCAAGGCAGGCCACCCTGGCGCTTGGAAACCTTTAACTCATCGGGCCCGGAAAGATCGGGGTTGGTCCCTCTTTTGTTCTGTTTTTCGTTGGTGCATCGCCCGCCCAGAAGGTTTAGGAGCAATTGAGCAGAGTTTAGCTTCGCGAGATACGAATCCTTTGATCGCGGGCCTTGTTGTCCCCCCTTTAATCTTGAGCCCCGTTGATCCACTTGAACGTACCCTACCGTCCTGGCACAACCTGTATGGAGGTAAGCCACCCGACGGCATAGTTTAGGTTTTCATTCGTCCCGAGAAAGAGACAGGTGCTGTTTAATCTCTTCTGTTGTCACGTTCCCGTTGGTGTCTCTGGCTCCCTGATAAGACATTTTTTGGATAAAGCCCGGATGGCCCTCCTAGCTCCCATCTCGCCGGTCCTCATCTTTCGGGTTCTCCTTTCGGAAAAGGACGAAAACCTTCTTGCCATGCGGTGTCCTTGTACCATCTGACGCCAAGAAGTCCCCGCTTCTTTTCGCTTTGCGCCGCGTTGAACCGCCCTTTTCAAGAACTCCTCCACTCTTTTGCGCTGTTGCAAAGAATGTTCATCCCTTCCCACTTATTGACATGGTTCCATTATTCGCATGGCAGAAGAATTACAGCGCATCGTCCGCGACGGCCACCCTGGTTTTTTCCAACCCTATCCCCGAGTCCCCTTTTAATTCAACGATTTTCCCCTTCTACGATTTACCAACCCACCCCCCTTTTTTACATACCTATGTTGTTGAGTGTTGTCTTGTGGTTGTACTCGGAGAGTTAGCGGCTTTTTGTCCCTCCTTGATTCGGTCTCGTTTCCACTAGAAACCTTTTTTTTCGTCGAAATGAGGTTTGCTTTTCTCTTCCCTGCTCCGTTAACCAATTTTTTCTGGTCAATCTACCTTTTTTATGGGGAACGGGCTGGCCTCTCCCCGGCCAGTGTCCTTTCCTTTCTTTTTCAAAACGGCTGCAACTCGGCTACCCACAGAGTTGCTTTTTCTTCTTGAGACCAAATTTACGTCCCTTTCCAAATTATTTTTCCGTTCTAAGAAGGGCTTACCCCTCCCGCTTCTTACGTCTATTTGTTTGGCGTCCCCTTCCTTTTCGCAGAGGGGATCCATTATCCGGTCGGCCTTCTCCCCCCCGGCCCTGTGACAAGTTTCTTTCCCATGCCCTCCCTCTTTCCTTGGCTCGTCCCTAGGGCGTCTCACCGACCCATAACGACATTTTTTTTTTTCCCCGTACATAAAATTGTCACCCCCCCTTCGTGTTTCTGTTGGAAGTTCCCACGTGTCCCGAAAGGTTCTGGCCACACCTGACCGCGCGACCAGATTCGCCTCTTGCCCGATGCTTCCATTAAGAGTCCCTTTGGTTCCGGGGTAGAGGCGTTCGGACCACTGAAAACGTGCCCCACTTCAGTTTTTCCCTCTGTGCGAACGCATCGATTTTTTTTCCTTTTTCAACTCCCTCCCCCCCTTTGAAGTTTTGGCCGCCATTTTCTTCAAGTCCTGCGCCCGGTTTGACTGGGCTGCATTTGGGGCTCGGGTTGCCTTGCTGCTCTTCCCGCGGGCCATTCCTTGTATCTCCTGTCCTTTGCTGATTTCACGCACTCCAATCCGCATTCTCCGACTCGAAACTTTATGGCTTAGCATACCACTGAATCCTTCTTGCCCTTGCCCGCCCGTTTTTTCGTTCATGCTCGGGTCGGAGCTTGCACCGCAGTCGCCGTCTCCACTCGGATAACATCGGCGCGGTTTGGCGCGTATTGAACTCGCCCTTTTCCACCGCGTAACCCGGGAAAAATTTTTTCCTCCTTCGCTGCCTGCGCCGGATCTTTAGCAGGCACTACTCACCTTTTTTTTTCTGCTACCTTGACGCTCAGGCCCCCGGTCTCCCACCTGATTCGGCTCGCAGAGGTTCGAGCGATACACTTAGAATCCCCCCTCCAAACCTTACGGGTTGCCCTTAAAAATAGAAGAAAAAGGCACCTGTTTAATTTTTCACTCCAGCATATGATATCCTCCCACTATCTACCGGAAGCGGTTTTGCTGTACCCCTGGTCTGGAAACACCAGCCGAACGTCTGCGCGACCTTTCGATGGTGGTCATATTTAGAGTCGACCCCCTTCTTTTTCTTCATACACACACGCTAATCCTTCCCCCCTCCTATCCCCCGTTGTTTCCAACGGCTCCAATCTGTTGGCGCCGGAGTCCCACTTTCTCGTTCCTACAGTCTTATCTGCCCCGTCGATCACTACATCGTCCCCTCCACTTTTCTAACGCCTTTCCTACCTTTCCACACAAGCGGTAACTTTCTTTTCTTTTTTCCCCCTCCCCCGCGTTGGTCCATTCCTCCCCTCTTGAGTGACGGCATGTTCTTTAGCTCTCAAGTACCTTGGTGTTCATCTCACAAGTAGAAAGTTCGGGTTCTGTTTGGCCCTTTTCTTTTGTACGCCACAAAAGTAGGAGGCGTAGGGCACCTTCCTTCAACGCCTTCCTTTATGCGCAGTAGTCTTCTAGCGGGATACGAGTAGAAACTTCCTAGAGAGGGGACCCTCAATCCCCGGCACTCCTTTTTGTCCCGACCCCCTGCAGTAGGAAGAATTTTCTCTTCCCTCCTTCGTCCGTCCATGATCCCTAAGGAAGTGCCGGAGCATATTAAGCAACGTACGTGAGGCACTTTGTTTTTTTTTTTCCTACCAAAAGTTAGTAAAAATGCCACTCGAAGTCTCCGTAACATCGTTCTCCAGTTCGCACCCCGGGTCGTTGGAAGGAAGTTTCTTCCGGCGCAAGATATCGATGAGATCCTCCCCTCTTTCTGGAACTTGATGGGCGTCAAAGGCAAGTCTATTTTTCTTTCTGTTTCCGCCGAAATTCCCTCCTGAGAAACTACGAAGTCTAGGCTCCTGACTCGAAAGGCAGTCCAGTTGCTCTTTCGAGCCCCTGATGCTCTTTTCCCTTCCTTTTTTTTTTTGTTGAGTGATACATAACCGCCTCTTTCCATTGGTGCCGGTGCCAGTCCTCACAGCCGATGGAACCCTTTTCGAATTCCATGTCCGTCTAGAGGACCTCCTAGGAAAAGCCCGGCATTTGAAGAAAATAATGGATTTAACCCTCTTCCCCTCTTCCTCTTCGCAAGCCGTCCTACCCCTTCGACATCCCATCCTTAGAATACGTATCTCGAGTGTGGGGTTTGGTTTTGCTTGAGACGAGTATTCTGAACGGGTTCTCCCCCCCTTCCCCCCCTTTTCTGCAGCATAGGTTCGACTGACTCCTCACGTTTTCCTCGTCGTGCTTCTTCCCCTCATTTCTGCCCGAATCGGCTCGCCTCTTTGCTGTTCGAGAACTCTGCCGGTGTTGGTTTAACCTTCCGAGAGGACTTTTTTCCTTCTTTCCCAGCACGAAACGACGAAATTGAACCCTGTCTTTCTCGACTCCTGTCCTACGGCCGCGGATTTTAGTGACTCCCTTCCGAACGCTGACGACGCACGACCGTTCCTTCTTTTTCAGATTGCTTTCTCACACCCCCCTCGTCTTTTCTTTGTAATCCGAGCAGAAAGCCGGTCACACTTTCTTTTCTTATTTCCTTTCCTCTTTGCGTCCCTCACTCCAAGCTGTTAGCCCATTTTTTTGTGGGGTGTAGCTGCGTCAGGGGCTACGTCTTGTCGTTCTATGTATTGTTGTCTGATCCCTTTTTTTTCTTTTTTTTTTTTCGGTCTGACGGCGAAGTGGGACGGGTTCTCCCTTTCCCTCTTCTCGTCTGTCTCCGGGTTTTTCTCTGGATATGATGGCGACCTTCTTTGGGTTAGTTTCACTAAGGGGTTTTCCTTTTGTTCCTTTTGAATTAGGTTTTTCACATCGACGTCTTTTTCTCGAAGTTTTTTTTTTTTTGTTTTTCGCAGAATTGAGAGTCCTTCTGTTCCCCCGGCGCCGTTACTTTTCCTGGGTCTATATGCTGGTGCAGCAGGACGGAAGGGTTTCATCTTTTTTTTGTGGGTAAGTGAGGCACTGTGTTTCTTCCTGTTCTGCGTAATGCTTATCGCGTCGAAGGGCTTCTTTCCCCTGCTCTTTTTTTGGTTTTTCGTCGTTTGTGAGGACTTTGAATCAGTTGCACTCGCCTCCTGAATACGCACCCCCAACCCTATGCCTTTTGGCCTTTTTAGACCGTATCCGGCTTACAGGCCGACTTTTTTTTTTACGGTTTTCAAGGGGACGAGTTTTCTTAAGAGGTGATGATCGTTCCATCTCGAAGAAGCCGTTCCGTTGATCGATCTCTTTTTTCGTACGTTCGGCAGTTGCCGTCCTCGGACACGATGAGCGTTTAATCCTCCTTGCGTTGAGGTGTTCTTGCGCATAACACGGATCAGTGGGGAACGGCATCTCGTTTTTTTTTCCCTTCCTCGCCCCCAGTGATGGTGAGTCATTTTCCCCTCGCTTTTGAGCAAGAATCTGGGATTATCGTTATTCTCCCGCCCTTGTCCATCAGTGTCCCCCGTGACCAAAAGGAAACTCGGTAAATTTTTCAAAGTTCATTCTTGCAAGGTGAACGGCCACTTGAGCTGCCCGACCCAGAAAACTTTTTTATTCGTGCTTTTCGGGTGATTGGGGTTCCCTTTGGGGTTTCTCGTCCGAGCACCCATTCTTTTTTTTTTTTCTCTATTCAGTTGAAATCTCTCTCCGCGCTTTGATTCGCGGTTCCCCTTGGTACTGTTCGTGCGAACGTTGTCCCCCAACTGCCCCCCCCGACAAATACTTTTGGCAACTTTTATGTCCCTGGCCGCCCGAACCGCGCTCCTGGTTTTCTGGGCGGTTGTATTTAGAAGGACTCTCCCGATTCCCGGGTTCTTTTAGATCTTTGGAACACTTTCCTTGTTTTTTTTTTCTTTTTTTTCTGCCCTTCTTCAAGATGTGTACCCCTGATCCGACGCGCCCCCGCAAATGAGATCTTTATCTTTTTTTTTTTTGTCGCCAGCCCCCTGCCTTGGCCAGAGCACCATAAGGGCTGGCCGTGCAGTTTTCTTTTCAGAGCCCTCCACTGCAGAGAGCGTTCGTCTCCTGATTTTCATAAGTTTGACACCGAACTAAGACCATTCTTGCTCTTGGAAACCGATGTTCCCAATCACCTGCACAACTACTTTCCGCACCATGTCCTTCCGTCTTCCTTTCTCCCTCAACTTTTTCCAGAGAAGTGTCCTCCCCCTTTCCCCCTGTTTTTGCTCGTGTCCAAGATCCGCCGCCACTGTCAAGAAGGCGGGTTTCACAACTCTACTAGTAAAACCATCTCTATTTTTTTCTTGTTTTTGATCTGATGGTGTTTCCTCGTCTCGGTTTGTCCCCCTCCGTCGATTCTCTTTTTCTTCTTCTCTTTCCACGCCGTTTTCACAACCGGTTTCCCCGGTAGCGTTTGCACACTTGAGCTGGAAGTTATTTCCTCCTTTAGCTAATTCCGTTTCTCCCTCGTTTTTTTTTGGAAATAATGGTTGCCTTTTATCCAACAGGAGGTATTTTCCTTGCGTTCTTTAGTTTTTGCTTGGACAAACGGACTCTTCGAAACGAGTATTATTTGATTGGCACGTGCCTTTTGAAAATCCCCGTTCCAGGTTCTTATTATGGAAGTAGCAAAGAAGCATCTTTCGCCCCCGCCGATGTTACTTTCGAGATTTTTGAGCTGCACAGGGCGGTTATCATGTCTAAGTTCGGCGCGGTCCACCCCCTTCCTTCCACCCCCCCGAGATGAAAGACATCTTTTTCCCGGTCTGTTACGTCGACCTTTTAAGCCCTTTCCTGAGCGCTCGTCGGGTCTGGATGCTCTCAAATTTCCGGCCGGTGTATTGGACGTTTGATCCCACCTTTCTCCTTCTTCCTGGTTTACACCTTGCCCGGAGATTTTTCAACGCGTCGATTTTTGCGCTTTTTTCTGCTGTCATTACAGCCGCCGTTTTTGGCGCATGCGTTATTCCGTAGCCCCACGACAACCGGAAAAAACTGAAAAAGACGTCTCCCTTCCTTTTTCGAAGCCATCGTTGTCTCAGTGCCCAATCTGAAGTCATTGGTTAACAGTCATGCAAGCTGCGAAAATTTTTATGAACCGTTCTGCCCTTGGGGAAGAGTTCACTGCTTGAAGAGTATAGAGGGCCCCACCCCCATATTCTGGATCAATTCGTGACCATGTCCTCAATAGAACTTTTTTTTACCCGAAGGACCCTCCCTGCTCCCGATCCCTTCATGTTGTGTATGCTAAATGCACTGCCGCTCCTTTGGGGCGGGGTTGCGATCAATCAGGGGTACGCGACTTTTTGACAAACTTCCGTTATTCACACGCGGATACCCTTCACTTTTTTTTTGTATGAGTAGAGTGACACTCGTCAGCCCCGCGTTATTAAACACTTTTACCTTACCCCCCGGTCAGATGTCTCCCCTTCTTCTTTTTCTTCTCAGCCCCTTGCGAATCTTTTGTGTCTTTTTTTCCTTCGGACGCCTAGAAATTGCGGCCCTCCCACCTATGCCAAGACCGTCTGACGCCTGCCGTTTTATGAAGCGAGACCCTCTCCCCCCCCCCCCCCGTCTTCCGAAATGACAACCCTATAGCCCCTTCCCCTTTTCTTCTTCACTTTCGCATCTGCTCCTCTCACAACTACGGAGCTTGTGCACTTTTTCCTTTTCTGATCACCTTATCACCACCCCCGGCACGCGTCTGGACTTCCTTTGACGCGATTTTTCCGAATTCCCCCAATGTTCGGTCGACACGACAACCTTCTCGTGAATACCCAAAAAAACTCCTCACCTGCCCCTTCAAAAGCAACAGTGCGCCCCCTTTTCGGACTTGACCCCCCGCAATTCCTTATTCCTACTGATTTCACCACCTCCGATAATCAATCCCCCCTACCTCACCCGGCTACCCTGAACGAAGGTCTACCTTACAAACAATTGGGTATACCCGGGCTTAGGCTGCCCCCGTACGTTTTCCCCCTCCACTAAATGGAGTTTAGTCTTTCCTTCCCGTCCGATCACGCGATTTTCCCAGCAGAAGACGGTAGAGGGACTGGTTTAGGTTGTGATTTTTCGCGGTTATATCTTTTTCGTTTTTTTTGGCCTAGTAGAATAGGCCTCCTTCCCCTTTGTTTATTGCGGTAGGTTCGTTCTTAGATTGTGAGGAAACCCTGAACGTCCCGCGAGGCAGTCTAAAAGCCCTCCAGCCGTGCGAGCATGGTCTCCCTTTGATTATTCCCCTTTCCGTCCAGATAGAAGTTGGTTCTTCCCCCTCTCAACACCTTCTTCTCCTTGCCGACTTCGGCGGTGTTTGTTACCACCCTCCCCCTAATCGTGCACTTCCTCCTTTTTGGCGAATAGAGGGATTAGTGGCCCATTTCTTTTTTCTTTCCTGGCAATTTTTCCCCCCTTGGCTCCGTATCTTCGCACATAGACCTCCTGTTGAGCACATGGTTGGTCTTTCAAAGGGCAAGAGTTTTTCGATTGATGGTACGCACGAATACTAAGTAGCCCCAAGAAGGTATCCTCTCGTCTCTTCACTTGCCATAAAAAGTGACTGAATGCCCCCCCCCCCCCCCCCCACCAACCCCACAAAAAACACCCCCCCCCCCCAACCCCACCCACCCCACCACCCCAAAAAACACCCCCCCCTACCCCCAAAAACCACCCCCCCTCAACCCCCCCCCCCACAACCCCACCCCCCCCACACAAGCCCCCCCCCCCCCACCCCCCCCCCCACAACCCCCCCCCCCCCCCCCACCCACCCCCAACCCCCCCCCCCCCAACCGGGTTAGGGATTCTCTATCTTTTCCTACTCGCATTTTTTGGTGTTTCTCAACCCTTCCCCGCTCTGACAGCCTACAACATGGTGCCGGCCATTTTCTAGTCCTTCCTTCTCCAGACCCGTAGGAACTTCCGGCGCTTCGATTCCCCCCGACCGAACTCCCCCTTTGACTTCCACACTGGCGGACCCTCTTTCCTCTTTCCCGTTAGTGGAGAAGAGAATGCTCACTTCTTCCTCCCGGTAGACGACCCTCATGGCGCATACGTCATCGAGTCCTCCGGTTCGAGTGGGCAAGAGTTGACCCTAACGGGTGTTACTCAACAAGCATTTCTTCCGCATCTTTCAGTTTCTTGCGCCCTGACGCGTCGAGCTGAGGAATTGATGTTTTTACTTTTTTCTCTTCCTTCTTTTGCTTTTCTATTTGTTTCGGTTAACATGCTAGCGAGGTTTTGACGTGACCCGGTTCCGCCTCGAGAACAAGTAACTGTACGACCCCTAACTGCGATACTGCATTTTGTTGCCAGACCGTCCCCTTCCCTGAACCGCTTACCTGAAGAGTCCGGAACTTTTCTTCCGATGACCACCGAAGTGGAGTCACAGGATTCGCCGCAAAGGCCCCTCCATTTTTCCTTTCTTGCCGACCGTTTGGATTATTGAGGTCAAGTCCTTTTTTCCTCCTGGTTTATTGACCATGGTTTGTCTTGGTGTTATCCTTCCGAAGGCCGGGAATGTAGTGCGATGTATGCATTGATCTCCGGTTTTCCCTCCTTAGGTCCCTGAGAATGGGTATGGGCCTTCTCCTTGTCCTTTTTCCTCCAAGTGTGTAGGTCGTCCCCTTTTTGAGTTTTTCCTTTGTCCTTGTTGGGTATTTGCAAGAGACGGGACTTTCTACCAGAATGCATTCGTTCCCCCAATAGCGTAATTTAAGTTCCTTTCCTTTCTTTTTTTTTTTCGACTCAGGTGAGACTCAAGGGGACACACTATGGACCTACTTGGTAGAAATATCCTTTTGATGAGCGTAGCGGGTGACGTGCGGGTGCCTAGTTTTTTTTGTTGTATTTTTTTTTTCCCTTTGGATGTGGTTAGGATGGGTATCTTTTCTCCCCCTGACCGGCTTCTGTGCCCTTTCTGGGAGTCGGTTTTCTTTGAGTCCTCAGAGTGCGAGTAATTTTCGTAGGTACCGCCCAACACATTTCCCCTGTTTTTTTTGCGCGGATCAGGTTTTTTTTAATCTCCCCTTCGGAGAGGTTTTAGGGCGCGTTTTTGTTACCCAGATTTTTTTTTGCGGTTAAAGACGCCTCCGCCGTGAAGGGTGATCCGCGTTGGATGCCCTTTCCTTTGCCGCTCCCGGTGACCCCAGGTATCTCCCCTCCCTCCTGAGTAGCCGTGGTTGTTAGCAGAAAACTTCAGTCGGATGCGGTCGTCGTGCGTCTTTCTTTCTGTTTCATCGTGGGAGTATTAATTTTCCCTCGCCTTTCTGCCCCCTCCTTCGGTCCCCGTTCGATACTTCAAGCAGTTTGCCTTTCACTGAAAGACTCGGTTCCCACCTTTTCCCCCTGGTTCATTAATGCGTTTTGCCACTTCCTTCCCCCCTTGTCCGCGTTGAGCACTAAAAATACGGCTTTTTTCCGTGTCTTTTTGCGCTGGGGTGCCATTTTGTGGTCGCGCCTCTCTAATATGTAGGCGATCACTTATCCCTCCTTGCTGGCGCCCCGTTCTGATAGCGCGTTGATCGCGGCTTGGCACTGGTGTTTCAACCTTTTATCGTGCTCATGTTGATAAAATTCCCCTTCACCCCCCGCCCCTGACTGGTTGGAAGGGTCATCCTCCCCTCAGGCATTCCCGTAGGGTGGGAGGGTGTTTAGACCCTCTTTTTTTGACTGGTGGATGTTGCAGCTGTTTTCACCCCCTTTCCGGTTGGGTGGAGAAGATAGGCAAGTTAAGAACTCTTCCCTCCCGGGGCGCGCTCGCGCAGATCTACAAGTCATAAATAGGCTTCGTCTGAGTGAAACCACATTTTATTTTAGCAATGCGGAAGTTGCAGCGCCGCCCCCCAATCTTTTACGAGAGCTTGTACCGGTTTGCCAGCGTTTTACAACCCAGCAGTGACAATGAACGGTTGCGCCTTTCCCAAACAAACTAATGTCACCCCTTCCCCTATCTTACTGCTCAAAATAATTATGCCGCCCAGAGAACCTTCCTCTCGTTGAGACCCTTCACCCCCCAGGGTTGTCTTGTGCCCACGATCCGTCCCAGTTCTTGACAAGCCTCCCGTTACTGGTGAACCTCTACTGATTCAACCAATCTCTCTTTCTCCTCTGTTTTGTGAGAGGTGTGGTTGTCTCGTTAAGGGTTCCCCGCCAGCGCGGTTGGAGGAGAGTCGTTTTCCACCTATGGCAACCTGGGCCCTTTCGCCAGCGCGGGACGCTTCTGTCCTTTGCCCCTTACTCGTTTTTTCTCCCTTGGCAAATCGTGCCTTAGGGCCAAAGGAGGTTTGCCCAGCGCCCGTTTTTTTTTCTCTTTTTGTAAAAACCCTCTGTCCCCCCACTCCTGACCCGGCTTTTTCTTTTCTTTCTTGAGGAGAGGTTCTCAACCCCCGGCAATTGTCCTGATTATGTTTGACTTCGTGGACATCCCGAGGAGCTTTGAGCCCACGCCCGACGGCGAGTATGGGCTGGTGAGAGAATAGGTTCGGTATCCATGCTGATTCCGTTGACGGCAGTGATAACCAACCGGGACCAGTGCCACCGTCCCCCGCGCTGCCCCCCCGCTAGAGATGGAGCTTTTCAGTTTGCGGTTAGACCCCACTCCCCGTCAGGATTGAAGTGGGTGGCCCTTCCTTCCATAACTGATTGCTGCATTCTATTGCTATTGATTAAAGTTGCCGATCGGTGTTGACAACACGCAAGACGATAAACGCTACGATCTCTCTGCCGACTTCCAGGATCTCAAAGTCACCCATTCTCTTAGGGGCTCTTCCTATCGATCCCCCAGAAGTTGGCGAATGAACGAAGATTTTCCGAACAAGCGATCCCCCGGGCGCCCTGCCCCGTCTTCGGACCTCGTCCTTTAAAGCTTTCTCAACCGGTTTTTTGACCCGATCCCTTTTATTTGGGTAGAGTTCATTTCTGACGCGGAACCCTCTGTTCCCTCTCTGATTAGTACTGCACGCCCTTGCCCCCTTTTCAGCAATCCCTATGAGATATCCCCCTCTCACTCCTTGAGCCATCCTACCACTTCTTTTTCTTCCACAGAAAGAGCGCGCCCGTTTCCTCGCCTCCGTTTTTCGCGGAATGCCGACGCTTCGCCCACGCTGTAACAATAACTTGCTGATGTCCCTCTATACCTGATTTGATTATAACGAAGTAAGTTTTAAAACCTTTCCTGAATGTGGACTGCCGTATCCGTGTTAGACCTTTTTCAACTGACCGAAAATGTTGTTGTTGTCTTCTGATTTTCCTCTCTTTCAATAAACCATTTTTCTTTTTCCAGCGGCGACCATACGAAGGTCATAAACCCATAACTCCTAAACCCATAAACCAGTCAGACAGCTTGCCCCCCCCCACACCTATCTTTCACCCTTGTAAGAGCCGTCGTTTGTCCTTTTCCTCCTTCCCGACCAGGGACAGATTGGTCTTGCTTCAACGTTTCTTGTTTCCCGCCGCAAAAAGCATTCCCCGCTGCTTTACCTCTATAGATTTGTTCTTCACCATTCGCATTGTCTAGTACAATTCTCCTGGCCCCCACACCTTTTTTCCCTCCCTTCTCGACTTCTTTTTCCACCGGGTTCCCCAGTTAACTCCTCCCCCAGTCCACTTCCGATCCGCCACCCCGCAGATATCAAGCCCCCAACCCCCTCCCGGACCCATGGACCGTCTCTTGCCCTCCTTGATTAACCCTCCCTCACCCCAAATGGTCTTAACCCAGGTCAGGCTTGCGCACAATTCAAGTGTTTTTTTCCTTTCATCACTCCCTTGCGCTTTCCTGCCTTTCTTTTCCCCTCCCTCACGTACCTCTTCCTCTTTTTTAATCTACAGAAGAACGACCCTGCTCGTTTTACGGTTTGCGTCTTTCCCAAGCGGTCGCGTCCGCCACGTCGCGTCCCCTGACCGAGACTTCACCGCCGGACTTCTTCTCGCGTAGTTGTCTTAGATGGGCCTATTTACAAGCAAGTCCTCCTTCGTTTCTGTGCCCCTACCCCCCGCCAGCTCTTTCCCCTCTCATCTGACGATTTTTAGCAGCGTCCTCTCTCCCTTCCCTCGTACTTGGGGAGGGATGTCCGAGAGGCATTTTTAGATGCCGAAATTTTTGTCGTTGCCCTGTTCGCCCTTTCCTTTACTTGTGAAAAACCCTGGGTTTTTTTCCGGTTCGGAAACCTCTGGAATGAAACCCTTTCCCATGTGGTCGTCTGTCAGGCCGGCGCCGTTTTTCGGCCGCCATTACCATTGCCCCCCCGGTGACTGCACAGTGTTCGTTCCCTTTTCTTTCGGGTCGAGAGCAAGAAGACCGGGACGTCGCCCAACTCTACGTCATCGGCAGAGGACCTAACTTCGGGTCCAAAGTGAGTGTCAGCGCGGTTATGGTATACTCTTTTTCCCTTTTTTTTACCTCCTCCTTTTTGTTAGACTCCGCTCCATTTCCCCGATGAAGCTCAACTGGGATGTTCCTTGCGTCTCTAGATGAGCTCGGAGTCGACTTACGGCGATCCATACTTAGAACCCTCCGGCCCTTTGATCCCACTCATGTGCAGTATCAGGTCATCTCAGCTACTCTGATTGCTCCCCCCCGTCATTCCTTAAAAGCCAAGACAGGAAGACTACGTAATGTCTTTCCGCCGTCTCTTTTCCTTTCTTCCCCTCCCTTTTTTTTTCCTCCAAAGATCCTTCCCTTCTCGAATGTTGCTTCTACGACCAGTTCCGGCGTCGATTTCTGTGGCTTTTGGAGAATAGCTCTTGCCCCGATTTGTTCTGCACCGCTCCGGGCTTCTCATTTCTCTTTTGGTTTTAAGCTTATCCCATCGCCAACCCCGACTCCTTCAAAAGGTCTTTCCTCTATCGGTTACGTTTGAGGGCTTCCTCTTGTGTGTCCTTACCGGACGCCCTCCCCCTGTCAGCGACCGGGTCGCTTTTCTCCCCCGACGTTCTTCTTGTGGCCGCAGAATTCCTTTCCGCCATTATGGTTGAATGCTTAACTTTTCGCCCCTTCCCCCATACCGGGAGGCATTTTCTTTTTTTTTTTTCTTGTAGACAACGGGTTCAGGGTTCCTTTTCTTGTCTCGTTATTGATTGTGGATAGTGTGCGCCCTCCCTCTGTCTATTTCATTTACTGGAGGCGCAGTGAACTCTTTTTTTTAGGTGTATGGGCGCCTTTTTTTTTTAGCGTGGGTGTTCTGAAGAGCAGGGCGTGCTCCCTCTGGTTTAATAGTCCCCACCTTCTATTAGATAAGCGGCGGGCTTGTTGTTTCGCCGAACGTGTCTCTAACGGAGCCACACGAGGCGAAGTTATGTTATTTTATCAGAGCTCTGTAGCGGGACAGCTTTGTCCTGTTGCGGGTTCCGATGTTTTTTTTTTTTCCTGTTCGGAAAAAGTGTGGATGTTTGATGCGACCTTTTATCCCTCCTAAACTTGTCCTCTGGTCATATTCTGCAGGAATGCTTTTTTCGGTTCCTTTTCCGGGCCTCCCCAAAAACTGGTGTTTTAGTGTCTGCTGCGCTTCTTTCTGGCTCCAGGCAGAGACCATTCTTCCCCCTCTTGTTTTTAAATGTCTCTGGGGGAGAAAGAGTGTGTCTTTTTCTTTTCAGTCAGAAGAGACGTACCTTTTTTTTGATCTTATGGAGCGGCAGTTGACGAAGCCGTCTTTTTTTCCCTCGACAACCTCCAGAGCGGCTTCCTTTGATTTTTTCTGAGACACTTCCCCAAAAAACTAAAGTGGGGATTGTGCCTTGCAGTCCTCGCGTCTTCGCTGCTGCGGAGTTCCCCCTTCTGAGGATCCGAAATGTGCCGCTTTTTCTTTTTTTCTCCGAGTTTCTACTCCAAGGGACACCTTTCCCAAATGACAGAATAGGTTCCCCACCTTGAGAAGTTTTCCTGCATGGCTTAAAGTAAGGGAACACGGCGTTTTTCTAACTTTTCCATCGGGTCGGAAAGATTAGGGTTTCCAGTTTTTTTCCCCTGTTTTTTTAGAGCGCGTCACCGCCCCAGACGGGTGTTGCGGTAAGGAGAGCCGGATCTAGCCGATAGGCGTTTTTCATCTTCTTTTTTCGGGTACAAAGATTTTTTGCGTCCCTTTTTCTCTTCTTTTCCCACGTTCTCCTCATCACACTTTTTCTTTCCCTCCGCCCCCCTACGGTTCCCCTTCTTGGATGTGTGTTTTCTGAATAGTCAGCAGATAGAGGGGGCCGCGCTTTGGCAAATGTCCCTTTTTTGCGTTTTGCCTAACGGGCCCTTTTATCCCGCCGGAGAGGCGCTTCCCATCTCATCTACCCCTAGAATGTGCGTTTTCGCCCGAGTCTCGGCCTTAGAAATTACCGGCTGGAAGCGGTTGGGAAGTGGTCTCTGCCTCCAATCATCCGATGCTTGTCGGATTTGCAACTCCTTTCCCCCCCCAAGACTTCACGGGGCCCGCCTTTTTTTTCCCCCCCGTCCTGTTTCCGGCCCCACCTCGTCTGCCTGCGAGACTTTAATTATAGGGAAGAAGCATCTCGCGCAGTTTTTGCAGAGGGAAAAGTGTTGTGTGACCCCCCTCAAATGACAGCGCGGCTGGGACCACCTCTAAGCGTACACCAAATCCTCTCCTTTCTATTCCTCCTTTGTTGTGTTTTGGGTGTTATCGTATTTTTGTCCCTTTTTGCTGTCTTGCTGAGGAGGAGTCGTTTAGCCCCGTTTGCGGTCTCGAAACTTTTTTTCCAGTTAGAAATTGCTAGTAATTAATTTAGTTCGCGCAGGCAATCCGTTGCGGGTGAACCCCGTTTTAGCGACCGTGGAAGTGTCTTGTGTATTTTCTTCCAACTGCGTTCCCCTTTTTAACGACCTTCTTCTTCTTCTGCCTTTTTGCCAATTAGGAACTTGAAAGCCATATGGGTGCCTTTCCTTTCCCTGAAATCTTTTTAGTCAACGCAAGATGTTAGTCTCTCTGGTCGCCGCGCGGCGCGTGGGTAAGCCCTTTCTGGATCCCCGTTTCAGATGAACTGTTACCTTTTTCCCCCCCCCCGCATTCCCCTCTCCAAGACCCACGAGATCTGCCTTGGGCCTCTTCGTTTCGCCCCTGCCTCCCGACCGATGACCTTTCTGTCTTTCTTCAATGATGGTACGTGTCTTGGTCCCGTCCCCATGTGAGTCTCCTGGTTTACCCCCCCCACACCCTGCCCGCTGGTCAATGCTTCTCTTCTTTTTTCGGACGCGGAATTAACGCGCTCCTTCTGGTGAGGCTCCCTTAGTTCTGCGCACCCCCCCCGAACCCCGTCAACCTGCATGGACGATAGGCCGTCCCAGCGTTTACCTTCACGCCTTTTTACCCTTCATTGCCTCCGTATGAGAACTTGAGCAACGTTGAACCTCGTTTTTTCCCCCTTTTGGACGTGCCACTTTTCCCGTTGTAGAACTTTGCCCCCCCAGGAGGGAGATAGGGATGTAAAATTTCTCCAACTAACCGAGAATATAGCCCGATCCCATCCCTGAACTGAATAAAAGTAATTGTGTCCTGATCCACCAAATGAACAGAGAGGAGAGTGAGCTCATAGGTGGTCCCTTTATTGACACTGCGAAGTTTTTCCCACGCCGGTCTCCCTGCAATACGAGGTGACTTATCACTCCCAAGAGTTCCCCAGTTTTGTACCAACGTTGTTTGCAAACCCTCGTCCTCTCCTGACATTGTCTCCGGCTGCGCCTCCCTCAAACGAACTCCCCTTTTTTTTTAGCTTTCCAGGAAGATAAGGTCGTCTCACAATCAAGCCCCTTCTACGAAGACGTCTCCCTCGATAAACATGCCTCTTCCACAACATTAAGGTTGCCTCACTTACCCCAAAACCCTCGCAGGACTTTGTCCATTCTGCCCGTTTCCCCTTATATTCACTAAACAATTCCCCCTTCCCCCTCTTTGTCTTTCCGGCGATACCCGAGGCGAAACACACCCCACTGTCCCCCTGGAGCTCTGACATTTTATTCTTTTCTCTCGAGGACCAAGTCCCCTTTTCCTTCTTTCCACACTACCCAAAGCTCACACGACGATAAACGTCCCAACTGGTCCGCCCTATGCGCCGGACCCCTCCCACTTTCGGTTCTCATAGTAGTTCCCCCCCCCCCCCTTCGATCATCAAAGCAGACACCGCACCTGCCCCTTCCTCGGGCCCCCCTGCAGAGGCTAACCCCGTGTTTTCGCACGTTCGGTCATTCATACACTGTCCTCCTCTTGATTTACTTACCGGCTTTCTAGGTTCCGAGAAGCAGGTTCTTGGACGGGAGCTTGTGTTGTGTCGGTTCGTCAAGAAAAGAGAGGCCGTCGTACCCTCTAATTAGTTCACTCCGTCCTAGGCAGAGTAGGTCGCGTTTAGTGCCCCCGAGCCTTCACCGCCACTTCCTAGTTCGCGGAGAACAGGCAGCGCATTTTTTCTTCTAAACGCCTCCTCGGTCTTTCCCCCTCAGTCGTAAGTACAGCTAGATTAGGATCCCCCGGATGATTCTATCCCGCGGCGATTTCGGCAGGGTGGATTCCCACCTCCCCTATCGTGACCCATAGAACGCCTCGACCTCGATTTTCCTTAGGAGACCTTTGTTCCTGGACCCCCCTTATCCGGTGTCGGCGTTCTTTGCTGAGACCTCGTCCGTTGAAGAATTTGAGTGGGCCTTTCCACCTTTCCGGTAGTTGTGTATGGATCGACTCTCGCCGGTATTTCTCCCCCCGACGGTATTCGACTGACTCGGCCTCCGGCCCTGTAAGTCCGGTTCGGCCCTCTTTTCTCCTCCCTTCTTTGGTTGGTTTGAGATCCATCACCGCATTCATCCCCCCTGGTTCTGCCCGGTGCCGGTCCGGCCGATGAGAACGTCGGTAGTGCCGCCTTTTTTTTTTTTCCCTGCGCTTCAGTTCCGCGGACTTTGACCCCATGAACGTGCTGACCCCCCATGGTCCAGTTCACGCGAATGCTCGCACGTCAAGGACGTACGGTTGCCCGACGGACCCCTCCCTTTCCCGCCAGTAATCATAGCGGCATTAGCTTTGCCCTATTCTCTAAGGGTAAAACGAACTCCCCGTTAAGGCCTGAAGTGCATTAGAGGCAGCGCCCACCTTCGCTTCCCTCTTTGCGGTTTTCCCCCTTCATGATACTATAGTGATGGCCCAGATGCTCTTTTTCTATACGTGACTGAATGCTGGGTCTCCTCCTTTCCTCAGAGTCGGGAGGTTCTCGCGCCCTCGAAACGTCAGCACACTTGCTTCAATCCAAAGGGACGTGTAATATATATTCCTTTACTTTCCTCCTGCTACTTTCTCACGTACATTTCCCGACGCCGAACGTTTCGCTTCCTCGTCTGCAAAACTAGAAGTGATCTGGACGCGTCCTTCCCTCGCCCATGAAAGCTTCTGAGAGATGTCCGGACTTTCAGCCAAGCCCGGGTAGCCCATTTTTTTAGTTACCTTGACCTTACAGGGACGGCTTTCCTGGTTCTAATTTCTTCTTTGAAAGGTGTTTTTGCCTCCTTAGAAGAGTCTTTTTTGAGATTTTGCTTGCTCCCCTTTGAGCCGTTATATTTCAGTTGCAGAGGTGTGGTTTTTCTTCCAGGCTTGTTTCCTGGTACAGAGAACGGTGTTCTGCCATCGACGTGCCCTCGCAGCCTTTTTCTTGTTGTTAACTTTTTCCCTTGAAGAATGCTTTTCCTCCCTTCATATTCGAGATTGTCCGACGGGCCAACGGTGTCCCCCTTTTGCATGTCCAGGTTTTTTGTCAGTGCGGCCCTTTTCAACGGGTGATGTTTTTTCTTTTCCTGGGTCCGGTAGAAGTTCCCCTTGGTTGCGTCACTTTTTGAGGAGAAAGCTTCCTTGATCGTCATTCTCCCCCCCCACACGTCTCCCGGATCCGGCGCCTTTTCCCGCCTACGAGTTTAAGCCCCTCGTTTCCAAGCTTTCTCTCGTAGTAGTCGAGCAGAGTTCCTTTGCTCCGGCCTTTTTTGAGACGGCGATAGTCTCGCCCCTGGCTGCTCGCCGCTCTTTTTTGGTGGCGTCACCCCCCTTCTTCCTTTGGATCTTTCCCCGTCCTTCGCAGTCCCCCCTCCTTTACTGATCTTTCGTTTCTTTTCGGCAATCTGCCTTTCCCCCCGCTTCTCGCGTCACCTAAAGATCTGGCCCACAATTATTATACCGCGTTAAAACCTTTTGTTGCCCATATATGCGGCAAGGCCGGGGTTCTTTCTTTTGAGCCCGCCCACGCTCGTTGGTCCTTCCCTTCGTCGGGCAGTTGTGCGTTTCGTTTTTGTTTCTCTCGGCCGCGCCGTCCCACGGGCGCGGTAGCTTCCTCGGGCCTCTTCTTCGCTCGCTCCCGAGCGTTGAAGTGTGTTGTACACTTCTCGTTCTCTCAACGCAACTCCCACTCCTTCCAGGCGGGAGGCGCGGCAGCCGAAATACAGGGGGGAGGGTTTTTGTTCTTTTTTTCCGACCTCGAGACCCTCCTTTTGATATTTGGTGTATGGAGTCTCTTTCTGTAAGGTGGGTGTTTGAAGAAGGAGCCTGGAGCCCTATCTCCGCCCAGACCTGTCCTTTTTTGTGGGTGTTTTTTTTTTTTTTTTTTTTTTTTTTTTTCTTTTTTGTTTTATTTTTTTTTTTTTTTTTTTCTTCTTGTTTCCTCATGTTGTTTTTTTTTTTTTTTTGTAGTGGTAGTTCGTTTACAGCCATGAATTTCTGCCAGGACCCGGACCCCCCATGGTTTTACTTTGAAGGTGGATTTCCCTCTCCTGACAAACGATCGTTCCGTGTAACTGCACCCCCAAGCCCTGACAGTTGCGTGTCACCTCATGAGACTGCCCCCACTATTTTCAGGAGTTAACACCGCATTCAGAGAAGTAAGCTTGACCTCCATGCTTTTCGCCAGGGAAAGGGTGAGTGGAAAATCCCCTCCACACGAGGAGGGGCCTTCTTTTTGTTTGTACCAAACCAATAT
>Ga0179591_1323488_pt1 | contig 20437 bp, 32 predicted proteins | sample CZOMad2_1_08_16f_FD_182891 | JGI IMG/M metagenome (GOLD analysis project Ga0179591, IMG submission 182891) | Vadose zone soil fungal communities from Angelo Coast Range Reserve, California, USA - CZOMad2_1_08_16fungal (PacBio error correction) | ecosystem: Environmental > Terrestrial > Soil >... | reverse complement strand
TGACTTGCGGCCTCCCCCCTAACAGGAGTTCCCGTCTTTTTTTTCTTCATTATTCCCCCCGGATTACTAATTCTGTTCTTCATCCTTTCCACAGGAATGACCCATTCCTGGTGCTTTTTCCCCACCGGTCAACTCTTAGAGATATAAGAAGTTTAGACTCAAGACACACTTTACCCGTTGTTCCCCCATCCCCCAGCTCTCCCCCCTTCTCTCCTTTTTCATCCTTACACAGAATTACAGCACCCTTTTGGACCTATTGTGCTTTTCCCCTTTTTTCGGGTGATCCCTTTGGTGACCTTCCCTCCCTTTTCCCTTACCTCTTGATACTTTCTAGTGTTTCGGATTCGAGATGTCCTTTCTCGGTAAAGACTGTTTCCACTGTCCTCTTTTTTCCTCCCTCGTTCTGTGTAGGGTCATCTCAAAATCCCTCTGACCAAAGTGAGCAGTTCTCTTCCCGATTGGACACCCGAACCCCCCAGTGCGTTAGATTTCTCCCTCTTCCACTTGGCTTTTGGCCTTACTCTTCTCCTTTCCCTCCCTTCCTGTGTTTATAAGCCGACGCGCCAGCACACACCTCCTCCCGAAAATATCCCACGCCCACACCGTTTTTTTTTTTTTTCACTTTTTTCGTCCTGCTCACTCCCTTTTTGAGTCGTTTTTTTTTGAACGAATCCCATCTCACCCGGTTATCTCCCAAGAGGGAATGCAACTGCGTCCCCCTTCCCCCCTCTCTCCCCCTCTTCGATGAAATCCCCTTCCTCCACCTCCCTTTCCTTCTTCGGTCTTCGAGCGTCTCTTCAATCGAAGTGCGCTTCGATCGACTGCAAGCCGATACCTTCCCATCCCCCTCTTCCCAAACCCACGTCGGGTTCCCTTTGTATTGCCCTTCCTCTCCCCTGCATTCGCGATTAGATCAAAAGTTTCTGACCTTCCTTCTCAACTATTTTTTTCCTGTTTTGTCCCCTCCTGCCCTTCTTGCCTACTTTGCCTTGTTTCCTGGTCACCTCTTCCGTTCCCCCTCTTTTTTCCTACGTATTATCGCCGGTTCTGGTTGCTTCAAGTTCCAAGGCCATGGGTCTCTGAGCGGACTGTATACGACGAGATTCTCATCTTCCCTGCAATTTCCTTTCTTTCTTCCCTGCTCTCCGGTTTCCTCTTTTCCAACCTTCCTTGCTTGTTTTGCTTCTCCTTTTCTTCCTGGGGAGACCGTCACCAAGCTTTAGGAATATGGTTCCTGCGTTTTTGCGCGTCGGTCACTCTTTCCCTCGCCACTCTACCGTTCTTTTTTGTCTCCTTTTTTCCTCGGCGACCCAACTATAGGTGTAAGGGTAATTTGACCGCAGAGGACCTATTCCGTGCCCTACTCTTTTTTTCCCCCCACCCATCCCCAGGCTTTTGTCCTCTCCAAACGCGATCCCTGTCTTGTTTCTGTTCAAAGGGGGAGACGGCGAGCGAAACCATTAAGGGCGGACACCCCCACCCGTCCCCCCACCCCTTCCACCCCCCTCTCCCCCCCAGAGCGTGCGGGGCCGACCACCTGGACGATGATATTTTCAATTTTCCCCCTTCCCCGAGACTCTTACTTTCCTCTCCCCCTCGGTAGAGTCGGTAATCCGGCAAGAAGGCTTTCAAAGCACCTAATTTTCCCCTACAACTCTCCTCCTTTTTCATCTTTTTGTTTTCTTAGAGTCTTTTTATCTTTCTCTTTCCAGTTTTTGTCCCTTTGCAGTCTTGGGTTTTTCTCCTGATGACCCATGTGCAACGATTGTCCTCTGTCAGGTCCTCTGTCCTTTCCCTTGAAGTCCTTCGACTTCCCTTTGTCCCACAGCGAGACAACTATTCCCCATCAGACCTTATACTTGTCTTCCAATGTTAAACAGCACCCCCTTCCCTTCTCCTGATTTGACTCCCCCCCCACTTTTGATCCTCCCCCAGCTTTCGAAGCATTGAGCGACTTTTTCTCTGTGGTCTTCCGGCCACCTTTATTTCTCTCCCACAAATCCAGCTCCCTCAGGTGTCGTTACATATGCCAGGTTCCGTTGCACCCCGTCCCACCTTGCTTGCACATTTCTTTCTCAGGGTTGGTGATCCTTTTCTCTCTTCCCCCTGAAGTTCAGGAGGAATGCAATCCCCACCACTGACACCATTTTTTTTGTCTTTTGGTTTTGTTTTTCTGGTTGTTTTCCCCCCCCCCCTTGTTTTTCATTTTCTCCCGCACCCGCAGCCCTGAAGAAGACATCCCCCCCCCCCCCCCCAGTCTTATCTCGTATCTCTTTCCCCTTCTCCCGTCTGACACCTTCGTGTTAATCCCTTTTTTAAACCCCCCCCCCAACCTTTCTTCCTCTGCCATTTCCCTACTAAGGTTGCTTCGAAGTGACACAGGTACAGTACAGGTAGGCTAGTTACATAACTTTTCCCCCAAAGGATTTCTTTCTATTAGGTCTTTTTTCATACCCGACTCCCCATCCTTTCCTCCAAGAACTTTGAGAGAGAATAAAACATACCCTCCCCACAGACCCTTTTTTTTTCCCGTTTTTTTTTTGTCCCCCTTTTGTATCGCGTGTACTCGTCGATCAGACCTAAATAGCTCCAGACAGTGAATTCCCATATGAGAAGCCACACGAAACCTTCTTTATAGTTCTCCCCTTTTTCCCTACCGTGTGAGCCCCTACTTACCCATGCCTTTGACACAGCCCTCTTTATTGTTGAACCTGTCTCTCCTTTTCTCAGTTGTCTCCCATCCCCGCCTCTTTTTTTCCCCCCCCCCTTTGAGCCCTTATGCTCCGACCCGTTAAATTTTCTGTGATACGCTGCTGCTGTTTTTCGGCGGCGTTTTTCTCCTTCCCCGTTTTTTGTTGATTTCCCCTGCCGCGAATCCACACCATTTATTTCCACTTAATTGTGTCTGTTTAAAATCGTCGCGTCATGTGTTCCAGCGGGTTTTTTCAAGACCTTCCTCCTACCCAGTATCCCTTTGGATCTCCCCCTTCCTTCCCTTCTTACACGGTAGCCAGGATTTTTTTTCTTCATATTCGCGGACAGGACAATCTAGCCCCCTTTTGTTGCGTATTTTTCCAATCACCTCGAGCCTTTTTCCTTCCGGGCTCCAATCGGGTTTTCCCCCCCTCGACTGCCCCCACTCCCCTCATCTTTCCCCCCCCGACAAATTCTTTTTACCCCCTGTGATTAGTGGGCCTTCTTGAGTGATTGGTTGATTACCCGGAATTTGCCTGAACTCTTTTTTCCCCCTAAGCCTTTTACTTTTTCCCCTTCCCTCCCATGATGCTCCCAATTCTTTTTCTCCTTGCTGTAAGCCATTTATTTACTGTCGCAGAGTGGGTTGTTGCGTCTTCCCACTGGCCCTTGTTTTTTTTCTTCCAGAGAATGGGACCCCTTCTCCCTCTCTCTTCACCCTCTCCATGTCCTTTCCTGTTTCGTCAGTTGATGTTTCTCCTTCTTCCTCTGAAGCCTGAATGGTTCGGTGTTCCCTCTGGAAAAATTTTTTTCCTGGGGGCTCGACCCCCTCCCTGAATTAATCTGGCTTCCCATTTCTTCCCGTTTTTTGCGCAGTACCTGAAGGTTCCCCACTTCTGTCTCTGCCTTCTCCTCCCTTCGTGTTTTTTCATCTAATATAAGGCCGTAGGTTATGGCAAGTTTGGACGACTTGAGACTTTTCATTTTCAGTTCTCGTTCCCTCCCCCCCCTCGTTGACCCCCACTATTTTTTCCTCCCCTGCCAGCTGATCCCTTTGACTTGTTTCTTTTAAGTTCTCCTCCTCTTAATTTACAAGGCTTTATACCGTCCCTGCGCTGTTTTGCACCCTGCGAGACTCCTCCTCTCCTGAGTAGCTCCATCCTGCTTCCTAGATGCTTCGTAGAAAAAACGACTGAAGAAAATGGAACGCACTGGTTCCCTTACTTGTTTTGTTGGCGTCCCCCCTTTCTTTTCTATTTTTACCTCAGTTTGTGTGATCGGCGATGATTATGAGACCCATTTTCATCTTGAGTTCCTTTTGAGATACATTCCTTCCCATACCTTCCCCTTCCTTGGTAGGTCATCCTGCGTTAAGCCTTAGTAGGGGAAATAGGACCCGTTAATCTTCCCCTTTCTTCTAACTGCTCCTTTTTTCCCCCCCCCCCCAGACACATGACCCTTCCTTTACTAAATGTTCCCTCCCCCCCCCTTCTCGTCTTTTTCCGTGATCGAACCAATATTGGGGGCGCGCCCTGAAGATCTGAGCGTCTTCGGTTCCGCTTCCCCCCAACCCTTTTCCCGCACAATTTTACTGCTGATTGTGTTTTAGCCCCCCGTCTAAGGCTCACATGGTAGGCCAGTATTCCATACCTCGTTCACCCTCACCAGGTCTTCCCTCCTATTCCAGTGTTGCGACTTCGCTTCCCCCTTCAAGTATATTTGGTCCGAGCCGCAACTTTTTAAACAAAGATATTCATGAGTCTTGCGCTTTCCTTTCCGCCTCACGGTCCAATGCACTTTCTTGCTGTTTTTCCGTTTCTCTCCCATGCCCGTGGTCAGAATTGCGGCATCTCACCCCCTTCCTCGTCTCTAGTACCCCCCGTCTCCCTAGGTGCTATGGTCCCACAGTCCACCTTTGACCAGTTCTTTTTCTAGTACCGCGAACCATCTATAGAGAGGACCCCCGTTTTTTCCCTCTACTCCCCTGCGACCCCCCTCTCTAGACAACTTTGCGTTACCAATGACACGACAGGTTTTTAACGAGAGGGAAGTTGGGTTGGGACGCCGTTGCCTGGCTCTCCTTCCCCCCAATCTTCTTTCTTTAGCCCCCTCCCCGTTTCATGTGTTAACTACCGTCCCAGATCCTCGACGGAAAGATGATTTTTCCCATCCTTTTCAAGCCGGCCTATCGTTCCTCCCACTGAAGATTTTCGAATACCCATGTTTACGTTTATGCAAGGAACAATCCCTCAATCTTTCTCCCCCCTTCTTTCCCTGACGTGACAACGACAAAGTTTTTTGATATTTTTCGCTGGTGTGATGCTGTTTTGCTTCGCGTCGGCTTATTCTATTTTCCTTCCTTCGTTTGTTTTTTCAGCTATACCGAAGAGACTTTTCCTTTCCCAACCTTTTCATCTCCCCCTTTCCCCCCGTTGTCTAGGTTTTCGAGACTTGCTTTCACCAAGTGTGTTGCGGGCGTCACAACCTGCTCTCCCAGTGGATCTCCCCCCTTCGGCGGGTTCCCCCCGCCCCCTTTGGCGCTTTTTTGCATTCTCAGGCATATAGAACTAACCCCTTTGGGCCGTGCGGGAACCCAAGTACATTGTTGGCTTATCGCCTTGATTGCTTTCCCCTCTCGAAGCGTTATTCTTCCAACACCCCTTGACGCCATAACCCCAGTTCTATTATTTCCATTGGAGACTTCTCTTCATTCCTCCACCTTTTCTAGGGCCTTCCCCCCTTTCTATACTCTCCACCCTCCTCTTTTCTTTTCTGAAGACATATTTCCTTTTATTACATGTGTACATAAGACACTCTTATAACTTTTTTAATGGACGAGTCCGACCCAAGGTTTCTTTTTTCTAGGGCAATCTTCCCCCCCTTCCCCCCACTTTTTCGACCTGTCTCTCTTGGTCTTTTTTTTACAGAGTGACGACAGCGACTCTTGATGTTGCTTATGCTAAGTTTATCCTTTCCGCTTTCAAACATTCCTTTTGGTGCCGATTTCCTCTTCTCCCTCCTGCCCCCATTCTAGAAATTTTCCCCTCCAAAGCTGATTTAAGATCTGCAGGAACTTTAAGACTTTTGCGAACGGACCCTGCCTGTCTCTTCAGCGATTTCCGCCTTCGTGCTGGATTAACTTCTTCCGCCCCTTTTCTCTCCCGCAGGGTGGAATAAGATATATCCGGCTCTCACTCGGGCTGCACGCAAGCGTGGTGCCCCCTCCATGATTTTCCCTCAGCGTCTCCCCAGTTCTTTTTTAAATTTTCCCCTTTCTAATGTTTTCCTCAACTATTTTCTCGATTTGTTATGTCGAGCCTTTCCCTATGTTTGAACTGGCCGCAAGAGATCGTCCCGCCCCCCCTGCCTAATTTCCGCTCCCCCCCCCAGTATGATTTTCTCCTTTTTACCTTTCCCTCCCAACCCTCCTTCCCGAATGCAGCCCTACACACCCACAAACACCCACCCCCCCCCCCCCCCCCCCCCCGTATTTACATCCTTACCCGTCTTTCACCCCTCCTCTATTTTTCCCCTTCCCCTCCTTTTTGTTTTCATTTTTGAACGGTCGCCTGATTTTTTTTTGTGGTACCTGCTGCCTTCCACTCATTTCTTCGGGGCTCTTCCATGCGAGCCGCGGAAATTCTTTCTTCGTCCCCACATAGCCCCCTCCCCTTTCTACGTGGCCTTTATACTTTTTTCCCCCCAGAAACTTCTAAGAGTCAATGACATTACCCACTGCCGTGTTTCCTTGAGTTTCCCGAGAAGCATTTCGTCCTTGACTTCTGCCCGTCCCTGGCACCCTTTTCGCCCCCCTTTCTTCTTGTGTGTTCGGAACGCTAAGCGTATTCCAGAATCTACCTTAGGGTTCCCGCAATCCCTTTTAACCACAGTTCCTTCCCCCTCTTCTCTCACCGTGGAGATGCCACCCTGCATTCAGCTCCGACAAGCACAGCCATCTGTTTTCCCCTCTGCCGTCAATCCGGTCCTTTCCCCCTTCCGAAGGGCAAAAGTAGATGGTTTCATCTAGGTCTTATCCCTTCTCTCCGTAGCCCCACCGTCCTACTTCCCGTGCCTCCCCCCCCTCCCCTTGACTCTTTTCCTAGGAAATACCTGTCCCCCATCCTCTTAATCCAGGACGTCACCAGGGACATAATCATGGCTTTCAGGAAACCGTTCAACCCCGGTTCGATATAGAGACTTTTGTCGAAATCTGAACAGGTTCTTCTTACTCCCCAAAGCTAGCTCATACAGATAGAACCCTCCAAAATTATCCCGCTGTGTACCGATTTTTTCTTGTTCCTTTTCGCGGCCTCTCCCTCCTTTGGACGTCTCCTACTCTGATCGCACTCCTGAAACCACCCCTTCCGTCCACAGGTAGTTGTCCACTTCGCCCGGGAACCCCAGATCGACTGTCTTGGCTAACTTTTTTTCCCTCGCCGCCTTTTTGCCCTCCAACTTCAGTGTCTTCAAATCCCGCGCCCCCAACCTTGTGAGCATCTTTCCCCTCCTCTTTCGAACCCTCCCAATTTTTGTTCTTTATTTCCCCTTTTGTTTCTTTTTGGCTTTGTCCCTTCCTTTCTATCTTTACTCCCGTTTTGGTGTGTGCGCGACTTTTGAAAGCCTTCCACGCTCCATTGTGGCACCTTGTGTCTGTTTCACCTCCTTCCTGATGTTCATCCCTTTCGTTTTCCCGTAGATTTCTTTTTTTCCTCAATGAAGAATAACCCTAACCCCTTTTTAAGGACGTGAGGAAAACCTCTTATTGGGCAGACCTTTTTTTTCCCTTGTAGCTCCAGTCCCCCTCACAATGGGCCCCTTTCCCTGCCAATCCGTCTGTAGAAAACGATTGAGGGGATCGACGTCCCCCCCTCTCCCCAACCTTACCTCCCATCGTATTCCCCCCCGTACTTTTGATTCTTTTCTTTGCAAGTTTACTCTTTGGCTATTTGGCCTCGCCAAATGTTATTACCTTTCTCTACTTTCCCTGTTCCTTTCACATGCAGTTAGAAATCGGTACAATGTTGTCCTCCCTATCCCCCTAACCCTTCTCATCCCCTCACGTATTCTGTTCCCAGGTTTTTTATGCCCGGCCGTCTTTAACTCCCTCGTTGAGCGAATGACCTTCGAAGACATCTGACTCCCTCAGCATTTTTGGTCGTCAGTTCTTTCCTTTTCCTTCGCAGGATTGTTGCTGCTGGTTACACAATTGACTTACTATTTACCCCCTCTACTTCCCTGGGTTCCTCTGCTCTCCACCCGCTTTCCTTTTTGCCCTTCCTTATTTTTTCTCCCGACCTCCATGTACGACTTAGTGATGGTGAACTTTCCGAAAGGTTTTCCCCCCTCTGTCACTCCTTTTTCATGGTCCCCGTTTTCCCTCTTTTCCCGCGGACCTCTTTCCTTCCTGCACTCCCCCCAGCTTTTTCCACTCAGGTGGCATTGAGGGTGCTGACATTGGATTATCCTCCTCCGAACTACTTCCCTTCGCATGGTCCCTCTTTTCTTGGATTCGTTTCCCCCCCCTGCCCCTACACCTCTCGACGGAACACGCTTCCCCGACAAAAGCCTTCTGTTTCATCTCCCCTCGCCCCAAAAAACTCCCCTTCCCCTCAATTAACCCTTTCCCTCCACTGGTCAAATACCCTGAGAAATTGTCTCATTTTTACCCTCTGTTATATTTCATTTTCCAGTGCTTTCCCCCTTTGCCTGTCCTTAAGTGATTTCCCCTCTGGCTTGTTTGGCCCCTCTCGGCGAGTCCCTTGTGAACTTTGACTCTTTGTAAGATTAGACTTCGGCCCTGTGCACCGGCCCTCCGGCTCCGCGTCGTGACCATTCTCTCCAATGTTAAGATCCCCAGACGAGATCCCCCCCCTTTCCAAAAGAAATGAGTGTTGCTCCACAATTTAGTTACGTCTTGGTTCCCTCTCTCTAGCGTCTGCTTTATTCGCCAATTTTTCCCCTTCCAACCCTCTTACGGTTTTCGATGTGAAACGTGAGGTCCTTATCACAATGAAGTGTTCTTTCTAGATCCCGGCATAGAACATTCGTTGCGGCACTTATAAAGCGGGTTGATACCCCCCATTCAGTCTTTTGTCAGCTTCTTCCCGCACCACCCTAAATCCTTGTCCCTTCTTCCCCTGGGGAGACGAATTCCCTCCCAGTAGTAGGCGGCTTTCTCCCTGCTTTTCTTCCCCCCCGTTCTCCTTTCCCCCATGCCTTTGTCTTTCCCCCCCCCTCTTTTTTTGGACAGGTAACAGCTTGAGTACTTCTTTCACAAGTAACTTTTGGGCCCTAGTCCCTCCTTTTTTTCCGATGTGCAACGGCTTTTTAGGAGATTCTAGTCCTATTTTAAAATCCTGTTCCCAGCTTATTCACATGAGAGTTACTCAAAGGCGCAAAACCTCCTACCACTCCCTTCTTCCTACTTTTGTAGTTTTCTTCTAGAGAGCGCCATAAATAGTTAATGCACACCCCCGAGATTTTTTCCCTGCCCTTCCCCATTTTCGGTGTTGATTTTCGTTCCCTTTTCCCTCTCCCAGTTCCCCGGATAAATGGCGTGTTCCCCTCAGCATTGCAGCTTCCACCCCCTGTTCTCGTTTCTTTCTTCCTCAGTGTTTTTATTCCCTCCGCCTGCATAACCCTTTTGGATTTTAGCTTCCTTTCTCGCCCTCTTGAAACATACCACTTTTTTCCGACTTATGTGATGCTGGGCTTTAGGGCCTCCCTTTTCCTCCCCTCGTTTTTTTGTGAGATTTTTCTGCCTCCCCTCCCCTCCTCCAGCAATAAACAAGTTCTTTCCAATACACGCAATTGGCATGGTGCCACGTAGGGGCTCCGACTGTCACCCTCCCCTTCTTTTATTACAGTCCCCCCCCCGGATTTTTTTTTCTTCTGCCTACTAACCTTTTTTAACAAAGGGGGATAGAATGAGGCGGAGGTGCCATAGGCGTTTTACACCATCTTCCCGGTCGAGACAGGCATCTATCCCCTGGGGCGTTGTCCTTGTTTTCCAAGACCATATCGAGTCCTCGCCCTTCTTCCTTGAGGTGAACGTACTTAACTGACAACGCAAACACCACACATGTCTCTTCCTGTTGTTACCCCTTCTGAATGTTCTCGTCTTTTATGATTCTCCCCTTGTTTATTGTTCTTCCTTCCCTATAAACGGTTTCGATATGAATAGGCCTCCTGAGTACGTTTCCGTGTCACTCTAATCCCCTTCTTCTTCAATTCTTCCCTCCCTTCTCTCATACGCAGTTGTTTTCTCCCTTTTCCTCTGACCAAGTTCCCTTTTTTTCAAATCTTTGATCCGTAGGGTCGCGACTTGTTGACGTCAGGTTGATTAGAGTCTTCCCTTCAGATTTGAAGGCCTCTGCTGGTTGTGTTTTTTTCTCGTCTGCCCCCCCCACCTCCTTTCCTTCCGGTATCCCTCCTTTTTCCACCCCTGCTTGTCCTTTTTTTGCCCAGCGCTTATGCGGAAATTCTTGTCAATATTACCACGCTGAATACGCTACCTTCCGTGATTAGGTTCCTGCTTTCTCTCCCCTTTTTTCCCCTCGACCAAGTCCCGAGTTTAAGTTTAAACGCCTCTTCAATCCCCTCGGTATTTACACGCCAACGTCCAGAGGGGTTCGAATCGTGGAGTTGCGTTAACCATTTCCCCCTCTATGTTTATGACCCTCCTCCTAATAGGTTGATTTTTTTTTTTTTTTCGCTTTCCCCCTTTTCCCCCTGAAGAGATGTCCGCGAAGGACTCCTCGACAAGTCCTGAGTTTATTCCTAAACCTCCCCCTCCCCCTCCCCCCCCCGTCTTCCCTCCAACCCACGCCCCCCCCTTCCTGCCCTGAAGCAATTTTCCCAGCACTGGTTCCATCTAAAAATCGCCATCCGCCCCTTGAGCCGCTTTGGTAGTCATTTTTCCAGGCTTTGCCCCCTTTCTGCCTAGGTTTCTTTTTTTTTCTTGGTTTCTATCCCCCGACTGTGTGAAATTACTGATTCGAAGGTCCTGAGGGTTTTTTTCAACATCGAAAAGCCTTGGCTCTCCTTGTCCCCCCATCCCCTGTAGGTCTTAAACCTTTCACGTTCTTTTCCCTGGTTAAAACTACGCTGCCTTCGCCCCCTTTTAGTTTGCGCAACAGCTGGCTGCAGGCCAGCATTGAGTTCGGCCCGGTCTTGCCTTCGTGCCACCGTAATTTTTTTACCACTCTCGAAAGGGGCAGAAAAGGGCTGACACCGGTCTCCCCACTGTTTTCCGTGCCTCTTTCGTAATCGATTCTTAACTTTCGCCCGAGTCTATAAAGGGTTTTCTTTTTACGGATTCCGAGCCCAGGAGTCCGTCCAGTCTTGTTTCAGATTTTTCATCAACCAGAAAGCTATCTGAGTTCGCCTTCCTGACAGCCCCGGAATTTTCCAACTTGGCTGGCCCTTTTTTCTCTTGGAGTCTTCCGTCTCCCACCGTAGACCCTTTTCCCGTGGTTCCAATCTTCCCCCACCCAGCAGGTCCGACCCCCTGGTGTTTCCTGTACCAGGTACATGTTGGTACGAGTGTCCTGAGTTGGCGTCCGTAACCGGACATTCGGTGATTATAGCTTACTTGACCCTTTTTTCTGAACCCACAAGCGTTTCCATGACCCCCCTTTTCTTCGGCCCAACCCCTGACCTACCCTTCCCAACTTGTTTTTTAATATTTTGAGTTTTTCTAGAGTTGAGTCCAGGGAAGCCCCTCAATCGTCGATCTGCAAAGGCCGTCCGCTAGTCCTTTCCCAACCCTCCCCCAGTGGTTTCGGATGTGCTCGCTTTCCCTCTGCGGGACGAAACAGAGCTGGATTGAAGCCAATTTAATTGCTAGCAACTGTTTTTTTAGTACTTTCAGTGTTTCCCAAAATCCATTTTCCAGCGTTGAGCCCAGTTCCCCTCGCTTTCCTCGGGAAACGCCCAAGTGTATTGTGGTGGCGTAGGTTTTTCCTTAGTCAGTTTTCCCCCGTTTGGTGTTCGCTAAGCCGCCGTCCGACCTCCCCCTGAACCGGAGCCGCCAACTCCAAGACAAACTTTTTTGAGTTTTCCCTTTTTCCGTGAGCAGACGGGAGGGGGAGGCCTGGTCTTTTTTTTTAAAAAGGAAGGTACCTATCCACACCTTCACCAAGCCCCCCCACCCCCCCCAACCACAACTCCCCCCTCCCCTCCCCCCCCACCCCCACTTCTCCCCCCACCCCACCCCCCCCCACCTCCCAAAACAACACCCAACACCAACCACCCCCCCCCCCATTTTTCTGACACCTTTTTCTCGCCAATTTGCTTCCCGAACCCCTGCTGTATGCTGGAAATCTCTTTCCCTTTCGAGACTGCACTGCCCGCCCGTCTGCGTGGAACTTTTCCCTTACGAGTTCTGTCTACTGGTCTCTGCTGAGCCCTGAATCAATCTTAAAACTGACCCCCTTTCCTTTTGTAAACATCGGTGATGTCCTTTTCCCTTCTATCCTCATTGGCAGCCTTTTTACTCCTCCTTTTCAGGTCTTCTCTCTATGACGGTCGTTTTCCTCCCCCCGAGGCACAGGTGCGCTAGTCCTTGTCGCCTTTTCCGGGGTCACCCTCCCCACCCTTCGTACCTCTGTGATCGCTTTCTTTGGGTTTTCGATGGAGCGGCAATTGGCTTTTTTGAGTATGGGACCTTCTTTTTTGAGTTGAAGTCGTTCGACTACTTGCCTGTTTTTTTTTTCCGTCACTGCCTGTTCCTTGTGTTAAGATCCCCCCCCCTTTTTTTTTTTTTCTACAATTCCGGTCTAGACCTGTCTCCCGCTGTTCTTTTTTGCCTGTTATTTCCCCTTTGCGAACGTTCTTTCGTCCTTTCGACCCCTCTACGTTGTGTTGCTGGGTTTGGGTACATAAACTGTCAGAGTTGTTCCCCCTGTTTGGAATGCTTTCGAGCCCTTCCCACCTCTTTTCTCAGTCCTAATTTTCTTTCCACACACTCCCCAATTTCTTGTCCCTAGAATTTGAGTGTTGCTTTACCATTGGTCTCATGTTTTGAAACTGGACTATTTATGTCATGCGTTCTGGTTTGCCGGTTTTTCCCCCCTTCCCTCCTCAGTGAGTCGGCGAATTCAGCTTTATTAGTTGATTGGTCCTCACCCCCGTCCCTCCCCGACTCAGTCCATTGGCCACCCTTTTTCTTTAAACTTAGAATCTTACCATGTTGTTGTTTTTTTGCTTCGAGTGATTGTGACTTATTATTCCAGTGCCCCCATTGTGCATTTCTTTGTCCTTCCCTTTGAGTTTTATGCGTGAATTTAATCCTTCAACGACTGTTTTTTCTTGAGTAATTCCTGCGTGTATCTTTTCTCTTGACCCGCTCAGACAGAGTTTGGGGTGAGAAGAAGACCACGATTTTAAGAAATTTTCAGGAAAACTTCCTTTTTTGCTATCACTGTCCCCTCCACCACTCCCACGGCTGATTTTTCAACTTTTTGGCGAGTAGACTTGGAAGACCTTCGGGCTCAGCCCGCCTTTTGACACTCTTGGCCTTTTCGGTTGGTCCCGCGTTCCCCCGTTTAGGCCCTTATACCATGCCGGTAGGCATTCGCGTACATATTTTTGCCCGGTCTTTGGTTCCACTCCCCTCGCCGGTTAGATCCTCAAGAGGTGTGTTTTTTTAGCCCCATTGGACGTCGCGCCTTCCCATCCCGAAAGACGTATTCTCATCTCAGCCTCAGACCGGACCCAGGTCTTGGAGGCATCTAGTCGGAGTTATTTTCCCAGTTTCTCTTTTTTCCTTGCCGTTTAAGCTGCCCCTGGGCCCAAACCGGGTTTTTTTTTTTTCTCCCCAAGGTATTGTAAAACCCCAGAGTTTTTCCTTCCGGTGACCACCCCTTCCCACCCAACCCAACCCCACCCATTGCGGTTTTTTACTTTGATTTGAGTTTAAGTCACCCAGGCGCTATAGAGTCAGTCTTCCTCCTCACCTTTTTTTGCCTTAATCCCCCCGGTCGACGCTTGATTTTCCAGGTTACTCCCTGTCCAAAAAGACAATTGGTGAGCGCGTTTCCCTTTTTTCCGCTTGCGATCGGTTTCTTTCCCTCAATCGACCTATGCCTGACGTCTTCCTTTTCTTTTTCGCCGCAAGGTTTTTCGTGAAGCCCCGCACAAGATAGAGGGCCCCTCTCTCAAGCCGATGAGTGAAGCCGTCCGCATTGTTCGATTCCCTGTGGATTCTCAGGTTATTCCTCAACCCCAGGATCCTTGCGTCCCCCGACCACCCAAGTTCTTGCTTAGGTGCTTTTTTCCCTTTTGTTGCTTTCGTTTCGGCTTCTCTTTTCCTCGCGTGGTGTTTGTGAGCTATAATTTCCTCCCCCTCCCCCAGACAGACTCTTTGTCGTGTTTCCATTTCGTTCGGGGTCTCCTTGGAGCAATCCCCCTTATTACGTCCCTCGTGATGACAGTTTTCCCTGATTCCTAACTGCCCGACCTGTGGACCCCGCAATGTTTGTCCCCCAAGCAATAGGGATGCCAGGATGAGTCCCCCTCTCCTTCTTCCCCTTACCCCTAGACCATTGCTTTGTGACCGGACCTATCTAGTCTGTGGTTGTGACAAAGCGCTAGATCGACGATTCCCCCCCTCGTTTCCACTTTCTTTGAGGTCCTGTGAGGCCCTTTCGATATTGTCGCTCTTTTTTGACACTTTTTTTTTTCTTGATCCAACTCCTCTCTTTCCTAAGCTGGTTGTCTTTTCTTCCCTTTCAGGATTGAGCACCGTCTTTCCTTAACCCTTTTTTCGAATTTTTTCATAAGTATTACTGGTTTTTTCCTCACGGGTGGAGATGACAGGCCATGGGGATATTTAGAGAATTTTTTTTCCCTTCTGCCGCCCGATGCCGCCCCCCTTCTCTGTCCATTGTTGGTTCTCTTTCCCTCTTCGTACTTCCTTTGCAAAAGGTTATGTTAGGTCTGGTGCTTCCCCTGCCAAAAACTCGGGGGGAGAACCCGCTTTCCCCTCTGGCCCGGAAGTTAGTGCCTTTTTCTGCGCCGGCAATAGTAGCTACTTCTCTCGGTATGTTAGGCGCCTCCCCTCCGCCCTTCCGAGTTGTCCGGTCTTTTTGGCAACTTTTTGACAAACTTTTTTAGTCCATTACGTTTGTTTATGAACCGTTGAACAATCCAATGGGATCAAGCCACCTCTTCTTTGATTTTTTTCCCTGTGATATCTTCTAATTTTTTGTACGGGGCTTATGGTCAGTTTTTCGGCAGTTGCAACCCAGGTTCCCCCTATAAGGATTCCGATCAACGTCCAGAACACCTGACTTTCTCTTTCCTTAAGCCGGTATTTTCCAAATTTCCTTAACTGCCCATTGTTTCAAAGCACTGGAAATAAGCAAATTGTTATGAGAAGGTTGTAGACTTTTCATTATTTCACAGTTCTTGCCCCCTTCTTCGCCTCTTTTTTTTTCGTCCCTTGTTTCCCCTTTTCAATCACTTTTTGTTTAGGCCTTTGCTTGTATCTGGAATCTATTAGGAAGGGGCAATCGGCCCTCCCCCCCCTCAGCTTTCAAAGATATTTTCCTCTGTAGAGATAAACATTAGATTCTTGATATTTCGCATCACCACCCATGATGTCGCACCTACTTGGTCGCCAAGTTCGTCCCTCCGTTCTGATCTCCTGTCCTAAGGTTCCTTCAAGTCTTTCCCCCCCAAGGAAAGGACCTTACCTAGTTTTTTCGAGTCAAACCTTCTCCCCTGCCCTGCTTTTTCACATCCGCATTTGCCTGGACACCACGGTGAAGAGTATAAAGCGGGTGTCCTACTTCTTAGAGCCCACTTTCCTTCATGCGATTGCCCCTTGACACCAGAAGTTGTGGCAGAGGAGCAGTACTGTCGCCTCCTCCCCTTAAACCCCTTATTCTCTTTTTGCCCGTTCGTTACACGTCTCTCCTAGTGTGGTCAGACTTTTGGAAGTGTGGCGTCAGTAGGAATTTTAATCCAAGAGTTTTTCCTTAGGTACACCCTTTCAGCCAGGGAACTAGTTCTGGCTGATTTCCCCAAGTCAAGTAGGGGTCGACTAACAAGTTTGAAGATTACTCCCCCCTCCAGTCTCCCCCATTTTTCCTATTGTCACTTCTCAATTTTGTACCAATCAAATTGTTTCGATGTGATTTTTCTTCTCGTTTACCTTCTCCGATCTGGGGCATTTTCCCCCTCACTCTATGATAATCTTCAGACTCTCGTTCTCCCTGCCAGCCGCAATGACAAGCCGTATTAGCAGATCGTTGTCCCTTCTGGATCACTCCCTCTTTTCTTTTTAGTCCCCCTGTCTCTTTTTTCTATTTCCCCTGTGTACGGGGGAAAGGTTTCTTCACGTATTACAAACCGACTCAACCTCGAGTGCGCATTCGCGATGTGGGAAACAGAAACCGTTCCTTTTTTCTTTTGGCCATGTTTTTTCTTTTTTTCTTTCTTCCCCCTGTATTCTTCTCTTCTTCTTCTCATCCTCTTTGTTGAGCTCTAAGCTACCGCCGCGGTTAGAAGAAAAAATCCAACGGGTTCTTCCCCAATGTCGGGCTTACTCCTTTTCTTCCTTCCCACTTTCTGTTTTCTTCCTCGGGAGGTTCATACCATTCCTAACTGCCAGAGTGAGCCCTCCCCGCGTAGAACAAGCGTATCCATATTCCCGATATTTCCACTTTTCTCTCCAATTTCCTCTCGCCCCCCCTTCCCCTTGGTCCTTTGTACTTGACCGGGCCTGATTGTCGGTTTTAGATAGATTCGCTTCACCCTCTCTCCTCCCCCGCTCATTCCCCCCTCAACTACACTCACCAAGTGTTGTTCTAAACTTGCGCAGGAATTTTTTGCGGATTAATTTGCCATTCTTTTTTTTCTCTCTCCAATGAAGCCTTTGCTTTCTTTTTTTCCCTTCTTACTTCTCTTTTCCTGGCACGACTTGTCTTTGTGCCCATCATTATTCGAGATATGGGTTGAAGGGAATGTCCGCCATTGTCCCCTCTTTCTAGTCCTTTTTCTCCTCTCCTACTATATTGACTCAGCGTCCTTTTCCGGTCTAGCCGAATGCTCAGTCATGACCCCTCAACACTTTGATGTAGGGGTGCGATCTTCCCAAATGTTTTCTCCTTTCTTTTTAGACTCCCCCTCCCCCCCCCCCCTCTTTATATCCTCATGGATTCCGAAGTCTAACCGCCATTGAAACCGGCGTACGTTATTCCCTTCTTTTTCCGTCCTTTTTTGCCTTCGAGCCTTACCCGAGTTTTTGGAAACACACCTTATCTCGAACCCAAGCGTTGTCGCCCCACCCCGTCGTTTTTTTGCTCCCCTTCGTTCGCCTCTTCTTTTTTCTGTTTCCCATTTTCTCTCCCCTTAATTCCTAACTGGATGGCCCAGCCACGTTGTTGTGTGCAAACCTGGCTAACCCGTGACGCTTCCTCGTCCGAGACACCCTCCCTTCATTCTTCCCCCCCCCGCCGTTTCCGCCCACTTTCGGAAGACCTGGCCCCGGACAGGATAACTAAGAGAAAACTTTTTCTTCCTTTTTTTTCTCATCCTTTGTTGAGAGGGATATTTATTTGCGCAGTTCTTTGACCCCCAATGGCTGGCCATTCTGTCGTCACTTTTTTGCGTACCCTTTATTCGGAAAGAGCTCTTTCCCTCAGTGTTGTCTGAAAACCTTCCCTTCGTGGCTCTTGACGAGATGACGATATCTGCCATGTAATTTAATGGCTTAAAGGTTCCTTTTTCCCACTATCACTCATTTAGTTACTCCCCCCTATCTTTCGATTCCCCCCCCATTCCAACCATCCACCCTTGGATACGTATATTTTTTTTTTCAGCCTTGTTTTTCTTAAGAAGAGGAGCATCGTTTCCTTCCCGCTTTCCTTTCGATACCAAAGTAAACCTTTATTGGGATGTTGGTTCTCGTACCCCCTGGTCTGTCCAACTCCCCACCATTACCGCGGACTCTGAGTTCTTTAGTCCAGGATTTTTGCCTCTTCTTTTTTCGTCCACTTCCGTAAAGTTGTCGGAAAACTTTATAATTTGCGACGTGGTCCCCCACATTCCGTAAGATCTCCCCCCCCGCACCCACCTCCAACAAAAGTCCTGTTGGCAAACCTCGCCTCGACCGTGGTTTCTTCACCTAGGTCCCCGAGACATTGCAGGCGCGCTATTTCATCTAGTTCTCCCTCGTATTAACTTTCCCCCCTTGGTCCGTCTCCGGGCATCCCTAAGCGCAGTCGACGCGACCCCCCGTACCTTTTCAATCCAGATGGTGCTTCGTAAACGTTCAATCTTCCGGTAGGGATTAATCTTTCTTCTGTTCCATTTTTTTCACCGGAACACAGGGCTGAGGTGCGCGGCCGTTCCTTCCCCCCGCCCCCAAGTTTCGTTCCCCTGAAACAACCCACCATCGAGATCGAAGTACCTTTTTTCCTCCGAACTTTGCCCCCCTTTTCTCTGGCTTAGTTGGCGTTCGTTTCTTCTGGGACCGCGAAAGTGCAGCCGACTACAGTAATTTCCCTCCAACAAACCCCTTTTTCTTTTCTCTCCCCTGTTTTCCTCTTGGGTTTTCAAGCTTCGATTGCCCTGATACAGCCGTCGGTTTCCGACCTTTTTTTTCGATACAAAGGTGTCAGTGTCTCCCCCCCTACTCATTGAGTGAGCGTCGTCAGAGGGGAAACAGGTTTACCAAAGTTGCTTTTGCATTTGAGTCCGTCTCTTTTCTATTCCTCTATCCCCCTTTCGTTGTTTTTGTGCCTCCCGCCCCGAAAGCCCAGTGCCCCACTCCCATTGAAAACTATCCAGGTTTTTTCCAATTGTTTCAATAGTAGGGCGAGACTTCTTTCACTCCCCTTGAGTTGTCTCAATTTTGAAGCACTTTGATGACTCCCCTTCCCCCCCTCTACCCCCTTTTTCTCCTCCCCCCCATGGAAACACAATCTTTCTTTCACATGGAAAGGCGAGTTATTTTTACATTGCACGCGTTTCCGCCTTTTTCACTCCATATCTCCTCTTTCCTCTTTTTCTGATCAACCTCTTAGGCGCCCCCGATGGTAACGCATTAGCAACCGGGTAAACAATGTCGGTGCTGTATCCCTCCCCTTTAGCAGCGATATCTGTTCCTCAGGTCCTTTTTTTTTTTTCCCCCCCTCCCCTTGGTGTACCCTTTCTAATCCAAGAATTGAACGCTGAAGGAGGATTCTTTCTCTTGTGCCCTGTAATGCACCTCTTTCTGCATCTTCCCTTACCTTCTTCTCCTCCTCTTGGTCTTGCCCGGTCCCTGACCACGGACCATTGGGAGCAGAATGTAAATAGACGACGAGATGCCCGAACCCTTTCATTGACGTGTCTTCTTCGGCTCTTTTTCCTTTTTTTTGCCCCCACAGTTTTTCTGTTTCGGTGGTGCATATCGCGCCCACGTTTGGCGAAGAACGTTCACACTCTACTTCCTCCCTTTTTTATGCCTTCTCCCTTACCATGCCGGCCCTTCGTAGCGATTTAAGGCTATTCTGACATATTTTTCCTGAACTGTTGTATTGTATCCGCAAGTGACCCGGTAGTTGTCTTTGAACTCATAGACTCCTTCCTTATCATGCGGGTGTGTCTATCCAAGAGTGCTCCCCGAGGGTGGCGACGCCTAGCTCATCTTGGTTTTTGTAAAATTGGAGAATTCGTTCTGTCCTGCATCTAGACCTGGTCACGGCGTCGAAGCCGGTTTCCTTTTTCTGCACCACTTGGCGCAGAGATAGAAGCATGCTTACGAAAGGACTCTTCACCCCCATCTTTCCCTTTTAGTTCCTTTTAAGCCAAAAAGACGCAAGAGTGGTCAGCCCCATCACCCACTGTTCCATATGACAGAGAAATATATCGCTAAGCCCCCTTGTTTTTTTTTGTTTCTTCTAGTCGAGCTTTTCGTTCATATTTCCAGTACATTTGAGAATAGATATTTGAGTAACTTGAGATGAGAAACTTTCCTGACTCTTTTTGCGTAGGCCATTTTCATGAGTGTCTCCTACTCGGAATTCCGATTCGGCCAGGTAATCTGACGGTTTTCGGTGCATCTCCACTTCATCACCTGAGGGAGATAGCCAAACCCTCACCCCCCACTGCTTTGCGTGCCTCGTCCCCCCTCATTTTCGGGGCCTCCCCCCAGATTGGCGTGCTAATCGAGAGCGTACTTAGGTTCTGATAAAGATTCACGAACGACCCCCCTACTTGATTGGTTCTACAGTTGCGTCCACTCCCCCAGTTCTTTCCCCACCATCACGAAGGTTTCTCTGATCGCGCCCCTAATTATCTTTCGCAAATCCGGGACCGCGTTCCAGAGCTATCAAGCGGGGGGTTAACGTTTCTTCTGATACCCCGGAGGTCTTGTGGGCGCGAATGCAAAGCCCACCTCACGCAAGCCTTGGCTTCCTTCATCGCCTTCCGACAGGAAGTCTGAGGAAGACCGTTCATTACCATGTATTCTGCGGCACTCTTCTTGTTCTCCCTTCCGTATAATGGCAGTTTTTGAATTGCCCTTCACCCCCTACCACGGGTTCCCAGTCGATCCCTTCAGCTTAATACATCTGTTCCGCCTGTGTGACCACTTTTCAACCAAGGCGGACCGTTGGTAGTGATTAATTACAGACCAACCGGCTTAGGTGGAGTTCTCTAGAGTGACCTTTCTCACTAATGACCCCCTTTCGCCTCCCTAATACAGCCGCTCCACTGCTCCGATTATAGGGCTACAACGATCCCGCCCCCC
>Ga0179591_1305661_pt1 | contig 20437 bp, 12 predicted proteins | sample CZOMad2_1_08_16f_FD_182891 | JGI IMG/M metagenome (GOLD analysis project Ga0179591, IMG submission 182891) | Vadose zone soil fungal communities from Angelo Coast Range Reserve, California, USA - CZOMad2_1_08_16fungal (PacBio error correction) | ecosystem: Environmental > Terrestrial > Soil >... | reverse complement strand
TACCTCCTTTCCTGCACTTCCCTGTCCCCACGTAGAAGTCTTACTCTAGGTTTTCTTCCTGAGGCAAGCCCAGCTGTTGTAGTAAACTGTTTTCGCCGATGATTACTATCCTGTTCCAGCCTGTTGACTGCATTGCGGGTTCTTCTAATAACAATCCTGCCCTGAGCTATCCCGTCAAGCACTCGACCTCCCCCGGATTCCTTCCCCTTTGACTTCCCCCCTTGCAGCGCCCTGTAAAAAGACGTTGTCGGCTCATAGCGTGTCCCTGCGTGGATTGTTTCCTCTTCTCCTCCCTTCAGTACTCACGAGGATTATAGCCCCTCCCTCCGCAAACGGTCATCTCGTTGGGCGACGACACCGGAGAAGTCCAGTCAAGGTAGCGGGTTCCCGTTGCATTAACCTTTTTCTCCTGAAGGTAGAGTTTTTTGCCTAGGGTCACAAGTCCCCTTTCATAACTTCCTGGCGCGGATCTGTTGAGTACCATCTAGTCAGCGGCCCCGGTTTTCTCCACTAAGAATACTACGCCTCGGACCTTCATCTCCCCCTGTGCATCCGATCCTCACGTCACGTCCCTCTCAGTTCCCCTTGCAGGGTCTTATTAAGTCCCAAATCTCTATGACCTTAAAGACCCCCTTTAAAGTCTCCTTCCAGGCCCTTTTTCTTCTCCTTTCCTTTTTTTGGAAACTTCCCTAAATGAAACGGCCAGATTCTGTACCTCGAACTTCCCTGAGGTTGTAAAAACCCTATCACTAGATCCATGCGGACTCGGTCTCCCCTGTTACTGCGATAGACCCTTTATGGTCCCGTTCTTTTAGTCAGGCTTGATTCGGGTTCGAGGCGGTTTCACCCTCGGTCACCGACTGCTTTCATTCCACCTCGTTTTTCAAAGCTGAACCCTTCCCCAGCGCTTGACCATAATTTGCTTGGAATACGTATTTCATGTTCCCGCTGTGATCTTTGGAGCTGAGTAGTCCCATTTCGTTTCTCTCGTTTCTCCTAAAGGGTCCTGTTTTTCCTTTCCTGGCTCCCTCAGTCTTCCTCTTCAAGTAGGCGTTTGATACTTATCAGAAGTCACCTTAGTGTCCCGTGGAGAACCGGCGCTATGGTCTCAGACCTTGATCAGTCTAGACCTCGATTTTTCCTTTTCCCCTGGGCGTTTTATTCCTTCACCCGAGTTTTTTTATGAGTCCCCATTCACGACTTTTCTCTGAGCCCCCGTAATGCGTGTATATGCCAGATTAGTCTGTAAGACTCATGGAACTAACAACGTCCCTCAACCAGGCCCCCTTTCGGACTTTCTCCCCCCTCCCATCCCATCCGATCAAACAAACCCCCTTTGATGGAATTCCTCTTCCTTTCAGAATTTACGTTCCTAGGGCAACTGATAATTCGTTCCCCCTACCTGTATTCTTTTCCTCCTTCCACGTTTTTCTGGCCCATACTCTTCAAAGTCATTCGACTTCATTTGCCCTAATACCAACGGCATGATCTTTGTCCTCCGTTCCAAGGATCTTTCCCACCCCCTTTTCCTTCTGGGGTTCCTGTCATCCCGTTTCATCGTCGAGGCGGGTTGTTTCAAATTACTGGTCTACTCAAACGGAATCTTCCTCCTACTTAGACGGCCACCGCGTTGGTCTTTCTCTTCGGACCGTCCAGTAGACTTCCCCCAATTTGACTTGCACGAGGGCCTTTCACCGATCGTCTCGCTGTCACATTATTTCCCGTTTTCAACTTTCTGTTTCCCCGCTGCAACGCTCACCCGACCTAATGCCCCCCCCTCTTCTTACTCTCCGCACAAGTTGCAGACAGTTTTCATTTTTAAGTCCGCCCAAAATCCTACCGCCCTCTGCTCTGGTCCTCCCCTTTTTCTTCCAGTCACCCGGTGATTTCCTCCCCTACCTTCCATTGACTGTGTTTTTCTATTGGTGCTGATCATTCTCCAGGTCAAACAAACCCTGGCACAAGGCTTTGCGTTTTTCTTTTTCCCCTCTGAGGGTTCCCCAAGTGTCCCGACCGTGTCCCAGAGCTCCCTCCCCCATATGCATGTCGATGGGCGGAACCCTTTTTTTTTTTATATCCCGTTAGCACGGGAGCAGACCTGGTGTTCTCCTTCAGTGTCTGTATTTTTCCTTAAACAACCCCCTACCCTTTCCTTTTCGTCACAGGAGGGACCAGTGTTCCCCTGGTCATCCCGCGACGATAATCCTGCCACCTAAGGAGGGCTTTTTTTTGCCCGGCAATTCGGGGCGCTTTTATCCTTTCAAAGGAACAGTTCCCCAATTTGGTCTCACAGACGGCACGTACGCTTGGGTCTCCCCTACCTTCAGTCCGATGCATCCCTGACTGACCCAGAGGTCCAGGTCAGACCCTACGCTATTCTCTCGTTCTCCCGCCGTTTTCCTTTTTCCCCCTAACCCCCTTTCCCCTGCTAAGTATATACTCCCTTCGATATCTTAGATTGTTTTCTAACTTAGCAAATGCCGCACGGGAGAAATCCTTCCTCCTAGATGAGACTCCTGACCTCCATCTTTACCTCTTCTAATGGTCACTCTGCCTACCTGAGAAGGTCTTACGTAGTTAAAGAACCAAGGGAGGAAAGATCAGTCCCCCAGGGTGTGCCTTCTCTCTGCCCCCCTTAAACTTCACCGTCCTTTCACAGTCCAGCGCTGAGAGCCTGACTGTGCCAGTCTTACTTTTAGAGTCCCTTCAATGCCTCCCGGCCGCCATTCATCTCCTCTCACTTCCCGGATTTCTGATGTTGACGGCTTTCTTGTACACTTGCAGCCGAAACGTGAGCCCAAGGTTTCGTCGGACGCGTCACCTTCATCCGTCCCATAAGTTCAATTGTTTGTTCCCGTTGTTCTCTGTGAGTGGATCTTCGTCTTTTCTATTCATCGGAAGAAAGGGAGCGTTTTATGTTGATTCTGGTGTCCCTCTTGTCCATTTTTTGACTGAGCTTTTTTGATATCCTCCCCTCTTGTGAGTTTTCTGCGGAGGAGAAGGTTTTTTTCAGCCTTATTCGCGCGGCGCTTAAGTTTATGTCCTTTTTAGCTTGGCAATGGATCCTCTATAGTGTGTGATTCTTGCACGAGCACTTTGATGAAAAACCTCCTCTCCGGGTGTATTGGACTTTTGCGTCTGACCCTCCTTTATTGAACACCCTTTCTACGCTTCTGTGATTCCCCCAAATAGACCAAATATTTCCCACGCAGAACAGTTTAATGTGTCCTTTCCGCTTACCCCTTTTTCTCGTTCTCCTCCCCCCAGGTTTTTTTATGATGTTTAAAAGAGGGACAAGACCCTAAACGTTTTACTGAACTGCTAGATGTTTCGCCCAACACGACGGAAGAAAAATGTACTAGATCCTTTCCACTGGTTTCGCTTAGTCTCAGCTTTTTCCGTGCAAGAGTTGTTCGAGCCGGGCGTCCCAATAGAATATTGTACAATACCTCCCTCTCTGTTGTTGTTGAGATATATGGACGCCTATCTACCCCATCGCCGGCTATTCTCTCCCCGGCCTTTCCTCTTTACGCCAGGACAACCTTCTGTATTCCGGTTATTAGGGATAACCTACCCCTAGTCATTGATATTCGAAACGGTTCGCTCTTCTCCTCCTTTCCTCCAGTAGATTTTTTAAAAACCTTTTATCTCCGAGAAGGTTCCACCTTTTTATCCACAAGAAACATTTCTTCTTTCACTGTCTCCTCTTTTTGGTTTTTTTTTTTTCCAATGCCGCTCTTGTTCCTAAGTATGGCGCCGCGTGACTGTACACACAAGAGAGAGACACGGTTCATCCGTCGCTGATTATTTTCCCACCGCCTCCTATCGCCTGGTCCCTTCAGTGCCGTCCCAGAACTCCCGTCTGACGTTCTCTCCCCTTTCACCTGTGGTAATCGACCCCACGGACCCTTGACCACCCCGATTTCTTCGTCCCCGAGCACAACGCCTATCTTTCCACAAGATTGCACATCTGTTCCCCCATCAAACCTACCCTTTGTCCCACTGCTCCTGTGCATGCCTTTTGAGATTCCCCAGCAGCCCACCCGTAGCATAGCAAAGTTCACCCCAATGCAAACACCCCCTTACCCTGACAGGATGTCTTGAGTCTCCTTGACCCGTTCCCCTGGATCCCCAAATTTAGCAGGGATCCCGACACGGCCCGAGGGCAAACGCTTTATGACTTTTCATTTTAGAATTCTTGTATTTCTGTTACTTCCCGTGTCTCCTTTTTCCTTTCGCTGTCAATGCTCCCTTTTGCCAGGTAGATCCTCTTAACTGCCGAAGGGTTCTTTGAAACTAGATTCCTTTTCGCCTGGGTGCGTTCTTTGGCGCCCTTTTCCTTCCCTTTCTTCCCCCCCATTTTTTTTGTCAGCAAGTCCGAATCTCTGGCAGTCCTTGACAGTAGGAATCTTTGGATGTTAGCGTGTTCAGCTCCCGGTTCGGAGGATGCCCGACGGGGCTCCTTCTGTGTAATTTTCCTCCTCCCCCCCTCTAGACTTATCCCCCAATTCGTGATTTCCCCTTTTTAAGCTTTTTGTTCCGTCTCGAGAGTGGCCCCCCCCTAGAAGCCGGATCGCGTATGAGATGCGAACATCGCGAGGTCGTCCAATTGCGGCCTTTCTACGTCCTTCTTTTCTCCGTAACTGAGGCGTACGCTCCCTCTCCCGGCACTTTTCGTCCTTGAGAAGAGCCGCCGCAGTGCCCTCTTGACTCTCGTCGTTTGGTCTCCTCTCTTTCATATCCTTTACCTTTCATTCCCCCTTGTTCGAAATTTTTTTGAGCATGAAAACGGCCCCGGTCGGGTTTTACGTAGACTTGATGCGGTTTGTTACCGGTGGACGGCAGCGTCTTACCAGAAAGAACCTAATGCAAGCCCGCATAGTTCGACCAGGAGTCCGTTCTGGTGCCTGGTTTTGAGATCATCCACCTTTCCAGATCTACAAACTTTCTTCCTGTTTTCGGTCAGCTTCCCCTTTTTTAACCTGTTTCTTCTTCCTCGGGCCAGTTAGTTCTCGGTACTTGGATTGACCTCAGACAGATTTTCGCCCGCTGTGCGCGATGGATTGATTCCCTTGGTCTTGCCCTTCTTTTTGTCTCGTTTTTTTTCTCCTTGACCGAACATCCCTTTAGTTTTCGCATTAAGCCGACACCAGGCCCTGAGACCCTTTGTGTACCCTGCCCCTCTTTTCGATTTCACCCTCTTTTTGACTTTTCAGTGATGGCCTTCAAAGGATCCACGACAAAGAGTTGACGTCGAATTAGCACTCTCCTTTTTTCAGTCTCCTCTCTACTCCAAAACCGCCCATGATGTGCAGAAGTCCTCGAAGAATTTGGTTATATCGCCTTGCTACCCGTCGGTGTTGATCATTCTCTGCAACTTTTTCTCTATGATTCCTTTTTGTGATTCACAGTCTTTCCATCGCTGTTTTGATTCTTTCCCATAGGTAGTTCCAGATTATTATTTTTTCTGACACCCCCGTAAAAGACTTATGACCGTTTTTTATATTCCATCCTCTCTCCGACCCTGTTGTCCTTTCACTTTCTGCAGTTCGTTTAGTCGGGAGAAGGTGAGGTTGCTTGCAGTGTTTTGAGGACAATCGCCGCGCCAGCTCCCCATTCGCGTACGCTTGTTCTATCTACACTTTTCGTTTGTTTTTTTAAGCAAGCAGCGGTCTTTACCAGAATCCCATGGTCCTACGTTACTCGGAGTTCCTCCCTTTTTCTCTCCCCTCTCCTTGTCTCATCTTTCCTATTGTACCGTCTATCCCCCTCCCTCGGGGGAGACAGGCGACCAATTGAACCTAGCCTCTAGTGTACTTAAAGTCAAATTTTCTGGACTCCTCTATCGGGTAGACCGTCTCCCCTCGAACCGTCTTGGCACCCAGGCCATAGCCGTGCCCCTAAAAGGCTTGCTCTAGCGGTTTACCTTTCTCCGCGTAAGCCCCAAGTTGGCCTTTGCCGATACTGTGACTATTTTCCCCCTCCTCTCCAGCAAGTCCAGATGCGGGTAATTTCAGTAAAGAAAGTATCTCGATAGTCCGCCCTCTTCCCCTCTTCCGCCATTGTCCTATGCCTTACCCCTTTTCCGTTTTTTCAAGGTTCCTCTTACAAGCCGGATGTTCTTGTAGCGGCGGTGGACATCCTGCTTTCCCCCGCTCTCCGGCATTTGAATGTAGTTCCCCTTGCAAGCGGTAGTCTTTTTGTGAAACTCGACGTCGCCAGCCCTTCCTCTCCCCCGCCTCCTTTGTCTTTTATGCAGACCTTTTCCTTTTTCTCCCAGTAGTGAGTAGTAGTAGTTAGTACGAATTTTCTCCTCTGCCCGCGATTTCTCCTCCTTTTGACCCTTCGACCTGCATGCTATTCTTTGAAGTTAGTTCCTATCTTCTTCGCCCAGATGTCTCTTCTTTCAACCTTTGTAATTGCAGTCGAGGAATGATCCCGACACCTAGTTGATATCCTAGATTTGCTCGGGAGCTCTCCCGCCTCCTTTTCGTCCCCTTTACTAGCGTTACAAGAACAACTCTTTCCACGAGTCTTGAAGAGCCACCTAGTTGTGGGTCTCTGATGGAGAGCTGGCCTTTTCGAGTTTATCGGATGTCCACAATATATAGTTGGGGGGAGTGGAGGGAAGTTAGACGGCCCGGTCGCGGCTTGAACTGTATCGAAATGCACGCCCCGATTTTTTGCCGGATGACAGTCGTTCCAGCAGCGGGCCCTTGCCCCCCCCTTTGATACCGTGTGAACTGTCGTACTTGACTTTGAGAGCCAGCCCGTCGTTTTTCCTCTGTGGGTGAACGGTTTCTTTTGTCAGATTTTGATAGTATCCCTTCATCTCCCTTTTCCCCTTTTTTTTTGTGATTCTCCGATCTCCCGAGGCACTTTGCCCTTTTCCCCCAACTGTCGCTTCGGCTTGGCTTCTCGGCATGGAAAGTAAGGTTCCTTGGTCCCCCTTTCTGTACATGGGTCAAGGGCTCTTCTTATGAGATTACTTTCCCCCCTCTTCTCGTATTCCTGGTGCTGTTTCTCTCCCTTTCACTCCCCCCCTCCTCCGTATAACTTCCCTGACTATGACAGCAATTTTTTAAGGGATAATCCTATTATCCTGGTCTACCCCAGGCATCCCCTTTTCCATCATACCCCCCCTCTCCGTGTTCGTGTTTCATAATAAACCTGGAGTGCCTCTGTGTCTGTTCCGGCTATAAAGCATCGTAATAACCAGCTCGTATTCATTCCTCGCACCTCTTTAGCTCCATGAGGTTTATCTCCAATGCCACTGCTAAAGGACCTGCGTGTTAGAAGATACAATCGTCATCGCCCTGACGTACGCTGAGCAGTGGACACGACGTACTAAGTAATTTATCCGGACTCCCGTCTTTCACATCTCCCTCCTTTGACAAGTTCTCTTACTAAACCATTTGCGGACGCTGAGCAAAATATGAAAGAAGAAGAAACCTTCGGCACCGCCCCTTTTGGTCCACTCCAGATTCCCCCCGAGTCTTACTTCCGCAATGAAACACCCTTTCACGTTTATCGGCTCCCTCCTTTGTGCCCCCACTGACCGCCCATCCCACATTCAGAGATTGTCCTCCAAGCATTAGTATATTTTAACAAGAGGAATTTTTTTCTCTCCATGGCTTCCTCTGTTCGCAAAGGTTCCTTCCTATCCCTCCGCTAGTTAATTGCTCTTAAAGGAGAATTAGTTTCTCGTCTTTCTCTTCTTTCCCCTAGTAATCTACGTCCGTGAAGTGCACATTCTCAGGCGGTTCTCACGGAAACAGCTCCCGCCCTACACCATCATGGATTTCCCCCCTACCGCTTTTCTTCCCCCCACGAGGTGTCTGGTAGGTGGGCGACAACGCTTCTTTTCTCTTTCTCCCCTCAAGTTCTTCGACTACGTTCCTTCCCATTACGCTTGCAGGACGGCCTATTGCGTTTCGACGTCAAGTTTCTTGCAGTGGAGCACCCCCTTCTCTTTTTTTCCCCTCCCCCGCCCGTATCATTTTTCCCCGAGCCCCTTCTTAAGTCAGGGTCGGATGGTCGTCAACCCTCCTCTTGCTGGGCTACACCTCTTTGGGCTCTTCAAAAGTCTCGCATTGTTCCCTGGATCGTCCTCGTTTTTTCCCTCTCCCAGTAACTCCCCCCCTTCATTCCCCCCCAAGGCCCTCCCCCGCATAGTTCATGAATCCTGTAGGAGGTCCAACAATGTCGGCGCGTATTCCTTCCTCCCCCCCCCTCCCGGTCTTTCTTCTGTCCACCCTGATAATATAGCCCTCCCCCAGTCTTACTTGTGCATTGTTAAGTGCCCTAAAATAGGTCCCCCCCTTTTTACTCGCGTCCTCTTTCTCTCCCTTGACTCCCCCCCCCCTTCCTGACTTTAGCGGCTGAGCTTTTTTTCACCCTCGTCCCTTCGACTTTTCTACCCTTCCCATTCGCTTTGTTTGTGGTTTTAACGAGAGCTCTCTTCCAAAAGGCGCTGTTCTACTTCACTTTGTTCCCACGCTTTTTCTTCGTTACCGATGTGACCCCAGTCGCAGCCGCCTTAGTCCCCACCGGCCTTGACAACCAATTGGATGGTAAACTTTCGTATGACCCGCTTGCAATCTCTCCTTTCGTCCGAGACCTGGCCTTTTCAGTTTAGGCCCTTGACACAGACCCACCTTTTGAACTCATGAGAAACCGTTAATCCTTCTCTCCACAGTGTATCCCTTCCTCTTTCTTCATGTCCTGCCACTCATTCTTCTCATACTGACGACCCACGCCTTCAGAAAAAGTTGGGTCTCTCAGCCCTGACGCCGGAAGGAATGTTTGACTCTGATTTTCTCTTTCCCCCAACCCAGCCCCCCCCTCACGTAGTGGAGGTCAAGCTTTCCGAGGAGCTGTGGGATGATTTGTCTCTGCTCTCTGCAGGCCCTCAATGATACGGCCCCTTGCCCCTCCCTGGGACTCTTCTTCCCGTCCCACCTCCCTCTTTTCTTCATTTCGGACAAGCGACAGCCGACCGGCGTTGTATGTGTGTTTTTGATTTCGAGTACCTACCGCCGGCTTCGCCCCTTACCCATGTCTGCGATTTTCGCAGGCCCCCCTTCCTTCCTTTTTCATTCCTCGGCGCGACGACGCGATTTTAGTAGCCCCCTAACACCATCTTTCCTCGTGCCTGGCCGACCGTGCTCTCTGTATCAGTTTAGTCTAGACGTCTACCGGGACTATGTCGTTATGCTAATTCCCGATTACATTAATTCACTCTTCCTCTCCTCACTGCTCATTCCTCGTTTCCTGTATGAACTTTATTCTGCCCTCTCTTCAATCCCCTCTCAACTTAGTGTCGCCGACCCCTCCTCTACCACTGACCGCCTTCCTAGTTCACTCGGGCCCTCCCCTCTTTGGGGTGGCCCTATGATCAATTTTCTGAGGACGACATTGACTATTCTTAGGGCATGATTTTTTTTACCGTTACCCGATGGTTGTAATCTCTTAGCGCTGACCGTTTCCCCCTCCTTTCCTTTTCCCCGCGTCCTTTCCAATGACCTCCCTGATGATTTCCCCCACTTCTCCTGTTTTTACTTCCAGTCATAGGGTGTCTTTTTTGTCCTCTGGATGAGCCTCCTGTCTCCGAAGGGGGCGATCAGATGGCACGTGTCACTGCTCCCCCCGGCTTCCTTCCGTTACTGGGGGTCTTTTTTTGAGCTGATGCCCCCCCGTTTTCGCTACCTCTTTTACGGCGGCTTCGTCGAGTCTTCGGTGATTTTGACGGAAAGATGGGACCTTGGGGAAGGAGGTCTCGTGCTCTTCCGCCATGTCTCTTCCGCGTGTTTTTTTGAGTACACGGTCTTTGATTCAGGATTTGTCCTTAGTAGAAGTATTAAGTGAGTTACTTTTAGTTTACCCTTGCGCACCTAGGCGTCGGTTGCTACAGACTCGGAATGAACCGTTTCTCAGGTTTGGTATGACCCTTTCCCCCCCGGGCGGAACTTAATAAGTTCTTCCCCTCTTTCGTGCTCGCCTTTCCCCCAAAAACTTTCAGACCCTCAAGTGCAAAGTTTCAATCACCGTTACCTGTGGGGGGAAATGTTCCCTTTTTCAGGAAAAAGGGTTAGTGATGCTCTCCCAATCCCCTTGTTCTCCTGCGCCACCCTTTCGGCCTATCCCTCTAAGCTGTTAGCCCAAATTGTTGGTCCGCCCCATGCCCGTCTTGAAAGAGTTCCAGCTGGGCCAGGCACGCACTTCTTCCTCTCTCTTCGCTCCTTCCGTCCTATATATTTTTCTTCTTCCCTCCTACTAAGGGGTGTCTTTAGAGGCGGACCCGCCGAAAACGCGGTCCTAGTCTGTCCCTCCGTCCTTTCGCCAGTGCACTGATCTCCCTTGGGTTCTTCCAGTGTTGTGCTCCAGAGAGTAACCTTCTCTTCCCTACCTTTCTCCCGTCCCTTCGGTTAAGTCTTTTTTAGCCCAAATCCAACCCCGTTTGATCTCCACCCCTCAGAAGACGCAGTCACCGGGTCTCCCCAGTAAACTGTTTGTTAAATCTTTAGAGGTGTGTGTTTGCTCTTCAGCAGCTATTTAGTGTTCCTACTTCTTATGTTCCCCTCCCCTTGGGACATTCTTCCCAACAATGAAGCTAACTTTTCCTCAATGTCGCTTGACTATCAACGCCCTCTCTCTTTAGCCCTTTTTTTACACCTAAAGTTGACGACACTTACCCCCTTTTGACGATCTCCTAATCTGAATTTACCTGACACCTTGACAGCTTCCGTTCCCAACCCTACACGTTTATTTCCTTTAGGCCGAGAAAAAACTCTCTGCCCCCAACCCGGATTTTCCCCCCTTCTTTCCCCCCTCCCCCCTTTGCCCGCCCTAAACTCGCGGTGCTTCCTCGAGCAATAGAAAATGCGCACTTTTCTAATATCTAACCCCAAAAAGACAAAAACCAGCTTTAACTTACCCGGATTCCTGACTATGCCCGTCCTATTCGTGCAGACCCCCCTTCGGTCTAGAGCGATTGCCGCCTACGGTAAACTCTAGGTTTTCGGATTCTTAATTCCTCGCTACGTCGTTCCTTCCCCGTCAGTGGCTTAATTTTCCACCCTTTTCGCTGAAATTTGCCCGGCAGAGCTCAGTCTGGTCCCCTGTCAAACGAGGGTAATTCCCTTTGACCCCTTTTTAGGTCCCGCATGGGGCGTCGGCTGGGCCAGCCTGTAGGTAAGACCCTCCCCAGTCTTTTAAGATGCTGCCTCGCCAGTTCCCCTACGTCCGTAGGCATCCCGGGCGGCCTTTTAGGACGGCGTCTCCCTCCCAATTCCTCTTCTTATTTCTCCTTTCATGGCGCAGTTCAGGATTTACCATTCAGCTCCTACGATGCTTTGCAGGGTTATCTCTTCTTCCCCCCCTGTTTCTTCCTCGCTACTCCAATACCGAAACAGATTCCCTTCTACTCCGACCTCTAGAGTTCGTCTACATCTCTGAACCCCCAGGACGAGGACGCACGGCCCCTTCACCAGTACGTCTTCTTTTCTCGTACCCCTCTGAGTCTCTGGACGTATTGGGTGCACCTTGTTGTACGGGTCCTTGCCTTAGACCGGTCCCGCCGACTTCCCCGCCCTCGACCTCCAGATCCTTTAGGTTTCCTCCTCTTCTAAGTCCTTCTTCAGTTCCCCCCCCCCCCCCTTGTGCCACGACTGTCCAGCATATGACGACGCTTTCGTTTGCCTTCGACTAGTTAGGCCCATACCTTCTTCACCTGGCCCTGTACAGGGCTCTACCGCGGACCCCCCGACGTCCTGCAATGCTCACGACATCCCTCCACAGCGCTCGGCAGTTGGCCCGCCCGAAACTCCGTGACTGTTTTCTGGTTTTAGATTTTCCAGAACACTTTCGATCCAAGTCACTGCCCTTTTTCTTTAAGTAGCTGACCCCCCTTCACCGTTTCTCCACGATTAGAGGCAAGCCGGAAGGAGTTGGCCACAAGTTAACCTCCCTCTCTTTCTCCCTCTTCTTCAGTAGGCTGGATTGATCGGCGGTCGATGAGTTTTGCTCTTTTTTCGAGGAAACAATAATTTCACATTTTTTCTCCTTTTTTTAAGATTTTTTCCCTGAGGGCCAGAAGATCCGGTCCCCAGTCTAGTTTCCGATTTTTTCCCCCGACCTTTGCTATTTCGTGGTGTCCACGTCAGAGCTTTTCCTCCCCCCCCCGCCCGTTTTCCTTCGGACCTCTCACTCCTCCGTTTTTCGTAGTTCCTCGTTAAAAAACGCCATATATCTTGCCTGTCTTAAATCGCCTCTCGGTTTTGTCTCTCCAGGAGACCCACGATCTATTCCGTTTTGGTTTGCTCGTCAAGCCTTTAGAAGATTCTGGGTGTTCCTTCCGTTCATATTGTGATGCCCTCGTGCCACGGTGGACTTGCTCTTTAACTTGTGCGATTATCACGGTTTCCCCCTCCACCGACTATTCCATTGAAGAGGCATATTCTCATTGTGTCCTCCCTGAAGTCTTTGTCGGTAGGTTGTTTCTTTTGGCGGTTATCTCTTTTGTTTATGCCCGTTTAAGTTCGATCGGTTTACAATCGCCGCGAGAACTTGAGCGTTAGATTGTTCCTTTGAGCGACCCCCCCCTTTTCTGTCGTGGCTCCTACAGACCCCAATTTGGGTTGACGAGAACTCCTGAGTCTCCCATACTCCTCTGGAGCCTAATGTCTAAGGGCGGATTGACATCCTTCTTGTTTTCCTGGCCTCTCCTTTCAGTAGATCCAGACTGGCCCGCTCTCCGAGGCCGATCCTGGATGCGAGTTATTGTCTTCAATTACCTTTTTCCCCGGTGAGAAATATGAGCACCTGAGGCTGTTTTCTCCTCTCGCCCCTCGCCCCGATGTGTAACCTTAAATCGGTGTGCCCCACGGTTAGGTTTTTTTGCTCGCCGACCGGTTTCCCGTAGAAGACCTTTCCCCTCCTCCAGTGGCATTCATGACGGTCTTTCCGAACATTTCATCTCAGCCCAATCGCACGAGATCAGGGTCGCCAGGAAATTCCACTATAGCTCTCTGCAGACAACTTTCCAGCCCTCGAGCCAGTGTCGAGAGTCCCACTTTAAACGAAGGGAACGGGGATCTATAGCTTCGGCGGTAGGTTCTGGATCCCGTTTTGTTTGTGACAGCGGCTGTTACAGACGTCTCACGCGGTCCAGGGAACGGTCATCACTGAAAGGGCAGGTCAGTAGAGCCAGGGGCCTACTCTATTCTGACCCGCAATTACGAGCAGACTTCAGTATGTAGGGTCCAGCCGGTTCCCCCCCCCTTTACAGGCCTCGTCAGTAGTCTTTTAGTAGTATTCATATTGGCCCGCATGCGATATGAAAGCCGGTTTGCAAGCTAAATAATTATCTCTTTAGTTTCCCCCGTGAGATCATATTCCGCTAGGCAGGCTGTCTTCCTCAATACTGTTCATTTCCGGGAGGAATTTTTCGACCCCCCCTTTGATTACGCCCCTCAGGTGCTCTTCTTGATAAGAGCTGTTCGTACTTGTTTGTTTCCTCCCCGTTAAAGCCCCTAGGACGATGTAGCATTCATTCCCATTTCTGGTTTGCTCTTAGTGAGGACCATGGCTTTTCCTGGGTTCTTCTAATAGAGATCTACCCCCCCAATCAATGATCTTTTTTTTTTTCAGAGTCTTTGCTTGACTCAGGGCGCGGCGTTCACGGCCTATAACCCACTCCACCTCCCCCGCGACTTAGCCAGGATTGGAAGAAGTTAGTTTAGTTGACGCCCTGCCCAGTTTTATCAGGGCCGATCCATCCCCTCGCGTTACTTCTCCGGTTCGTGTTGACCCCAAGTCATTTTCCCTCTATGTATTCTATATTTCTTTTTCAATCTCAATTGGTGCCTGTTTTGATCTCTTCCCCTCACTCACCCAGGTGTTTAAAACCAGTTAGACTTTTTGGTTTTCCCTCGCCGTTCCTTTCCCACTTCCCCAAGTACGACCGTTTCTTTCTTTTTTTAACCATGGTTCAACGGGCAGCTTCTTCTCTTGCCGCATGCTCGGATTAGGAGTTACTTTTTCTTTTTTGAACCTCCAACAAGCTGCCACAGGCTTTTCCCCGTCACGTCCGATACAGCTCTTTATAAACGATACGCCCCAGTCCAGCCCCTCACGCCAACACTGAATTTTTCTCTTCTCACAGTCTTCCGAGTGTCTGGAACCGGCGCCCTCCCGAGTTACTACACCTCGGCGGACATGAGAGAGACACCTCCTCCTGCATAAAAGAGGGTTTTTTATAATCCTTGCTCCGTCAAGGACCATGAGATTTTTCCGGAATTCTCCATCGTCTTTCCTGATTCCGTAGCGCCCAGTGCAAGCATCTTTCTGGCCGCGACCGGATCCCTCGCTCCATCTGGAAAGTATTCCTCCTTCCTTCCTCTACGGACCGCTTTTTTAAGTCCCAGCTTTTGCACAGTGTCCACGAAGGAGACAACGTAGGCCTCTCACTGCCTTTTGAGGCTACCTTCGAGTTCAAAGAGCCTGAGACGACCGTGTCCCCAAACGTGTATAATTAAAGTGACCCGTTCCGCTATCGCATTTTTCTGGTCACCTTTTCCCGCTACAACGCCAGGCCCGAGCTTGTCTCACCTTGTTTAAAATGGGCTGACCCCCGAGGCTCGCGCCTTGCGGATTAGAGGGGTCCTTTTCTGTACGACGAACTGAGTTCAGGACCGATCCCCACACCCACGTTCTCCTTCGGCGGTTTTTCGGTAAGTCAGGGAGGTGACATCGCCGGTTCGTTCCGTCACCTGTTGGCTCTGCCTTACTTCAGGAAAACGATCACGCGCCCTTTTCGGAGGGCTCACCTCTTCTTCTTTCTCCCCTCTTTTTTGCTCGAGTCTCTATTTAGTACCAGAATCGTGATCTTAGTGCCGCCCCTGTCCTTTACATCCCCCGATTTAAGAGTAAGCCTGGCAGTCCCCCTTCCCCTCCCCCTCTTGGGGACGTGATCTCCTTCAAATTCCGCTTGTTGAGAACACCCAACCCGTCCTTTTCGACGCCCCGGATAAGGCGCGCCTCTGAGTCGTCTCCCCTTTTCCGGATTGTTTAACCAAAGAATTTGGGATGGCCACCCCTCGAGGCCTTTGTCGCTCGGAACAAGCTACGCGTATGGTATCTTGCCCAGGCGCCATTGTAGAGACCGAACTACCCCTTTACCCCCCCTTTCCCTCTCCGCCTCGGTCTCCCCCTTCCTCCCTACTGTACAGTGTGTTTTTCTACAACAATGTGTTTATTTGATTAGATTTTTTTTAGTGTTTAATCCGAGTCCGGTCCGGAGGCCCCAGTCAAGACCCCCCCCTCCCCGACGATTTCCCGACGACATCCTTTCACCGCGGAGCTTCCAAGGACCCGGTCATATTCGCGTTCTCTATGCTTGAACGATTTATACCCCCCTCTTTTCCCTTTTGCGCCGGACAGTCGAGATAACCACTTCCGCCTTTTGCATTGAAAAGCACCCTCAGTACTTTCCCGGGTTCAGCTAGTCATCCTTTCCCCAGGCGAGTTCTCCTCTCCTTCAACGCGGTCATTTTGAAGGATTTTAATGGACCGCAGTCGAAAAAGGACAATACCAAGGGAGGTCCCCCTTTCGTAGTCCCAACGGCTCGGTCTACCTCGGACAAGATATTCGTTTTCCCCCCAGGCATTGATGTTAGGTAATATCAAACCATCCTCCCCCCCCTCTATGACTCCCCCCTTTTCATCCTCGCCGGCCCCCACAAGCTGTCTAAGAAGCCCGTGCCTTCCCGAAAACGGGCTCCCCTTACTGCGTTCCCTTCCCCCTAATACCCCAGTTTACGGTCCGCTCCCCTACGACCTCTGGCGGGTGTCCCTGTTAAGTTTTTCTGATCTCAACCAAGACCCTGACGGCGTGAGTCCTTCTATTCGTCTTGTGGGATTGGGTCGTGTTGCTGCCCCAGAAGAGGAGGAAGACCCTTGCCCTCCCTGGACCTCCCCGGACGCTTTCTGCCCCTGTCCAACCCTCCCGGCCGGTTAGTCATCTTCCCCCCCCGCCGCAAGGTTGGAGCCAACTCTCCGCACCCCTTCCCCCGTTAGATTCTTTCACCTACAGGCGCTTCGAGCTTCCCGTCCGGTGCGCGGTCGAAATGCCCCGCAAATTGTTCGGGGGAAATAGAAGTCCTTCACGCTCTTGTACTTCGACCCCCCCGCAACATCGTCGCGGCCCTGTCCGAAGTTCCCTGTTTCCCCCCTTGTAGCCACTTTTTTTTAGTGCCGGCCTCTTTAGCTGCTCATCGCGGAACTTCTTTTCCACGAGCGATCAATAATGATAGTAGATATGTTCAGGAGTTCTTCCCTCGAATTACTCTCATCCTCCTCACCTTTAGCTGCGCCCCTCTCTACAAGCGCCCGCGGCCCCCTCCCCTTTTTCCCTCCGGCTCCGCTTTAGGATTAAATGGTGAGCTTCTTGAAATTTTTTTTCTCTCGCACCCCCCGGCGGCCTGCTGACGATTTTCTAAAGCTCCCTTTTCACATTACCCCCCCTTTCCTAGCTGCGAGATGAAATGGCCCTAATTTAATTACGGTCCCCTTTTTCCGACAGCTGGACTTACCTCAATATCGCTTCTGCCCCTAACCCCTTCCAGCCCCCTCGTGACCATATTTTTTTAACGCTGGGCGCTCCCCCCAGTGCAGAACGGTTTGTGTTCTCCCCTCTCTTGAACTGAAGGCGCAAGGAATCACGTAATCTTTTGGGGATGTTTAGAGATTTTGCTTGCTCTTTTTATGCCGCTGATGCCAGGGTCGGTTCTCGGGCTTTGCTGGTGTACCCTTTGGGAAATATTGTCCGCGGGCTTTGTGCTCGTCCCGCAGTAATGAAGAGTAGTTCGAATTTGATTCTATATAAGCTTTCATTCGATTCATTTCGTCAGTTAAAGTCGGCACTTCGGCGGCCCTAGAGGATTCTTTTGTTTCTCAAACTCGTTTGACAACCCTCATTTTTTTTTAAATTTTCTCCCTTATGTACTGTCCCCGCGGAGAGGACCTACTCTCGTTCTCGATATCCTGCTTTTTCCCCTAAATTCTCTAAAGAGCTTTTCTTCAGAATTTCCTTGTTTCTCGCGTCACGGTTCTTCTTTCGGCCTCCCCAGGGGTTGATTTTCCCCTCCTTCCTCTCCACCTTCGCGAGACAATGACAGTTCGACACAAGTTTTTTTTTTTCACCCCCCTTAATCTGCTCGTTCAATGGCCTTTCCTGGACGGATGCCAGCCGTCTCTCGCTCTCTCTCCCCCCTTCTTCCCAATCTTCTCTTTAGTTTATACTATCACTGGTTCTTTGAGAGATAAGTCCGCTTTCTCACCCTTTTTTCTACGACGGCTTTCATTTCCGTCCGCGTCCCCCATGCACGGATGTATAATGTGCCCTCCTTTTTGGCACCCCTCTCGCATCTTCTCATTAAGACGGTTGGCTTCCGTTGCGCTTTTCCCACCCCCGGTTGGATAGCCGAACTCCGACGCCTCCCGGACCCCAAAGCTGTAAAGTGCCTTTTAACTGCTAGTATTTTCGTCCGCTACGATTTTCTTCTGGATTCTTTTCGAAGCTCGGGGCCATTTCCTGACCAACAGAGATGAACTTCCCCTGTTTCCTATCCACCCCGCCTCCTCATATGCGCCCGTTGCTCTCCCCTCAAGTTCCCCGGACCCTACTTCCCCCAACCCGCAGTCTGCGTTTCCCCTCAAACCCCTTCTTCCTTCCCAAACAAACCGCGTTTCCCTCAGTCCTAATTACGATCCTTGATTTACCACTGTACCACCGCAACCTCTTTGCCCGAGAAACCGCGCCGTGCCCTTTTTCGAGCCCCTCTCTGAAACTCCTTCACCTAAAAGAATTCATACTAACACAAACCCCCCAGTTAAGTACAGTACCTGATTCCGGTCGACTTCCCTTCGTAGTCAGGAGGAGACCCATTTTCCTGAGTCTTTGCCAAGCCCCGTTAAGCATCGTGTCACCCTCTTTTTCCTTTAGCCATTTTAGATATATTTAGGGAATTAAGCGTTCTGAAATTGTAAGTTCAATGACTTTATTTTCCTCGCTCAGCGCTGGATCCTGGACTCTCTTTACTTGTTCCGGTAACTCTCCGGACGCCGGGTGCTTTCTGAGTGACCTCGTTATCAAAGGTATCCTTAGTCCTCTTTTTCCGTATACCCTTGGTTCTTCTTTTATTCCTTTCTGTCTCGGTCTCTGATGGCGCCGGAGGCAGGTCCTGGACACGCCTAGATCGCCTTCTTTAATAATTCTCGGTTCCTAATTTCTCTATGTTTTGGCGACAGCTTCCTTTCGAAGCAGATCTCCTTCTTCGACATGGACCCCCCTTCTTCCGCGGTTAGGCAAGTCCAAGCTCTTCAAGATTTTTAGACGACTAGAGGCCGTGCGCCGATATTTCCACCTTGGTCCTGGTTTTGCCTCTCCCTCTCCCGCCTCCCGTGCAGACCGAAAGACCTTCGGTGTAGACGGGATTCGTGCTGTAGTAATTTATACCCACAGGTCCGCACGACGACGAACCTTCCGCAGTTTTTAAGTAGAACCTTCTGTTGAGGGGTTCCTGTTTCTAAAGGTCAGGCCTGCAATTTTTGCAGCCCGACCATCTCGAGTCTAGGGCATATCTTTTCCTTTCCCCGCCGTCTTTTGCTTGGGTGAGCCCCCTTTACCTCCCTGACCCAGGACTGAAGCGCGTCGTCGTAGAGGTCACTCAGGGTCTTGCGTCAATTTTGACTCCGGAAGGCTTCCTGCCTTTCCATCGCTTCGAAAGATGTTGCCTCGAGTGTTTGTCCCTTCCTGTCTCTATTGGTCTCGTGGTTGTAGACCAAATCTTGTTTTAGCTTCGATCGTCGTGTTCCAGACGGTTTCCCCTGTGTCGATGTCACGCCTTTTCCTATTTCCGGTGAAAGGGAGGTCATCGCGCCCCCCCCCCCCCCCCCACGCCCCAACCGCTTTTTTCCGTTCGCACTAGTTCATACCTATCCTTGAGTCGAACCTCCGCCAGACTTGCAGATTTAGTAACCTACTCCCCTACTACCGGTTATCGCGGGACCCTTACGCATTCCCGGTGTGTGTGAGCTGTTACCTACCGCTCTGAGTAAGGCTTGTGGCCGCGCAAGGAATGATAATCGGCGATGGATCAGGGTGGCCCGGTAAAAGACCTTTAAGTCTCTCTTCCTTCCCTCCCTCCGACATTGGTTGTCTCCCTTAAGTTGGTCCTTAGTAGGTTTATCCCGTCTGGGATTTCCCCCGGTTTCTCTGGTGATACTTTTTTCTTTTCTCTATAGGACCCACTTTCACTCGTCCCCCTTCCATTAGAGTTTATTTTACGCTTGACCTCTGATTGAGGTGGATGACAATATTATTGTAAACCCAGACTCCAAAGGGTAGTCAGAGATTTCGCGAATGACTCCTGGGCAGGCTAAAAGCTCCGGTCGGACCACACTAGATAACTCATATGGAATGATCCGCCTCCTTACCCCTGGATTATCCTTTGCTGAGCAGGTTATCACCCCGTTTTATAGATAACGCTTTTTTAGCATCTCTCCACTTCCAACGCGTTTGCACAGGACCTATTCCTGATTGATACCTTTTTCGTAGAAATCCTTTGACCGCAAAGTTTTTGCCGCCCCCTCCCTCCCCAGTTGCCCGATTTCCAAGACCCATTTTCGCCGATTTATTGTATAAGAAATCGACTCTTTTCCTTTCGCTGAAGGTCCCCTGTCGCGATTTAATCTCGGGAGCGCTTCGGTGTCAGCCCGGTTCGTTGAGCGCTTATCGGTGGTAGTGTAGAACTCCCGGGGCACCCTCCCGTGACAATTTCTCTTACAGGGTCTCCTTTGAGGTCCCCTTGACCTTGCGCCCCGCTTGGGGACCCCTGACAGTCGGACGCCTTCCTCTCCTCCCTACTTTTCTTTCTCGTCATTGAGTTGGCGCTGTCTCCTTCCACCCGAAGTGTCGCCATTTTACAGAGTAGCGGTGACTCGGAGACTGCGACTCTTCTCCTATGTCTTTTGTACAGACCATTTAAGCAGTCTGAATTTTAGTAGTTAAAACCTTTCATTGTGCTAAAACCTTCTTCCCCTCGGAATTGCCGCCCACTATCTGGACATATTCCGCCCGATTTTGCGCTCTTGACGCCTGGAGTTGAGCCAGCCCATTCGGGCGTATTTTAACGCACAGGGATTTCTTTGGAGCTGCGGGGAGTCTTTTTTTCTCGATTTTCTCCCTGCTCTCAAAGACTGATCTGGTTTTTTTAGTCTCCAGTTTGTCCTGACCCGGATTTGAACCAGATCAGCCGCTCAGTCCATTCGGCTTTCCAGTCAGTGCCAATGCTGGCCCGTGATTTTTTACATTTACCCCTTCCCGTTCGAAGCCCGAGAGTTACTTAGCCGTTTTTTGTTTCCCCATGTATTTCAG
>Ga0179591_1282084_pt1 | contig 20437 bp, 16 predicted proteins | sample CZOMad2_1_08_16f_FD_182891 | JGI IMG/M metagenome (GOLD analysis project Ga0179591, IMG submission 182891) | Vadose zone soil fungal communities from Angelo Coast Range Reserve, California, USA - CZOMad2_1_08_16fungal (PacBio error correction) | ecosystem: Environmental > Terrestrial > Soil >... | reverse complement strand
TCGAACGCTGAATAGATTTACTTCCCGCAAATCTTCTTTACGTATTTTATCAGAAACTATGACCCACCCCCAAACTCTGCCTTTCTTCGATCGGCAAGTAATGAAGACCGCTATAGGACCCGTTTCCCTTTTTGAGGAGTTACTCCGCTCCCTACCGCTCAAGGTTACTGATCATAGTTTAGTAGTGGTTTCAGTCATGCAGTATTTCCCCCTGCGAACGTTTCAGCGAAGTTCTTTCTATTTCTCCCCACCCCCTTTCCCTGCCTTTTTGCCCCACCCCGTTTGCATCCAGGCAGTTTCTCCGTTTGGTCTTCTTTCGTGTTGGTCCATGAAGTCCTGCATCGATCTTCGCCCCTGATATTCAGTCCCCGGTTGAATCTGCTTTCCCCCTGTCCCCGTCACCGTTCTGATGGAATTTTAAGGGGCGTATCCGTTCTCGAGAAATGCTTTTCCCTGTCCCGCAGTCGCGCCCCTTTTTTTTTGGAACGCAGTCTTCAATGAACTTCGGTTTGCTTTTTGAGCTCATGGATGGAGTCCGGAATGTGTCTCTCCCTTTCTCTCTCTCTTTTCCTTCAGTTGGTGTTGGAGTTACTCTTCCTCCAACCCGCCGCGCAAATTCTTTTCACGCCCCACGAAACCCCTCTCGTTATCTTTTGAACGTTGTGATTCGGCGGGCTGGCGGCGACCTCTGAAGGAGTTCCTCCCCCTTCTTAAGGCCACAATTCCCCTTTTATGTACTACGAGCCACCTAGCATTCATTTTTTCCTCTAAAATATCGGGTCGGCAATGGTCTTGAAGGTCAATTTTTCCTAGATGAACCCCCCCCCCTATTTTCCCCCCCCCCCCCTGTCCCCTCCGGCTTTATAGCATGGCAACATCCTAGCAGTCAAAGTCTCTCAACCTTTTACGGTATTTTCTAAAATTTTTTTCCTGCGCCCCTTCTCTGGACTACTCCACCCTTTCCCGTCCAGTTTAAGTTCATCTCGGTGCGAACCCAGATTTTTATCAACCCTCTCGGGAGATCTTGAGACATTTTCCCCGAGGCCTGTCCCCCGCGTATTTGAGAAGTTTGTTCGCTCACCCCGAAATAAATAATAAGAGGAGTTCGTGATTATCCACGCTTTAACACCCCCCTCTTTTCCTCCCCCCCGTTCGACGACCCTTGTGTTCCTATTCACTGAGAGTGTCTGATGATCCTTTTTTCTGCATTGTATTTCGCGGATCACCCTCTTTCCGGGGATATCTACCCCATCAGCCTGGGTAGGCGTTCTCCCCTTCTCCTTTCGGTTTTTTGCGGCCACCGCTCCGCAGTCCTTGCGCGACCATGCTTTTTCAGTCAAACCGCTTTTTTCGAACTTGGTTTGGTCGGAGTTGGAAATCTTCACTTTCCCCAGGTGCTCTCTTCCCTGCGACGCTAAGCTTTTTTCGTACCGGTTGGTCGCAGGTAACTTTTCAGATGATTTTGAGGCACGCTTTTTCTTCATCTCTTGATGAAATGTTGCCTTTTGAAGAGCCACATTTTGGCCCTCTCGCATTCCTCCCCCCTTCCCATCCTACACAGGTTTTTTAATCGAAATTGCTTTTTTGTATGGTTTGTACTGGATGACCATTCATGATCTATGAATCGTAGTTTGCCTTTGCGTTGACACTTCTGCGAGAGCTTTTCTTCGCTTGACACCTTCACGTTTGATCTGTTGCGAGTCCCTTCGCGACCTACAGATTCGTAATTTTTTTTTCCCTAAGTACTATGAGCTTTTTTTCATTCATCCAATGGTTCGCACCGGAATCTCTGATACGCCTCACCCCCACGATGATAAGTTCCCACCGTCATTACCTAGCATATGTGTTTATGAGACGAATAGCTTTCCCAGCTCCCCGGTAAATTTTACTCCTTCCCCCACAATCTGGTGACCGCGCACGACCTTGTTACCACCGCCACAACATCTAATGTTTTTTGTAAGACTATGCGCTGGAATTTCTCTTTCTAGTCAATACCCCAAGCGCACCGCGAGCTCCCTCGAGCGTCCTCCCTCTTCCAGTTTTCCAGCTGCATAGCCTCATCGCTCTTTTGCTCATTTTAGTCTAGTCTTTCTTCCCGCGCGTGACGACTCTTAACCCTTTGACGATGAGGTTCGCAAGCTTTTTCCCCCCTCTCTCTCGCCGCGCGAATTTGACCAGACTTCGCTTTTCTCGGGTTTTTTAGTCCTTTTGAAGCTGCCCCTTGACCCTCTGCGGTGCCCCCGTATGAGGCTTTGCCTCGCAACTCCTGATTTTGAATTCGTGCCCGAAGTCCCCCCCGGTTTTTCGGTAACTGTTTTTGTTTATGCGTCATCGGTCGAACAGTGACTTCCCGCATGCAATTTTTACGCCAGAAGACAAAGCTTTCCTCTTGTTCGCGCTTCTGACCCCGGCCTATAAAGCCGTGTTTTTCCTGCGACTCACTCCCGTAGGCGCGGAATTATCAGCAACTCGCTCCCCCTCTTTTTTCTAAATTCCGGGCGGTCCCCATCGTTAAACCATATATGGTTGGTCCTTTTCCCAGCGGCGTCCGTGATCTTTTTTCCAGAACCTTCATTGTGATAGTCTTCCCAAAGGTGGCCACATCGTTTCTCTCCCCCTGAAGTTGAGCCCACGAGGTTTGTTGACCGAAAAAATTCATTAAGTACAGAAGCATTTTACCGGATTTCCTGGCAGCGCGAGTCGTATTCAAATGCGGGCCCCCTCCCCCTACTTCCCCAGAGAGATTCCCCCCCCCGCGGATTTTTGATGGCGATTCATGAGCGGAATTGAGCTTTAATAAGACCGGACGCTTAGACGTGGCAGTAGACCCTTCTTCCCCTAGTTATTCCCGAGATTTTCGTTTCTTCTTATGTTCCCTGAGTCTTTGACCAATCTCACCGACTGTCTCAGCGTCAAGACACCGCTAATTGTCATAGTTTCCCTCTTTTCCCTTTTCTCCATGCGATTGTGTTGCTGCAAAGCGGCGTGAAAGTTCACGACGTTTCGCGATGGTATGGCTCGACAGCTTAACCAAAGCGATCCCCCTGTCCTCTATCCGCCCGGTCATGATGCCGAGTTGCGATAGGATCTCATGAACTTGAGACGTCCCGTACTAAGAGCGCGAAGAAGCCTGACCTTTCAGTAGATGTGCAGAGTCTCCTCTTTCATTTTCTTTTGCCCATACAACTCCCCTTCAGCGTGGGTTATCCCCGAGCCTTAACCTTTTCATGATTGCCAAGCCGTGGTCATCTTTTTTGTCCGGTGCCCCCTTAGTTTCCATGTTTTTTGCCAGTAATTTTTCGTCCGCCACTATCCATTGACATCGCGTTTTCTTCCTTGCATTGCACCCCCCTTTTCAATCTTCAGTAGGTTATTCCCCCCCCCCTTCGAGGACCTTTCGCGGAATGGCTCTTCCTCCCTTGCCGCGTCCCCCATTTCCCCTTCAGGAACACGGAGCAAATTAGGAACCATTGTTCCGCGTGAGTGACGCCTCAGGGATGTAGCCCCTTTTTTCCCCCTATTTTGCCTACTCTTTACTATCTTGTTGTTTGAGTTTTGATTTCCGGAGAAAGATCACTTCCCTTCCCCCTCCCTCTATTGTCACTCACCAAAGATTAAGTCTCTTGATTTCTGAGGGCGCGTTCTTTCAGATTCGAAAGCTGAATTAATCGAGTTTCCCCTCTTTCTCCTGGAATACTCCCTCTCCCCCCTTTCTGACGATTTTTGGAAAGTCATGCAACCCCTAAGAATTAGATCTTTGCCAACTCGTGGGCGACGACTCTTCTATCCACCTTTCACTTACATTCCATACCTCGAAGTTTGTACCCAACAGGTTTCCCCTCCCCCATGACAGGATGACCCTCTCCCTTCATCAACTGTACCTGTTTGACGGTTTGAAAGTCTTCGACACTCTTATTCCGCATCTTCCACGTATCTGCTTTTAAGGAGGCGCTTCTCGCGCTTAGAATTCCTTTCCAAGCCGTTCTATCCTACCGTGATATTAACCGAGATTGAGCATTTAACATCGAGTTCCGATTCACGCGTTTTTTTTCGAGGGTTTCTTAGACCCTCCTTCCTACCTGTCGCAGTTCAGCTTCCAAAGATCGCTGTCTCCTTTAGAGCCAATTTTTCTTTAAATTATATCCTCTCTTTGTTTCCCAAACAAAAAACAATCTTGTCCTTTGTTCATAATGTTCTTTAAGGCCTCTTCACCCTCAAAAAAGATTCACTTTTTCTAGCTCCACTCTTCCTCTTGTCAGGAATTCCCTGGACTCTTCGGTTGATCGGACCCCAGAGCGTGCAGAGTCCAATTGACAAAATAACTCGCTTCGTACCTCTTGTCGTGGAAGCTTCCTGTCGGGATTCCATCCCGTTGCGGTCGGATCAAGCAATGCCCATGGTTATTTAGTTGCCCCCCTCCTTTTTCCGGCTTGGATTAACCATCTTTGTTCTAACTGCCATTAGAGTCCACTATGCTCCCCCCGGTTTCATACGAAACATTGATTTGAAGTAGCGCATCGAAGCCACTCCACGTCCTTGAGTGGAACCCGTCCACACCTCGCACTTTTCTGTCGCTTTTCCTTGTCCTTGCCGCCCGCATCGTTAGCTGAGGGAAAGCTTCGATTCAAGATTTGAGTTTCGCCGGTCAATTGCCTCTCCCCTGACTGGCGCTCTCTTCTCAGTCTTTGTCCCCCTCCCGATTAGTAACGTTCGTCCTTTACAACTCAGTGTCTAGACGGATACTCCCTGTTCGACGGCTCTCTCCGAGAGGACCCCCTCCCCCCCCAACCCCTTCTGTGGTATATTCTGTCATAATAGTTTGCACCATCGATTGTTCTCCCTTCATCTCCCGGTCTCACTTGTTCTTAGGAAAAACCCCCCCGCCGCATTCGTCCGCCTAGGCGCACCCTCTTGATTTCCACCCTTTTTTTCATTCGTTCCTTTTTTTCCTGACCACTGTCGTTAAAGAGCTTTGAGTGTCGCGCTTGACCCCCACCACTCGCAAACTCTTCCCTCTCGTCTTCCCCTTCCCTCTCACCTGTTTTTGTTGAGAGCTCTTCCCGCATTCGCGTTTGCTTTTCTCTCTTCTTCACTCCGCGCTTCCCGACTATTTCGGACACAACCACTGTTATGAGGGCCGATCCTGTCGGCGAAGAGACTTCGTCCGCCTTGATCGGCGGCTAAGAATTTTTTTATGTGACATTGCCAAATTGCTTCCAGATGCGAGGTGAAGTGTACACCTTCGGTATGATTCCCTTCTTCCCCTTGCAAATATGATCCTCCTCCCTCCCTCCAGGTTCCCCCGAATTTTTTGTTGGTTCTTTATCTCCATGGCGACCCGCGGTCCCAACCATTTTTTATGAATCTGATGATACGGTTTCTCCCGAGCGTGAATTTTTCATTGTACGGTAGCGCATTGCGAGAGCTTCTTTACAGATAACCCCTACGCAGTTGCTTTTGAATACCCCTTTTCCGCTAAGCCTGTCCCTAGAATTAGAGGTCCCCCCTTGAAGAAGGCTTCCAACCCGCGACTCCTTTTCGATTGGTCCTTGCCCCCTAACCTCGTGAGTAGTTGTTTGATTAGCGAATGCACGTGGAGTATGACAAGAAGGAAACCGTCTCGTTCACTTCCCCCCCCGGAGCTTGACCACAATATGTGACCAACGGTTCAACCTGCACATGCACCCACCTTTCCTTCTTCAGGCGTCTATCTCCTCCTTTTTTATATCGTTTTGTATGGGTCCTGTTCCTTGACGCCCTAACGTTGTCTTTTCCTTTCAGTTTGCCTACTAGAATTTTCGATCGCCCTGCTTCTTTAGTTATATGTTTCACGAACTCCCGGCTCCCCTTTTTTCCGAGCCTTGTAGAGCGATCTTTTGCGTGCTTTTTTTTTCCAGGGCCACTTCAGACCACAATCCCAGTCCCTTGTCGAGCCGTCACCACGGGCATGAAAGATTCCTTTCCTGTGAAATGCCGATCTTTTTGATGCCACCTTGCTCCCCCGTCACGATCGCTACTTTCTTTCTGTTAAAACTAGAACCCCAACTAGCTGTCCCCAGGTCGGCCGGTCCGCCAGATCCGATCATGATTTCTCTCAGATTTGCTGAGACTTTCCTTCTCGTACAGCGGCCTTTACACTGCTCGTCATTCTTTGAAGAGTGGTCCTCGGGCGATGTGAAGTCTTTCCAAATAAACCCCGTTAAGAGCTCCGCTTCCCCTTAAGTTCTCTGGCATTTCCCCAACCCACGTTTGGGCTCTCTTTAAGTGGTTATTCGTTGATTGTTTCGCTGCGTTGTCAACTGCATATGAATTCTAAGCCCACTTTCCCCACCATTTTTTTCCGCTGACAGTATCGCCCTGGCTGGAAAGATAGTGGACCTTCTATAGGAACTGCTCCTTTTATTCCTCCCTCACGCTTCCCCCCTTCACCCCCCATGCAATTAAGCGAACAGGAACTCTATTCGGTTTTTAAGCAGATGGCCTTTATGTTCCACAGGAATTTCATGCTTCTTTCCCTCCCTCACCCTCATTTTTTGTTCTTATCGATCCTGATGATCCAGCCATGCTTTTTCTCAGACCCTACAATCGACTCATGGATATATACTTCCTTTTCCTTTCGCGTTTTTCTAGTGGCGAGACCGCTTCAGCGTCAGTTCTCGGGTCTCACGGGAAGACGACCCTATTCCAGCCCTGCGATTCCGTACAGGCGACCCAGTAAGCCTCTTCCAATAATATAGGCGTTTGCCCGACGCTTCCCAACGCCAATGCCGTCAAATCCTCTTTTTTACCCTTTCTTATCACGGTTGACGGCTGGAACTTAGTAACGTCGCTTGCCCCGGTTTTTTGTTTTTTGGAACGCACTGCCGCTTGACCGGCTTCCCTCCTACCTTACCTCCTCCCCCCTCAGGTTTAGGATGGCCTGAGCTTCTCAGACGGAGTCGAGCTCCTCGATCCCTTTTTCATATTCTTCCTGAATCGTGCGACTTGCCTCGCGTTGTTTTGATCTTTTGACCTTCCATCGAACGTTTTCGGGTAACCGAGGCAACCCCCTTTCTTTTTGTTCGCACTTTAAGAACAGCTTGGAACTTCGATTCCCCATTTTTTTTTTTAGGCGGCTTCCGCGCATGATGGTGTTGAATCCTGTTAGCTCCCCCCCGCAAGATTTCCGGATTCATCTTGCTGGTCGGCCGGCTCCCGGGGATTGTTTCTTTTTTGCGGACGCGCACGTGATCGTCCCTCTTCCCCTCCGAACAGACTTGATTCCCACCGAATCACCTCCCCCAGTCTGGGACGCGGGATTTCCAACCAACGACGGAAACGCTGCCTCTCGCTGCATGACTCCGGAACGTATTGTCTCCCTTGTTATTCCACGTGCGAAGTTTCGGTCACCCTTTGGGCTACATCCATGTTGCGACCGAGCGTTGTTTGCCCCATCCCTAATAACATGTTCCTTTAGTATTCGTCCCAACCTGACCCCTTCAATTATCTGAGTACCAAGGGCAACCCCTGAAGGTTTGTCTCCTTTCTGCTATATTTCGGAATGAGGATTTGAGCCTCATGCTTTACGCTCGCATATTTCTGTCTTTTAATTTCCCTCCAGAGGTTTATGGGCGAGGCTTTCAGATGATTTTTTCCCACCTTTTCTTCCTTTCGCCCTTTTGAGACATTTTCCAGTTGTCGGCTTAGGGCTCATCACCTTATAACTCTTTAGCCCTCCCCCTCCGCACCCACCAGATAGTACAAGTCCCGTGTGGCTTTGGGTTAAATCATTTTTTTTTTCTGGGAGATTGGATAAAGATAGATTGTAAGGACCCCCCCCCCTTCATTCGACCGGCTCTATTTACCTTTCTTCCTGCTCCGATTACGGCAAACGCTTTTTTTTCCCCGTAAATAATCTCCCTGGTCCGAAATCCCTGTTGACGCCGGATGAGATCTACCCCCGTCGTCCCCCTCGAAGCATTTTGGAATCTATATTAATCCTTTGTTGTTGTTGATAGGTCCTATCTCGTGGATCTCTTTTCTGTGCTTATGTAGGGAGCTTTTCACTTCCCCCTCAGATATTTCACCACCTGGCGTGCTTTTGCCGCTTTTTCATGTCGTTTGCGACGGCCCAGACTTCCCGGCTTGCTTGCTATCATTTTTTTTTTCCGAACAATTCTTCTGCTTCAATCCACGTCTGCGGCTCCTGCAACTAATTTTTATCTGTCATTTCCCTTACTTTCCGTTCCCTTACTGTTGTTTTTGGCTTACTTCCTCTATCGGTCGCCAGTTCGCTCAGGACAGAGAAGAACCATGCTCTTGTAGTCGTCCCGCGACTGGAGTCTGCTCCCCAATAGCGGCGATGCTTTTTTTACTCCGATCCACTCAGTTGAGCAGCGTCGAGTTTTTCCCCCCATAGCCCCGATGCTTTTTTCTCAAAATGACGTGGACCTTTCTTCCCCCACTCTCGAACCCATCCTTTTATTTCCACTCTTCCCCTTTTGGACTGGTGCGAATTCGCTAATGTCCCGTAATTGTCTACTCTCCCCTTTTTTCCTCCCCGCTCTTTTTTACTTGTCAAATGGCCTGAGCCCCACTCGGTGATCCGTTTCCTTCACTCCCCTTCTCCCCCAAGACCAACCCTTAGAGCTTCCCTAGAATAACAGAACCCTAGAAATTTGTTTATCCCTGTTTTTCCGACTCTTTCGAAGCACAAGTCCTCTGATGAGTCCCCAGGTTGGTCAGGTATGGGATCAATCCTTTCTCTTGAGGATATAGAGTGGCTCCGACCCTCAATTCTAGTTTCACCGCGTTAAGACGCATGTTGGACGACCCTTATCTTTTTGTTTGCTCGCCTTCCCCGGGACCCCCTTTTCTTCAGAAAAATCCAAGGCTGCGCAGCTTCTTTTTACAGCACGCTCCGTGAATCTAATTAACCCTTTTTCAAACAGTCAAGAGTGAAATCAGAAAGCCGAGTATTAGGTTCCCCTCGACCTGAACACATATCCAATTCGAAAGACACTTTTTTTTCAGATGTCCTGCTCCAGATACGATTTTCTTTTTCACTATGACCCCCCTTCCTTTTGTATTAGAGTCCGATTCAGGCGAATGATCTCATACCTGGAAGATCGCCTTGTGGCTCGTAGATTGACAGTTAATTCATACTCCCCACCACATTCCTTCGATATCTATCCGTATTTTTTCTTCTTGAACCCGGGGGGAATCGCGTTTTCTTTTCATGCGTTGTCGTTTGCATTTTACCTCTTTTTTTCTGTCATTTCGATCCAATTCTCTTCCGCCCCAGACGACCGTCGGGCTCCTCAACTCAGTTTGCGGAAGAGATTTCGTATTAAGTGCTCTCTGGCCTTCGCTCTTCCGTCAAGAGTTCCCCTCCCTCCTTCCCTCACAGACCAGACCCCAGGACAGTCGAACTGCTCATGGTTCTTGAGTGACGCCGCTCGTATGCTCTCAACATTTCGATGTTCGTCCCTCTTATCATATATATTTCCATTCTCAAATTTTTGGTTTCTACTGAACCGACCTTTTTTCCGACGAACCTAGACCTTTTCAAAAAAGCGTTAACTGCTTCGTTATGATTCTTTAGTTTTTAGGATCTTCTCAGTCCCCGATGACTTTTTCGCCATTCTCTCTCTTTTTATACTGCCCCACAACGTTTTTTTTGCAGTCCCCGAGGCACCCGCCCCAAACGACTTCGATTTCCAATATCTGTTGACCTTTTCTAGGCCGGCCTGTCGCATCGAATGCCAAGTAAATCACTGGCACCGCCGCCCGTTCTTGCCCCCCACGGCTTTTAATAATTTCCGTCCGTGAACGAATCTCGTCTTAAGATCGTCTTTTTTTCCCAGGTTTTTGTCTTGGAACCCAAGAGACGTCACTCCTCCCTTCCTATCCCTACGATTTTTGCATTCTTTCTTTGACTTTTCCTCGTCGAGCTTCAAAAGAACGGTCGAGTCTCTTCAGATGCTTGAGCCGGCGACTTAGAGTTTGTCTTTCGCCAGTTGTTTTGTTATGATCTAAAAATCTGCCCCGGCGCTAGTGAAGGCTTACGTCCCGATTTAGCAAACTACCGCGTTGCACCTACCCACTCCGCTTGTGTCAAATGACGATTCCTCGTAGTTTTGACGCGTTCCTACGAGGTTTAAATTTTCACCGCTTAGGAGATCATCCCCCCCAACAATATCCCTTCCGACATCACATCTATTATGGTAGTAGAATGGCCCCCTTTTTTAGTCTTAGGCCACTTCCTCCAGATTAAGACCCCGATTCCTCTCCTGAATTAGTGCAAAGCCCTCATAGTTTTCCAAGAGAAGAGACGACGGATCCCCCCAGTTGAAGTCCCTTAGACACTCTCCCCTGCTCCTCGACGGATGTTTTTTACTGTTGACTGGAAACCTGTGCCTTCCCTTTTAGCCTTGAATCAAATTTTTAGCTATGTGCTTTATCAGCCAGAGTATCTTCAAGTTTTTTCGCATTTTTCCTGACATTCCGTTAAAGAACTCGACGTCCACGATTTCCTTTAACCGTTCAAAAAGAAATCCGCGAGTGTATGCGTCGTCTTCTACCTTCTTTCTCGTACATTGCGGTTGCCCAAGGTTCGTACTAGCAAGATTTCGTGATCCAGAAATTGGCCGAGTCTTAAGGGTCAAACCACCCTATTGCATTTTTGTCTTTGTACTGCCTTTAGTTTTAAGTATCACAGTTCGATACCGCCAGAAACAAAACCTGTGTAAGCAAGGATGTTTCGTGAGATTCTCTAACTTTGGAATGAGCAGACATGACCTTTTTCCCGACCGACCTGGAAATCCATCTAAGTCCCAACTTTCGCTTCGATCCGTGAGATAATAGAGAACTACCTTGCGCAGCGCCCGGACCCAAGATTCCTCCCCTCATCCCGTAATGCCAAAGTCGCAGTTTCTATCAGAGTTCAAAAAGAGACCCAAGCGCGATAAGATTCCAGGTACTACTCTTTTCCTCCCTCCCTTGTTTTTCTTTTCGTCTTGCCCCGCTCAGCTCTGATCTTTGTTATTACCGATATAATAATTAAGTAGTGCAAGTACTCTCCGCCACCAAATTTGATGATTTTTCTGATTAGCGTTTTTTCTTTTAAATTCTCGAAGGGTCGTGCGTTTTGCATCATATCGGACAGTGTTTTAGTCACGGCAAATGCCCGTGGTGAAGTATCCAATCCTTGATTGAAGGACTTTACCTCTGACTCACACGGTTCCTTTGCCCGTTCTTCTGTGTAGATGACTACGACCCTTCTAATTCCCAGACAACTTCCCTGCCGCGCCCCTCCTCCCAACAAGGACTGTAGTGTTTTTGAGATGAGCTACCTCTCCCCGAAGAGTTTTGCAGGTGCCCCCTGGAGAACTCAAACTGCAAGCTAAGGAGATCTTCCACCCTTGATCCCATTTGATTGACCTCCTCCACGCGCGAAATCCCACGTGGTCTGGTACCCAGAAGTACTTTTCTTTGAAGTCAGATTCTGTCAGCCGGCTTTTGCCTCCCCTTCCCCCTTTATTGTGCTCTAACTGTTCTCTCCCCAGTGTGATCTCCTTCCTTCCCCTTCCCCAACAGTGAATTGGTGCTCGTAGTTCTCTGCTCAAGTATTTATCTTTTTAACCCCGATGACGCACAACAGTTCGAAATTTGCTTGCTTTATTGTCGTCCCCCCCCCCTTCCCTTACTCCGAGGATTCTGATCTTGCGGCACCAAGACCTCAAGGATAACGTTGCTCCGGAGCCAGTCGTGCGAGTGGCTCGAGTCCTTGTCCTTCTCTTTTTTGATTCGCCCGTCACTGAAAAATTAAGCTCGAGTCACCGACACCCATTGAACTCATTCCCCCCATGTTCTTAGAAAGCTTTAATTTTTTCCGCGGTACTCCTCCGAAGTCAAGTGTGCGGTCTCGAAAAGCAAACGCGATAACCCCCATTCGGAAGCGCGCGATCCCAATCCTTTCCGATCGGATCCCCTTTCCCCCTTTCTTGCCCCAGCAGAGCAGTAGGCAAAGACTCGGCCTAGAATTGAAGAGTCAGTTCTGTTTTATGTATCTGAAGTCAACAATACGCCACCCCTTTCTTTTTCGCTACCGTATTTTCAATGATTGCCCCCCTGAAGTGGGTCCTTACTTCTTTAACGTTTTTTACCATCTGTTCTGGGCAGGGAAGATACGTTTTAGCAGTCCGTTCATTTGGTCACCCCCCTCTTTTCGAAATTCGCATTGCGGTCATCTTGCCTCTCAATTCTGGAGTTTCGGTAAGATCGCATTCAGTCGTCTCCTTAACTGCGCTTTCCTGAAAGCGTTCTCAGTCCTCGCTAAGTCAGCCACGAAAGGAAACGAAATCCGCTATAAGGAACCGATGGTTGAGCGTTGCGATCAAGGATCGGCGAGAGCCCTTTTATTTCTATTTCACGTTTACTTTTTATACCCTAAGGTTTTCTCGGATCCTCAGATGTTGCTCCCACCTCCACTGTCTGTCCTCACCCTCAACATGTTACCTATTCATTTAAGTTAAGTTGATTGATCGTGATCTACGGTTTTTTCTCAACTTTATTCATTTATGAGCCACTAACACTCTCGCTTTGGAAAGCATTCAAAGCCACATTGCGTTAAGTTTTCCGTGCAGCACATGCGAATTATTGAAAGCCCTGTGCTTGACCTGCGGAAGGATCTTTCCCCCCCCTCATGCAAATGCCCAATGTTTTGACCACGGCCCGTTCCTGGAATTTTCCCCAACGGCTTGTCATCATAGCGGAACTTTCCATTCGTTTGATGAAACGTTTTTGTTACCTGCCCGACCAGTCAATATTTACCTCTTCCGGATCTACGGCCTTTTTCTCTTCGCGTCTTATTCTCAAAATTCCTTTGTTCCGCCAGAGCGGCAGAAACCGAAGCGTACCTGAATTCGTTTTCGATCCGTTTATGATACCCTCGAAATACCTTCCTTCTCCTTATCTTGAAGTTTCGTACCTCCTATTTCAGCCAACATCATCTTTGTCCTCCCCTTTTTTCCGTCCGACGTCATTCATTGCCGTGACGTAAGATTTTTTGCCGGTCTGTCCCCTATAAAGACCACCAAGTTTTTCATGTCCTCCCCCCCCCCTTTTAGAGCTATTTGCTGAATAGTATTTTTGAGCAATTCACTATCCTCTTGCTCCGTCAAAATGCTGGGAACCCCTCCAACCTCAGCCTTCTACTTGGCTAAGATCTAGGGAAAAGTATCCCCATCCCGACGTACCAGATTCCCCCGTCTCCGTCCCGACCATTTTTTTGGCTTTGGAACGTGCGTTCAGGTTTTTATTTTTTCCTTGGGGATCCTTTCCCCCCAATCTCCCCCTCGTTGGTGCGACGGTTATCACATCGATTCCCGATTGCCACAGCCCGAACTTTATTCTTGATTTTTCCCCCCGGTCGCATGGGTTTCTTTTCTTAGCGGACGTCCTTTTATATCCTTACTTAGAACGGACAAGGAGAACCTTCGCCCGACACTGATTTGCTAGTACCATTGCCCCGCTTCTTATTCTTGGCGAGCATCCAGTATCAGGACTTACCCCCGTGTTCCTGGGTTATCCGAGGGAAGTGGCTTTTCCTCGAAAAGTTGCCCTTTTTCTCCCCGCCTCGCGTTACGTCCCCACCAAACAGATGCAGTCTCCACCTTAAGGTGCCTTCCCTTTATGATATAATTGTTGCGAGAAGCACTTTTTACTGAACTGCCATAGTTAATATTGTACTTCTTCAGTTAACCCAACCCCCCCCCCATTCGACTGAATTCGCCACTACATTTCCCTCTTTATCAAACGCGTTCAGAATCGCGCCTTTACCCCTTTTTCCGTGAATGTCTTCCGAATGTTGATGCTAGCTCCCCCTCCAACGAGCTCATCTCTCTTGAATCTTTTTATATTTTATCCTCCCCTCTTTTGTTGTCTCTTTATTTCGGATCTCGACCCCTTTTTTTGAGATTGTTTATGATCTAGCTCCAACGAGCCAGTTTCAACCCATTTTTGAAAAACCGGTCCTTACTGTTCTTAAGCTTTTTGCTCCCCCGCTTCCAAAGTTTGATACCATCAGACTTCCCCTTGGCGTCATTGCGATCGCCTTTTTTGTCCTTTACGATGCCATTGCCGAGGATGTGCATTTCCATTTCTTCTCGGCGTTTTTCAAGACTCCGACACGAAGCCCCGTCCTTGCCTTTAATCGGTCTGTTGTTGTGCTGTATCCTCGCGAAGCTCGCAAATATGCGATTTTCCGTAGACGACCCCCAAGACCCAATTCTCATAGTGTTTTTTTGTCCTGAATTGAGCCGCGCCCAAACCGTTTCAGGTACTGAGAGCCTCACTTTATTCTTCCTCTCCTTTCCGAAAAAGGCTCGCACATCTACTTTTGTCCCCTTTCCGGGATTCCCATGACCGCCCATTACGATACTTGTCCAGACGGGCGCTTTGTTTTCGCCCCATTCGCACTTCCCCTAGCAAGGCGTGTGCCCCCCCCCTTCCCGGCTTTGCTCTCCCAATTATGATGAGCCCTCTTGGGCTCGCCCATCCACTCAGGTTAACAATACGCAAAGGCGACACTTTAATTTGAAGTAGCTTTTTTTCATTACGTCGCCCCCTTATACTCCAACCCCCCCTATCAAGTTCTTATAGCAGACGCCTAAAAAGGATTTTCCGCCTAAGGATTTAGATCTTCCTCCTGTTGCTTATGCGCACAGCCAGAACCTTTCCCAAGAGGATGGCAGATTCCCGATGTGGCGAGATCCCAGGAACCTTCTTTTGAGTGATACCGTAGACCCTTCTTCCTGTTCACACAATGCTCTCTGCTGAAAATCCGACATGTCTATCGTTATTACTTCTTAAAGTTTGCGAACATTTTGCTTAAATTAGCCCTCCCCACTTTTCCCCTCCGTTCCTTGATTTCGTTTCCCCCCCAGTGATACTTGTCAAAGATCACAATTTCGCACTTAGCCCCCCGGCTTTTTCCTGAGTCAGAATCTCGGATCCTACCCCCCCTCCTTGAGAAGAGTCTCCCCCTCCTCCTAGCATGCAGAAGACCCTGACCCCAGCCAGCTTCTCTATACTTCCTCTTTTTAGTTGAATATGGCTCGTTGGCCCGTAATGCCGACACCCTTTTTCACGACTATTGATCCCCCCATATCGGCATGCAAAAGAAGTTTGTACTTACTTTTTTCTTTCCTTGTTGCCGCTTGCGTGCTTGTTTTTTTCCCCCCTTTAGTTACCCCCGGAATCTCGTCCCCTTACGCCTGGCGACAGATATTCCACTCCTTGCGTTTTCATTTTCCCCCTTTTTCAGTGTAACCTTACCCGGCCAATCGCAAGGTTTAACCTCTTTCTCTGTTTCTTTAGTCCAATGTTCTTTGCCATGTCGCTTAGAAGCAGACGCGAAACATCCCCCAATTCCTCAATGTTCCAAGATTCAGCCCGATGTTTCCCCCCTTTTAGTGACTCATAGGAGCCCTTTGACCTTCATGTCTCATGGACCTTTTCTTTCAATAATTCCCTACTTTTTTGTTCTTTTGTGAGATATACGCGCGCCATGCCCTTTCCCCCCCTGATGAGTTTTTTCGATGTTTCCCGACAGACCCCTAGGTTCTGTATATTCTTATTCGCTGCTGGCTGGTTTTCCCTTCGGTGCGGCGCTTAGTGTCGACTGCTGCCAGAGCGCCGTTCCCGTCGACTACGCCTCGCTTCCAGCAATTGGATTGCCGTTCCGGTCGACCCCCTCTGCAAAAGCCCTTTAAAAATGGCTGGAGACGCATGGATGAGTCACAACATTCAATTCCCCCCCTCACTCTTGATTGTTCACCCCCAGGACTCTTATTCCCCCAACGTTCTTTCCCTCCTCCGACCTATCCTCGTCCTTTCCTTTCCTCCTTGAAAACTGTTTTCTTTAGGGAATCCTCATCTCCCGAGTTCTCCATATTTAACTTCCTATGAACGCTCTTTCATTTAAGGCTTTTGAGATGATTTATTGGAGACTTATAACAAGCACTGATCTGCCGATACTTTCCTATTTGCGCTTTTTGTGATTATTTTTTCGATACGGTGCTATGTCGCCCGTTGTTTTTTCCTTTGTCTCCTTCCCCCCCCCTTTCCCAATTCCTTCCCCTTGCTTAGTCTCCCCGAGCGTCCTATTCGTAGAATTCGAAACCAGCTTGGAATTCCCCTTTACCTTTTTCTCTCTAGCGAGTCCATCTTTCCTTTTGCTCCCTTTGGATGCTTCCTCCACGCCCCAACCCGGGACTTAGAGGCGCAACAGACGTCTTTATGAGGCCGGAAAGATCCGCATCGTGCTAGCGAAAAGTCTTACCCCCCCCCCCTGCCACCCAAGTTTTCTCACTTTTTGGCAGAGCTAGGAGGGATACCATAACCGTTGCCGTCCCATCGAGAACTCCCCACATATCCTCCTGTCATTGACATTTTTTTCTCCCCCCCTCGTAGTTTAGTGACGGTATTTTTACCCGATTGGCTCATCCCTCCTGAGAATCTCGTTTCAGCCGAGTGCAGTAAGTCACCCCTGCATTGTTCTGTAACCGAAGTCCGCTTCCTCCCCTCTCCCAATCAAGAACCGCCCCACTTATGTCTTTCTCACCATTGAAACCAATATCATGGTCTGTAGCGTTTGTATGAGGCGACCCTCTACTTAAGCCGGGCTGTATTGCCCCTCCTTTCCCAGGCCCCACACTGATTTGTCTTTTCTCGTTTTTCACCTGCACGGTGTTCCTATGGCGCGTATGTCAGGACTTACCGTCCCCGTATTCCTGCCTGGGCTTTCGTCCTGAGATAATTTTCTGTTGGCCTTTCTTTCTAACCTTCAGAGTCTTCCATTCCTCCAAACAACCCCCCTGTGGACTCCCTGCAGTCAGAGTTTTTCTTTATTCTTTGTCCGTCTTGCCGCCGCTTCACGATGTTCTTACTTTTCTCATTTTCCCTGCATTAGTACTTTACCCCATTCTCCTGCCTTTTGCCGCTCTTGCGGACAAGAGAAAGACATTGAGCGATGTGGCCACAAGATAGTCTAATTCGTCCCTGTTTTTGCCGAAAATCTTCTTTCTGATTTTAAGTTACTCCCCCTCTCTCCTACAAAAGCCTGCCACCCTCTAGCCCATCTAACGAACTATCTCTATTCCAGTTTTTGTTTTCTTTCTATCTATGCGTCTCGGGATCGCTCTCGTTTGTTTGTCTTATATCTCGCCCTCTCCCTCTCGTTTCACGGGACCAACTGTCCTCTCCTGCTTAAATCTTTTGAAGATCAAGGTTCTTGCAGATAAGGACTTCGTGCATACCTGAGGACAGTGAATTGTCTTTTTTCTTTGCTATGAAACTTTCCTCTTGTGCCGGATTTTCGGAAGCGCCCCACCCTTGATGTTCGAGCCATTTGCCTGGACTGCTCGGTTGGTGTTTTGGAGTATAAGCTGTCAGACTCTGTTCTCCCCCGTCGTTAGCCGTTCGCTTTCAATGCCATGTCCCCTCCCTCCCTCCTACACCACAGGCCTCTGTAGTTGCCCCGCTGAATAGAAGATTTTTCCCCTGCGAGGGTGTTTAACTTGGGTGACTCAAATCATAGGCCCCCTCGCCCTCCCGCTTCCCAATTTTGAACGCTTCCTGCAGGATTCCAACGGCTGGCTCCCCGAGAGTTCAACCCTTCCTTTGGTTCAATGCTATCCCTTTTTGCTTTGCTCGATTTTTGCGACCCTCTTTTCAGAACCTTCATTTTTTGTCGTGTCCCCTGAGTCCCCCCCTCTCGTCTTTTAAAATGTTTTTCCACCGCCGGGGATGTCTTACGACAATAAGAAAGCTAATTTAATTATGAAGGCGCTGATCGCGTCTGCTTTTAGATTTCCTGCAACTTTGGTTCCCGTGTTTCCCCTCCCCTCCCTCTTTCCCCATCCCAAGTTGACTGGATTTGCTTTTCATACTGGCCATGACTAGGATGCGGATTTGCGGGGGAAGCAACTCCTTCGGAAGCGTGTGGCCGGGCCCGAATCAGGCGCCTGATCAGTGAATTCTTTTTGCGGTCGCATAAGGGACATCTCGAAAAATCTCTGCGTCCGGTCACTTTGGTTCAAACTCCTCCCGTCCAGATTCCACTATGTTTCTTTCCCCCTCCCCTTCTACCCCCGCGACTTCTCCTCTGTGTACTCCGGCAGAAGCAGTTTCCCGATGGATTTACTTTCCCCGACGCTCGCCACCCACAACTGAGCATTTCCTCCCGTCCTCTCCAGTTCTCATCACCGATCGTTCCTCCTATCTTTCTTACCGGTTGGAAGCTTCGCAGAGACAGGAGCCCTGCCACTCATTTTAGTACGTGCTACTTCCTCAGTAGCCTCGTTTACGCTTAACTTCCCCTTCCAACGACCGTCTGGAACGTTTTATGCCTGAGTAAGATCGTGCCCCTTCCAAATACTTTGGTTATCCCTTTCCGTAGTTCCACGTGGGTAAGCGTCTTTACTTTTTTGCACTTTCTATGCGTTCCGGAATTAAAGTAGTCGCGCGTAAGCCCCCGCTTTTCAAAAGAATCGCCGTGTGCTCGGTGCTATCTTTCCCCGTCCAACCCACCTTTCTGCCTTTTTTTTCAGAGAGTGTTTCCGATTAGGACTGCGCGCTGCAAAAGCTTTCTCCCTCCTGAGACGAGACCCTCCGCCCCGCGTTCCCCCGCAAGCTACCCTTCTAGATTGCTTGCGTGACTCCTCTATTGTCGGTTCTTCGGAATTCCCTATGGCTGCTCTTTATATTTGTATTTCCAAGTTGGTTGTGTTGCTGATATTACCGCTGCGCCTCAGAATGCCTTTCCCTCGCAGCCCCATTCGCTTCCTCCAAGCACTCACCCCCGAGTTTATCCTCCTTTGAGGGGTTCTTTGACGGCTGGCGCTGAAACTTTTCTCGCGCCTCCTCGCGACGAGGACCCGTCCCCTCTCTTCATAACTCCTGATTGCCTGTTTTTCACAGAGCCACCCCCTCCCCTCCCCCAGAATTAGTTCTTTCTTCCAAAGGGGTGACTTTTTGACGGACTCGGAATTTTTTCTACCCTCATCGTCTCAAATCCCCCCGCACCCGCTGGACCCCCAAACCGTGCAATTTCAACCCCTCCCCCCACTTGACCATCCCTGATGTTAAAGAACTCTCGAGAGCCTTCCCCCTCTCCCTTTGTTTTACGTCTTTGTCACTTACTGCTCAGAGCCCCCCCTGCGATCCACTCTGAGACCTTTTACTGAACATCTGCAGTTTCATTGACTTCTTTTTTTTTGGGCCCGGTTATTCCAGCCTTTAGAGATCCGAGATCTTCCCCTTCTCTGTTTCTTTTCATCCCCCTCTCTCGCGTCCCCCCTAATGTTATAGCTTTGATGGTCTTGCCCATATTAAAAACATCCTTCCATGGGCGTTTAACGCCCGCTTTCCTCAACACTCTCTTTTTCGCCATTCGAAAGATTTGAAAATGTCATGCGAGTGGAAGCGGCGACGCTTGTTCCTTGCTCTGCATCTTTCTTATGTCTCAACAACCCAATATTCAGGGATCTCATGCATTATTGTAGGCCTTCCCCTCCCTCTTCCGAGTCCCTGACCAATTTTTCCCCTGCATCTTAAAACAGGTCTTCCCTGACTCCCCAATCAGCGTTTCGCCTGCCTTTTTGTCCCTGCCCCCCCCCCTCCCCCCCCTGTTTCGGTTGAAACGGATACCCCAACTTTGCCGCGATGCACGAGATGCGTCTCCCTCTCTACTAACATGTTTTCTTCTTGCGGCTTTGACCCACGATGAGAACACGGCTTGTGGGCCAGCGCCAGGCGCGACCATTTTTTCCTACGTTTTCCTTCCTGTTCTGCAACATGGGTTTCAAAGTCAGTCGCTACCTCGACCCAATCCCCAATCTATTGAGGACTCGATAAAAGTTTTTCCCATCGACCCTTCTGCCCCTCTCTTTTTATTCTACGTTCAACCGTTCCTTTTTATCCTACGGCTCTTCGACGTCCCTTTTGAGCCATTACATGCCTACCATGATTCGGTATTCCGGTACCCTGCCGCTGTCGTTGACGGTCTCTATTTTTACCCTTCTCAGTTGACTACCACTTCCAATCTTCTTGGGTTTTTTTTATTAGAGTGACCTTCCATGTCACTTGCTATACCCCCAATGTCGATTTTCTCTCAGCCAACCCCAAACCCGATCCGTTCACCTTCAAGTCCGGTTTTCTTTAGGGTCTCTCTAGTTTTTGCGTTCTGCCTCAGTCTCCCTTTTCTCCCCTTCAAAGTTTCAGTGCATTAGTAAGGTAATCAAAAAATTGAGAGAAGCGTGCGACGATTCTTCTTCTGCCGAGCGTATTTTCTTGCACGCTTCAGGCCCAACCTAATCTGCCGTTTGTGTCCGCCCCGTTCTTTCAAGCGATTTTTTCCTTTTCTCCTCTCTAGGACACAAAACCACCTAGAGCG
>Ga0179591_1278249_pt1 | contig 20439 bp, 17 predicted proteins | sample CZOMad2_1_08_16f_FD_182891 | JGI IMG/M metagenome (GOLD analysis project Ga0179591, IMG submission 182891) | Vadose zone soil fungal communities from Angelo Coast Range Reserve, California, USA - CZOMad2_1_08_16fungal (PacBio error correction) | ecosystem: Environmental > Terrestrial > Soil >... | reverse complement strand
CTTCTCTCCCTTCTGGGTCTCTATTTCTCCAAGACATCAACTGAATGGCCATGCTGGCCTCTGCTGCTCTTTTTTTATTGGCATGAGAGGTATGATCCTTTGCAGGCTACTAACGGAAATAATATCGCGTCCCTCGGCGAAAGTAGCCCGCGTCCCCTGCTGCTCATCTTCCTTGTTGCCTGAATTGATCTGGAAAACTTTTTGTTGCTCGGGCTGTTTACGTCCACCCTTCCCTCCCCCTCCCATGTTGGCGGTTGTACGGTCTAGCTTAAGATTTTTTCAGACTTTTGCTGTTCTATGATCAACCCCCCGATCTGGTCTATTGTGAGAATACTTCCCCTGACTCCCTTCCCCCACAGTTCAGGACACTCCTCTTTGGCTCGCAGACAGAATTTTTCTTGATACCACTTTCTTTGCTTTCCCCCCCTGCAGAATTTTTTTTGCCACAACATGGCTTCCCCCCAATTACGCGTTTTTCTTGCTAAGACTTTTCCAGAGTCTCCTTTTTTCTGTCCTCGTCCGGCTGATAGATTTTCCTACTTCCAAGACCGCTCACCTGATTTACCCAACTAACCTTAATAATCCCCCCCCTCCTCAGCCAAGGTGGTCAAGTCGTTCAGCCTTCCTGACCTTTCGGATTAGACTACTAGAAGTTCCTTGAGGTGTCCGTTTCTTGCCTTTTCTTACTCCGTTTTTTTCCCGGATGGCTGAAGCCCTATTACCCTTGTTTGTCGTTTTGATCTATACTACGCCTTTTCATACCGAATATGGATAGGGATCAGGATTATAATTCTAACTCAAGTTTTCCTTCCCCTTTTTTTTCACAGGCGGACTTACCGCCCTCTTTCGCGGTGCGTTTACTTTCCACGTTTTCTCACCCTGGATTAGTTTATAGCGCGACCTCTGTCCCCTTACAGCCGTTCGCCTAGAAGTACTTTTCCAACCATTGCTTTTTCCATTTTTCTTTCTCTTCCTTGATAGACCAATAGCCCTAAGGCCTGTAATTGTGTTCGGCGGACGCCCCTCCCCCCAGCTCTGAATGTACCGTGTTTTTCGGCCTTTTTTTGTCGTGCATACGGATCGGGCCATTTAGCCTTGTCTGGACCGTAAATGCCAGGGGCCCGTGTAAGATCGTCCACGTTTTCCTTACGCGGATCCCCTGCGCGGCGGCGTTTTTCTCCGTGAAGTCGCGGCAATCCGACTCCTGGCCTAAGGGCTCTGTGACCCCTCGCTGAGCCCTTTTGCCCTTGCATGATGGTGACTTTTAGTGCCAGGGACTCAGGGACTTTTAACTTTCGTGGGTTTTTTCCTCGCACCCTTTTTTGTGGGCAAATCAGTTTTCGTTTATTAAAGCACGTGTCCGTTCCGGTTCGTGCGAAGACCTTTTATCCGGACTGATTGCTGGCTCCTGGGCACACAGCTCCTGACTGTTGCGCACCTGGTACCAGACTGTTATTGCTTGCTCTAGACTAGTTGACCGTCACCAGTTAGAGGGTGCAACGTCTTTCCCGGGACGCGTTGGAAGACGGCTGATTCTTTTTTTTTTCCCACGCATAAGCGAGTTTGATATGAGTTTGCCGCGTGATCCGGTTCTGTCTTCCCCCGACAGATCGTCTTCATATACTTTGAACCGACACTCGTTTCGCCCTGATTTTCACCAAAACGCGTTTTTGCGCATTTAGTTCCCGGGTTCGTCAGGGTTCTTTCGCGTCGGAGAAGGGAAACCGGCCTGATTCTAAATTGTCTCGCAAAGGGCAAATCCTTGTGATGTGTTTTGGATACTCATGTCTGTCCATTTCTTTCTCCAGTGCCCCTGGTATGGGTAGATGACTTTATTGATTCCATCGGAAGTTTCATTTTTGACATGTTTCCCCCCCCTGGTTCCTCGAGAATTATGCGGATCTGTTAGCAGTTACTAATGGTCCAGTTCGGTGCTGAGATCTGTCTATTTGACTTCATTTTACAGTCTGATTTCCGGGAATGTTTCTTTCGATTTAGCAAGATAGTGTGAATTCTTTCCCCCTATTCTGGCGTTTTATGATAAAGATCCTGAAGTGAAATGGTGTGCCGTCCGATTCTGCCCCGTTTCCGCTGCCCATGAACTTACGCGGGAATCCCCAAAACCCCCAGATGCCTGACTTCTTTTTTTCTTCCCACGAGCCGACAACGAGAGAGGCTGTGTGTCCCTGAACTGTGTGAACAAACCCGTTGTGCTCATCTCCCCCCTGTTGGTTCTTCCCTTCTAAAGTATCCAACTGTGAATATCGTATCGATTTGACTTATGCATTACCCCACAGAAGTTGTAGCTCTGGTTTCAACCGCTGATCGATGAAAGGTTTGTTCACCGACCTGTTTTTTCCTGTTAGAACTAATCTCTTAGTGGGAGAATTCCCTGAACACCGACGCCCCAACTCCTTTTCGCGACGAAGAGGGATTCCCCCCCCATTTCTCCTCGTTTTTTTGTTAGATTCTCTTGTTTTTCTTTTTCCTCCCCCCTCTTGTTTTGAAATTCACCGCTTTTGTTCTCTCTGGTTTATCCGTCCACCGTTTACCATTGAATGATTTCGTAACACCCCATAGAGCGTGACAAACCCGCTCTTCATTATATGTGACGTTCTTCGCCGCCCCCCTCAGCCCTCAACTTCTTTTGTTAATTTTTCCGTAGTAAAACCCTAGGTCTCTCACTCCCTTTCAAATTCTTGGCTCCAACACAAAAAGGCTCTTTTTAGCCTGTTGCACAACGGTAGTTTTCACCTTGCATTTCTCCAGCCTCTATACGGGGTCGTTACTTGTCCCCACCGCAGTTCCTTCCTTTCCTGTTTTTTGGGATACCCCTCATTCAGTTATCTGACACTTTTTAGGACGCCACCCCCACCATTTTTCCTTCCCTTTCCTGAGTATTTTTTTGACGAACAAGAGTTTACGTCCCTCTCATCCCCTCATTTTATCTCCCCTTTAACCTTGAAAAATCCCCCCCAAATGATTTTCACCCCTCGCACCTCTCTCGCCCAAACCCAGACTTGGACAACCCTTCTTCCCTCCTTCGAAAAGATCCCGCCGATCTTCGTTGTGTCCCACCCCTCACCCCCCCCTTCACCATGATCGTTCCTTCCGGGCCTTCAAAATCCTTGCATCTACAACATTTCAACTTTGCAACTTTAGATCCTCCTCCACCATAAATCGGCCAAGGCTGGTCTTGGTCGTGCCCAAACCTTTCCCCCTCCCCCCCAATTTCCTCCCCCCTCTGGCGCTAGGAACTACGGTCTCTCCAATAACCCTGCGCTTGTACAATTTGCTTCGCCCAACACAACCGGTTTGGTATCCATCTCTTGGATTAACCGTTGAACCTCTAAATCCTGAATCACCACACCGGTGGGCAAAGCGTTCCGACGAACGGAATCGCTCTCCCACACACCCCCAGCCACTCTTTTATGGCTATTTTAGTGAAAGCACTCTGCGCCTTTCAGCGCATATGATCATTTCACCCTCCTTCCCGTGATGCTTCAACAAGAGCCCCTGCCCTTCCCTTTCGTATCTACATTTTCACCTTCACATGCTGACTGTTTTTCCCCTCAAGACCAAGCTAAGGAGTCATGAGAAAAGGACCAAGAACGTCCTTGTCTTTTCCCCTGTTCCACCAGCAAAAGATTTGGAAGTGGCCCCTGCTAACCGCTCCCTTCTTCCCCTTCAAGACTCCCAAATCCTTTAACCTGACTCCCCCCAGGGAGAAGTATGTAGTCAATACATTCCCCCATCTTCTTCCCGCATGACTCCTGCCGAGCTAATCTTCTGACCACACCTCCTGGCGAGTGCTTACTCCCCTTCTGTCCAACCCCTTCCAGAGTCTAAAGCGACTTTCCTCATCCATTCCTAATATAGGCTGACATCGCCGAAGGCCCAATGCATATCTCGCCCTTTTCTTTACCTCATCGTGGATCCGTTTCTCCCCCCCCGTACGTCCCCCTTATAAGCGACCTTGAGGTTAGGATCTAGAGTGAAAAAAGCAGTTGCAGCCGTTGCTTCTTTCCCTGTTAGCTCATGTACGTTCCCTTGTGCCGATCTCCCGTATCCAATTCACCTTTTTCCTGTTTCTCTTCGCAGCAAGAGTCGTGGAGTCTCCCCCTTCCCCCCCTTGAGTCCCTGGTAACCTCATAAAGGATCCTGTACTATCAAAACGTCTTCATCCCCCCCCTTTTCCTGCACCTTGCGTCGCTCTTTCCCCAAAACAAAAATGAAGCTTTTCGAAATTTGCTGCCGCAGACACTGTTCACGGGACACGCCAGCCACCTCCCCCCCCTTCCCCCTTCAATTCCCGATTCATATTTCTTCCGCTACTGCGAATAATGACGGGTTTCAGGCTTAACTATCGTTTTCCCCCCCCCCCCCCCTTTCGGGTGGGCTTTATGGTATTAACAAATGTTGGCTCCTCGGTTTGCGACTGCTTTGCCTCGCTCCTGTCATTTCTTCTCCCCGCCTTACGCTTGCCCCCACGTCTCCACATACTCCCCCGGACTTCTTGGCCTCCCTATGCGGTTGCTTTCTTAACTGTCCAGCCCAATTCGGAATAAGCGTCACAAAATGCCCCCCTTTCCCCCCACTTCCCTTCAGACCCGATTTTATTGTTCCTGTGGCACCTTCCCTTGTTCCTTTTAGTCTTGCACCCACCCGCCCCGTTTTTCTTCAACTTCTTCTCCCCCTTCAGAATGAGACACCACCCCTTATCGTAAGCTATGTCACGTAACAATCCTTTCCTTGAGTCCCCGTCTTTCTGCCCCCCTTTCTAATCTTCCCGCGAGTATCTATTCGAACAGGACATCCATTTCCGAGACGGTTCCTCTTCTTCATCTTTCTGGCCAACCTCATGAGTCCGCGAGATGTTTCTCCTGAACACCCGTCACTCAAGTCCCTCTCTATTAAAAGCCCTGCAGTTCCGCCCTTCCTTGCCTGCCCATTGGGGGGTTCCCCCTTTTTTTATGTTAGTGTCGAAAGAGATTCCCCATCAGTTTCGATACTTCTTTCCTACATTCTCCGCCACCCTTTTGTTTCTAGTCAGTTTCATATTTGAACATCTTCATTTTTCCTCCTCCCCCTCTTTCCTTTTTTTAGATCATTATTCTGACGTTTAAATAGGCAAGTCTTTCAGTGCCGGTTGCTTACTCTGCAGCGCTTCGGAAATATATCCATTTTACTCTGGCTTTCCAAGAAATATTCAAACCCAGTTGACCCCCCGCCCCCCATTCTTACCGTGCTTCATGAGAGCTACCTATTTGCATTCTGTATTTGGAGCCTTTTTCGATGAAATATATTCTCCCGAACTATAGTTTTCGAAAGCTTTACGCGCTTCTGCGCTGGTCCTCTTGGCCCTTTTCTTGCCTTTACTCGGGTTATCTAGCAACATTGAAGATTGGGGTTGGTGGTTATTCGCCACTCACCCGTCTTTGGGTTCGGATAGTCGATTAAGAATTTTTTTTTTTTCTCCTTTCTTTTCTTTGCACCTGGTCGAGATAATTTCAACCACCGTCCTTGCGGGTTTGCTTCCGTGTCCGGAAAAGGATAGCACGATTTCCCAATTAATGAATCCTCGTTGGAGAAGGAATTTACTCCGTCCATAATCTTTCCTAACTGTGATCACTTTTTTCCAGAATGTGTCCCCAAAGCATCCGGATTCCCCATTCAGTTCCGGGGAGGGATTTAGATTGGTTCCATCGTGACGGCTGCTCTCAACGGCTTGAGATGAGAGACGACATTTTGTTCAGCAAGAACATGTGCTACCCAAATTGTTGTTTTACTACCTCAACCCAGCCAAATGTGAATATCGTCTCTTCCTTACTCTTCTCTTCCTTTCGCCGCCTACAGAGATGATAGACTGTTGGTTTGCTCGGACTTTCTTCACCGCCGGTGTCGGCCGCGAAGTCTTTCTTAAATAAATTTCCATTTTGTGGAGTTTTTTTATTGTATCACCGGGTATTAATCTGACCTTAACGGTGGATAGGGATTACGAGTACCCTTGCTATTGAAGTGTCCCCCTTCTTCACTTTTCCGTGCTTTGTACCATCCGCCCCCCCCCTCCTGATAGATTAAGTGCCCCCCTTGGCCCATTGTTCTTCGGTCCTATCTTCTTCTCAGCTGTCGACCCCATTAACTACCCGTAAGAAGGATAAATCCCGGGCTGAAAACCTTTTCTATTTTTTCCCCCTATGATATAATATCATAGGAGCTCCATTTTTTAATAATTCTGTACTGGTTTTGTTAGCGGCTCCCCCCCCCCAGATTAATTCCCCCGGAATGTGCTCTAATCCTTTGTTTCCTTTCATTACGATTTGCGGTCATTCATTGCATGGCTGGCCGGTACCTGCCCTTTGCCGGAAGACGTTTTTTGTCAAGAAGAGGATAAAGACCGGTAAGTCGTTTTTCACTTCCTTGTCTCCCTTGGGAAGCCTTCGTAAGGTCTTGAAGTATTCTCCTTCGATTGCATGTCCCTTGGGGGCCTACAATCTTTGAATTATTTCTTGCACTGAACTGTCCCTCTTTGTGTTCAACCCTTTTGGTCCAGTGAGTTTGAAATGGGGCCCCCTTTCACTAACTTTCCTTTTTTTTATTTTGTCGATCCTCCTGCCGTCTTAAGGATTTGACTGCTAATGGAAAAACGTGTTCGTTCTCCCCTCTTCTTAATTAGTCATAAGGGATTTCGGAGGATTTTGCCCCTCCTTAGTTCGAGTTTAGAGTTCTTCTAATGCTCGGAAGAAAGGCACGACCTGAGATTTTTGCAAGCGTTCCCGATCCTGCCTTGTCTTTTTACCCGCACCGCATTACAGGTTAGTTTCTGCCCCTTGCTTGTTTTCCCCCAGTTCTTTCTTGACACCGAACAAGGGTTTCACAGTAACGAATTTTTCTTATTACCCAAACAACCTGCTGTCTAACGGCGCATTTTTCCGAGACGGAGAAGGGTTATTTTTCGCCGTGAATCTAAAGGGATCTTCGCCCTGCAAGCGGCGTTTTAGTTCTTACCCTTTTTTGCAAGCCCCCTTACGGTTCTTTCGCTGTGCTTGTTGGTGTCTGGCTTCCTTTGCTACCGTGGCACATGTGCTTTTATTTTTAGCTTGATGGTCCAGGCCCGATGATCCTTTTTTTAGGTAGTTTCCATGTTTTTGCTAACCCCTTTTTTTCCCTTAAATTCGGCGATAAGTTTCACATGTTTACCCCAGGGTCGGGTGTCCGGATGTGGATTCTTTATGTTCCCGGTTGGCACTGTGTGACTCCCTCTTGGACTTCCTTTTCTCTTGCGTACAGATTATGTCGTTAATTTCCAAAAATTCCCTTGACGCGGGGGTGGCCCCCTTCTTTCCGTTTTTGACGACCCCTTTGTCATAGAAATTGAACTAAGGGCCTTATCTCCCCCACACCCCAATGATCCAGGACTCTTTTTTGTTGTGCCACCCCGACCCTCGAGAGGCTCGTCCCTTCAAGTTTGAAAACGTGTCGTTTCGTTTTTGTGATGCCCCCTGTTACAGTGGTACTCCCTTACTCCTATTCCTAAGTTTGTGATCCCGGCCTGACAATCCTTTTTCTCTTCGGCGCAAGAAAATTTCCCCCCCCTTTGTCTCGGGTGGGTCACTGCTGTGTCATATTTTTTTCGTAAATCAGTCCTTTTTCACGTTTGGCGGACATCCGCATTTTCTGGTATTACACCCCTCGCTGGGAATTTACGAACTATATAGGATCCCTCCCTACGTTGTTGTTGTTTTATTTTGTGTTACTTCCCGATTTGTCTTGTGTAACATTTTCCATTCACTGATTTTGGGATTTGGTTTCCACAATTTCAACAGATGCCTTTTGTTCACCCCGAAAAAAAAAACCACATAGGTAGACAGTGTCAACCAGGCTTTTAGGAAGCTCTGAACGCCCGACACTCTGCCCCACTTCTTTGTAATGTAGTCCCAATTATTTCTGTTCGGAGATAGGAAAATTTCTTTTCTACACTGGCATCCCCCCCCCCCCTCATCTTTCTTGCAAACGGTAGGCGGGATTACCTCCTTTCTTTTCCCTTATACACTTGTGAATTCACCCTCCTTATCCCTCATTGTTTTTTGGGTCTTCGCGACTTACTTCGGCCGCTTTCGTACCTTCCAAACCACCATCTCCAATCAGTCTTTTGCAAGCAACCACGATTCTGTGTCCTCCCTACTTCCATTCACCCAAGATGGAGATAATCCACATTCCCCTTTCACACGATCGCACATTGATTACCTCCCCATCTCGGACACGACTGGAACCCAATTCTCACTAAACTTTTAAGAAACAGAAGGATTGAGCCTATCCACCGTAAACCCTGACGGGCCCCCCCTCCCATACCGTCATTGAAGGGCCTTTCCCCCCCCCTGCAGGATCCCAATCCCTTTCCCCTTTCTCTTTCTTCCCCTTTGAGCCACCACCTTCCGACACTGCTTCTGTACGCCAAAACCTTGAGCATTGCCTCTTCGTACGAACACTTGACAGCAGCGAAATACATTCTCCCGTTTCCCGACAAACGCGCCCTCTACACATAAATACACACTCCGAGTGTGTTCGTTCGCGACAACGATGGAGAAAAGTTCCCTAGTAGAGTGAAAGATCATTTAGAATATCGAAGAGAGGTACCCGACCTGGAATTGACTCGCCAACACCCCCCCCACTAGAACCAATATTCTGCGCTTTTTCTTCCTTCCACCCACCTCTCCCTGAGACGTATTACCAGTCGAATTAAAGGCCCGGACCTCTCCCCCTCTAACTGTATGCGGAAATAAGACTCCGCCCATCCCCTTTATTATCTACCCCGGGGCTGCCACTTACAAATTCCTACTTTTTTTTTCCGTTTTCGCTTCCAGACATACTCACGAACGGCCAGTTGCTGTCGCCCCTAAAAACCGGCAAGTTATACCCATTCCAAAAGACAATATTTTTTCCCCCCAAGTTGCACACCAAGATCCCTCTTCTCCGAGCCCCCCTAAGGCACCCTATTCCGCACCAGAACACAGTGCCCCCCCAGTTCCGGATTTCATCCTTATACTGCTCGCCTCTTCCCCGTTTCTGGTCCTTGACAACTTTTCACCCGTATTCGTGCCCACCCCCGTCCGCATGAGCTTAGCTATGCCTACGCATGCTTCCCTCTCTGCCTTCCCAATCTAGATGCGGGCACCCCCATGCATTCTCCTTTTCGCCCTTTTGTTACCCTTTTTTCCTCGCTTTGATGATTCCTCCTCCCCACCCTCTTTCCTTATCCCGGCTAGCCTACCTACCATTAGGGATTTGCACCCCGCCATGTTTGTCCGCTGGATATTGGACGGGCTTTTTTTTTTTGAGGTCAGGTCGCACGAATCATCCCACCCCACCGTGGTCCCCCCATTTTCCTGGATTTTCTCTCTGCCTCCATTGCGGGGATGCCTCTCAACAGTGGCACCTTTTTAGAGACCTAGCCGGTGGAACTCATAAAAACCAAGGCGGTAGAAGGGGAAAAAACTCGGTCGGAGTCCACAACAACCAATCTGAAGTCAGGAGACACATGCTGCCGAGCCCCCCCGGCTCAGAAATTCAAACTGATCTTCCACGGCCACACAAGTAACTTACCACTCTGTTAGGCGAGCGACGAGCCTAATTACGTTCTCACGATCCTTTGCCCCCAAACATTGAGGGAGTGTGTTCCTTATTTTCGGGTCCCCACATGCGGGCTTAAAGATGTGCGTATGGTCCCTTTAAGCGCTCATTTTTCCTTTTCCTAAGCCTGCGTCCATGAGAAAAGGAGTTTTCAACATAGTTCCCCCCTGACCGCCCACCCCTCTGTTACTTCACCCTGAACTCGTGCCTACCCCCATTTTCCGCACACTTTACTCTGGAAGAGTCCCAAAATGCCTGCGCACCCCGGAATCTGACGTTTTTGACCTTCCGCTTTTTTGTTGCAAAATGATCAGTAGTCTTCCTCAACCCGCCTCTTTGTGTGTCATTCCCCCATCCCAAATAATGAGCAAACCAGCGATCTTCCTCTATCGTCCGTCAACCAATCCCGCACGTTGTCTTCTTTTGCGACTCCCCCCCCGTTCAGCCCTTATCAAGAAATTCGCGTACATCACGTTCCCTTTTCACGGGACTGCCCCTACCAGTTTTCGTCCTTACTTTTCCCCGAATCAGCTTCATATTTAATTCCGCTCAACCCGTCATCAATATCTAATGCCTCAGTCACCAAACCAGCTCTCCCGGAGTCTGCCAAGTTGGGTTCAATTGTGATGGTGATCTTTTTTTTCTCTCTTCCACCCTCAGTCGATCATTAGTTCGTCAGCGCTTATTCACGCACCCCCTTTTGATACTTCAGTCCCTATTGAAACTCTTCTCCTTCATCCTCCCCTTTGTGATCTAGATTTTTCCCCTCACCGTTCCCCTCCTCCCCCCGTGCACTCCTTTTTTGAAGGTTTTTCGACGTAGAAGCGATTGGGACCACATTATCCTCCTGAGTGTTTCGGCTATTCTACAAAAACCAAGTGAAAACCCACAACATGTCAGGCAGGCGCCTTTTTTTTTTTCGGATGCTGGCATGAGCGTTCTTGGGTCAGGGTTGAAGTTGAACCCTTTTTCACTCCATGACTTTTCCCGGACCCTTCTACGAGCGTACGCTTCCAGCGGACTGCCTTCTGAAGTGACTTATATCCCCTTCTTCCCTTCTTTCACCTTTACTGGCTAGAGGGGGCGACAACCCCCCCCCAATTGGGGTTTTAATGACCGATTAGCTTAAGATCGTTTTTTTTGTCGAATTTCCTTTTACTAGCATGGTGTGATTCACCCAAAAGATTGTTTTCTTTTCCGTCCACAGATTGCCGTCTCCAGGATTCAAATGGAGGACTCAACGAAGCTTTTTCTCCCTGCATTTTTTTACGCCGTGTTTGAATATTGACAGTTAGGAATAAGTTCGACGATGAAAGCATACGTTATTTAAATGATGTCGCGGTGATTATTTCTTCCTCTGGAAAGTTAGGCTGCTCTCAATTACTTCTCGGATTTACGGAGAATGAGAATGAAGACAGTCTTCCTCACCTTTTTTACTCCCCACAAATTAAAGTCCCACCCACAAGAAAATTTGGGGAACACACGATAGTCCTCCCTTCCGGAATTAGTTTTTTTCAGAGCCAGCCTACATAGTATTAGTTTGTCTGGTGGACGGGAAGTTCCCCCCTTTACTTTTTTTCCCATTTAGGCCGGTTTTTGTCTTCCTACTGTGACAGCCATCTCTCCTCCAAGGTGCGAGTGTTTGGCCTCCGACGCCGGTGGAGTTCTTGTTTCCCCCCACGACCTAATTTGGATAGAAAGGACTGGGCTCTGAATTTCCCAGGTGCTCCCCTCTTCCGGATTCCTTTACTTTACCCCGCCCTCTGGCTTCGAAGAAACGCCACGTTCTGGTTCTATGTGCTGTTCGGTAGTAAGTCCTTCGACGCTTCCCCCGCCGCCACTAATCTGGATGAAAACTGATTCCCTTTCTCTCTGACTAGACTCAGATCGATTTCTAAGGACTGCCCCCACCCGAAACGGTGTTTTGTTTCATTACGAAGGCCTCTCCCCAAAAGAAACAAGGGCGATTCCTTTACAAAGGGCGAGAATTAAGTTGTCTTTAAGGTCTGTTTGGGGTGCCCTCTCCTTACTCTCCTGTTCTGCTGACTCCATGCACAGGGCCGTAATTTTTTTCTTACGTTGTTGACAGCCTCTGTCCCGCGCGAACGAGTTTTGCAGTTGTCCCAAGTCCGCTCGCAAAGCATCTCCATTACTGAGCCTTTTCCAAGGCTGATCCCTTTTTTTTCCCCGCTGCGTCCCCCACTGTGGTGCGTTTTTTGTTTTTCCCCACTTGAGATTAGTGCCCAGTACGAAGGAGTCATAAATCACGGTGGTCTCCCCCATTTGTGGCCCCCGCAAATCCTTTCGGGTTTACATGGTGTTTTCAGAGAGCACGTGACGCGGTTTCCGTACCCCTGCCCTCTCCTACGGAAGGATTGCACTTTCCCACCCGCCCGGGAAAAACAACTTCCTCTAAGTGACGTTCCTTTCCCTTATATAAGAAGGGATTGCGTTTGAGATGATCGTTTAGTCCCCTCGCAGTTCCTTGGGTGGAGCCCTCTTTTCTTTCATTCCGTTCCGACCCAGTTCGCAGATGGCCTTTTTGCACGCATCTTTCAGACAAGAGTTTCCTTTTTCGTTGCCGCGACGTTTCGCGGCCCCGTCGCTTTCCGAACTCTTTTCTTTCCCCGGCAATTTCTGGCACGGGTAGCCCAGCGCAACCCCCTTCTGTTTTTTTTCGCGGAGCATTTGTCAAGTGGCCGCATGGTCTTGATGTTCAGTAGAAGGCTTTATAGGCCTTTCTCCCCTTGTGTTTTTCACAGGTTTTGGCCAGCAATACCGCCAGCCTTCTGTGAGTTTTCCCTGGATGCATTCCCCTGGGCACGTAGGTAGAATGCATCTTTTAATGCCCTTTAGGCCTCATCTTTGTTTTCCTTTCTTTCGGTGGCCGCTTGCATTCGGCTCGGATCTTTTTCCCCCGAACAGTTCTGCCCACGGGCTCTTGTTCTTTCACTCATTCGGTGCGCTTTTTCCTTCATGGTCTCTTTCGTCCAGTCATTTCTTGGAACTCCGGGCTCACGATTCTTTGTTCTGCCCCCCCCCCCCACCAGACGATCCCTCAAGGACGATGGGGGACAGTATTAGCGATTTGGTTCGCCTGAGTTTAAATGAAAAGTATGTGCTTCTGACCCCCCCCCCCCACCTAGCAGGACGCGGTGGTGAATTCCCTAGGCAAACGAGCCTCCTTGGAGCGTTTTTTTCGTTTTTGCTCTCATGAGTGTTGATTGTCGAGATCCCCTTTCCCCTCGTATTCTTTCACGATACTAATTTTTTTCATACCCTGGAGGGAGGAACATTTGGAGTTGGGCATTTTTGCGGTCGCAAGAAAAGTCGGCCTGGATCTTTGGGTCCCTGCGACCTATGGTTTAGTTGCTCACCTTCTCAAACGGTGGCTTCCCTTCGAAACATAATTCCAAGCATTGTATTTTTTTACCACAGCCCGCGGGGGGATTTACACCCCCGAAACATCTCTCTATTTTCCTCCCTCTTTTTTTTTGCTCTCCTCTTTTTTTCTGTGTCCTCCTCTTGGGTCACTGCAAAATTCTGGGTTATGCCGCCCATTCCCTTCGCCGATCTCACTCCACCCAACACATAGGTGTAGTCCCAATTCGGCAGTCTATTTTTGACGTTTCTTGTGACATGCGCCAATTTCTTTGTTCCTGCAAGTCCTTCGCGTCTTTTCTCATACTCCCTTTTTCCCAATAGGGGCTGTTCGTAGGCACCAAATTTTATGAGGCGCACCCCACGGTAGTTTACTTCAGGACGCGCCTTCTGGTGTACTCTAAGGTCTTCCCCCCTCCCCCCCTGCCGTTTTTTTGGGGAAGAGAATTACTTTCATCTCGGACACTTTTCTTTTTAGTCTTACAACCCTTAACCACACATCTTTCCTAGTCTTTTTTCAGACACCCTCAGAAATCGTGACGCCCTCGCCATAAAGTGCTCCTCCACCCCCCTCCTGAAAAAACCTGCGCGCCATAAAACCGCTCTTGGCACCGTCCTGGACACAGAAAGAATCCCCCCCTGAAAATATCCGCGCGAACTCCCGTTTTCCCTCCCCCATCCCTTTCCAACCCGCCCCCTCCAACAAATGAATCGTACCTGAAGGGCATTAAGCATCTCCCCCCCTAACATTTGCCCTTTAGAATGGCCTATAAACCTCACAAGCTTCAAAGGTGGCGTATTGTCTGCCCAAAACCTGTGAATGACCCCCCCTTTTTTTCTTGCGACTCCCCTTCTAATTAGCAGCGGAGCACCCCCCATGCTCCCGGTCCGTTTAACTCCCTTAGAAACACCACGTTGTGTTTGGGTACAGTTGGAACCGTTGCTTTCTAGTTTTTCGAACTCCACAGAGTCGCCTATCGCGACCTTTGAACCCCCGGACCTCGCGTGTCCCACTCCAATAGCATCGTTTCGGTGGCTTGCAAACCGTTCTGTCAATTTACGCGCATCGTCCTCGTCTCGAACCTTCCTGCGGTAACGAGATAATCCCTTCTTATAATTCCTTCCCCTCTTGTGCGCCAACTCACATGCGACATGTTGGAATTCCATCACTCCCCCGGATTCGGCAGTGATTCGTCCCCCAAAAGGAACCGTTTGTTTTTTTTTTTTTTGAACTCCGTGCTGCACCATAAACGAAAACCTTCTTTTTTTTTTTTTGGCCCCCCCATGTGGGCACAACCACTTTTTTTCAAAGTATCCGACATTGCATCCATTTCAGCCTTTGACCACCCCCCCCGGCCCCCTCTTAAGGATTCACTACCTTCCCTGAATCGAATTATTCGTTAGAGGATTGCAAACCCTTACCTCCCTTTGATCCATTTTTTCCAAAACCCGTTTTTTTTACAGCATCCCCTGGCCAGAAATGGAATAGGCACCTCACTCGTTCTCTCCTTCCCCCCCAGAAATGACGAGCCGTTGCGTCCCATCTGCTTTGTCTCTTCCCCGTCCTCTCCCCCGTACATTAGCCAATATAGAATAGTTTTCTTTCAAGGCGAGCAGAGTTTTTTACCCAAACTAGTAAATGTTTGTCTAGTGATAGGTGACGGGATATCTCCTTCGTTCTCCTCCTTAAGCCAGACCTCAATAAAGGGTCCCCTTTTCCCCGACGTCGGTTTCTGCGTACTCACGGAACCCCCGGTTTATTCACTCCATCTATGAGGGTATCTATAACAAACACGTTCGGTACTACGGTTTCCCCCCCTCACCGGTCTGTCTCGACCAAGGCAGGAAGTCTCCTCCCTTTACACCTGTAGTGAAAGAAACCCTCTCCCGTTTCCCCCAGTCCTTCATCAAATATGTAGGCTTCCCTTCCGATAATTACTTCTTGCGGAAGGCCCTTCGTTTTAAGTTGAACCCATTGTTGATTTTTAGAGGTTCTTCTTTATTTATTTTACCCATTTTTTTTCAAGCTTTTCCGCTGCTGAGTATTAGGCAGGATCTAACTCCCCCAACTAGCATCGCAACCATCCCTCCCGCGCATTCCTTGGAATCTGATTTTGTGTGCTTTTCTGCCCGATGCTGAAACTTTTAAAGATTCGATACCCCTTCGCGACCCCCTCGGATGACTATTGGTCACCAGCTCCCACTACTGTTCCCGTAGTCTGGACCTCAACCTCACTCTTTTTTTCCACCCTTATCTATTACTTGCCTACCGCACCCTCTCCCCTCCTGATATGGCCGTACACAATATCGCAGGATTTTATTTGAATCACCCAGTCAAGCCACTATTCGACCGACAATTGTCCATTACGTCAGCTTCGGGCTTTACCCGTATATTTCCGCTGCGACTTTAGCCCACCCTTTGCGTTAACGAATCATCATCCATCCCCACTCACAACCGGCTCATGAAAGCAGTTAAACAACCCATTCGTCCCTGCGCCTTCACGCCTTTATTTGCGGTAGGATGGGGATAGTTTTTTTCGTGGACCAACCAGTTCGATACTTTCGCCTCTTCGTCCTCACAACCTTCCCTGCTTGCGGATGGGTCAGGTTCTATTACCCTCCCCTCTCTCTTTTCCCCTTTCAGTGGTTGGGAGATTTTTCCCCTGGAACCCTCCCTATATCATCCACCGGGGCCGGTTTGGCTCGTTCCTTTTCTTAAAACTAAGCTCTGAACTGTGGTTCACATTCGCCCCTTGACCCTTATCCCATCCCACATTTTGAAACAGGAAGTCATTGACGGTAGCCCCCCTCCTTTTTGCGAGCTGGTTGTTAGATGCTGGGCCTTTCTTTATTCTCGTTTAGGCTCATTTGAATATAATTGGCGCATCGTGCGAAAGCCTTCGCGTCACGGATAGTCTCTGGTTGTTCTTGTCCTTTAGTCGAGGTCAGTTCGCATTCTTCTTCATTTGGTAATCGCAATTAATCCTCCCCATTCTTTCTTGATTGTTGCTTTCTCTACGCTTGGTTGTTTTCCTATTTCTTTCCCTGTCCTAAGAATGAGTGATACCGATGAGTTTTTATTCCAGTTATACCGTTTACTGGGATTCCACAAATCTGTTCCTTCTTTCTCGTTGGTGGCGCCGGCTTTTTACTGTTAACTCTGACTGACCATGTTGATTTTTTATAATTGCAGAGCTGCACCCTTGCCTAAGTTTTATTCCAACCTTAAATTTTTTTAGATTTCTTTGTTTTTAGTCCCCTCTGTTTCCTTGTCGGTGCGAGAAAAGTGGTCCCTTGCTCGACTGGCCAGAAGCATAATTCCCAGCCCTTTATCCCCCACAATGTTGTTCCTACCCTAAAATTAGCCCGAAGCAGTTTTTGTTCCTCGTTAAGATCAGGTTACTATGTAGGCCCTCCTCCCTATTTTATACGATCTTTTTGTGTGGGGCGGGGCCGTGATTGCAGTCTCTTTACGCCGTTTTTGACCCTTTAGAACAATTTAATTTGTGTTGAGTTGATTCTGTACACGCCCCCGTTTCGGAAAGGTCTTTCCCGCCGTGTTTTATCGGTGATACCGGCCTTTTTTCTTTACTTTTTCCTCTTTTAGGTGCAGGAGTTACATATTCCCCGGCTTCCCACCGTTGATTGTTATCACTTGTTCGTATTACAGGCGAACGTTGGTCTCCCTCAAGTATGGTAAACCGGCTGCCCCACCCTTTGCTATTTTTTCTTCCCTATCTCATGAAGATCTTTGCCCTTTTTCTACGGCTCCCCTGTTTAGAGCTTCCACGTTAAAATCTACCTGAAAAGTTGAGATACTTTCCTTTTTGCCGTGTCTCCTCACGGAGTTTTGCGGGCAATTTCCTATGATGGACCCCGGCAATTCCCACTGGTCTTTCGGTTTATTCCTTGCTTGACCGAGTCCGGCTTCAAGACTCCCTTCTTTGTTTTCATCTGCGAGCGCCAGCCCCCCTCGACGAATGCAAGGAATGTTTCCGGATGCACATTTTGGCTTCGCCCCTGTGGTCGCTGGGCTGAATAAATTTTCCTTTAGGAAGGGCCAGGGTTTTACGATGATAGGTTCCCTGGTTGGTTTGCAAACTTGCCCAAAATCCGTAGGTCTTACATTTTCCTCCTCCTACTGTCGTCGTCTTTCCTGCCCCCCTTTTCGGGATTTTTGATTCTTTCCTGGCAAAAACATGGGAATGTGAAGGTGCGCACCTCAGACTTCTATTCTCCTTTCTTTGCGGGTTCTTCTCCCTTGCATCGCAGTTCAGGGTGTTTGAGTCCCCCCTAGCATGCTTCCTGCGCGGGAAGGCCAGGGCGCCTATCGCTTTTTTGTCCCTCTCATCTCCTAGTCTCGTGTTTGCGCTTATTTCTTTCTTCCGGCCCGCGTTTCACTTTAGATTTTTTCACCCTCCGCTGCCCCGGTCTCCGCGCTTTCTCCCCACCACCGCTTTCGGCGTCTTTTGCATTTCCTGTTTATTTTTTCTCTCCGTGCTGTCCAGTTCGAAGCACACTCACTTGTTCTCCCCAGTGCCCCTTACACTCACCCACTTATTTACCAGACACTCTCCCGATTTTGGCGGCAGCGCCTTTGCCGCCACCCTTTCCTGTCCCCCCGCCCCAAGGTTATTTGTCTCCCTCCTTCTTTTCGACCGACATTCAGGCGCTCCTCCCCGAGTTCCGTGTCTGCCCGTCTCCTTTTCGGATCTCCACTCTTCTTTTCGTCGTGTATCTTTCTCCTTTTTTTTTTGAGTTGTTTTTATTTCATTTTTTGTTTTGACAACGACGCCGCTGTTAGATTGATAATTTTTACCACTGAGATTACACACACGAGACAGGATTCTCTTAGTAAAGCATTCCTACACGCCCCCGCGACGCTCCCCGTCACTGTGTTATTGAATCCCCAAGTCCTCTCTTGAAAGTGTTCCGATGGTTGTTTCTTCATTACTCTCTGACATGATGAAAAGTAAGGGAAGAGACTCCACCCCCCCACAATGATAGTTCCCTTCGGGACTTCCACCCTTCTGCAGTTACACCCCCGGGGCGCTCCTTCACCTTGTGACTCCCTGTTTTTTTTCCGCTCAAGAAGTTGTTGGTTGATGTTGACCAGATTCCCCTATTTCGGACTCTTTCTCTCTCCGATGAGACCTCACTTTTTCTCTTCTTCCCCCAGATCTTGGAACCGAAGAAAGTCGTCTACTGCCGCTTTTTTCCCTGCGGACCTATGCTATTGTTGTTTTTCGTAGATAAGGCATTATTTTAAGGTGGCTTCCTCGACCCCTCCTCCACCAACTAATAAATTTTTCTCCCCCTCCTCGGGGATACACAGAATCTCATTCCTATCCTCCCGTTGTTGTGGTTGAGATTTCTGTCACTCCCCTCTTTTTTCAATTCCCCCCCTACTCTTTGTTTATGGTACTGCCGCCAACCGTTGAATGTATTTCTCGAAAAACAACACCTAGGATTACACACGCAGTCCCCACAGACCGTTTTTTTTTCTCCCTCTCTTCTTTTTTCCCGACCCTGAATTTCGTATAACCTTGTTAGGTATGATCCTCACTTTTCCCTTCCTGGCATCACACCCACGCTGCTGAGCTCCCCCACGGTAGTTTTCACTAGTGCCTGACGCGCTCTCGTTTTCCTCAACGTGGGCCTCCCCCGCCCGTCCTGCATCCCAGAAAGTACCTCTCTGCCCCTTTTTTTTTTTTCATTCGTCGGAAGAAGGCCCAACCCCAAGTCATTCCTGATTTTTTTTTGATTCAGAACACTCCAGACTCTTGTCCGACCGCCCTTTCCCCTTCAGCCCTGTTTATATCACCCTGAAAAATGCTTGCTGCAAAATCACGATCAAATTGTTCACAGCTCGCGTCCCCCCTCCCCCCTGTCAAACCTTCACACTCGCCCAACTATCCGCGATCGTCTTTTCTTTGGTACACGAACTTAACGCTCCTGCCCCTGGGGCCTTCCCAATAAGCTCTACACCCCCCATTGCCACTCGTATTTCATCACTTTCCCCCTCCCCCCCCCAATACAAGGCTGAGTTTATTGCCACACCCTGTGCGTTCAATTGCCCTCTTTCAGAAGAAACTTCTATGGCGCAGCGGTTCCTTCGCCAAAAAACTGCTCCTAGTCCATTGCCCCTTCCCGCTTCCCAAACCACAGGTGTTTGGGTACCCCGCCGCGACCCTTAAGTAGGGTAGTTATTCGCTATTTGAAGACCGATTCCCGCAGGAGCTGTGCCGACCGCCCCAAGAGAATTTTTTCAACTCTAGTTTTTCCCCTCGTTGCGTTTTTTTTTTCACCAAAAGCTATCCCTGCGCCTTGTTAGATCTCTCTGATTTCCAGCGGCCCCCCACGCCCACCCCGACCCACCTGGGGATCACATGGCACACGTAAGCTAACGTCCTCAATTCATCTAAGTATAGCTGGTTTTGTAACCCGCTGTTTTCCCGGAGCCTCCCCTCACATGAAGGAGGAGCGTCATTTCTCCACTGAACAACGGTACCGTTCTTCTTATCCACCATGTACCCCCACGTCGTTTGAGGGCCACAAATGTTGGCACCCACCACCTCCACCGTCTCTATATTCCCCCACTTTCCTTTCCTCCCCCCTCTCCCCCCAGTGGTCTTCTCCTCTCCCTTCTATCTGAATAAATGCCCTTTATTTCCCGCTGCCATTCCTCTGCACACTCCCTTCTTTTTCCTCCGTTTAATTTGACCAACAAGTAAGTCAGAGCGGCCCCCTTTTCCTTCCTTCCCCCATCAATGAGTCCCCTATAGTTCCTTTCTAAGTCCCCCACAAAGGACTTCCTCGTCCGTTCGGTTCTCCTTCTTTTGAGATTCCTCCTATCACCTTCCCTCCATTGCTAGAATCGGTCTAAGGAGAGAGAGACATAGCCAATGTTGCCCTTGTTATCTGGAATGTTATGTATGTGGTTTCAGGTTTCTCCTTACCTCAGGAGAAATCAGCTCTCTCTGACTCCCCTGAGGGCGTTTGCTAGTAAATGATGGATCCCTTGGGACTCTTGAAAGGATATCCGTTTCCCCCTCCCCCCCCCTATCACTAAGCCCCGTTCGGTATAGAATCCCCCTCCACCCTTCCTTGAAGATGCGACCAGTGATTGAGACCGAAACCCACTCCCCACTCAAATTCCTTACGATCCCCCTTGTATTCTTTCCCTGTCCCGCTCCCTCCCTTCTTTTTAACGATTCATGCCCCCTTTCCCTTCTTGAGGTTGGGTCGGTAGTTGATCAACATGGTGGCCCACTGGTTTCTCTTCCCGGTCCGCGCCCTCCCTAACTCGAATTTAACAGACCCTTACGTGGCCACATATTATCAAAAATCCCCTCCCCGCGACTGTTCCTCACCATCTCTTGTTCAGCTCTGAACTGCTCCTTTTCTTTCTTAAAAGTTGAACTTTAC
>Ga0179591_1357644_pt1 | contig 20440 bp, 31 predicted proteins | sample CZOMad2_1_08_16f_FD_182891 | JGI IMG/M metagenome (GOLD analysis project Ga0179591, IMG submission 182891) | Vadose zone soil fungal communities from Angelo Coast Range Reserve, California, USA - CZOMad2_1_08_16fungal (PacBio error correction) | ecosystem: Environmental > Terrestrial > Soil >... | reverse complement strand
AGACGGGATGTCCGAGTACCCTGACGAAACAAGCTCAGTCCTTGGACCTCTCCCGATTTCCCCTGCAAACCCCTTCGCACGACCAATTCCCGGAGAGTTTCGCTCCCCGCTCATCGATCGTAAACCCCCTCCCGCGCTCCCCCCCCTTCCATCGAACACCCGAGTGAGTTTCTCTCACCACGCAGCACGATTGTCCCCCGAAACCATCGCGCAGAAGCCAGTCGCTGTACAGACCCCAGTATCTTAAACCAGGCGCTTTTAGCGCCGCTTTCGCTTCATTTTCCGCCATAATAATTTGGGGTTAGAGAGTCCCGCTGCAGTTACGCGCCGGGTAGACTTTCCTCTTGTTCTGTAATGGCCCGATAACTGCTATCTTTTCTTAGCGGTGTGTCGACCCCTATTATTGTCGGGTGTCTAGAACCCCGGTGTCTTAGCTTCTTTCCCTTTTAATTCTACGGTTCGGATGTTTTCGTTGGGAAGTGTCGCGAAATTTTAGACGAATCTCGAAAGCTTTAGTTCCCCCCCGTTAGACAAGTTTGACCTTTATTACTCGTAAGAGTAGCATATTTTTAATGCCAGCTGGTTTCAATTTTATGTTCCGCTACCTGAGTCGCCATTTCTTCGCGGACCCTATTGAGTTAGGAATATGAGAGCATTTCTAACCGTAACCTCAGGGGATTTTCTCGGTAAATTTGCCTCTTGCCATTGAAGAGGTTGGTCGGGATGATTTTTTAGAACTTCTCCAATCTTTTCCTTTTTTCTCTGTCTTCGACTGTTGACAGAGGGCTGTATTTCTTTCCTCTGGCGCGGATCCCCCCCCCTTGTGCCCCCAACAGAAAAGACTGCCCTGCTCCTGCAAAACCCCCTGAGTCGAACCGACCAACCATGTGATTCTCCCCCCCAACCATTTTTGCTTCTCGCTGTTTCATTAGGCTCTTTTCATCCCTGGCCTAGTGATTCATTTTTCTTCCTGCATACCCTTCGTTTTTGTTGACTCCAACGATCCCTTTAACCCCATCCTTCTTCCTTCTACCTCGCATCGGTTCCTCGTTAGACTCGTTAGAAGTTTTTTGGGTGCCTGACTCCTGAACCCATGTCAAAGATGGGGTCCCACCAGACCTAACAGATCATTTTTACGTCGAGTCCACCCAGATGAGAAGTGCAGGCCAACTCTTTCCCACCCCTTATTTCCCTCCCTTCCTTTTTATCGACAAGTTTTACCTGATCGATGATTTCACCTTTGAACTTGTCGGTTCCAGATATACAATCCACCGGAGCAGACAAAGAAATAGATTAATCTCCCATCCCTCTACACGTGTTACAATGTTGTGATTTGAGTCCGGTCCTTCCTTCGCCTTCGAATTAATCCTATTTTGATCGGGTCTGGGATCATTTTTTTTCTATTTTCGCGGAGTTCGAGGTCGACATAAGTCATCGAACAATACCTATTTTTGCAGATTACGTTGGTTATCTGACCTTCGGGTGCGCAGTGGATCGCGGGCGCACAGTCTCTCGGAAAACGCAGCAAAAAAACACGTTCGCGCCAAACAGTGGGCAGGGGCATATGTGTGCATTCTTTTCGTTTACCGTCCCTCAAATCCGATCACTCCCTGGGTGGGAAAGAAGGGAATCCCAAAAGTTAGTTGGGTGGGTAATTTCCCAAGCTTTTTTGCTCTTGCCTTATGTTTCCGACCCGAGATGTCCTCTTGTTAGAATCCCTTCCCCTTGGGTCACTATCCTGAAAGAATTGTTTCCAAGCAGTGCTTTTGCCGGGGGAGCCTTTCCCCGTTCTCTCTCTAGTGTGGTGATGGTTCTATTACTTTTGGCCCTAGCAGATCTTTCTCTAATCAGCGTTAGAAGTACCCCTGCCGACTTCCTGCGCGAGCTTAAACAGAATAGTTATCTTGGCTTCCTAGAGCTTTTTTTTTTTCCTATCTTTTTTTCCTAGCATTTTGTGCGCTGTTTCTCAGCTGATTCCGACCTATTCCCGGAAAGATCCGACGCAGCTCTTCTCCTGAATACGTCCTAGACAACTTTCGAGTGTTCAATACCCTTGCCCCTTGTCTCCGCTAGAAAATCCTCATGGTTTTCTTCTAAAGTCCCCCCCCGCTTTGGACTAGTCACTCAGTTCGTTCCCGTTTTTTAGAAAGTCGACGTGAGTTTTTGACTTTATCAACCCTCTTTTTCCATTCTCTTTAACCCCCCCCCCAATTTTCGTCCTTCCTACGAATATTTACCCCCTCAGGTTGAGCGGCGGTTAGAACCGCGCCTCTCCCGACTTCTATTATAATCGGCTTCACCCCGTAAGGCATGAGAAATTTACCCATTGCTTTCTTGTGCCCCCTTCCCTGAATCACCGATTTTTGACAGTGGCGCTGCCCCCCCTTCGAAGGGACCCGTCGATTTTGTGCTCATAGGCTTCTTCCCCCTCCCTTGTAAAAAAGACTTAGTGGAGTATTCCCCCTAAGGTTTCATCCTTCCCTCCTTTCTTGGAGGTGAACAGGTCGTTTCGCGGCGACGTGTCTTTGACCAAACGTCCCCCTGCTCGAGGGTTAGCTTTTTTACGTCTAGAGTATTTCTCTCCTTCAGGAGTAATCTGATGCGTGCCTGTCCCACACGGCCGTCGATTCCCCTTCGGTTTTCCATCCGGGAATTCGTAGACTAAGCTTCTCTTTCTCCGCCGGTTAAGACTGACGAGCGTCCAGAGATTTGGGGGGTAGGACAGGAGATCAGCTTCCTCACCTCGTCTTACCCTTGTTGATCCCATGTTTGCCTTTCTTTCTCCCTATTGAGACCGTTCCCCTCATCTCGAAGCAGAAGCTGTTATTTTTCTGTGAGCATCTCGTTCAATTTTCTATCCCAATTTTTCTATGACTGAAAAGGACCTCTATTTCCTTATACCGCGCTTTTTCCAAAAAACTTCAGCGTTGCGGCCCACAATCGGCGAATTTCATCCACTTTCCCGATATAGAAGGTCCAAACTATCAAAGGTCCCAGCATCTTTACAGATTTATGGCAACTGTCATCTCCTGCCAGAAAAGTACAGAGCCCCCCTTTGTAATCTTATCTTTCTTTTTAATGTATGAAGACCAGGTGAGCCCTGTGGATGATGGCTGACTCATTCCTCCTTTTTTGCTGTTTTTCCCCAAATAGACATCCCAGCTGGTTTTCCTAAAGTTGAACGAGACCTTCTCCACCTTTCACGCCCTCGGAATGTTCTTTGAGTGGCGACCTTTCGCGTTTGTTTCTGATTAGTATCTATATTCCGTTATTGACCTCGCATAATTCTACCTCACCTATTTATGAACCGACGCACCTCCACTGTTTTTTTATTCTCTAAGACGATTCATCCTTCTCTGGGTTTTTTTTGGTTATGTTCCTTGGTTTTTTGCATGCTATTGCTAGCCTGCTTGCTGCCGTCTTCCTCAGAGACCTCTCTTGCTCCTTTTCCGTAATCCGACCTTTCAAACCAACCCATGAGATGTTGCCAGAATGTCTGGTGGCGTTCTCCCCACCTCCCGGCACCCCCCTCGTTTCTGCATTTTCCTTCCCCCGGTCCCTTGGCTAGGTAGATCTCGTACGTCGTGCTGTCTTGCACAGGGTCGCGGTTTATTATACTTTATTCCCCCTTCCTCCTTTTTTTTTTTGAGCCCCCCTTTTCAGCGCCAAGGTGAACCATAACGTCGGGTACTCTCTATAATACAGAGTCCTTGAAGCCCCTTGAAGTCTTTCCCTCCCGATCTGAGTTTTGCGTTGGTTTCCCTACCCCACGACTTGTACAGCCCTCATTTTTTTTTTCCCAAGGATTTTGAAAGGTTCCTTCCCCCGCTGCTGATTCCGAAGCAAGCCTCCTCAAGCTCATTTCAGCCATATTTAATTCCCCACACGGACGCCCCCCCTTTCCCCCAGTCCTCATCTATTGATCTTATTTTGTTTTTTTAATCCCTTTTGCTTCTTATTAGGATTTGTTTTCGCCATCCCCATTTTGAGGAGGTATATTCTCGGTCCGTAGGCATTTGCGCTTACTACCCCTTCTCACTTCCCCCAACTCTGAGGCCCAATTGTGCGCTTCAAAAAAAGAAATCAACCCATTTCTGGTGTTCCCCTTTTTGAAGCCCTTTTCGGCCACGCTTTCCTTCCCCTTAAGGAGATTTTTTTTCTCCCCGCTATGTCTTGCAGAAATGCTTCTCCTTTTGCTCGACCGGTGGCAGAAGATCCTTGCCAGACCCCCCCGTACCTCCTCTTCAGTTTAGTGACCCCCACCGGACTCTTCCGTTTTCGCCCACTTCTGCCCATCTTCCTTTAGAGAGATGAAAATTCGATCTTGCTGCATTCTTATTCTTCTCCCCGACATTGCGATCGTCTCTCATTTCTAACCTCCCGTGTTTTGAAGGAGGAAGAACACCCCTTTATCAACTTTTAGCGTTTTCCCTTTTAGATTTTCACTCCAATTTCACGAGATATGCTTTAACTCTGAGACCCTCCTTCGGCCCACGCTTTTTACTTATCTGTCTTCCTTTTCTCCGAGAATCTATCCAACCCCAGAGCAACCCAAGTCCCGGTTTTGTGGATCTTATCGTAGAAGGCTTGAAACCCACAGAAGATCGACAATCCCATACTCTTCAGTTTCCCCCTCTATCGGAAACAACTTCTCTGGATTCTTCCTCCGTCCCTTCAAGTCTTTTCCTGTTACTCTTGTGAGTAGATGACTTCGAACAATCTTCAGTAATCTTTTTCGTATCATAATAAGGGATTCTCCCGGGCGACCTCTTTCGACCCTCTGGATATGAGAGATCGCAGGCCCGTCTCCCCCGACTTGTGAATACTCATAATGATGAAGAACTCTCCCTATTTCTTGTTAGCTGAAAAGGTGATTCCGTCCTATCTTTTTTGACGGAGACCCTTTGCCGAGACACTGCCCCTCCGATATAAACCCTTCCGTTGGGCCGCGCCATTGAATTATATCCCCTTTCGAGCATGGGGCAAGTCAGAAGATTTTCTCCTTCTCTCCCCGTTGACTTCTTTCGACAAACTCATTCAAAACGTCTCAGCTAGCTCTTTCCCCCGCGCCCTCTCATCACCAATTCCTAAGTAGACTGCAGCTTACTCCTTTTGTACTGAGATACCTGTGAAAAACCAAAGGTTCGAACTTTCGGTCCCACAAAGTTTTTTTAAAACTCTTGCCAGAGAGTTGAGCTCCTCCAAATCGTTCTTTTCTGGTTACTCCTGAACCACCTGCTTCCATTTTGACCCCTGAGCCAATAGATCCTTTTTTGTCCCCCCCCTTCAAAGTTTCAGAAGTTTCTTTATTATTTGGTCTGCTCTTGTTCCGAGTCTTTTCAGTACACTCTTGCACTTCAATCATCTACTCCAACCCATCGTTGTGTGTCCGAAATATCTCCACAAATTGAACCCTACGCCCCATACCTAGAGCTTTTGTCTTCTCTCTTTCATTCCGGAAGTCGTCGACCGTCTACCTACTAGGATCTTCCCTTAGCATTCTTTGGTACCACAAACTTCACATACATGATCGCTACGGTTCACTCGCAAGTCCCCCTGGCAGTTTTTTCAACAATTTTATCTTTTCCATTGAACCCCAATTTAGTGATGCTTGAACCATTGGCCCATTTCTCTCAATAGTTCCGGCGCCACAGTGTCAAGTACCACACCTTGAATTCCGTTTTTTTCCTCTGGATTCCCCACTCCCCCCTACAGATTAATAGGCCAGTTTCTTTTCATTTTAATCCTCTTTTCAGACTTACTAGCTTTGTTCTGTTGCCTTTGTGTTTTTCTCTGACCTGTCCCCCTCCTAACTCCGACCGATCCCATTTCGCCATTTCTTCTTGCATTTCGAATGTTATTTTGTGGTCCGACCCAATGAGTTGCCTGGAGACCATTGCTCACAGCTCCCCCCCATCCACAGTCTCGAATCCTTTTTTCCAACTGTGGACATCCCTTCATTTGAAGTAGCATCTAAAGGCAAAGACCCCCGCATGTCCTTTTACGGATTATGCCTTTCTCTTGTCTTTTTCTCCTTTTGGAGGGAATATTCTCTTTCCGTTTTACCAACTAGAGTTGCGTACCCCCCCCCCTATCTCAAAACTTCTGGAAGTTTTACTCATTTGAGGGTAATCTTTTTTGCCCCCCCTTTCGCATATTTTCGAATGAAACACTCCTTAAGGGTGGTAATTCTTGGTAACCTCTTGCGGCTATCTTCCCCCCGCGAACCCTCTTCGACCATCATTCCAAAGAGGCTCTCTTCGTCCCCTATTCTCCTTTTTGTTGGCCCCTCTATCTGTGTCCTCAAGTAGCCCCTCCTCTAGAGGGACGATCCCCCTGTCATACTTTCTCATTGCCCTCATACCGATATTGATACCCATTCGCTACGTTTTCGCATGCTATCCACATGTGGGCGCTCTTTGTTTTCCTAAAAGCAGGTGCGAAGATTGTTGTTAGTTTTCCCCGTTTTCGACTCCTGAGGATCCCTTTCCCCCCTCGCGGCGTGTCTAAGTTTTGAGACCCCCAGGAATGGTAAGTGGCTCATTTTCCCCTGACCCCTTCTCCCAAGACCGCGGAAAGGGCCTCGGATTCCCCCCCTTCACCATCCGTCTGCCTCTGAGCTTCCGCCTGCTCGACGGCCCCCATTTCCTCCCTTGCGAAGGTTTTTCTTTTTCCCGGAATGTGAAAAACGCAATTAACTGCTAACCTCAATTAAAGGACCAAAAACTATCCTCGTACCTCCACCTTGATACTTCGCTGTTAGATAAGGGAATCTACGCTCACCCTCCAAACCCTCCCCCTGCGAGTTCCCGAAATTCCGACTTTCCCCGCTTTTTTCCTCTCACCTACACATTTAACCCCAAACCCCAACAGAGCTGGCAAAACCCTCGGATCCCTAGAAGTTTCTTCCGAGAAATACACATGCTTCCCCTTCAAAAGTGTCTGACGCGCCTCGGTTACTATATTCCCTCCAATTTGTGGTTTCGAGAGTTAGCTCCTCCTGTCCGAGTTCATTTTAGTTTGGGTCTTTAAGGGTTTTAGTTACTCCCTCATATGCCCTGGGTTCTCCCGTCGTTGATTTTCTTTTGCTCCAACCCACTTGTGATTTTTCTCTGAGTCAGTTTACCACTACCTCGTTTTCCTCTGACTATTGAGACTTGTCTGACACTCGAAGTAGTCATCCCGTTTATTTTTCCGTAGATAGTTAAGGAGTCTCTCTCTTTTCTCATGGCCCTCCTTCTTTTCCAGTTTCCTTCAGCCTTTTTTGTAATGTGTTCTTCGGAATTTTCCGCCGTCCGCAACCCGAGTCACAGATTTTTTCTCTTCAATCCTCTTCCTTTGGTGGTACCTGGTCTTGACAACTTTTCGGACCCCCACTCCCTTCCCTGGATATGTCTTTCTAGCCTTTTGACCTCCCTCCAGGGTAGGAATACTGCTTTCTTCCCCTTCCCCCCCTCAACCCTTAAAAGATCGTCCCCAGAGCGGAGTTTCCTAAACCCGTAAGCTCCCACCTGGTTTTTCATACAAAAAGATTCTTCTCAGATGTTATCTTAGGGCTATTTCATTCTGTCCGTTCGAAGCTGACTGGCCTCCCCTCTAGAGGTACATTAGTTCTAATCCCCTATCTTATACTCTTTTTTCCTCCGATGAATCGTTTTCAGCTGTCCAGCCGATGCTCGTTTCCGGTCCCCCCCCGATCAATGATGTTCCCAAAACCTTCCCATATGACGCTTTCTTCGTTTTCTTCTCCGATGAGCAAAGGGTTCTTCACAACAATATCTAACTGAGTTAAAGCACGTCACGTGAAATTTCTACCTCTATTTTAGTTCCCAACTTCACCTTTTCTTGGTTTGGATCTTTCTCCCCGAAAAGGAATAGGGCCAACTCCCCCCCCTGGATTTGACCTCTCCATCCGCCCCTTTAACATTCCCTTTGTTTTTCTTCCGTTATCTTGCCTCGCCTTCATGGAATTTTGCTCTGATTTTTTTTCATGGTTATATAACTATATCTTTCTTCCGGAGGCCGCATGTCTCCCTTTCAGTTTGCACAATACGCAGACGGTATCTCCAACCCTTTTTAGAGCATTTGTCGCTTCTCTCTACTCTTCGTACGATGCCTTCATCAACCCCACCCACCTGCCTCCTCACCGGTGGTATTCTCTAGAGGGATGTTCCAGCCGGTTCGCTTTTTTCCACATATTTTTCCCTAACCTCGTAAAGAACATGTTCGTTTGTCATCGGAACCTCTTATTTTTTATTCCCACGCCTTGGTTTCTATTCTATTTCGCGCCAGACCCTTGTTGTTCCTGAATCATCTTTTTTTCACTGTCAATACTCTCCTGTATGAAAGCCCAGTGTGGGGGCCCCTTGACCTCTCTTGGTTGACTATATGGCTTTCTTCTGTTCTACCAGTAGCGCCTTGATGTCTCTATGTATTCTCCCCTTTTTCTCTCCTAATTTGCGCCGCTCCCCAACGAACTAGCTTTGTATGTCTTTTTCTTCTCTAAGCTTATTTCCTATTATTTTCGGCACAGTGGCTCTTTCTGCGATCTTCTAGCGGTTTTTGGAAAAGTCTTCTCCATCTCCCTCCCTGAAGTAGAGAACCATTCCCTCTTTATTTTCTCCCCCCAGACTACATGTTTCGCCTCGATGGTAGACATGGCCTTCATTGTGAGGACCACCAGCCCCCCACAGCCTGGAGTCGTCTTTCAACGAGGAAGTTTCCCCTCTTTTTTAGAAGTCGATTTATTTACTGAAGTCGTCGCGGTTTTTTAGGAACGTCCCCCGTTAGCTATCCTTCTCATCTCACTTTTTCCCCTATTTTTCGAGAGTTCTCCTCTTGATTCTTTCTCCCATGATAGACGGTTGAATAGTCTCTTATTCAACGAGCCCGAAATAATGCTTCTTTCCAACATCTAGACAGGCCTATTCTCCCCCCCTCTCCCCGTTTTTTCCCCCCCTTATAATTGTAATAGGGCCATTGAGTCACCTAATGAGGTCGGCGCGTCAAAAACATCTCTTGCTTCGCTTCTGGTCGCTCCGACAACTTTTGATGCTTTTTTCTATTTATGGGCTTCTAAAAACACGTACTGTCTCCCTTCCTGATCTCAGAGATCCCCCTCAGGGGTTCTTCCTATCCACTCACTTCTTTAGGATCCCCCTCCTCCCCTTCACTGAATAAATTTATGCTTCCGTGACAAGATCCTCCTCGTCTTTCTCGGATACAGTTAAAGCTGACGTCGGGTACAAGACCCTATCTCTTTTCAGGTATTCTTTGATTTACTTGACTCTCTCCAAAGATGTCCGGGAACTTTGGCCTTTTCTCAGCAACGGCCTAACTCTAAGCGTTCCCCCTCTTTTCTACCATCCTTTTGATCCTGAACTCTTCCGGCTACAGAGATCCATCTGCCCGAGGACGTCGAATGGCTTTTTTCCTCTTCTCCTGCGTTAAACCCTCTCATTCCCTGAAAGCAGACTACTTTTCCACTTTTTTTTTCTGATCCCCCCTTCACCAATAGACATGTGTTGCTCCCAAGGCCTGTCATCGAGTGAAGAAGTGATGCTTCCTCCCGAGATCACCTTCTTTTCTAGATAAAGTCCTTTTCCCCCAGATCTGGGCATTTCCCCTTTCTTTGGAATCCCAGATAGCCTCTTATTTTCTCTTTTACGTCCTTATTAAGTATGACGACCCACTACCCTTCGCGAGGGCTTGCTGCATTCCTGAGCCTCTTCGATGCGCCCCAAAATAGAATAGGTTGTACCCCCCCTTTCCTAGTGTCACCGTCCTTCCCTAGCCATTTGTCTTGAGTTTGGTTTTCTCACAGCAACCGTTTAGTAGAATTGGGTGATTCTATATCTTTTTTATCTCCTTCCTAGGACCTAGCCTCCCTCCGATCTCAGAGTATCGGGATATAAAAAACGGCCCATTCACATGAATTCTTAGATAAAGAAGGATAGAATCCTTCGGCTGTAAGTTTTTTTTTTGGGGTTTGGGGATTTTTGGCTCATTCACCTTATCGTGTGATGGCTGAAGCAGGTCTCTTCTACCTACTCTCATTCTAGCATTCACTCCCTGACCATGCTTCCCACCCCCCCTTGTGATGGTTGTCTGAATTTTGGAGCGGCTCCAAACTATTCCCTCGACCCTTGCTTGGCGGATTTTGCATTTGGTTGATTTTCCTCCCTCTATTAGGATGGAGTTCTATGTTTGCACCTGGTGTTGTCCGCTGTTTGTATCTACTCTCCTTAATATACGTTTTTTTTGTTGAGATCTGATTCCACCTCTTTCAGGCAAAACGGTTCCAAATTGCTTCCCCTCCCGCCCTGGGGTATCTTTCTTGACATTCCCCTTTTTACGAGACTTCCTCCCAATGAGGTTTTTTCTCTTACCTAGGTGGTCGATTTCTTCCCCCCCGAATTCGCCCCTCCCTTTTCCTGTTTTTTTTCCACTGGGTCCTGTCGTTCCTAGTCACAGACATTCCCTCGATGAAGATTCTTAAGAAGCGCGCTCCCTTTTCACGCTTCAACCGCATGCACCCACCAACCCTTCCCGTTGTCCCCCCCTACGGCTTGCGCTTTAGTCCGACTAGTCTCTGATTCAGGCTTGTATTTTTTTTTCGACACTATTGTGCTTTTCTATCGGATATCCGACCCTTTCTTCGTTCATCACTACCCCCAATCACACCTCGGATCATGCTGTAGAAAAACCCAACCACACCAGTGTCGGAGGCTCTTCGTGAAGCCCCATTTCCCGGATCCTTCCCTCGAAGTAGTTTGGCGCAGACCTCTCTGTCCTGGATTCAGCCACTCAACTTGTGCCCTTTTCTTCATCATGATACCCCTTTCAACGACAATACGAGGAGGAGCTTTCGGCCCCAAGATCGGAAAGTTTTCGTCAAATCCCATCTCCTTTCCCCTAGTTGACCCCTGGGACGTTCTTCATTCTGATCCTTCCCCCAGAATTCGAGGAATAGTCTCCTTGGGGCCCAAAATGATCTTTGGCCCCTGACGCACGGTATATGTGACCTGTTTTAGTAGAGCTTCGGTCGAACCGTTACAATTTCGGATGATTTTTCTATTACACCCTAAGGCTACTCGACACAGAAACCCTAGATACTCGACGCGATTTCTTTCCTTTCGCTCTCGTAAAGCGATGCCCAATATCAACTGATTCAGACCTCGGTGCGTGATTCTCTCCCCGTTCTTCAAACCCTTCCTCTGCCTTTAGGACTCACTCTCCTCCCCCCCCCTCAGAGACAGAGTGCTCAAACTCTCTCTGGGCCTACTTTTACCAATCTTTTTCCTGGCGAGTATGGCTCACTGCCTCAAGTTTGGTCATTTTTTTTCTCTCCTCCGTTGCTCTTCACCTTTTCTTTTTCCCTATGCCGACTATTTTGTTCTTCAGAGATAGGGCCTCTACCTCCTTTCATCATCCCTAATTCCTTCACCCTCTTCTGAACAGGGATTTTCCTCCCTATCTTTTTCCGTTTGCCTGCTTTTAGGAACGTCCAAAATTCGACTATCCCCATTATTGGTTCTGCCCTCCCACTTCGGTGAGAATAGACTCCTGTGCTCTCTGATGTTTGCACTCTCCCTCTTTTCGTCTATTAAGTTTTCCTCCAGCAGACCCCTCTCCCATTAGAGCTACGCTCCTGCGATAAATTTTTGCACCTCCTCTCTTATAAATGATTCTTCAAATTAGCTCATAAGAACCTTTTATCTCCTTTACAACAACCCCCTTCGTTTAGAAGTCGGTAAAAATTTCGGCGACCCACCTTCCAAGCGTGATCTCCTACATAAGGATTTTGTCTCCTGCCACACCTGAGGCCATGGTTCCTCCCCCAGCTGGAGACCCCCATGAATGTTATTTAACATCCCGTATCCCAAATCCCTCTTATTTTCTTTCGCCTTCGGAATCGTTCCGTCCTCCTTATGCCCTTTAATCCTTTTACTCACATGCCACAATCTGTTTGCGAAAAGCCACGTATCTGGACCATCTTCTCTATAACGCCCAAGCTCTCGATTTTGGGCGGCGGCGGACTGACTTCCGTCTAGTACCTCATCGTCGTCTCAATCATTGATTCCCTTTTACGAATAAATCACGACCATCATAGTCCGCCCGGGAAAACTTAACTGTCCCCTCCCCCGACGACGCTGGAACCACACCTTTATATTTCATAGACCCAGGACACCAAAGTTCTGCTGACCCCCACGGCACCTGGCTCCACATCCCTCCTTCCTCCACTCCTTTCAAGCCCACCCCCCCATCCTTCCGTTTGAGTATCGAAAGTCCCTTGTGATTTAGGATTTTTATTTATTAAAGCCCTCTTTCACCTTTTTCACTCTATCCTTTACCTGTTTCGTGCCTTTGTCAGGTTTTGTGTCTTCCTTAATGAAGAATCTCTCCCCTCTTTTCCACATCTCGCGTATCCTTCTACGTGCATCTTCTTGAAGGTAGGGATATCACACTGACCCTAGATTTCCCTTCTTTATATAACTTCCCCCCTCTTATCCAATAGTAGACCTCTGTGAAACATCAATTTAATTTTTTTTTTCAAACCAGTTTTGTGTTTTTTGCCGGCTGGGAATATAGCCTTCAATGCCCATTCCTCCAGTTGGAGTCCTTGCGTTTTCTTCCCGATTGGGGTCCCTGGTGTCGTTTTCACCTGGCGGTCTATACCTCTTTTTTTTTTTCTTGGCCAAATCCCAAGTCCTGAGTTGGCCCCTTCAATCAGCTCTCAAAAATTTTGACACGGTACTTTCTTTAACTAGTGATGGGCTGAGTGTCCCGACAAATTTTTTTTTGAGAATTATAGTCGTCCCACTTCGTATTCAGTGCCGTTGTTTTCCCATATTTTCTGGGCCATCTAGTCACCTCCCCGGCTCCCTTCGTAGCAAAGCCTTTTTCAACCCACCTTAGTCTTTCCCTACTTGGGTTCCCTGACTCTTTGGCGCCCCCCTACCGGACTCTGAAGCGTCCCAAAAAAATGGTAACTATCTTGTGAAACTTTTTTTTCCCTACTTACCCTATCCATACCCTCGTAGACCCCATCCTCTGACTCGCTCAAATGTTTGTATTCACCACTGTGTTTAGCTTGTGTTCAACAATGGCTTCCCTTGGTCGAAGAGCTTTGTGTTCGTGTTTCCCCTTGGAAACCCCTCCTTCTTTCCCAACCCAAAGAAGAGTCTTTAAACCACCTCTCATCCCCCCACTCCAACCCCTTTAATCCCGACAGTTTTCCTCCCAGTGAACTCCCTCATCCCACCAGCCCCTGCAGGCAGCAGTTCATTTACCCTTACAAAGAACATAGTTACGACCCCTCCCTCCTGGCTCTTTTGAAGCCTCAAGGACCTTCTCGTTCCCATTGCCTACTCGAGGTGTGTCACTGTCCCTGGTCAAAAAAAGATCCATCATCGCGTCCTTGATTTAACAGCCGAATTGACCCCCTTTCTTTTCCTAGACTTCTCTATTTCTCTCCCAATCATCTATTCCCTTTTATTCCCCTCGACCGGTATTTCCAGGCCATCCTCCTAAAATACTTGTTCGCTCAATTTAAACCACCCCCCCCCCTTCTCTTCTCACAAATATAGCATCCTGTATATCCTTGATATTCCCCTGATTCCATGAAAAAGAGTACTCTCACTCTCTTGACAGATTCTTTTTTCTCCACCCGCTTTTTTATCGATGAAGTCCTCTACGGCGATGTGAAGTGGGGTCCCTTTCCTCCGTTTTTATGGCACCCTTTCCCCTGATATGATCTCGTGAAACCTCTCGTTTTCTTTTTGTTTTCACTATGGATTATGTCTTCCGTGGAAATTCTTTTATTGTCTCGATGAATTTCCCACTCTCTCTATTTCTCCAGATTGTAGGTCACCCTTCTTATACGTTCCGGTTAAGTTTCGCAAGGCTGTTTTTTTCAAAGTTTTTTCCTCTCACCTTGATCCTGAGAGATCTCTCTTTTCCCCCTTCCCTCCTCACCTCCGAGGTGTGTAACACCGCTCCCCTTGTCAGATCATCTCAGAGGGAGACGACCCCTGGAGCACCTACTTTCAGAGCACCGTTTCCCTTCTGTCTGTCATTTGTTCGTAGAAGTCATATGGGAAGTGAGTAATTGCCGCTGTCCAATTTTCTTTTTTTTATTCGGGCCTTTGCTTATACTTATGATGTACCTGCCTCCACCAAGTCCTTATAGTTTTACCTCGTCCCCCCCCGGCGTGTTAGGTTTGAACCCTGAGGGCCTTCCCCCGGTTCACCAAGTGAAAACTACCACTCTTTCTGCAACGTGATTTTTTCTAAAAAAAGCGACCAAATTTTGACACCCCCCCAACCAGTGTTGCGATTTACGACTCTGTTCCCCTCTCTTATTGTGACATTATGCCTTGACGAATATGATTTCCTTGTCCCCCTTGTATGTTATTCTACTTCTTGGGTGACGCCATGATTTTTTTCCCCCCAACAGAAGTGTCCCCTCCCCTCTTACTCGCTTGATGTTTCCCACTCGTGATCTCCCGTTGAATCCCGGGTGTCACGATGTCCCCCCGTATACCTCTGTGGAACCCCTTCCTACGCCGATATGCGTTTTTTTGTGCCCCCCTACGAGATGCGCAACGTTTTGGTTGGCAAAAGCTTTTCAAACTAAAAGGATTCATCACACTTTTTTCCCCCCGTTGTCTTTTCTCTCTCCTTGATAGTCAAACCGCCCTCGGTTTGCCCCTTCTCCGAGAGTTCCAGCCCTTTTTTTTTTTTCCCCTTTTTGGCCCCCTCCAGCGATTTCATCCCTTTACCCCGGTGAAAATGGAGTTTTGCCTTTTCTTCCTTGTTATATCCTCCTTACTGATTGAGAGTTTCGACGTTTCGGGAGCTATCAGGTATAGCCTTTTTGACGGATGTTCCCTCATCGACCTTATAAAGTTTTTCCCGATTTCCCCACTTAATCCTTCAGTTATCCTAAAGTGTAGGTTGTGCCTGTCTTTTTTTCTTTGATGCCCACTTCTCAACCCCCCCAAGAACTCAACATGGTCCTTTAGATGATTTCTTTTTCAAGATGTTAGCAACATTGATACCAACACCTCCAATCAATGATCGGTTCCCCCCCTTAGCTCCCCCCTTCCTTTCTTTTGTGGTTTACTTGGACCCACTGTGTTTGCCGGATCTTTTCTCTACGCTTTCTTGGTTCCTTTTATCACTCCCTTGGGTTCCCGGTCTTTCTTTACTATAAGGTATCAAGCCCAATTCTCCTGGTCTCTTGAAAGAATCCCTCTTTTCCTCGCTTATTTTTTCTTTATTTACGGAGACTCGCTGTACTTTAGCTATGCTCCAGAATCTCTCAAGAATTAAGTCGAGCTGCGCCCCCCCAGAATAGGATTCGGGCCCCTTTTTTCTAGGAAGAGTTTTTGCCCTATCTTGTTTAACATCAAGCTTTTTGAGATGGTAGTTGATTCCGGACATTCAATCGGGCCTTTTCCCCCTATTAAGAACTCCCTAGCCGAAAATCCCCCCCTTCGACACCCCTCTCTTCTACAAGAAATTGATTAATCTTGTCGCTGGTTTCCCATTTGAAGGGGTGTTGCTGCTTCCTTCCCCTTAGAGTGGTTATGGGGTCCCTCAATTGTGCCTTATTTTCCAGAGTCTTCTCCGTCTGACTTATCCCTCACTGTCTCACACTCATTGGTTTTTCCATTGAGCCGACCCTTTTTATTGAGTCCGAATATCTACTACCGTTGTTCTTCCTTTCGCATTATCTCCTCCAGAGGATATGTTCTCTTTTCTTTTCTTCCTACCTCTCACTCGACATTTCCTTATCAAGTGCACAAGCACTAGAACCGTATTCCCAGATCGTGGACGCGGCCCCCCCTTCTCCTTGTTAATTCTAATTGAAGTCCTTGAGTCTTCCGTCGCACCCCAGATAGAGTCCTTTCCTTCCTGTTAAAAAAACACAGAAATCGTGATGACTGTTTTTCCGCCGGTAGGTTATGATGTGAACCTTATCCTCTCTCAAGCCGCCAAACACTCTTCTGCCTCGACCTCGGAGCGACCTGGTGAATCGCCCGGAGGATATGATCCGCATCCTCTGCCAAAGGGCTCGTTAAGGCCATCTACTACACGTCGTCTGATCTTCAAGGAAGGTCAGGTCTACCCCCCGCTTTCTATTGCGCTCCGGTTCGACGCTTTTGTTGACTCCATTCTTTGCCGGTGAAAGGAATGGCATCTTCGGTATAATGAACTTGAAGATTCCGATCATACTCGTCGTATCAATTTGGGTGTCCTCCCTCTTCTTCCTTTATGTTTCCTCTCACTTCAGAAGAAGAGAGAGTACTTTCGAACTTCCTCGGGTTTCTCGGAGACTTTTTCAACTCCGCCCTCGTCCTTTTTTTCACTTGCTTTCTCCCTCCCTAAAACTCCCAGACTTCACGGTTTATGTCCACCCCCTCGTTTTCCCACAATGCCGCGATGACTTTTAATTCTTTTCCTAGTAGATGTCGCCTCTCTCCCCCTCGTCATCAAAGTAACCGTTCCTCTTTTCTTTATACTGGCCGCGGCCTGGCCGCCCTTGATTTGCGTATTCTTGACGTACATGATCTTGACGACCCTTTCTCTCCCCCCCTTCTGTTTGTGAAGTCTGGTCCTTCATCATTCGCCCGCCTCGGTTCTCATACCTTTCTATGATAGTGCGAGCAGATCTTCCCTTGTACCGTCCCTCGCCTTGGTCGTTTTTTTTTTCCCATGAAGAAACCGTTTGACTTCGCGTTTCTAGGGGTTTGCTGTAGTTCTCTCCCGTCTTCAGGATCTTTACCTCCTTAACTATAGACCTTTTTCACCGTATTTGAGCCCAACAAGCCCTTTACATATCCAATGATTAGATAAGCCCGAGACCGACTCCTTAGGCTCTGACAGTGTTCCTTCGCTTTTTTTTTAATTCCCTATGAAGTAGATTTAGGGCTTTGAAGCCTTCGCTTGAATTCCTCCTCGCCTGATGAGTCTCGTTCTATTATACAATGATTGTTGGCCCAAAACAAAAACATGAGTTTGTTCCGAAACTGACCTGTTGCGCGGCTTCCCCCCCCCTCTTTTTACGAGAAAACAAACTTCTTCGGGACTTGAGGCCCCGGCCCTCCCCCCACCTCTCTAGTTACCGTCGGGCTGTCTCCTGGTGCATTGTTTAGAGGTGCTTCTTCTTTTCTTTTTCCTACCCCTTACTCCTTTTTGTGTTTCTGAGCTCAACCCTTCACATCAGCCCCCCCCCAGGTTCCCCCAAGACTCAAGCCAAGTATTTCTCTTTATCCAAGAGAGCTTAAACACAGTCCCTCCTCCCGTTAGCTCTGTTTGTTTTTTCTCCTTGTGTCCCTCCCGCCCCCTCCTTTGTCAGACGCCATCTTTTTTTTCAAAAGGGTAACTTGTCGTGTAATCTACCGTACTCTCGCTTTTCGCCTCGTCTCCTTACTCCATAAAAGAACGAAAAATCTTTCTGTCAACTGAAACGGTTTTCCCCCCTGCCTTCAGTCTTAACTCTTCTTTCTCAAGAATACTGTGTCTTTATGCGGCCTGTGGTTCTCCAATTTTCCACTTATATAAGAAGAGCCGAGGCTAAAACTACTTCATCCAACAATTTCTTAAATGTTTCTGCTTCTACAACCCCCCCCCCCCCCGGTTTCTTCCTTTAACGTCGTTGACTCTCGGCATTGGTCCTGAACCAGAGAGCGTTTTTTGCCCCTCCTACAGTTTCCCTGAAGCACTCCTACCCCCTCCTTTGTTGCGGAAAGGGTACGGCAGATATCCATGCCATTTTCCATATCTGAGAGATGATGCCAAGCCTCGTCTTTTTGCTTAACCCTTGACTGATTAGAGTCTCCCTTCTCTTTCTCTGCTTTAGAATGACTTGCCCCTACCTACGCTTCTGCTCCTTCCTTGGGTCAACCCCCTGAGTGGTGAAAGAGCAGACCCCCGGGATGACACCTTCCTTTTTTTTAGGTTGACGCAAATTGACTCTTGATTTCTCCCTCCAGCTCCCACCAGAGTTACACTCTCTCCTCGAGCTTTCATGATGTCCTGACTTTAAGACTATTAACCCCATTAGAAAAATGGAATTGTCTCCGAGGTGATGTACTGCTTCTTCCTTTTACATGACAACCACCCCTAGTGCAGAACCTTCCTTGTCCCCTCGGTCAGAAAAAACGCCTAGACCGTGGCGAACCGTCTTCTTCGACGCCTGTCCCTTTTTCATATTTTTGGAACTCGTCCCGCGGTCGGTGTTTCCTTCCCTCCAAAGTGATTCAGGTCCCTCTTTCTCTATCTCCGTGCTTCTTTCACGAGAACATCGAGCCCCCCTTCCGATTTTCGTCTGCGATCGGGACCTCACATCCTTTTTTTCATCTCCCTCACTGACTAACCTTCCTACCTCTTTATTGCGATTCGCGTACCATGTAGCGAGTGCCGGCTATCTTCGTAAAAGTCACACTTTAGCAGATTCCCTTCTCCGTTGGTTTTGACACAGGCTCATCTTTTCCCCTTTTTTCTCTCTAGAGGAAAGTACTGTGTCGGCGTCCGCTTCCGTGACCTCATTTTGCAACGATCACCCGCAGCGAACATCCCTCTTCTCCTTCACCCTGATTCTCAGTAGATCTCTGGTGGACCTTGGTTTCCCCGTTTCCTCATGGACAAAAAAACCGGTGTCGGCCTTGCGGTCACCTCGACGGCCTAAAAAGGACCCTCCCCCCCTTTCTTTTCCTACTAATCCACGGCGCGTTTTGCTGGTTACCACCACAACCGATTGTCTCCCCTCGCCTTGACAAGCGATCTTTTTCCCACAACACGAAGCCTTTTAGTTTCTTTGTCTTCTCTTGTGAGGAGAATCCTTCCGTCCAGCTGTTTTGAGATCCCCCCTCTATAAAATCGCACAAGCTGTTGCGCGTTGCCGCTCTACCAACCACGATGTCCTTTCTGACCTCCTCCCTTGCATATATCTGCTGTTGGGCTGCGCTCGCGGACTGGCTTTATGGACTGCTCCTTTTTCCTCGATTGTAGCGCTGCTCCTTCGTAGATCCAATTGACACTCGCGCCCTGCACTTTCTTTTCCGGAACAGCCCCGGCCCTATGGCGTTAACATCTGTACGGTCTCGCCCCCTTCCAAACAAGTGCTTGTTGATCCGACAAAAGGCACCTCTGGTCTCACCCATCTCCACCTCTTTGCAGTTCCCACCCCCACGCTAGTTTGAGGTGCTTCCCTCTTAACCCGAAGGGATTGATCGTTTTTATTATCCCAACCCGGGGACCTCCCTCTTCCTTACCTTTTTTTTTCGGACGGTGTTGGGTTCCTTTGTTCACATCATCGAAAAGAACCTGCTCGCCGCAATTCGTTGCTCTGTCTTTCCTTTCTTGTGGCGGATCCACATGTAGACGCCCCCTAAGTAATCCGAATAGTCTTGCGCTGATCCATCCTTCCTCATGCAATCACCTATTTCTTTTCCTTCACAGCCCCACCCCCGCCATGTACGGTTTCTACAGACTTATGTCTCTTTTCTTGCGCCGAGCCGGGGGGACTATGTCTCCTTTCAACCACAATTATGTGGGTCCCTATCAGCACCGGTCCTCTCAACGGGCGTGTGAACTAATTTGCTCAGAGTTGCCGAACACACCCCTTCGCATTTCGCAGTGACGCCCCCTCCCCTCTTAGGTCAGGTGGTTTCCAATCTTTTTGATCTTGTGTAGTCACCCTCTGCTACTCATTCGCTCCCGGGAACCCCGCGCCGTCCCCCAGATGAACTTTGCTGGGTGGCTTACCGGGCTATCACCGAAGGCTCCTCATTCTCTCCTGGGAAAGAGGCCAACAAGTTCATCCTCCGTTTCCCCCGGGACGCTATCCCCCCCCACTGATATGAGACATCGGCGTTGCACCTGTTTTGGACTTTTTTTTTTTTTTTTTTTTTTCCTTCACTGTGGTCGATCCCTTGTCTTTCGTGACGAATTTCTCAGCTGGTCGTGTTGTTTGCACCTTTTGCAGCCCGTCAGGAGTTTCCCTACCCCCCCCGAGGTCCCCTTCACCGATCACAAAGAGCACCCGACTGGACTTTTCGGTCCTCCAGCGTGAACCGCCTCCGACGACCAACATCGTCCCCCCCCACTTGAATACTCCAAGCCCATGTCCTCCGTTCCTCCGAGCCAGATGGAAGCCCTCAAGGGTTTGCTCTTTAGCCGCCCTGATGAACGTTCCCATTTTTTTTTTGGCCCCATGAGTCCATCTGCGACCTTAACTTCCCTTCCCCCGTATGCCATTTCCCTGACCAATCTTCGGATCGTCTCAGAGTTATGCCTTTCGAGTCTACGAAAAACTCGCGCGAGTTCCGTTACTCCCCTGTTTATTTTCCCCCCTCCCCCCCTCACCTCTCTTCGAAAGAGGAGCCGTAGCCGTTCTATTAATTCAATGAACAAAGGAGCGTCCCGCGCT
>Ga0179591_1366926_pt1 | contig 20444 bp, 9 predicted proteins | sample CZOMad2_1_08_16f_FD_182891 | JGI IMG/M metagenome (GOLD analysis project Ga0179591, IMG submission 182891) | Vadose zone soil fungal communities from Angelo Coast Range Reserve, California, USA - CZOMad2_1_08_16fungal (PacBio error correction) | ecosystem: Environmental > Terrestrial > Soil >... | reverse complement strand
CAAAGCCAAGGTGTTAATTTGATTCGGTCTTGAAAGTCATTTCTTTAAGGAAAGACCTCGGCCTTTCCTTCTTTGTCCTTCCTTCCGGCTTTTTCGAAGAGAACTGACGTATTTTGAGATCCATTTGCGTATCTTAATCTCTTACGTCGATTCCCGTCACACTGTGTACTGCGATTGGACGATTTTCCCGCCCTATTCTCGCTGAAGAGAACCCGGAAATTCCCTGAATGGATCATGATACATGTTCGGGGGGTGTTGCGGGAGGACTCTAACCTTTCCCCACTATTGTATCCTTCTCCCTTTCTTTGTGTTTAGCCCTCTCTTCACTCAACTGGACCACTTAATTGGGCAGTACCTGCAAGAATTAGATCCCATTCATCCAATGTCGGTTTACTTTTTTCTTTATTTCCCCCTTTCCCTTTAATCCGGAAAAGAAGGCAGTCATCTCGTCTGAGTCCTCGCTTATTCTTCGAAGATATCTTGATGATTTTTAAGAAGAGAAGAACTGAAAAGCGAACTTCCCCTTTTTTCCCTGGTTTCGTCCCTTTTTTTTATATGAGGTATTTCGGAGGTCCCTTATTACCTATGCGGAGTGCCCGCCAAAATGATCAATGCCGGCCCTGCTGTGCTACCGCCCTTCTAAGGTTGCGTCTCCTTCTTTCTCCATGACGGTGAGCTCCGCGTACTTGTGTGGCACTAGCAACCCTTGCGTTGCCTCTGACGAAATTTCCTTTCTCCTGGTGGTTTTTTCATTTTGGTTCCTGCTCTTCTTTCTAGATCAGAAAAGTTTTGCCCCCCCCACAGACATACTTGTCGGCATCCTTACTTACCCAAGCGTACCCCGAAGTATCGTTCAATTTTCCTCAGCACGCCTGCTCTACCGTTACTTTGTTCGAGCCGTCGGCCCCCTGTGTCCCTTTCACCTTTTTAAATCTCGTGCGAAGACCCCTCTTTCCCCCTACGCTGGCACGCTTCTTCCTTTGTCCCGATGGTACCCCGGTCGATCAGTGTAGAATGGCCTTACGCTCCTCCATAGTACCATTCTCCCTCAAGTATCCTGAAAACCCTGACTTTTTGTTCGCACAGCTCCCTCCCCCTTTCCTCTGATGTATTTTCCTTTCTTTCCGACTCATAGAGCCCTACCCGCTGGACGTCCCCCTTTTGTTACTCATGATTCGCCCCACTTTCTACGTCCGCTAAATTGATTTTCGGGATCACTTTTTTTTGAAAACGGTGTCGTAGCGAATTCGCCCCAGCATTAGTGTAGTTTGGATTCCCGCAAACGTGTTTCTTACAACTAACCGTATTCCCAGTTTTCTCTCCTCGCCTCTCTTTCTGTGCAGTTCCGTTCCCCTACAGCCTCATGTTGTACGGATTTGATCGTGCTTTCTGGTGCGTTGTCCCGCCCTGAACCAGCCTTTCTTTTATCTCGAGGCCACCCGCGGTGCTTTAATTTTGATTCGTCTGTATCCCCGAAGACGAGTATACCGGCAATCCCTCCTGGCCGTTGTCCCCTACCCCCCCAAAACCGTGCCTTTTTCAAGCGAAGTTCGATTTTGATTTAACTAGGAAGAAGATGGACTCGTATTATTACTTACGTCGAGTTCTTTATTTGATTATTCCCCGATCCGAGTAGAAAAGTTTACCCCCCTGATTCACCTGCGCGTTACTGACCTGGTCATTTACCTCACTATACTCCAGTGAAGTGTTTTTCTCCTGACAGATTTCCTCCATCATAAAATGACTTTCTCCGCCAAAGGTGTTTTGTCTCTCGATCGTCTAGGTAAACTCGGGAAGACCTTTAAGAGGAGCCCCCCCACCTGATATTCCTTCCCTTTTTCTCTTCCCCCATAATCAGTTGTTGTTTATTTTTCGACCCCTATCCTTGGTCACGCGTCCCGTGAAAATCCGAAGTATGCTATCTAAAGAGGCCCCTTACCCCTCCCCGGGACCGGGTGTCCCGGGTCTGTTGAACTTTGGTACTTCTAAACATCGCCGGACTTGCTATATCAATCATTACCCCATTGTTTTCTCCAAAAGGTACTTTGCAGACTCTATGGCAATGGACCAAAACCCTTGTGTTCTTGATCAGTGATATCCAGAATCGTTCGACTGTCCGTCTGACCTCCCCTCCCCATTTAACCGAAGGCAGTTCCCTACATGTCCCTTTCTAAGCGCCGTCTCAGGGTTCTTCAAGTTCCCCCCTGACTTTCCACCGTACAGTGAGGCTGCCGGGACCCAAACGATACTTTTATAATATAGGCAATGCCCATCTTGGGATTCTCGATTTTTTTGCAGAGGTGATTCATTCTCACTGAGAACAACCCTCCAATTCACTGCACTCTGCGATGTACTGACGGATCTCTCTTCAACTTGTCCAGCTTCTCGTAGTGATTCTCCGAGCGTTCCTACTATTTCGGCTTCTTTCCCTCCAAGGTCCTCACACCCACAATTTCCCTATTCTGTAGTAGTCCTCCATCCTTGACCCCCTTTTGCAAAAATGTAATCGAGATACCAGCTCCGGCATTGAAGTAGTACCCCCTGTGGCAAGGCGGAATGTAAGAACCCACGGGCCTTTCTCCCCAAAGACGTGTACTCTTTCAGGAGATCTGATAGCCCTTGAAGGTATTGTCAAGCTTTTCACAGTCCAAAACAGATGCTGGGGCCACTATATTTTCTCTTTCCTATCTTTGGTTCCTCTCTTTCTGATCATCTATACTGATCGCTCGCCCCGTTCCCTGGTTCTCCAAATCTTCTGGCCCGTTCGACCAATGTAGAGTGGTAAGCTGTGTAACAGGATATAGATTTTCCGTCTTTTTTTGACTTCTCAATGTATCCTGAAACAGCTGGTGGCCTTCCCTGAATCTTAACCCTACACTTAAGTCGTTCGTACTGTATTGCAGCCACCTTAGGTCTTTTTTTGGGGGAGTTTTTTCTAGCAGTGTGATTATAACCTTTCGGAGGTACGGATGAGAATCCTTTTTAGACCCTTTTCAAAAGGGTCCTCCCCCGTAACTTTTCACCCCCCTCACAACCTCCTCCCGTAATATGTGACCATGAACACTGAGTCCTCGTCTCCCTCACTCTCCATGAGAACCTGGACATACTTCCCCCCAGCGATTTATGTAGATGGAAGCAGTGATGATTCATATCTTCTCAGCTCTAAATTCTCCTCCTAGGTTTCGAAGAGCTACCCTCGACAAAAGGGAGTCCGGTTTATCTTGCGTGAGGTTCATTATTCAGCGTCGTCCTCGTATCACCTGACCCCCAAGTACTTTCTAACCAAGAACTCTTCGTGTCTATAAGATATAGACCCCCCTCTTTACCGTCGTTTCACGGTGAATCCCCTCCCGGTCCTTGCCTAATGCATTCTTTGGTCCCCGTATCATTCGAAAGAGATTCGCTAAGCCCATGTGTTGGCCCACGCCTACGAAGGCGTGCGTAAATCTCCCTGGCATGCTTAACATTCCTGTTTACCTCTTCTCCCTGGCCCCCAGTGAGACCCTCTCTGTAGTTCCCACTACTTCCACGGGCCGTTCGGCGAACCCTGGATTCCTGATTTTTCACATTCTTTCCTTTTTCAACAAAGGTATTTCTTGCAACCCTTAGGCGTAACTCGCTTAAAGCTCCTCTTATGTCAAAGCTCTATGATTACTTCTGCAGCAATTCCCTGGTACTCTTCTAAACGGCCTTATTTCCTGTGTAATAACATGAAGGGCCTCTCCGATAACATGATGAGTTAAAACTGCGCGGTCACCGACTTTCCTCCTCCCAAGCATCCTTCCTACATTCCCTCCTCCAGGAAGAAAGTCTTTTTCAACTTTCTTCATAGGACAGTTAATGTTTTTTTCTATAGCTTTTACGTTGACTCCTCTCCCTAGACCATTTCCAAAGCGAACATTCCCCATCAAGACCATACCCTGTTAAAGGTGGAAACTCAGAATTAAACTAGACTCCAGGCTAATCCCTGATGTATCGACGACATGGAAATTCTTTCCTGAAACTTCCTCTTAAGTCCCTCCGAGGAAACGGGCGTCTACTATTCTGCCCCCTCCTTAGATAGTTCCCATGGGCGTGCTCCTGGGGTAGTTCAAAACTTCCATAATTCCACCCCCCTTTCCTCTGCGCCATAAAAGTGATGGTTAGAGCTGGAGTCCAAGGGCCGCAAGGGTCATGCCGTTTTTGAACCGTCACGGGTTAGACTTCTAGTGAGAGGTGCACTGCGTGCCTCCCTGTGATGGTAGGACTTTGCATTTTTTGCAATTTCACTTTTGTGAGCTCCCTCTCGGCCCCCGATTCTGGGCTTGTAAGTGGCGGGAAAGACGGTGTCCTTTCTTCCCAGCACCTTATTTACTTCTATTCCTTTTTGGTGGTACCTTGAGGATCTTTGATCTAAGCTTCGTGACGCTTGGTCATGCCAAATTAGCCCCACCTTCCCTTCCAGGATTTAGGATCTCGTTCTCTTTTTCTTCCTTTCATAAAACCTTCCCTTTTTGTTGTTGAGTTCTATCCTCGCATATCCTGGTGGATTTGAAAGGGTCCTCTTCACTCTTAAGAACGTCTTCCTCTCAACCAGGATCGGTCTGATCATACCTCTCCCACCCCCTTCCCTCCCTCCGGAACCCAATTTCCTCCCAGTGCTCAGGGTAGTGGACCACTCCAGAGGAAGGAAGCGTCTGTCTAGATTTCCCATGTCCATCTCCAGTGAAGTACAAGCCAACTGGTTTCGATTCCTTGCCAACAACTGACTTTCACTCCTCACATCCTCTAACCTTCTCCCTTCCATGGAAGGTCATTGGACCTAGTCAGAAATACCACCCCCCAACCCAACCACCCCCACCATACCCCCCCCCCCCCCCCCCACCCCCCACATCAGCCATCGGCACTGGTCACTTTTCTTTTCCGTCAGGATTTCCTTAACACTTTTCTTTCACTAACCATTGAAACAAGAGGGAATCAGGCATGGGTGTCTGATCCCTAACGCGCCATTTCCCGAGCCCCTTTTCCTCTGACTTTCCCACGAAAAAATCCTCTGGGAGGACCGTGGGCCAGGCGCGGCAGGAAGGGATTCCCCCGGGGTTATTTTGTGTGGGATGGGGACTGTTCCGGGACTGGGCGCTCACCCCACTGACAGATTTACACATCTATTCAAATTTTACCCTTATGAATTGTATTAACTTCTCCTTGGAGAGGAGTCTGATACTCTCTCTTCCTAGTAGTCGGTGTAAGGAGAGAAGCCCTCTGCAAGAAGCAAAATTAGAAATTCTTTTGACATGCATTCTAGGTCCGGACATGCGTAAGATGAATTTCCTTCTTCCTTCCCAATCCTTAATCTTCCTCTCAACCTAAGAGAGTTCGACTAGCTTCATAAAGCCAACTCTCTGGCCTCTAAGGAAGGGCACGTCTGAAAATCCATCCCGTCCCTCCTTGCAAGTCCTTCTTCTGCTTTCCGAGACCCAATTCCTTCTTCCTGTAGAAGGGATACTCCTCGTAGTCAAGGTTGTTCAACCTGTAATGAATCCTGTTGATTTTGTGTCTCAGGGTGTCCTCCCATCATCCTTTTTTTTTGGATGTGAAGAGAACCTCCATCTCGCCTTCTATCTCCTCGTTTGACGACAATAGGTCCTCGCTTGGAATTCCCAATGAAACGCCTATTTCTCCCCGGCTTCCTCCTCCTTTCCCTTAGTTCAGAGATCCCTTCTATCATTTCCTAAGCGTTCCGCGGCTTGAAGTATCACGCGCCGACTGAAATTCCCTCCTCCAAACGACCAGGTCTTCCGTTTTATCCCTTTCTTTTGCGAGGCCACGCTGAACTGCTTTGCTGTCTAAAGACCATTACAACGGCCCTCTTTTTCGACCACACCATTCTCCCCTTGCTGCGTTAGCTTTTTTTCCTCGAACGTGACTCTTCCTTAACGGCTGTCCCTGTTCACCTATTCTCGGTGCCTCGGCGCTTGTTGTGACATTTTCCTTTTTCTACTGGTTGGTTCCAGGAGGGCCCCTTTTTTCTCAAATCGCCGTTTTATTATTTTAGATGCCACACGTCCAATTTCCCTCCCTTTGGCCCGTCCTTTCACTACCCCTCAGATCGTAAGCTGCACTACTTCCGCTCCGATCTTGTTCTTTTCTCGACTGTGGCCTTTCAGGAGTAAAACTTTTTCCAATTTCCCTCCCTGATCCAGTTTATCGTTAAAGCGGTTTAATGGATTTGGGTAAGAGGCACAAGTAGGATCCACCCCCCTTTAATTACGTAGGCTTTCTCTTTTTCCTGATAATAAAAAAGACTCATTTCCCATAATATCTTCGTGGACCCAGCCCTTTCAAGACTAATGGTCTCAACCCCAATGACTACAATCGCTTTTTCCTTGGGTTCCCCCTTCTATATATCTTATCTCTCGTACAGGTATTGGCCCACACCGCTGATAGCTCCTACTTCCTTATCATTGGGCGGAAGTAAGAGCCTTGCTCTTTATGGATTTGGGGGCCCCTTCTTAGATCGCCTTATCCTCGCCCCTCCTTCGTTGCCACGTTTTTTTGAAGACCTACCTTTCGACCCATTCCTTTCGTCCTTATCGTGCCTCGAGATTTCTGGCAGGTTTCGCCTCTCTCCTGCCGGTCAAGCTTTTCTTCCTTTTTGATCCGGTCACGATTTTCATCAGTGAACATCAGCTTAAACTACCCTCGTATTCCGAACACGTGGTTTTCGGATGAAGCTCAGCGTCTCCCGTCATCCTCCGGTTAGTCTTTTTTCCCTCTCAGGTCCCTACCCTTCCAGCACCAGGGCACTTTCTTCGATGGGCTTTTTTGAATCGTCCCGCAGCCATTAGGTCGGCCTTCTTCCAGTTCCTCGGGCTCTTTTTCGCAATCTCCCTCCAACCCTTGTGCCGTCAACGTTCTCAAGGGTTCAAGGTCTGTCAAACTCCAAGCTGACCTGGATTCTCTTTCAGTTTTTTTCGAGGCCCCCTAAGTTTCCCCCCTAAGGCATCCTAACTCCTCCACTTTTTCGGCACTCCGATCGGATAAGCAGGCTTCAAGTCAACTCCTTTTCTTTTTTCGATTTACGCCCCCTTATAGGGTAATATCTATATTTCATTCTTGTCTCTCCGGGTTTTCCCGCGTAACCGGATAACTATCCACAGAGCTTAAATTCTTACCCCGTGTTGACCTTTTACCTCGTAATGATGTTCATTCCGGCGACGCTTTCATTAGACACATTTTTAGCACGATTTCCATTCAGGATCTTGGAAGGGTCCCTGCCCTGAAGTCAGAATGGTCTTTTTGCGCCCCCTTCTGGTTGGTCATTCTATTGATACTTCCTCCTTTTCATATATGTACCTTTTCCCGCCCTCTACCCCCCCCTGGCTCTGAAAAATACCCGTGCATTTCCCATGATGGTACAGTTCCCTTCACGTTACTTTACACTCTTCTTTCCCCCGTTGCTTCCTTGGATAGTCCTTTTTTTTTCAGCGTGCTCCATCAGAAGGACACACCCGCTTGAGAAGATTTTGAGGGTGATGGTCTGTGCACGACGTTACGCCTCCTTTATAAACAACCCCCCACCAACCACCTTTTGCTTCCCACTTCCATAAGGATAGCTTCTTAAACTTGTAAATAGGACCCTAGAAGGTCTCCTTGTTTATTTTCCTCACAGTCGGTTCTTTCCCCCCCCCACCACTCTTTTTCACTAGCGGGCCTACGTCCCTACACCAAAATTCCAAAGGGAGCGCTACTCACCTCTTGGTGTATCACTTCCCCCCCTTTTCTGGCTTCATTGCCAGGGAGTTACTCTTAAGCTTCATTGATAAAAGTACCTGAAGGACTCCCGAGCTAAGGAGCAGATAATACTACCCCCTCACCCTATCTTCCCTGCTCTATCCCAGTTATTCTTTACCCCTTTTTCTTTGGTAAGATCCTTGCTTTATTTTTCGGAGGATCTTCATAGACCATCATTCCTTTACGAATTGCCCCTATTCAAGGAGCTAAAGGATGGACGCGCTTATTCCTGAGACTCCTTTTAGACCCCCTTTTTAGGAAAATTGACGCAAGCCCAATGATGCTCGAGCTTCTTCTGAACTCTGGCCCTTGCATCTTTAAGTTCCTTCACTTGAGTTAACGGAATGCAGACCGACAGTTGCTTGGGAGTGGCACATCTTTCTTACTTAATTAAAGGTCTCTTCCTCCGTTATAATTTTCCTCTTTCCCACAAGTAGAAAGGAAAAGTAACCCAATGCACAACTTCCTACCGTCTTTCACAGCGTGCCTGCATTCTCATTGCTTCGCAACCCGTGACTTGATTGCACCTCCTCAGTCTTGGCGAATTGGTCCTACTCTTAGTTTTATGTTCTGAAAGCCGAATTTTTTCTATCCTCACGGCACAGTTCTTAGGCCACCCAGTATTTTTTCGTGAGCTTTGATGAATCATTAGTACCAAAGAACCCTAGTAAAAGCTGCAGTCACCTTAAGATCCAAGAACGGTTAGTGTCTTTTTTGAGTAACGAAGCGGTCATTTCACTCCCAACCCTTTGCAATTTACACTTTGTCCCCCCTGTCAACCCTCCTTTCTTGCAGCAGCGAGCGCAGGTCACTCCTCCGGGGCGTTGACTCAGTAAAACCGTTCCTTAGCCCCTTAGGCCCAGATATTCCTCTACCATCCCCTTGTGTCGTAGGTCCCCTTCTATAAAGGAAATGCACCTTTTTAAGACACATATTTCTTACCGAAATCTAAAGGAGACTAACAATTGATCTTAGAGTAATCTTATTCCTTTCTCGTCCATTCTCCTTCTGTCGAAAAACAGTTTATCCCTCTTTCGAGGAAAACCTGGATTACAGACGTAGGCTCCCAAGATGCTCTTCCACTCGTATCATCTCTCATAACTTTCCGGGTTTCTTAAAAGGCCCACCGCTGTTTTCATTTCTCACCCCTGCCCATTAAAAGGCTTCCCCTTCTTTATCACCTCCTTTCAACTAACTCCTCGTCCTTCCTCACATGGATATTCTCAATCCTATCATTCCTTCTCATTATTGTTACCATTAGGGATCGTTGAATATTCTGTTTATTCCGTTCCCTTTCCATTCTCTAAACTAATTTTACTTCCCTCCCAGTTAAAAGAAGACCCTGTAACCCGAACAGACCAGTGGAACGTCCCAACTAATTCCTCACTCCCTTACCCCTAGCATTCCTTCAAGTATGACGCTGGGGTCCTTTCAGTCCTTCCCACTGATGACAGCTTCATGGGGGATGGAGAGATTATTCTCTCTCGAACAATGGCTGTCTCCAGTTACTTACCAAGAATAAACCCCGTCTAATTCATTCCATTTCCTCTGCTTTCTGAATTTCCTTTTGACCCGGGTCTACTTCCCTGTAAGTGGCCTCCTTCCGGTTCCACTTCTTTTCTATTTGAAATCTTGACCCCCGGTCTTTCTTTCATTTTCCTTGGTTGACCTTCTCCATTTCAATCTGTTTTTTATCATCCCGCGTCCTTCCTCCTCTGATGCTTGACTACCCTTCCCTAGATTTTCTTTTCTTCCCTCTGACTTGAGTGTTGGTAATGTAAAGTCTCCTCCTTTTCTCTATGTCACAGGACTTTTTAGATGAATCAGTAAGGGTCAATTAACCCTTTAAGACTGGTATCGGAGAGTCGACATCATAATCTTTTTTTGCTTGGTATTCTAGAATCCTCAGGGAAGGGGACTGCGTTCCGAAATACCTTTCTTCCCTCAAGAGTCTCTTCGTGCTCTTTGACAAAGGTCTCTATGGCTTCATTGACCCAACAGATAAGCCGGCTTCCAGACCAGGAACTAAAATGTTTATTCTCCCAGACCTCGCGTCATTCCCTCTTCCTTTCTTCAAAAATTAGTCCCGATGTTCCCTCCACCTCCCTACCAAAAGAAAGGGAAGTCCTACCTCAAAAAGGGATCAGAGGCCCAGACAAGTCCTTGCACTCCTTCTAACACGTCTCACCTCAAATGTCCAGTCAACGTTGAAAATTTCCCTTCACTTTCCCATCTCTTACATTTTTCACACCGTCCCTGCAGGTGTGTCCCGGATTTCTGTCTCATTTAGTCCCCCTGAATTGAGCTGAAGTAATGCCCTGTTTTTCAGTTAATACTCCTACCTATCCACCCACTTTTTACTTGTCCCCGCTCTAAGTAGACCATTTTCATTCTTAAAGGCAAAAGGGTGCCTCATTGCTTAATTTTCTTCTGGCAACACTTCGAGATTTTTGTTCCTTTGAGTTGGGGACTTGTTCTTGTGTAAAGGTACAAGTCTACATTCAGATTCCTCTCCGAAGCATCTTTTGAATGATATGACTTGATTCTTTTGGCGCCTTCTCTTATACTTTCTTCTTCAGGAGTTCTAGATTCAATCTTTTCTCAGCAAATTCCTTTTCATAGCCCACTTTTGAGCTCCTTCTGTCTCTCTGTACTTAATGAAAGCTGGGAATGAATAAGAAACCAGTGATTGATCTTCTTTCCGATAAGTTTTCCTCTCTCTTTTACTCAACCAGCATTCCTTATGAAGGAAGGGGACAGTTTTTTACTTATGGGACTACATACTTCTCCCGAACATCTTTCATGACTCTCACCGTGTGCACCCTTTTCTCATTTAATACCTCCTTTTTTTCTTTCAAGTGATGGAAGGGCTTTCGCACTTCAATCAATATCAATTATTTTTTCATCCAGATCTCAGTTCATTCTTCAGGTCCCCTTCCTTTCCCTTCCTCTACATAGTTCTTCTCTGAATTCTCCTCCCCGGTACTGCAACCGGGTAATCGATGGAAGACCCGATAGCACGACAGCCTGCGTCCGAGAGAATCTCTGCTTTCTTTATCAGCGTTCTGGTCTCTTTTCAGAAGCTATCGGACAATCCCCCACCTCGTAGTTTTTAGCGCTTGAGAACCTTCGATTCCTTCTCTTAGTCTCGCTTATTCCGAAAGAAAGACCAACTACACTCTCTAAGCAGTCTAATTTTGGCTACTTTTCTTCTTGAGATTGACTCCCCTTTTTTTAAGGCCAATAGCACTCTTTATTTCAGAGGAATTCCGCAATGGGTTTCAATTTTCAATTTGAGTTCCCTTATGATTCGACCTCGCAATAATCAACTTTCGATGCCACTCCTGTCTGTAGGTCCGGACCTTCAAGACTTCATTTACCCCTAGTAAAGAATGTTTTGTATCTCACTCGGAGATTAATGAGTCCCTGTAGAAGTTTCCTTACGTGTTCAGATCTTATACCGTTATTTGGAAGAACGAGTCCTTCCCATCTCTCTTCGCAACCTTGGTTTTTTAATGGTCCTTTTCTCGCTAAGAGGGAAAATTTAGTAAAGTATTTCATCCCCTCTCCTCCAAGCGACATAGTACAAAAGAACCCCTCCCTTGGGCCACGACAGCTTCCTTCCTTTTGTAGAGATTGAGAAGAAGGTCCTCTCTTATCCATAGACTTCGCACCAGTTACTTCTCTTCCAAAGATCCGATCTTTTCTTACTACGAAAGTTCTTTTTTCCAAGGTTCTCTTAAGGAACTGGCCTCTTGGACGTGTTTGAGCTCGGAAGATTTAAGATAGTAAACATCTTTTTTGTGTTTCTCTTACCATACCTATATTTCAATAAGGACCCTTAGAAATCTTATCTATTTGCAGACCATTGACTCTTTTTCCGGTGAATCAATCGGTACATGCTACATGTTTTGGCTTTTCTTGTAACTCCATTTTTTCGAAAGCGGTGACATCCGCAGGCGTATCCCCCCCATCAAGATGGGAAGGTCGGGGCAACTCAGACTCTATAACGGACATCCTCCTAGGAGTGGCCTTGTTTCACGCTCACCCTGTTCTAGGACTTCACTAAGTCTCCCCACTTTGCTTTATCATTCAACTTGATGATAGATAGATTTCGGCGCTTCCTGCCAGATAGACATTTCCTTCCTACATTACACCGATTTTTTGTCTCCCCATTCCCCTCCAAGTACAAGCGCAGGTATTCCCCTTTAAACGTAGATCACTGTTTCCTTTGATATAGCATCACCTGTTTAATACCATTTAACCTTACCCTGAGAGTGTATGGCCGTTACGGTCAAAGTCCCCCTTGTTCCTTTAAAGGATAGCGGCAGCCCAATCGCGATGGGTCGCGGTCAGACGGTACACAACACGTCTGGGGTCTAGAGCTTGGGTCCCTTCCCTTTTTGGTGGCCCGAGATTAACCCCATTCTTGTCCCTCTTCCTTCTAAACCGAGTCAGGCCCTTCCTCACCGATCTCCAAACCTCCACTTTTACCTTTCTTCCTTTTACATGTATGAGTACAGGTACTGCTTCCTATGTAATCAGGGAATCATTATACTTGATTCCCCATGGACGTTTGGTCCCTTACGCTCTTTTAAGATACTTTTCCCTTCGAAAAACGGTTGGTAAGAGTGATATCCCGAAGATTCAGACGTTAGTCCCCCTAACCTCTTAACTGATCCCAAATTCGAGACTCCTCACACGCCCCCTAAATTTCACATCTGTCTCTATTTCACTTTTTACTGAACTCTCTTTTAAAATCCCTGAGGTTTCCCCTGATGTGTCTAAAGTCGAGATACCTTAACAAGGGAGGTGGTATCGATCTCCCCACGTCCGCATCCCCCGCCAGTCGAATAAACGACCTTTCTTTTAAATGAGATTTACAACACGTGCTTTACGCAGGCCATTTCCCCTATATCTCTTCCCCTGGCTTCTTTTTCCATAGTTGAATAAAAAAACAACCCTAGTGATTTAGTATTCCCGAGTCATACTTCTATAAAACTGGCAATTCAAGATCTTCTCCCTAGGAAGAGTGTCGCTTTTACTTTCTTACCTTTTGGCAACTTTAATTCGTATTACTGACAATCTCTTTCAGTGTCGACATTACTAAGAGTAAGATAGGAGAGGATACCTAGATTCCCTCTCTCAATCTGTTTTCTGACCATAGGTTCTCCTTCCTGGGGGCACACTGAACTGATGGAGTGTCCGATCTTGAGTCCCTAGTACCATAAACCTCCTACTTTTCAAGATGAACTGTCCCAAGACAGGAAACCCCCCTTCCTTCTCTTGAAATGTAGCACGGTCAACTCTGGGCACCTTCTCAGCTGTGTTTAACTGAACTATAAAGCTCACAGCAACCCCATGTCTCGAATACCTTCTACGAGGACCTTATGAGGAAGTACATTCTCCTCAGAGGACGGTAATTAAGAGCAGGATGTGGCTTGACCACTGCAGTCTTTCTGATCTGTCGGAGACATCGTCCCCAAATTCCATTTAAGACCACGCTTGTAACCCATCCCGGAAACCATCCTCGACTTATGTTGATGCACAAAGAACTTCATACTTCTTCCCTTTCTCTCACCCGCAGCCTTCCACTCATAAGTCCAGAATCTACTGGTGTCCCTGGTTCCTTTGATTTCCTTGGTCCTGAATCTCAGAAAAACCGTCCTTGTCGTCCGTCGCCTTGTGAGGAAGATTCGCCCTTCGGTCGAGGGATTTCCTTCCCTAGGGCCCCGGACTGCATCATACAACAAGATAAGTGATGAACACAAAGATGGAGAGTGTCTAAGGCATCCTCATCCCCATCTTACTCTTATTTCCTCTTCATGAAGGCCTTTCCCTAACCCCCAGGGGAAGCTGTCCAGGGTATTCACCATTCGAGATCGCCCTATCTCGACCCCTTTCCACCTTTGGTGAACGGCAACCTTTAACCCTTTTTAAATATCTTGATTGACACAATATCCGTTCTCTCAATGCAAATGTTGTCCATGTTCCTTCTCTAGAAAGGAACATCCCGTTTCCCGGAGTATCTGTCTCGGCAGCCGTGTTTAGTAGTCGACTCCTCTGCAATCAATTGTCCGGTTTCTCTACCTGCCAGGAAAAAGCTGCCCTTAATTCTCCTTTTCCTCAGCGGAGATTCCCCCCTATCTCTAGGACCCATTAGCTTAAGGCATAATTCCTTGCGTGAAAGAGATTGAGGCCCTCGCTGACCCTGTCCCTCCCATGATTAGCGGGAAAGAAGGCCCTAACAGGGTGATGAGTGGTAACGAAGTTTCTCTCCACGATCCCCCCCTGTACGCCTCAGACCATTCCACTTCGCCTCCAGTCATCCTCTTCACCTACGTCATCATAGGTTTACCTCGGATAGGTATAGTATTTATCGACCCCAGCCGTCCCAAGTCCCCATCCGCCCCTCCGCCAAAACTTTTCGTCCCCTCGCAAAAGAAAGCAGGACTGCCGGTTCCCTTACTTATGGATTATGCATCTGTCTCTTTGTCTGCTTCAAAAGGAGGAAGCTGTCGCTCTCATTGCGAGAGGTAAAGCCTCTCCCTCCAAGGAGAGGAGTGCTTCCCTCTCTTTTCTCGCAGCATGGTCCTGTGGAGAAACAACTTCTCCATTCCTTTTCACCCCAAAGGGCCTTCAATAAATCTCCAGATTGGAGAAATGAAGGTCCAACGGTGACAAGTTCCTTAAATTGTCTTGTAGTTTCTATTGCAATTCGGTCTGGGACCCTTGATTTAACGGATGGTAGGCTTGACCCATTAGGGGTGGTATTTGACATGTCGGCTTTTTAGGTTGATGAACCAACTCTCGATGATTCGGGCATACCCTGCGATCCTTCCCTCTCCATGATTCCTTTGCTCAGAGTGTTCTTGGTTGTCCATGATGAAAAGTAATCTTTGCTCTGCGCGTCTTTTCAATCGTTGCCTCCTGTAACGGGTTCCTGAAGTGGAGCTCCTGCTGATCTTCTTAGGTTCTCCGATATCTCTCTTCCTCTTTTTTGTTTTTGAAGAGCCCTTTCCCCCCTCTACTCAAAGGGCATTGTCCTTCCTTGCAAGCCCCGGCAGGCTCGGAAGAAGAACCGCCTTCCTTTTTCATTTTTCTGTTAATCGGGCTCTATGTAGTACCAACCCCACCCCAGTTTCCCACAATCCGGATAATCGGTCACCTACCATTTGTCGTGCCCAGAATTCCATCCTCTGCCCTCACTCCCGTCCGTCTTTTTTCTAAACCATCGCCCCAGATTTCATGGCACCCCGCGAACAAAGGCATACGTGACAAGCACCGGGGGACCTGGAAAGGGCCCTTACCGAGCGCCTGTACCCCCCCAGTATCACTCTTCAAGGGAAAAGGTCTTACCTGGGTAACCCGGCCCAGCCGAGAGTACCTTTGAGAGAGGACGAATCACTGGTAACGGACCTGTCTTTTTCTTTTTGTCTGAGTTCCCCCTTGCCTAGCGCTTTCCTGATTCGAGATGCCATCGCACCAGCGTCCCAGTCCCCGCTGCGACATTCCCTCCCTTCCCCCAATTCCCCCCAACGGGGCCTCTACGCCAGGCGCTCCGGTTCTTTGGCCTCCCTTTCCCTTTGCGCTCAGTTTGCTTTTTCCCACTTGGTGGGAACTGAGGGTTTCCTTTTCTGCTTGGTACCTCCGTTGTATGGGCTTTGATGCGCTTTTGAAAAAGACCGGACCCTAAACTATCAGCAAATTTGTCCATAACTTATGCTTCGTAGGAGAAGTGCGGCTGCCTCTCTTTTCTATTTTCTTCGTCTGCGCTTCTTAGGGCCAGGCTTACAGCCTCTTTTGAAAGTCCCATGTTTCAGCCTTTTCGCAGGTGATCTCCCAGGGGTGTCTGGCTTTTTTTATAGTTTTACGGAAATACGTCCTCGTGGAAGGTATCCGCCATTTCCGGTCCTTGCCTTCTTTTTTCTTAAAGATCACTAGCAGAGGCATACCCTAGTGGCTTTAATCACGATCGTCCTTAAGCTCCTAAGTTCAGTGTGACCCTTCCTACCTTGTTTTCACATTTTTCCACACGTTCTCCTGAGTCTTCTCTTCATCTGCTACCTTCGTACTTCTCCCGGGTCACTTATGGTAGTACTTGTCTCTAGTTTCGTGACTGTCCATGCAAACGGTGTTGAGCCGCCTATATTGGACTTTCATATCGAGTCGTTTTCCCTGTGGACTGAGTGCTTTCCTCCAAGTTCCCATTTCCAGTTTTTCTGCCTAGAACGCTCAAGCGTGTTCTCATCCCGGTCCGCACTTCCAATGTTCTTTAAACCGACAGCAATTTTCCGGTCCGATCCAGCTGGTCACTCTCGTATAAGCTGCCCTTTCGTGGATGTATGGATGGGTTTTCAAGCGTATCTGAGAAATGACACACGGCCATACCTCTACTCCACGTGGGGGAGAGCACTTCTTTGAATGGTCGGCGCCCTTCCCGTTTTTCCCCCTTCGGGCGTCTCTCACCCTTGAGCAAGTGAACGTCCCAAGATGGGATACAAAGACTTTCCTTTCCTTTAGTCATAATTCTTTCGGAAGGTTCCTCTTGAGGATGCTTCTGGTCACAGAGTGACCCTTATGTTTTTTTTGCTTTTGAACAGGGGAAGGATGTGGTGTGGTCCCGGTGGTTCTCCGCTTCTTTTCCCTGACCAGTCATTTTTTTCTCCCTAACAAGGTAGATGCCAAGCCCCTCGGTGGCATCGTAGCCTGCTAAGTAATCGCCAGATGAATGGCCCAATGTCGCCGCTGGGATCTTGCCTGGTGCGGTGGACCGCGCCCCTTCCCCTTTCCAAACGTCCTTCTTTTTTTTCCCGGGGCCCCGCGCTTAACGCTCAGGTCATTCCTCTCACCGGTTTTTCGAAGGCGGTTTCAGGGACTTCTGGCCCTCCTTTTCCGCCCAGTAGAATTCGGCTCCTTAAGCCTTCGTACATCTCCATCGATCTGCCGTGGCCCCCCCGGATCGTTTGCCCGCGTAGGCGTGCTCAGCCGTTTTCCCCTCGCTGGTGCCGGGGTCGATATCCGCTCCTCTCCTGCTGCTATCGTACACGGTTTTTTTTTTCTCCCAATGGGGGTGGTGGCCCTCTTTTTCTTCCCGGTTTTACCCAGTTTTTACGGCAGCGTGCTGGTCAATCCCAGTTGGTCCCACGTATTTTGTAGTCGCCGTGTCTCGCATTCCCCTCTTTTCTTTCACTCTTTGTTTTTTTTTTTTACTAGTCCCCCCGTTTATTCCCCTCGTTGTTTTTTTCTTCACCTTTCTACATTCCGATGCCGACTCCGATTCGGCCTTCACATTAAGCCGATTGACCCTCTCCTTTTGTAGTTTGCTTTTTTCTACTTGCTGGGAGTTGCCTCTTAGATGAATCCCATTGGCTAATACTATTAATCACATGATCGGGCCCGAACTTGACAGACCCTCCTCTCTTATCGCCCCCCCCTTTCCCTGGGGAGTAAGGTTCACCCCCTATAGGTAAAGTTTTTCCAGCCCCCCGGTGAGTATTAGGGCCCAACGGGATTTTGGGCCGAAGGCCCCTTTTCTTTTTGATCTCTTTTTCCTTCTAGTACGTACAGATCTGAGTGATCAAAAACCACCCCCTTAACACGTGGTACAGGTCTCCCGTTACCTCCTGCCAGAGTCCGGGTCAAACTTTTTCCCCCTTGAGATCATGAACCACCTTTGACAGTGGGAGGTGCTCTTAAATTAAGGAAAAACCCTGACGTACGACGACCGGTACCCCCCCCCTTTATTCCCAGCTCGGGATCGAAGTGTCGATTGTTACGTCCTTGAAAATGAGTCCTACTAGCTCTTTTCCTTCCTTTTTCTTTTTGATCGAACCCCTCCTTTGTTTTTAACGAGTTCCTCTAACCTCGCCGCGGTCCTTGCTTTATCTATATGGGACCCCCCCCAAAGGGGACCGGGTGCCCAGGTAACGGAGGGTCGGTCACCCCGGAAGTCTAGAACATCCTTAAGGCAGTAGACTTTCTCCATGTTCATTCTAATTTCCCTTTTTCGGCACAGGACATTGGCCTCGGGACTTAATTGTGCGTTTCCCTCGGTTTAATGCCTTGACTCTCCTCCCGTCAGCTTATGAGCTGTCCGTCCTCGCGCCTTCCTGCTACACCGTCATTTTTTTTTTGAAGTCACCTTCCCAAGTTGTCAAGTTCGCGTCGGGACTAAGTGTGGATACGTAACCTGATTACAGCGCACCCTGGACAGCCGCCGATCACAGACACTTTCCTTCTCTGCCCAGTAGATAAGCGGTTCTGCCAGCTTGGGTTCATCGTTTTTTTTTCTCTACGGGTGAATGCAGATGTGCCCTTAAGTTTCCAGGCAGTCGAAGGCCTCCCCTCCCCCTACCCTCTCTCCATGTTAGAGAGGATACTTTTTCTTTCACGGTTATAATTCTCCTCCCCCCCCCCCTCGTAAGGTCTACAGATCGTCTTCATTTTTTACGCAACGAGGGCGGTCCCTCCCCCACTCCTTTGAGGCGTACGAGGTAAGGCGACTACACCCACTTTTCCCCCCTTTACCTTTTTCCCCCTCCCCTCGTGGCCGGCGTCTTTCACCGGTGTTAACCCCTTGGGAGGTTGTACGACCTTTTTAATGTTGCTGGCCCCCGGTTATTCGAGGCGTTCCCGGATTCCTTCCCCCAGGTCAAAGAGTTTCTTTTTTTTTTTTGCCCAGAAGCCGGCGTGACAGTCTTTGCTGGGGCCCCCCAACGGGCATTTTTGCTGTCTGATGTCCAGGTGTTCGGAGGCGGACCTTCCCCTACGACTTACTCCCCCTAACGTCGACACCCCATCTTGACAGGTAACACAGGATTCGAAGCGCTGGCATGTTTCCTTCCCCCAGAGTGGTTCTTACTTTCGCGTCTGGTCAGAACGTCGGCGAATTGAGTCCTTTTTCGCAGCAGGCTTGCGACCGGAGGAGGCATTGACAGCCGAGGCATTTCCCTGCCGGCGATTTTCTTTTCAGTGAACGTGGGGGTGGGTTTTTCTCCTCGACCGTTTTCTGAGAATGCACTTTTTCCTCTGAATTTGAGACCACCCTGTTTCCCCTAGGTCTCCCAGTAGCCTTCACCCCCTTTTTTCATTCAATCCTCAGCGCACTGTGCACCCGGAAAGCTCTTAATAAGCAGCTTCCCTCCCCCCTTCCAGTGACCTACCCTTACTTTGCGGAGGTTTTTTTCCTGGGCGGTTTCCGTTTTTTATTCCCGTAGTGGCTCGTCCGTCCCAAACCCCTTGTAAGTTTTGCGCCGCGCAGACACAGGCCCTTCCCTCTAACCCCCGGTAGACTTTTCCCTTGAGCGGCTTCTTCGTAGTGGTTCTACCCTTGCTTGCGTAAGAAGCAGCACAGCCCACCTACCCCTGGAGCAGTGATGTGTTATAGTTACGTACCCCGGATTGTGGTATGGATGTTTTCCTTTCCCCACTTTCCCTCACAACGTGTTTTTTCTTCTGATGAGAGGATACTTTAGGGTCTACCGTTAGGCCTGCTTTGAAGCCGCCGTGGTTGCGTTCGTTGTGCATTGAGCGGGAGGACAGATATTCCTTCCCCCTTAGCGGGAGTCGGTTTTTTCTTCTCTCCCTCCAGGAAACAAACCGTGACGAATCTTCCCGGAAGGCAAGGCACCCCGGGTGTTTTTTTAGTCGCTTCCCTTTTGACTCTTAGGGGGAGGGGGGTCACAGATGTTCCGGAACCAGGAACACCACTCCCCTTTCTTAGTTTCGAGAGACCTTTTTCTCCCAAGTTATCGTACAAGCTTGCTCTTTTCCCTATGATCGGCCCAGCAGCATTCATCGTTTTTCCCCTTGCCAGGCATCTTCTGTAATGTAAGTAAAGACTAAGGTTCCCCTCCTTTCGTATCAACGTCTTTTGGTGAGGGATGCCCCCAGGGTCGGCTTTCCCCTTCTCCCCCTCGGCAGCCAGTATCCTGCCCCCCCGCAGACATTAGTCATTGCATAGGTTTGTTTCTTTCTTCCCTGGTAGGTTTCCCTTTTTCCCCCTTTAAAGGACATCGCGCCATTCCCTAACAAGGTCACCCAACCCTTCCCTTTCCCCCCAGAGCATCCGTTCCGGGGTCCCGCTCCCATGCCTTAGTGATAGCTGGATGGCCGTCCCATGGCCTTCCTGGCTCCTGTTCCTTGATGCAGGTACACATGCTTTTCCTTTTTTGGTCGTTAGCAGTGTCCCGACCACGGGCTCTTATTTGTTGGCCTGGCAAACGTCGACACTCCCCAGGTTTTCCCCCGGCAATGGTCTTCCTCCACCGTGTTCCCCTTTTTTTCCTTTCCTTGCGGAACGGGGGTTTCTGGGTTTCATACTGAAATTTTTCACTTTTTGGCGGGGGCGGGCAGCTTTTTCCCTTGGAGTGACGTGAGTTCTGGGCTTTACAAGGTGCTGGTCGGCCCCCTGGCGCTTTTGGGGTTTTTTTTGTGTTTGGAAATGGGGCACATAGGGGTCTTGAGGTCGCTGTAGTCCCCTCTTTAGTGTAACTTTCCTTCCCTCAAGGGCGGACTGGAGTTTTCTAAGTTTTGTTCGAGGACTTGGGTTGTGGCGATGGTCACTCATAGGACCCTAAGGGGCGATCCCTTTACTAGTGCCGTCGTCCCGGGCCTGCCCAGTGCTTTTTCCCCCCCACCGCGGGATCTTCCCCCTTTTTCCTGAAAGC
>Ga0179591_1350793_pt1 | contig 20448 bp, 13 predicted proteins | sample CZOMad2_1_08_16f_FD_182891 | JGI IMG/M metagenome (GOLD analysis project Ga0179591, IMG submission 182891) | Vadose zone soil fungal communities from Angelo Coast Range Reserve, California, USA - CZOMad2_1_08_16fungal (PacBio error correction) | ecosystem: Environmental > Terrestrial > Soil >... | reverse complement strand
CCATTAATTGTTCCCCATCCTTTTACTCTTTCTTGAAGTGTGTTGTGTTATATAGAATTTGACAATGGCTTCGCCGTTGCCTTAAACCGTTTAGTATTCCTGAGAGTATAGCTTAATATGTAATAAATCCTACTTATCCCTTCCCCGGCCTCGAACCCCCAAATAACATCTCAGCTTCTTCTCATATGATTTTAAGACCCAACCTTATACCCCGTTCCCCCCTGTTAAGAAATGAACTAGGTCTTCATCATTGAAATACCTGTTTATTTCCCCCCTTGGCGAAATCCGCTACTCCCTTTTTTTCTCGTCCTCCCTTGTAAATATCTAAAGATAACATCGAAACTTCGCTGTGTAAAGATATAGTCCCAAGTACTAAAGGACAAGGAAACACAGAGTAGTGATCCTGTATTTTCGACAAACCCCCCTTTTCACCGTCGTCAGATTGTTTCACACTGGCGGGTGTGTGAGGCTGGCGTTCCCTCATTGGCGTCTGCGATGCCACCTTGCCAAAGTAGCTTTTTGCGTAGAAACTGTTCGTGCTCCCAGGGGTGTTTCTCCAGCTATACGTTCCTTTTTTTTAAGTTGACTCCTCTTCTCTAAAGGCGAGATGAGACCAAAATTCCCTGATGATTTTCCCTACCCTCATGTTGGGTTCTATTTCCTCACAGCCAATGAACCTCGTAAGGGGGCTTGTTAGGCTGACTTTTTGCTCTTAGTCCGACCCCTTCGCACTTCGGTTTAGCCGACGGGCACTGCGAGGCATACTCGTACAGGCGTGACGCCCCGTTTGTTCGTTTGTAAGCAACCTAGTCTGTTGGCTAGACTTTTACGGTAAATGAGATCAGCTGTTTAAAAAGGGACAGATCAGCTTCATGTTTTCGCCTTACTACCAGCTGTCCTTCCGGCCGGACTGGGCTGCCGATCCCCCCCGCACTCCCTTTATCCTCTTACTCTGTAGTGGTCATTCCGAGCCTTTTTTTGGGGAACCTGGACCCAGGGCGCTGCGTACAAAGGCTTCGCCGAGTTGGCCAGCGCATCTCCTCTATTTTCGCTTCGCGGTCCCAACGTTGATGGCCTGCTTACATTTTCTACCAATACGGATTTGAGCCAAGTGGCTTCGTGGCTTTTTTGCCTCGACGGTCGCCCCGTTGGGGCGGTCGGCATTTGGGACCCGACTGTTTTTTTTTTTTTGGACTCACACATCGTCCATGGTGGTTTGGACAAGGTTCCCGCGTAGCGGCGTTCGCGACGCACCCCGGCCCAAAGTTCCGTTATTCCCCTGAGGGCAAAGTGGGGGGAGCTCCCGCCTCCCCTTGATGTGGTGTGCGAGCGCTTCTCCTCTCTTTCCTCGTGGTTTATTTTAGATGAAGACTTTGCCCCACATGCTTTGAGTCCACCCTATCTGGCGGCTATTCCCCTTTGCCGAGCTTACACTTTCGGTTCCATCCGAGGCGCTCCTCCTTCTGTCTCACGTTCCCCAGTCCCCCGTCCGCACCTGTTCAGGAGACGTTCCCCCTGGTTTTCGCCGGCATGCAAGCCCCCACGTTTTCCGGACTGTCGCGGCTCAACCACCGCTACCGGTTTGTCCTTCGTTTCCGTCTCAGGCGGGTCACCCGCCTTTAGTCGCTTTAAGCAGACCGTGTCTACGTGTAAGAGTCCAGAGTCCTGCTAATGCCTTTTATTATCGCTTGCCGTTGTAAGCTTGAGACGAACAGGCTGGTCGGCACTTCGCTCGGCCCGGGGCGAAGGGTAGAATGACCATTTCTCCTTTTCGATCTAGAGCAGATCCGAGAGGCGTGCTAGTTAATTTGGCTTGGCTGCGGCCGCTGTTTGTTTCCGGTTGACTTTTTCTTCCGCACGGTCCCATGGATATAGTACGGACTGGTCTCGTCCCTTGTTCTCAAAGCTTAGCCCCTTTACTGGCATTACCGTTTTCGTCTCAAACAATGGCTCCTGAACGTAATACATCGTCCCGCCCTGGTTTCTCCCTTCGCGTTCGGCCGTTTCCCTGCTACTCCAGCCCCCCCAATTCGTCGATAGGTGGCGAGGACTAGTATTTGATTGCGAGGCATCCTTTTTTTTCCTTCCTTACTGCGGTATCCGACACCATGGGGCAAAACTGTTACGGCGCGCTCTTTATTTTTTCACTACTTGTACTTCTTTGTTAAAGCTCCCCTCGTTTCTCTTCTATTTCACTCCGCGGCTTAGGGACTTGGACCAGCGGAAAGGTCGTATTCGTCGTTCGAAACCCCCCCCCCACATTACGGGATTGATCTTTTTTTTTGCGCTCGCCTGACTTCCCTTAGTGAAGTCTCCTCGTCAACTCCGACAAGTTGACCGCGGTGGTAGTTTGACGAGATTACATTGGCTAGATACTCTAAATCCTTTGAGGATAAGTTATTTTTACTCCGAACCGCTCGTTTCTCCCGATATTTCCGTGCATTTATCCCAAATGTATTATCCTTTTCGCCCGTTCCTAACGTACATATTCTGACCCCTTTGACAAAAATTGGCAAATTGGCGAACGGGTTATTCATTTATTGAACAGTTGTACATTGGATCCTCTCTACTTATATTTTCTTGCTTTCGCTTCCTGATCGTTCCCAATGTCTTGAATCAGGTCTGTTGCTTACTTCTTTTTACTCTTTATAACTGCCATACGGAAACCCTTGGATAAGGCCAAGTCCTATAAGTGTTCCCACATTCTATCACACCCAAGCCAACGTGAGCCCAAATTCTTCCCCCCCCTACTGGACATTGGTAAAAAAGGATGATGACTGGGTCTAAGCCACTGCCATCGGTTTTTTTCTATTTGTCCAGTCCCTGTTTCCCCTTCCTCGCGCTCTTTTCTCCTCCGTTTTAGCAAGTTTCTCTTCATTTGTTGGTAAATACTGCACCGGTACTTACTGGACCCTATCTTCGTTTTTTAGTCCCTACTTGTTCACTCCTCAGTTGTAGATGTTGGTTACTAGCCTGCTAACCTTATCAGGCTGTATGACGTGCACCCCCCCTGGCTTTCGACATTTTTTTTTTTTTTCCCTATGATTGCTTGCACCCATTAAGAAATCCACCTATTCTTTCCCGTGACCCTTACTAAGAACCCCCCTGATCCCCGCACACCCAAAAAACTATCGACTTCGCCGTATTCTCCAATTTTATTTAGACTTTTTCATCACGATCCCATTCCCCCCAAGTTACGAAATCCCAAACTTTTTCCAATAGGTTATCAAATGCCCTCCGGTTTTTTCAGTGGCGACGGATAATACTTTATAGTTCGGGAAAGATCTCCATAAGACACTTCTTTTGCTGTAAACTCGAGACGTTTACACTTATCCGCCTTTTTTGCCTTTGGAACCACTTATAGCCCTGTAATCTCGGGTTCCCACTACACGCCTTGCTCACGTAGTGAGGTTTTTGGTCTGGGGCTTTGTGTTTTTCACTAAGTGGGTCAGCACGTCAGCACCTTTAGCTGCGGTCATTTCGCCCTTGTCGTCGTAGGTAAGCAACATTTTTTCCGGCTGCCTTCCGTTATCTGCAGTTTCCGGTCCCTGTTTGACTCACAAGACTTTTTTTGACCCACCCTTGGATGATAGGGGAAGACCTCTCTAAGGATACCTCCGTGTTCCGCCCCTTTCCCCGACTGCCGTGTAAGGACCTTGTTCGTTCTTTGGCCGTATCGGATCTTAAACTTATTTTGGTCTTTTAGCGACTCCGCCGCCGAAGGAAGTTACTTGCGGGCCCCGCCCCGTATGTTTTCATTTTATCACCCGCTATTTCTTCCTCCCGGTAAACAACAGTGCCCGGCGCGGTAAAGTCTGATAACCTCGTGACGAGCGTGTTAGCTCACGTTTGGAAGACCTAAGGTTCGAAAAGTTTTTGATCCAGCCCCCCTCTCAAAAGGAGACTCCTTGTCTCTGTCGAGCTGTTTCCACTGTGGCTCGTTTTTTTTCCTGTTGGAAAGCATTGCCGAGCCGCCGTGGCCTCCCAGGTTTTTGTCGTAGCAGTTGATGGTTTGCATTAATTTTGCTGCCTTAAGCTGATATGACTCGGCGCAATGTATCCTTTTTTGGGATCCCTCCAGTGAGCACTCCCATCGCGTGACCTTGTTTTAGTCCAGTGAAAGAATTTCCCCTGTCGGGTGGTTCGTTGGACTCCGCCTTGGTATTTCCTTCACCTCGACGTAGTGACCGCTTCGCGTCTTCCCTGGTCATTTTGAGACGTTTCCAAAGCTGTCTTCTCCTGGACGCCCATAATCCTTTGCGAGTGTGCTTTGCACGTTTTCCATCTCGGCGGTTTGGGTCTCCAGGACCCTTGAATGGGGTGCATTGATTCATCCGTTTTTTGGTTCGAGAGAGTCCTCAGCTTTGCACAAGGCTGGTGCGGTGAGTCCCCCCCGGTACCGCGGAAGTTTTTTAAGAAACGATCCGGCGTTATCCCTCTTTTTCGTCCATTTCTTCTCCCCTTCGGGCATCATGGGGAGACCCCGGAGTCCCCCTGGTAAAGTGTTTCCGATCTCCATTGGGATCGGTCAGAGTCGCTGAACGACCCCCCCTACCCCACCAATTGGCCGCCCGGCTCGGGGCACCCCCCAATTGGACTTGTTTTTTTTACTCCGCCATTGGCGTCGCGCTTCCTCTAGTCTATTGCCTCCCTTGCCCTTTCCCGCCTCCGTCTAAGGTGGGCCGATTCGAGTGCGCACCGCTATGCCGCGAGCTGTTCGACGGAGGGTTGACAGACATGTACATAGTAGACAATCAAACGGCCCTTGCGGCCTTTTTCCTGGCGCGGCACCGTTTTAGGGCCCGCTGTGCGGCATTGCCCCCGGAGACAGCTCGAGAGCGTACCCGAGGGCTTTCGAGAGTACTGTTTTTTTTGCGGAGAAATAAGTTCTCGGTTGATGTATTTTTCGGCCCCATTCTTCTTCGACGATTGGCCTGGGGCCCCCTGCCTTTAATTTCAGGGTATACTTGATTTATTTTCAACGTCGCAAAAATCTCTGGGGTGCGTCGCATTTTTTTCCCCCCCCCCCTCCCCCCCTTCTCCCCCCCCCCCCCACCCCCCCCTCCCCCCTCCCCCCATCCCCCCCCCCCCCCTCCTCCCTCCCTTCCTCTATCCGTCCTCTCAGAACCCCCCCCCCCCCCACACCCCCCTCCCCCCCTCCTCCCCTACTCCCCCAACATCCCCCACCTCCCCCCCTCTTCCCCCCCCCCCCCCCCCCCCCCCCCCCCCCCCGCCCCGCTCCCCCCACCCCCATCCCCACCCCCCCCCCCACCCCCCCCCCCCCCCCCCTCCCCATCCCCTCCCACCCCCCCCCCCTCCTTCCCCTTCCCCTCCCCACCCCTCCACACCCTCCCCTCTCCCATCTTCCCCCCCCCCCCCCACCCCCCCCCCCCCCCCCCCTCCCCCCCTTGCCCCCCCCCCCCCCCTCCTCGCACCCCCCCCCCCCCCCCCCCCCCCCCATCCCCCCCCTCACCCCCCCCCCCCCCCCCCGTTTTCCGCCCTCTTTTCCCGAGCCGCCCCATCTCTTTCCTGGTCGGCTACTTCTTCCTTCTATTTTTTTCAAGACACCCATGACGCTACCGCTCCTATGCCGCGTTCGCCCGAACTTTAATCTTGGTACACCCGGGGGATCAACCTCCCATGGCCCAGGTTTCAGTAGCCCTGATTGGCTAATAACAGTTTTTATGGGATCGCCCGTCGCTTATGTGAGTCACCCCCCCCTTTCCTGTACCGTCCTTTCGCGAACGCCCGGACGGGCACTGTGTGCGGACCTTCGCTTGAGTTTACCGCAATCTTAAAGTTTTTGTTTCATCGAGGACGCAATTCTTGTTCGGACCATTCCCACACCGCCACATGTCAGACCAGCTGACTACTGTGTCGCGGTCTGTGAGCGTTCCCCGTGCTTCCTGGTTCCCTCCTCTGGTAACGAGACTGTTTCCCGTGTGGATCGCTCTGGGACAGGAAGTTTTACTTTGATCTTCGCTTCTTTATTCTAACTCAACACTCGGATGCTCTTTCGCCCACTCCCTCACCCCGTCTTTCCTTCTTTCTTTAATCCCAATAAAGTTTTGGAACTTTTGTGTGAATAGGAAATGTGTACGGATTAACTTTGGCTCTCTTTCCCTTCTCTATTTACGTATTATTTCGGCAGGGTTATCTTCGTCCCCCGTCTGACTCCTATTGTGTGAGATCATTTTCATAAGAACAGCTGCAACCCCGAGTACGAACGTGAACGTCTTAAGAATCCTTACAGTTCAAGTCTATATCACCACATTCGTGAGTTCCCCTAGTTCCCCCCTACTACCGGCCCCAAATACCTGTATGCCTGTGTCGCAGTGTTACAAGCAGACCTACCTTTTTTTTTTAGTAGCCAGTTATAGTTTTCGCTGACCCACGGAGGCTTTTCCCCACTCGTTGTTGTTTTGGTTACCCTTTGCGGCCTCCCTCGCTTCACAACTCATCACCTTCCTCCTCCACCTTCTGACTGTTGTCACCACCTGTCCAGGCCTATCATTTTCATCCGATTAAGTTTCCCTGTGATGGAATTAGTACTAGCTCTCCCACTTATAGTCTCTTACTTTGTCCTTCAAGTTGAGTACTAAGTATTCAGCCGGGATGAGATTTCGTTGAGGATAAAATTTAAATCTCCCCACAATACTTTTCAATTTTACTACGATACCCAAGTCAATGCGCCACCGACTTGACAACTTTTCCAGCCAAGTTTTGAACTGTCCCCCTAGTTACTCTTAAGTTTCCACATCTTATCCTACAAAACACGTTCCGGCCCCATTGGCCATAATTTTTCTTTTCTTTTTTTCCCCTCCCTGAATACTGTTTATTCAGTGAACCGAGATATCCCCTATTGATTTTCCCTATAGAAATCCAATTACAATTTTTTCCCCTTTTAGCTGTCTTCACAAAACCATAAAACCTCTCAGTGGAACCCCCTCTTATTAGTAGAATGATCTCGGGTTTTGAACCTACACGCTCTTCCCGTCAGATGGTCTGACACTTTGTCTTTTTTTTTGTGACGGTGACCCCCCCCTAAGTGGTTGACTTTCTTAGCAAGGACTCTCTGCAAGTTTGCTGGTATGGTGTCTCTCCCGTGCTTCGAAAATTTTCCCACTGGCGGTGGTCAATCGTTATCTCCCTAGCAATTGGCCCCTTTTATAGTGGAATAGTCTCGACCAGCTGCCGAACTAATTATGTGTCGATTTCGTTTACCGCATCTGTGGACTCACGTTTCCGCCCTTGTTCTTTCACAGTGTGTACACGAATACCACTTTTGCGGAGGATTTACTCGATTTCTCTGAGAGTTGTTATGAACTTTTCGGTCGTTTTATAGCGGGAAACCAACTGAAGACGACATGTGGACGCCCCTGTATGTTCCCTTCATTCCTTTTTTTGTACACCACCCAGGCTTTTTGTCGGCTTTTTAAATAAAGAAACAGTAGCTTAAAGCTATTGCCACGCCTTGACGCGCCAGTGTCGCTCCAGTTCCAAGGAAGGGAACGACGTCTTTTATGATCAAGCAAGGATTGATGCCCAATCGATTGCTCCTCTCTACTCTGCTCTCGAGCTTGGGGCATGCGCTCACGCTTGTGGACAGTTTTCGAGCCGGATTCCCCAGGCCTTTCTTCGTGCAGTATGTCCGTGCTGGCCTAGGACCATTGCGGTTTTTTTATAGGACCAAGGAGAATGTTGACCGCTGGTTCAAGAACTCGCTTCCTTTCGCTGATCCCCTGCGGGCCTGTGTCTTGCACTTACCCGTTCTGGCGGGTTTTTCTCTGGTCGACAAAGTTTGGGCATTAAGAGAGGGACGCTGGTTTCCGGAGGGGCTCCCCAGGTGCGCATTTTGTTGGATCCACGGTTCTCCCTGTAGAGCGCTTAGCCTTTGACCTGCTCTCAAGTATCCGCAACGTCTTTCACTAGCGTTAACGGTTTTTTAAGAAATAGGTTTTGGTTGCGAGTTCCCCCCATCTTTGTTGTTTTATGAGAGACATCGATTCCCACCAAACATCAACTGGTGCGGGGAGCTCCCCCCCCCGGAACGCTTTGAAAGTCGGGCCTTCCAGAAAGGTGACTTTCCCCCTCCCTCTTTCCCCCCCCCCCCCCCTCCCTATTTTTTGTTTTTTTTTTTAATTAGCGTCCATGCTAACGCGGTTCGCTACTCGTTTCTCCAACAGGCCTAACAAGGCCCCATGGACGCACAGGTTTGAGTTTTGCCGCTCTCGGTCGGTCCTGGTCTCATGAACTTTCAATTTGGTCGGGAAGTCTTTTCCCGCCTGCTGTTTAATTCGTTCTTTTACTCGGACCGAGTGCCGTCCCGCTTTCTTTTTGAGAACGGTCTAGGGCCAGCTCAGCGGTAGTTGAGTCGCACGCTAATTTTTGCCTTCTTCTGCTTTGTTCCAGCACCGGGTACCTCAGCTGCGATCGACCCTACACATGCGGTTTTAGTTTTAGGCCAGGGTTTGGTTCACAAAGATTGCCCCTTGCCAAAACGAGCCCGATCCGACGTGTGTACGCTCCTGCGCAAATTTCGAGTCTCCTTTGGCGGGGCGGATCGCAGCCCCCAGTTCGGCTCGGGTTGTATCTTTTTAAAATGACCACCTGCGGAGCATGTTTCCATGGGATCACCGCAGGTAACGTTTTAATATTCTTAATCCCCCCCGCCAAAAATTCTGGTTGTTCAACCGCCGTAATTTTTACCAAAACGAACTACTTTTTTTTTAAGTGAATGAGTTACTTTTTTTCGTCGGCTCTCCCAACCCATTCGTTACGGTGAGACTTTCTACGCTCTGGCATAAGCCCCCTGGTCCTTACTGTTGTCCCACGGGGTCTGTGAGCCATCCCCCTGGCGTTGAGTCCCGGTGCATTTCTCGTGTTTTTTTGACTCTCGTCCTTCCAGATAGTCGCGACTGTGCAGCAACTTATCCTTTGACGTCATCTGGTCTTCCTGGAAGCCTTTTTTTGTTGCGAGCGTAACGCAGGAGTCTTGAACGACCCCCACATGCTATTGGTTTTCTTCCTTGCGCAATCGCCTTGTTTTTTCCCTTCCCCAAACCCGCACCAGACCCTTTTTCCGAATTACGTTGGTTTCGGTTTTTTTGACCTGGCTCTCTCTTGGGTTTCCATGTTACTTTGAGTCATACGTTATCAGTCCTTCCCAGCCAAACGGGGGGTGATCTTTCGACAGGAGAGTAAAGATTATAGTCGAGCCCCTTTTTCAATAACCCTATTCCTCTGACAAATATGCTCAGCCCCCCCCCCATGTTTTTCCACTTTGTTTCAAGTGCACTCATTTAGGCATTAGTGTACTATGAACCCTTTTTTGCATTCTGCCTCTTTGAGGTTTTTTTGGTCCCTGAATCAGGATTTTTTCCAGATTAATTAATTTAACCTGTAAGACTACTATATGCCTTTGAAAACTTCCCCCCCCCCCCCGTAGTACACAATTTTATCGCAACGTCTACTTATTTTAATCCCCTTCCCCAAACCCTTCCCCAGTTTGCCCTATTGCCCATTGTCCAAAATAAAGCTACATTTGATGCCTGGTTGGACACTTTACTGGAACCAGTTTTTTAGACACTGGGTCTCTTTCCTCCTCCGTGTGGTTTCTGGACGTGCCGGTCCATCTTAACGTGCCTTCCCTTCCTAACGGGTATGTCATTTTGTTTTTTACCCCGGTCTCATGTCTTTTTTTCCTACCATTTTCCTTCTTCCCAAATTCTTTTTTTTTTATCCTATGGCTTACCCCACTCTAAGGTTATGCTGACGGGAAGCCTTTTAATGTCCCTTTAAGAACTGCAGATTCTTCCGTTCTTCTTCCCCCCCTAATTCACCTAAACCTATCTCCCCGACATTTTTACGCAACCAACGAGCCCCAACCCTTAAGACTTATACATCTGACATGTTTTTCTTTACAAAGTCCCTTTCATAACTTTCCCAAGTACGTTCGGCACTTAATTTTAATCATACATAATAATCCTGGGTTCTGCCCCCCCTTCGATATAAGTTTATAGCGAGGATACTTTCATCTACGCCACTTTTCTCTTTTCGTTTTAACTCCTACTGCCAACATAACTATACGCAAAGGATCTTTATTTTTCAAGTTGGACAGTTCGTCTTTTTCAAATAAATCGCGCTTTTCTGAAATGTCTGTTTGAGGATGGAGCTTCCCTTTTTTGGATGCGCCCCTTCCCCTCCCGTTACAGTTATCGTCGACCCTCGTCGTCGTTTTAGATAGCCACCTCGGCTGTTCAAGCCCTTTGATGATACTGTCAACCATTTAATAATATCGCGAACGAGGGCTTTTTCCTTAATTACCGGAATTAGGGACCATAGCATATCCTGCCTAATTGACTCAGTTCTTAAAGGTCTCAAGCCCGTGTGTTCCCATCCATTCAGTTACTACGGACCTTAGTTTTTTGCATTTGAACCTCGAAGTGGGGTGTATTTCCGAATTCGGTCCATCTTCCTTTACTGACATGACTTCCTTTTTTTTTGTATTACTTTCGGATGCGCTCATACCCCCTCTTTGGGCGGTCTAAATGTTTTTCTCCGGTAAATATTCCCCCGAAGGGCCGTTATTTTGTCTACTTCTTGGGTTACCGTTGGTTTTGACTACGCCTTTCCCCCTTTTTCGCCACTTCTGCTTTGATCCCTCCCTCTCCAAATTTCTGACTCGACCTTGCGCTTTGCCATCTTTCCTTGGCTTTTTTTTTTTTCAGCTGTGGGGAACAGGGACGCCTGCGAGCAGCGTTGTCTTTTTTTCGTCGTTTATCTCAGTATTTACACTTATCTCTCTGAGGTTCTTTATCTGTGCGCTCTAAACCCAGTCTTTTTGTCATAATTGAGATCCATCGCGTTCGCTGCGGGTTAGTACTGCCGTACAAACGTTCGTGCTTGGGTTTCCCGCGACGGCGCCTGGTAGTTTCCTCCCCTCTCTAGGGATTGGTACTTAATTTTGTGCTGCCATTCTTCTGCTCGTTTCACGCGTCGCCCGGTCGTTATCATGTCCTCTAAATACGTATACGGCAACTGGATTTTTTCCCCCTTCCGCGGTGCATGGTTTGTTGTTCCCCGCAAAGCTTTTTTGATTTGTTTGCCTCTTTTTCTAGCTCGCCCTCTTTTTAGAGATCCCCTCGCTTCGCAACACAAAGGTTTGGGAGAGCCACTTCCCGCCGTATTTCCGTTACCCCCCACTCCATTTTAAGCGTAACTTATTTATCTTCCACTACTCCCGCGAAAGCGTGTCTTTTTCCCTTGAAAATTTTCAAGGGCGGTTCATGGTGTCGGCCATTTTTCTATTCTTCACCTCGTCTTCCTCCTTTGGGGGTTCCCCGCCCCCAGTTCGCATTTCGGAGGGCAAACCGCCACGTTAACGGTTTCCCGTGCATTTCTAGCCCCCGGCCGCATTTTTTCACGTGTTTCTTCCTTTCTTTTATCTTCCCGCGGAAGTTTTTTTTGACGGTGAGATTTTTGCCTATTCCTTTCCGCATTTCTGCTGTTCCCATCCCATGTTCCCTCTGCTGGATTTTCTAAACGGTCCGGTTTTGGACTACGTAGGCTCGGTTTTTCAATTTTGTTCCACAGCGGTTTCCTTGCACCACGGAGACAGCTCGTTATAGATATGTTGCGGTTAGCTAGGTAAGGGTCTTTGGAGAGGGGCTGGTTCGCCGCCCTGTTGGCGTTTGGCCGCGGTTGAGGCTGATCGGCGCCCGGTACCTGTATCTTACGGCTCGTCTAGCGCAATCTTTCCTGGTTCGAAGGAAACTTTAGACAAAAAATCTCTGGGTTCCTCAACGTCCTTACGAACATCCATTGGTCCCGCCCTTTTTTCGACCGGGCTGCTGTTTTAGTCGTTCTAAAATCCCCAATTCGTCGATAGGTGTCGCGACTCCTTTTACTTATGTTTTGCCATACTCTTGGCTCAGTAAAGTTCCTCCTGCCTGCAGGGTAGGCGTGTCTCACACTCCCTGGTTTTTTCATGGATTCTCGTTTTTGGTCCCCTCCTTCCGGTACTTCGTTTCTCGCTGGTTCGCGTACTAGTGGTTCAGTAGCCCTCTGGGAGAACGTCATTGGCCAGCCGTTTTTTGGCCGTCAAAGGCTTCCGAGCCGTCCAAATACCCCATGCACGTCTGTGTCCGTGTGTGCGCTCGTGATTTGCCGTCTCATCTTAACGCCCCCCTCACAAGTTCATCTAAGTGCGCGCGTGTTTATAGTTCTTTGAACCCGCGTATTACCTGGCTCCATACTTTGGGTTTCCCACCTGCCTATACGGTCTCCGTTATTTTCCGTCATTCTGTTGAACTTTTTCCGATAGGCGGTATTCATCATCCTAAAAGACTCATCTGGTGCGCCCTGTAAATTTCTCAATTATTGCAAATATTCGAATTTTCCCATTATTAACTTTACTTGTTTCCTTCGGGCACTTTTCGGAAGTGGCTAGAGTACTTAGAATTCTCTAGATCTTTTGTTCGCCTTCTTTGGTTTCGCATGTCTGACTGTGTGAGCTGCATTTACCCCCTTTGCCTCCATGCACCTCTTCTCTGCCCTGTCTTCAGTCTCTCAACCTTTTTGAGTTGAAGGAGGTCCCGGCAAGGAGAGAGAACCCAACCCACCAACTCAACTTTACCAACCGGAGTACCCTTCTTGCCCACCTTCCCGGGACCGGGCCCACCTTCCCTGCTCTGTGTGTCAGCGTGGTTAAGCCAGACAGTGCGGGCTCCTTTAGCCCAGGGATCTCAACGTACGTGTCGCGGACGATTTCGTTTCCTCCGCTGTTTTTGTTTTTGAGAGGACCGTGTTTCTCGGTCTCAGTTTTGCTGAGTGCTCCACACCTGTAGCTTTCATGCGGGCTACACGCTTTTCTGGCCTTATCCTCTTTTTTTCCATGTTTCTTTTTCATTTTCTCCGGATTATTGCTTTTTTTATGGAAATTACATAAGTTCAGACGTGCCTTTACCCCGTGTCTGTACTGGACTTTGATTATATGTCATTTAAACCTCTCTTCACTCCACCAATTATTCCCCGACTTTTTATCTTTAACCGCACAAAATAAATATGACTCTTTATGCATAGTTACATCCCACCTTTCTCATTCTCTACTTTCCCCCACGTTCCCGCCCTTTGGCCCTCATTTTCTCTCAGATAATGTCAATACGGGTTGGGTTGATAAGACGCTTATTCGTGCATCCTTGTTTACACCCCTTCTCTAACCTTCTCGTTTTTTAAAGTTTCTCCTTCCCTCTCCGCTTATTGCAGTGGCCACCCGCGTCTCGCCCGCGAGTTTTCTTTACATCCCGCGCACGAGTTATCCGAGGTGTTGCTTTTTTGATTTTTCACTCACACCCCCCCCCCAAAATCAAACCCGTCCAACCCCCCAAACCCCCCCCCCACAACCAGGCACCTGGTGTCCGTATTAACCTTCATGTAGCTGTGGCGTTTCCCCCTGTGTTTTGCGCGCGCTTTCCCATTTTTGGATGGTCGTTCAGTTACCCCCGATGATCGGTCCTTCGTCAGTTCTCACCTATCGCGTTAAGTTTAAAATACCCGGATGGGTTACGTTATTTGCTATTTTTTCTCAGCCTCCATTTTCAGCCCGTGATAATGGTAAGGCCGGGCCTTGTTGGCTTGCCGCCTCGTCATTGATCGTCTCCCCCCCTAGCCAGAATTTGGTGTATTAGCATTACTTATCGCTTGGAAGTTACTCGACTTTTTGTTTTTTCCTTATGTCTTATTCTAGATGTATACACATTTTGCGGACGTTGGTGACCCTTTTTCCACCATCAGCGATGATACCCTCTTCGGAGTGCGTCTAATGCAATAAGGCCGTTCGCCGGATTACTCCTGTACTTTGGGCCGCCAACTTGGGCTGCGCTAGCCACGCCAAAGGCTACCTTTCTCCTCTCTTACCTCTCTTCTTGTTCTGCCTCTCCTATGTTTCGGGGAGAGGGCAGACGACGTAAGAATTAGAGATCGCTCTGGACAAGGGCTTTTCTTTTCTACAGCTTCCGTCCATTTGCGCTCTGTAATGGCACCCCAAGTCGTGCGTTCGATTCCGGATCAATCTACTACCTTTTTTTTCTCGAGGGCAGGTTTTTGCCAGAAGTTCCCCAAGGGAGGGGGTGACTCTCTGCCGCCATTTTGGGGGTCTGTGTTCCTTCGCAGTTTTGTTTTTCCTTGAGCGGTGTTCCCACCCCTTGACCCTTGGGGTTTACCACTGAGAGAGAAGGTTTATCCTTTTAGAATAATGTATACGCTCCTTGAGGTAGGCCGGCCACCGTTGGGCCATCTCTGTTAGGTGGGGTGGTGTTCCACGCCTCCTTTCTGTGTGTGTTAGAGCGTTTTCTATACCCTTGTGTGTGATAGTTTTTCGCCACCCCCCTTAGGCTGGTTTTTTTCAAACCTGTAACTCCTTTCCCTCGTGGCGCATACCGGCGTAGTTCCCTGAGAATTTTTTTTCTAGACGTTTTTTTCCCCCCGGATACAGTCTTTGACGAACAGTGTGCTGCCTCGAGAAGTGTCCTCCGGGTTGATGTCCCCCCAACCTTTGTTGCGGAGGTAAACTCCACTAACGTTGGTGTCTTCGTGAACTTTCCGCAGGGCGTCACTTGATTTTCCTTTCACTTTCTTTTTCCTGCTGATAGATACGTGGTGTCCTATTCTCGATTCGCTACTGGGCAGGAGTTTCTTTTCTAATTGGGTACCGATAGGAGACGACAAGATTTTTTCGGTGCAACGTTTTGGGCGTCCTGGTTCCCACTTGCTGACCGGGCCTTGCCCTTATGACAGCTCTGGGCGCAGGTTCTCTAAGGTTTGACTTGGGGAGTCTCGCAGCAGGGGATTTTTCCGGCCTTCCTGTTAGTTGGCGAGTACCCTGAGGATGACGATGCTCGTCTTCGTGCAATAGTTCACCGTCTCGGTTAGTCTAGTTTGCCGTCGCAAACTCTCTTTTTTTCTAACTACTTGCTACTTTTGCCTTGTCGTAGTAACATCTTTTTTGCGTTGGCGAAAATCCCACAACTTTTTCGATCCATGCCTCTCCTCATTAATAGAATACGTAAGACATTGGGGTTAACCCCCCACGGCTTTAATCTTCGGAAAGGTTGCTTTATCTTTCTTATGGTCCCTAATCATCTTTTTATTTTCTCCAGATGTCTTCTAAGAAAGATCTGTTAGATATTTTCCTCCGGTAACTCGAACTGAGTTTTTTACCCACCCCTCCTTTATTGCTAATTTTTTGCGTCATCCCTACTCCCACTAGTGAATCAAAGCCCACTCAATTCATGCCTACTGTGAGCATGCGTAGTTTAGAAACTCTCGGCACTAACTCTTGGGTCCAATATCTTCGTATAAGTTCTTTAAGTCATATTTACATCTAAAAGAGACGTTCTTGTATTTCGGATAAATACAATTTTCAAGACAGCTTTCTATGATTCAGACAATTTCCAATATCCAAAACTTTGTTTTCAAGTTATAAACTTAGTTGTTTCCACCTCCCCTATTGTGAACTTACCCCCCGTTATATGGTTCTACTTTTTTGAGTAGTATAAGGGTTTTGCATATATTGTGTTTTAACCCTTTAATGTCAACGTTAATCTATGCAACTTTTCCCTCTTCCATGTCCATCCCCTTTCTCTGCCACGAATCCCCACTAAGGACCATGACCCCCACAGAACTTCCCTACTTGAGCCCTTCCACAATTTTTTGGTCCCCACACTCCCTGCTATTCCGGGCGCGTGTACACTGCCATTCTTATGGGAAGGGTAGGGATCTTTCTAAGTTATGTCCTTTCCGTGAGTACTCTTTTCTCTCTTGTCCCCTTTGGGTTTTCCCTGTCGCTGACCCTCCTCCGACGTTTAAACGTCAAAGGAAAAATTTACCTTGTATTATGTGTATCCCGCTGCCTTTCTTATTTTTGCATATTGAATCCTTTTCCTCACTTTTCTCTAGTTCTCTAGATTTGGACTCCTTTATGCTTGTTGCAGTATTTTCAGGCTGAAGGCGCCCTTATCTCTTGTCCCATTTCTTACCCTCCCCTCCCCCCACCACTACGTATCATACCTTTTCCTCTCTCCCCACAGGCCTCTCCCTCCTCCACTAAGAGGGGCTAGAGGCCATGATATAAATGCAACTTTCGGCCTATTTTTACTATAATGCCTCCGCTTTCCAGTTTCGCTCTAATAGGTGAGAAGTTTAACATAAAAGAAACGATTGGACACCTGCCTAAAACTATTATACGAAGTTGTTTCACCCTTCTAGCCAGACATCTCGTTTCGACCTACAGCTCTCCATAGGTATTTTCTGGGGGGTGGGTTCTTTTTTTTGATTACATTTTTAGGCCCCGTGCTCCCAGTAATCCTGCATGCCTGTGTTCTTGACTTTGCTTTCTCTCCTCCACATTCCGTAACTATCTACCGTTTCTTCACTTCGTAAGTTTGTCCGTCTCGACCTCGGCTTCGAACAACAACCTTCATGCTATTTCCTCTCATTCTCACACGTTCCGCCCTTGAGTACTTGTTTCTTACCATACTGCCAAGGCCCTTGAGGATTACCCTCTTCATCTCTCTTCTCTCGACCTAAATTGGGTTTTCCTTTCGAGACGAATTTATCCTGGGAACTTTACCCTTTTGCCGCCCGTATTTTCGTATTAAGTCGCTTGTACGCACCCCAGAGATTTTTTTCTCCGTTTAATCATGTAGACCCTCTCTTTAACCCTTATTCTCACCCTCTTGACTGTATAGATTCCCGGTCGCCGGACCAGTTTCTTGGCAACCTTTTTCCCCTATCCTCACCACGGATTAGCGCTCGCGTCCCTATGCTCTCTCGCTGTCTCCGTTTTCAATTCTTCTTACCTGGACGCCCTTCTAGGGCCCCAGGTGACGAAGCGATGAAATTTGACTTACGCCCTCGCTTCCCCTGTGCGTTAGGGACAACTATATTCTTCCCTTGCCGGCTTCCCCCGAAGTGACTTCTAGCGTTCAGATGCGTTATTTTTCCCTCCCCCGGGCAAGAGGACTTGTTGCTTTGGGTGATACGGTCTCAAACTTTTTTGGTCGGTCTTCAGGCTGCGGGCCCGAAGGTATTAGGGTTCTCACCAAGGGTGTACCTTTTGTGGATGTTCGCGAGGCCGATTTTTATGTCGCTCAATTCCTCTCCGTCCGGCCAGGTTATCCACTAGTGTCAAGAGCTGTTTCCCCCCAGTTGGTTTTTCGATCAGCCCATCCTTGTTTTTGTGTGTTACTCTCTGTTAGCGGTTTGTTGCTTGCAGTTACGCCGCGCTGCGTCCCCCAGGAATTTCTTCTTTGAGCGCCCCCCCACCCTGTAACGATCTTGCCTCGGTCCGGCCACCCGGCGTATAAGTAGGATTTCGTCCATTCTAACTAGGCGCTAGCGTGGAGAACGGATCCCCCTTTGACCGCAATGATTTTGCACTTCCGCTCCTCCGGAAACCGGTAATCTTCAGGAACGACAACCACTTGCCGCCGTCGCGGACGGAACCGCCACTCCTTTTTTTCCTGTTCACGGTCCCGTGCCCGCGATAAAGTCCGCTTCGGGCCGTAGTTCCTTCCCGTCCATTTTCTCGCTTGTGAGCTTTCCTCTCTTGCCTTTCCCTCTTATCGACGCACGCGATTAGCTGACTTCCCCCCCTTATGGGCTTTGGTTTGTCTTTTTCGTGCTCGTTCCCACAGGAGCGGCAATTGTCACTTGACACAGTCTCTGTCGACGAGTATTTTCGGCGCAAAGGTTAGTGAGGATTGGATCGGACCTTGGAGTTTTATTTTCTGTCCGTTCCACTGTCCGCGGAGCTTCGAGTCTAGGTTTCATGCTTCCCCTATCAGGTTCTACCTATTCTCCCTCCCTTCCGCCAAACTCAATAGAATACAATCCGAGGGAGTGAGCACCCTTTGCTTAACTTTCCCGGCGTTTTGGTAATTCGTCCTCCCGCCAACAGAGTTACCTTTTTTTTTTACTCCGATATGACCGAGTCGCCCGGACCCGTCCTTACTGCAACACGGTTGGGGGTCGCCCTCATTCGGACCCTTTCCGGCACTGAGTTTTTTTGTTCTGATGTAGTGGGATGGTCCCCCTAGAGCGTCCTTCTTTTGCATATTGGCTTTTTTTCGTGACAAATTCCCGCTTACGTATTCCATCTGGTCTACCGTCCGTGGACCAGGCAATTTTGTCTTACATAGATTTCGCCTCCCATAACAGGAGACGGATGCTTCCGTTTTTTTCAGCGCCCTGACGTACTTATTTCGCAGTCTTCCCTCCCCGTCCCCCCCCCCTGACAAACCATTACGTGCGTGCTTGTGAGCGAACCGAGTCCTTTCCTTCCTATTTCCTTTTCCCATAGGGCGGATTTTCCTTTCAGACTCTCCTCCCCCGCGAACTTTCTCCTTCGCCTGCCAGGATCTTCATCCCTCTAAACTCGTATTATCTTTTCCCCACTGAAACTAAACCCCATTACCTTCTTTATTCCCATGATTCCCACCCCCATTTTCGTAAATTGTGAGCTTTTCGTCTATCGTAAACGTGCGACCCCCCCTTCTAGAGTATTATTTTCCTTTCTTTTTTTGCCTGTCTATCACCCTTTTCCCTTTAACGGCATTTTGTTTGCTTTCCCCTCATTTCTCCTTTACCACTCTGCATCGTTTGAAGAAACGTGGCACGTTAGAAGCCACTTACCTTAAAGCGATCCCCCCCCATCACCATTCATTCCCTTTGGCCAATTTTGCATAATGGTAAGGGCCCCCCACCCTCTGCACCTTCGCATTCCCAGGTTTTTTCAGTATTTCTTATATGTCCGCTCCCGTTTTGACCTCTGGCCCCTCCCTTTTCCCCGTTGTTGGTTGAGCGAGAACCCTGTCTAGGTCATCCCCCTTATCTTTGCCCTAATCCAAGGACTGGAACAATGGCGGTGATGCTTGTAATTACACTCGGTCCGTGATATGTCATTTTTTGCCGTAAGTGGCTCCTTTGTACCACTTTTCATTAATTCTTTCGGCCCCTCGAAGTCATTCAAACTTTTAAGTTCATTCTCCTTTGCCCCCTTCTTCAAAATGGTTCAGTCACTTCTTCCTCATTGGGGTTGGGGGAATTCGGGCTCTCTTTACCTATCCCCACGGCTGGACCCCTCCCCTTAAGCCGCCTCCCCCAGGAATGCTATACCAAATACTTACCCTCTCCTCTTTCCCTTATATATCTTTACAATCAAGTTCCAAATTATCCCCTTTTCCCCCCCCCTATCCCTTTTAATTATAATCCATCCCATGACCTTCTTTTTCTCCCCCGTTTCGAACCTCCTCCTACTTTTTTATAGTGATACATTCCCTCAACTCTAACTTCTCCAATTCTTTTTTTTTCACTATCTATGCTTCACTCACTTATACCCTCCCTTATTTTGTCCCCCACCGTATTCTGCCAGGTATTCAAAATACGATTCGTCAGTCGCTCCCTTTCTTTGTTTTTTTTGTTTGAGCTTTCTTTGTCAGGTCCCTTTAGCCAACCGTCCCTCCCCCCCATCCACTCTGCATTTCTTTCTCTTTCTCCCTCGGGAGACCAAACTCTGGTACGTTCTCCTAAACTGAGCTCCCGGTCCACTTCGTTACCCTTCTCTCTGAAACTCGATTCGTTGGTTGGGGTTAACATAATTCCTTTTATGTTCGTGACCCATACGCCTCTTCTTTCCTTTTGACTTTTTCCTGCCATTTCGTTCTCACTCCGTGTGCCCCCCCTAATTCCCTAAGGTCCTTGTAGTCTTACCTCCTCCTGCTTCTATGAAAACAGGATTTCCTCCTTTTTTTGTCTTCAATCTTTCCCCACTGCCCCTCTCCTCCTGGCCTCCTCAGTTCGTTCCGCCTTGGTGAGGATCAGTTACGCTAAACAGAGATTTTTTAGTTCCTTTTCGGTCCCTTTCCTTCTCACCGGTTTTCCAATCTTTGATAACCTTTCCGATCCCTGTTCCGATCCTCTTTTTCCGTTTCCTTTTCCTTCCCTGCGATACAATGCCTTCCCCCCCACCAATTCCCCCCCTTATTCATCGACCTTTTTTTTCCTCTTCTCTCTCTTTTTTTGTCTCCTGGTCGCCCTTTAAGCCTGATCTCTATTTTCCTTCCTTTCCTTTTCCTTCTTCAGCTGTACTCAATGCGGGGAGTACCGCCTTTCAACCCAGTTCCCGGCGTTTCTTCTTATTTCAGATCTACCTCTCGTCCGCCTATGGGTCATCTTTTCCACGTTCATCACTTTTTCGGGTATGCGGTAAGTTTTTGGTCCGGGTTCCCCCCCTTTCAGATCGGTTTCCTTCTTTTTTTGGATCCTCTGTAAGTGCTGGTTTCCCCCTTGGACTTTCATTTCTCCCACCGGTCGTTTTTGATCAATCTGATATCCTTCCCACTTTCGTTTCCCTTTGAGGTTCACTTTCGTTTCGGGGTCCCGCAACAG
>Ga0179591_1144434_pt1 | contig 20453 bp, 20 predicted proteins | sample CZOMad2_1_08_16f_FD_182891 | JGI IMG/M metagenome (GOLD analysis project Ga0179591, IMG submission 182891) | Vadose zone soil fungal communities from Angelo Coast Range Reserve, California, USA - CZOMad2_1_08_16fungal (PacBio error correction) | ecosystem: Environmental > Terrestrial > Soil >... | reverse complement strand
TATGTTTTGCCTGGGCCTCAAGCCTTCTTTTTTTTGTGTTCGACGTTCAGAGAGGAGTGGGCATGCGCTGGTTAGAGGACTTCCGCGTCTCAAACGCCTCCCTATTTGTATTTCCAGTGGCGTCATATTTGCTTTCCCGCTTTTTTGGACCCCCTACGTCGTTTTTCCTCGCCTTTCCTAGAAGAGAACGGCTTGTCGGCCTCTTACTCGATGACCGTCCCCTTTCATTTTTCGTGAAAATACGCTGCCAGCCCCGGTGCCCCGGAGAAAGATTTTTCTTCCCCTCGAGTATGTGCTGGGCTCTCCCTTGTTGCTAGAAGATTCCCAACGTCGTACTTTTTCCCGCTTTTGTTTTTTTGTTGGCTGTTTTAAGATACCCTCCTTCCCTTTTTCTCCTTCGTTCGCTGGAGATGACCTCGTTTCTCCCCGATGTTCCGAAATTCTCACGCTGACTTCCCCCCCACCGACTCTTTCCAACGATCACTCGAGACCTCGCGACGCAGTTGGTCCTCCTCTCACTTTTGACTTAAACTCCTCCCTTCCCCCTCTCTGTTTTGAAAATCCGGCACCTTTTTTGTTTTTCGGCCGATGGAAGGAACCGCCAGTGGTTTACGTGCCTAGCATTGTTTCCCTTCCCCTTTTAATTTTGCCACCCCGGCTCCCTTTTTCCCCTGCAAATGACACTGCATTTTCCATCAGGAAAAGGTTGACCAGCGACCGGTTCAGCCTCTCTTGATCGCTTTGTAGGTATGAAGGAACTTTTCATCCGGCACGTGTGACTTTTTTCCTCCAAGGAACGAAGCCCCAGATAGGGGAGCTGCTCTTCATGAAGGTGCCGTTCCTCTGTTAGTAGTCTGTTTTCCGGAGCTTATTTTTTGCATGGCCGTCGAGCTCGGATGAGACTCTCCCCTTTCCTTTGACTTTTTTTTTCTCCGGCCCGCCCTTGGCGATTTTCCTTTTCAGAATTCCTCGCCCCACTTTAAGAGAAACCCTCCTTAGGGCACTTGTGAGTTTTTGATTTTTCGATTACCTCCTCGAATCGTCGCAAGGTGATTAAGATTTTACCCGCTTTTTGGATTCGACCCCGCCGACTCCCCGACCTCTGGTCAGCAATGGTTGCTTGCTATTTCCACGCTCTTCCTCCCGCGATTCCGACTTACTCTCAATCCCTCCCCCCTCCCTAGTGATGGACGTTTCGCCGGCTTACTGCCGCCCGCCTAGATGTTCTCTCCGCTGGCCTTTTGGAATTCCATCCGGTAGGGTTTCCTTTCTTCCTTCCTGACGCCGTATCTTACTCCCCCCCCCCCTTCTTTTTTAAAGGCGCCGTTTTTCTCGCGTCACAATAGATTTTTACTGTCTTTTTTCAGGTCTTGGAGGAGGCTTCTCTAAGTGTCTCCACTTATGTCTGTTTTTCCTACTCAGACAAAGTATGGAAATACCCGGGTTTCTTCCCTTCTCTGTGGTTTCGCCGGCGTTTGCTTCTCGTGGGGAGGATTCCCTTACTCTGCGTTGCGGCCCCGCCGTTTTGTTGTACTCCTCGGGATGATTTCACCGCGTCTCTGCGATAGTGGACGTTATGCGTCTGTCGCGAATAAGGCGGTCGTTCCCCCATTGACTCGCGTTGTTATTCCGCTGCCCAAAGGCACCGTGCTACCACACCCTGCGCACTTCCCGCCTGCGCAGCGCGGCTCTTCGTCGGCGGTCAAAGTACCTCCTGCCTTCTGCTTTTCCCCCTCGCTTTTTCCGTTGGTCGCCCCGCGGCTTTAAGGGACATCCTGGTGTGCTTCATGATCGAGTGATCTCAGAGAGTGAGTCTCTGTATCCCCCTTCTAGCGGCTTTTTCTTTTTTTGAACAGCTCCTCCTTCTTCCCGATTCTCCGAGCCTCAGAGTTTTCTGAGCGATCGCTTCAAGGTTGTGCCCGGGTTCGAAAAGAAGCTTGACTCCGAAGCAGCGTTGGAAAGTCCAGGCATCCAAATGGCGAACTCTTTTCTGGCTTCTCCCCCCCTTCTTTTGACCGATTACCATCTCCGGCGTTTCAACGCTAGTGCGACCACCGGTGTTCATCTTCGCTCGTGCCCTCTTCCTGGTCCCCCGCCCCCCTGGCGCGGTTGGCCTCGGGGGTGTAGATACTTTCTTTTTTCCCTTTTTTTCTCCTTCAACTCTTGTCGTGACTTGTGAAGATTGAGCCCTCTTTCTGCGTTTTTCCTCCTAGGGGATAATTCTAGAGACCGTCTCTTCACAGGTCGTGGTCCTCTTTTGGGCCGCTTGTGAGCAGCACCTCCTTCTTTGACCCACCGGTGTTTTCCCGCCTGATTGGCTCGTGACCCCCCCTCGCCTCCTGCGCTTCTTCCGAACCCCCCCCGTCCTGACCCCTTGATAAAGATGCATTCCTCTGCTAGAGGGTGTGAGAACTTATTCTTTCCCCCCCCGCCTTCCCCTCTCGTTTCCCTCCATAGTTGGTTGTTTTTGCTCCTTATTCGTTTTCCAGCCAAGAAGTCAGTGCGGCCTCACGCGGCAGACTTCTTCTGATGTACTTTGACACCTAGACGTGTTGGACGCCCTTAATTTCTGTGGAGAGTATAATAGACAGATTAGAATTGTTTTTTCAGCTTCCCCTTTTTCCTTTTTTCAACTGTTCTGCTCCCCCTCCAAGTAGAACCCTTTTTTTTTTTTTTGCTAGACCCGTGAGTAGTCATTACTCCGCTCGAGTCCAGACTCAGACGCGTCGCGGCCTTCTTTTTACTCAAGGACGGTCTCAGGAAAATGCCCGGTAAGGACTCCGGTATTCCCCAACCCTCAGAGTTTTTTTTCAACCCGGTCGGAGGACTTTGGCCCGCGCTTGCCTCTTAACCGGAATATGATGTCTCCTTCTCTATCGTTACGTGAGGGAGCTGGGTCTTTTTCGGGACTTTTGAAAACCCAGCTTTTTAGAATGTGTCTCCTTTCCTTTCCCCCCTCTGGCTTTTCAGTATCTCTTCTTTTCTGGAAGGTAACCTTTTTTCCTCGCTACTCCGCGCACACCTCCACGCGTAGGATAGGCGTCCGACGCCCGCCGGCCGTCTGGCTCTGCCCCCCCTCTCTTCCTATGCCTCCGCATCTCCCATCGGGCTATCCCCCTGGAATAGATATGATGATTTCTTGCACCCCCCTTTTTCCGCTCCGTCTGAGAAAAGCGCCCCACGTTGGTCAATGCAGGGTGTTCGGATTTCTCCCCCTCCCCGACGTTGAGCGTCGGAGGAGTAAGAAAGGTTTTGCGCGTTCCTTTTTCCTTTCCCTTAGGTTGGAGTTAGCTTCATTTGGCCTGAACCGGACGGGAAGTCCCTGCACGTCCATAACTATCCTCCTCCCTGTACTCGGTCCCTTCTGCCCCCTTCGGACTTCCCAGCCCTCGGTGATTAGTAAGAGACTAGTTACTCTCCAACCTTTCCCCAACCTTCTTGAGGCGCGTTGTCAGTCGGCCCCCCTCCTCCTTCCACAACCCGGGTATTGCCCTTTGCTTTCCACTAGTAAAATCCCGTCTAGTCGGGCAGCCTAAGTTGCTCCGTTCCCCCCCGTCCCCCCCTACGCACGAGAGGGATGTTGGACTCCTCCCTTGTTTCCTGAAGATCCGCTTCCCATTATCCGGAGTCAGGCCTTCCCTTCCGGATTTAGACCGACCTTTGGTCCCCCTTCCCGATACTTGGTGAACCCTCTTTAGCTCGTAGTCCTGCATTTTCTATTGCCTTCCTTGGTGCTGATAGTATTTCGTCTTTCCCCCTTCCGAGGTCTCCGTGCGTAAGGCTAGAGTATGAGAACCCAGTTGTGTCCCTGCATTTCCCCTAGTGCAGGTCTTTTTTTCGAGAAGGGCTGCCTTTTGTGTCCGTTTTTGTCCCTTTTTCGTTTATCCTTTCCGCGCCATACTTTTTGCTTTTTCCCCCCCCTCCTGATTTATTTGGCTGATTCCCTTCTACTAGGACTTAATACAGTTTTCTTCCTCTAATTCAGCGACACTTCTCTTTACTTTCGAGCCCCTTACTTTCATTGACTTCCCCAGGCGATGCCCCGGCACCGCAGTTTTCAAATTTCTGACCCCCCCTCGAACCTTCGCCGCTTTCGCATGCGCCACTTATTCTTTCCCTTGGAAGGTTGTGGCGGTTCCCAAGTCCTGGAGGAAGTTTCTTGCGATACGATCTGCTTTTCCGACTTCCGTGTGACCGCCCCCCCCCCCCCCCGATTTTCCTATTCGACGTCTTCCAGTGCCATTCCCCTGTATGAGGCCGGTCCGTGGCGGTACCCTCTTCTGGTTGCCGTGACCCACGTTTCAACTTTCTTTCCTGCCTGCTTAGAAAAAAACGGAGGAGTGCCCCCCTTCTTATCGCTCTTTCCCCCCGTCGTATTATACTTTTCTTCCCTGGAGTAGCTTAGTTGCCGGTTGCCTCGCGTTTGGATCTTAGGAGAGACCCCATGCCAACTCTCCCCCCCTTCTCGCTCCCCTTCTCCTGCACGGTTAACTGCCCCTCTTTTTTTTTCTTAGAACCTTCTTTACCAAACACCTTACCCCATCGGCGGCTCGAGGTGTTTTCCGATACAGACTGAGCGTCCTCCCCCCCCCCCTCCTCTTCTTCTTCCTAGGGCTTTTTTTTGCCCGGTTTTTTAAGAGTTTATTTCTCCTTGGACCCGCTGGTAAGCCCCGTGGTCTAGGATCAGGAACGACCCGGTGCTTCGAGATAGTAAAGCCTCCCCGCCTTGTACGAAATGGGGTCCCTTCGTACCTCCGTCGGTCCTTTCCCCTAGAGTTTGTTGATGGACCCCGTAAGAGGCCCCCCCCCAGAGCCAACTAAGCCACCAGCTTCGTCCCCCTTTTTCTGCTTTTCACGATGAACCAGCTCCCTTCTCTTTCCTCCCCTTTCAGACTTTGTTTTCGCTTTGATGATCTGTGTTGCATCCCCGGGGCCGTCCACCGCCGTTCGGTGTTCTTCCAGAGTGATGCTGAGTTTTTCTTTCTGGGTTTGCTTCGGACGGTGCTGCTCCGCTCCCCGCGTCCCTCTTCTGAGGGAAACGTCCTTTGTCAGCGGCTGGAACCCCGAGTAGGGTAGACAACTCCTCGTTTTTCTTTCCCAGAGCTCGAAGGTACACGTGCGTTTCCCCCCCCTCCCCCTTCTCCTCCTCTAAAGGGCGGCCCTTTGTGTCGATCCCCTATGAAGCCCTTTTTGAGGAGGGCCCGGGGCCCTTAAAATCTATCTTGTCTTCGCTCGTCGTTGGTGCATCAAAGTCACGTAAAATTCCCGGCCTTTTTGTGTGGCTGTCGTTGAGAAGTCAATCGCTTCTTCCTTGTGGGCAAGGGCCTTTTGGGTCGACCTTTGGCTTTCATGCCTGTCGTCGTTTCGAACAGATAACCCCATCTTTCCCACGAGAAACTCTAAGACGTTTTCCGACGCAAAGGCTATTTGCTACCGAGTTGTGTCCCCACTGCTTCCCTCGTTCTTTTTCCCCACTTCAGAAAGTTTTTGTTTCGAAGCTTTCCCTGCAACGAGTGCCCTTCTTTTCCCCTGCCCTCTCAGTGTAGCTTTTTACGTACGTCCTTTTTTCCCCCTTCCCCCAGAGAAAGTTTGAACACTGCCGACGTTTTCTCTCTCACCAGATAGGGATTTTGACGCTACCTCGACGGTTTCAGACACTACTCTCTGAAGGGTTTCTTTTTCCAACGGCCTCCGTGGAACGCTGTCCGGACTACCTCAAGGAAAGATCCCCTGGAAAGGACTCCTTCCTTAGGAGAGGGCCCTTGCCTTGTGTGAGGTCGTTCGTTCTTGAATTTCTGTCTGGTCCGGACCTCTTTGGCTCCTTTACGGAGTTATATTTCCCGTTCTTCCCTCAGAACTTGGAATTCTCTCCTCTTTAAGGCCGTTTCATGTCAGTTACAGTTCCAATCAACCCCCTTGCGCCGTCCATCTTTTCGCTGGGTCTCCTTGAGCTGACGAGTATCGCTGCGCGAATCTCTTTCGACCAGGAGGTCCTCGCCCCGGCGCCGGATCAAAGTTGACCTTGCCGACGGGCGCCCCCTCCCTAACTTTTTTTTGAGCTCTCCTTCCTCCTCCCGGATAAACGATTTTCCCGCCGGACCCTCGCTCGAACCCGACTGCAGAGTGGGTTTTTTCGCGATCCTTCCCTGTCCTCCCTGCCGTTGATAGCTAGTCGAGCTCGCCTTGTCATTCCAGGAGGGATGGTTCTCGGAGGGGACCGGAGAATCTGCCTTGACGCTTTTTCGGGGCCACGTTAGCCGATTGCTAGTTGAAACCGGAAGAGCGGTGCTAAGCTTTGTTGTCCCCTCTTTCTCCCTTCCTCATCCTGACTCATCTCTCTCACCTCCTCCGTTCTCTTTTCATTCTTACACTCCCTCCCCCCTTTCCCTCCCCCCTCTTTGCATTCCTACCACCCGGCACTATCCCTCCTCCCCCTTCCTCACTCTCCATCCCCCCTTCTGCTCAACCTCACCTCCCTCCCTATCTTTCTCCCCCTACCTTCGTCCTCCTTTCTCCCACTTACACTTTCTCCTCCGTCCTCCCACCCACCCCTCTCCTCTCCCCACCCCCCCTCTTCACGTCCCCAGACTTTTTTTCCCCCCCCCCTACCACGCCCCGCCCACACCCCCTCCCCACCCCCCACTCCCCCTCTATCGCCTCCCCCCCCCCCCCCTCCCCTCCTCCCCCTCTCCCCCCCCCCCCCCACTCCCTTACTCCCGCCCCCCTCTCCCTCTCCCTCTTACCCCCTCCCCACTCTTCCCCCCACCCTCAGCTCCTTTCCCTCATCCTCCCATCTCCCACCAACCCCTCTTTCCCCCCCTTTCCAAACCCTTTTTTTTTTTCATTTACCAGGAGACTTTTCTTTTGCGGTCCCCGTGGTCGGAGTCTTTACTCCTTAGACAAAAGTATGATTTGCCCCCACCCTTTTTTTTTTGGAAGTAGCGGGCGTATGTTCGGACTTTGCCGTGTTTCTTTCCCCCCTCCTACGGGCGCGGCGGCGCGGATTCACTTCCTCTTTTTCTTGGAAAATAGTTTTGATTTTTTCCGTTCGAGTCCCCTAGGTTTTATCGCTCCGAGAAAGAAGTTTTCTTCCATCGTGAGGGCGACTAAGAGAACCGGCTCCTAGAGTCCCCACTCCCTTACCCCGTTCCGTTCACTCCATCGCTTATATTTTCTCCTGTTTTTCCCCCACCCTCAAGCCGGAAGCGTGCCCTAGATGTTGAAGCTTTCCAGATTTCGGGCTTCATGGTGTGACCATTCCCCTCCCTCTCTTCCGTTGCGCGATTTTTGCTATTCGGTCGTTCGAGATATCGGCGCCTTTTTTCCCATCGAATCCCTCCCTTTCTTCGAGTGGTCGATCCCTTTGAGTTTTCCCCTTTTCTGCTCGAGTAGCCATCCACGACCTTCGACCCCCCCCTCCCTAGACCTCCAGAATGTTCTGGAAAATGCCGCGAAGAAACTGTGTGAACAGCTCCTTCCGTCCGCCCCTCTCCCCTCTCAATTGCGGAAAACAGATCGCTCCATAACCAAGGGTCACCTCGTCCCTCGCGCAATAGAGGACCGACCCTCCGCGTTGAATCTTTGAGAGCAGTACGTCGTTACTTTTGTTAAGTTCCTTTTCTTTCCCCTGTCCTCGCTTCTTCTTTTGCTCTTACTCAGGGTCAGAGCCTGTTTTCGTCAATAGAATCCGAACGGACTGCAAACAGGTCGTTGTCGTACTTTTTTTTTTTCCTTCTCCGAACACGAACCGCCTTCTTACAACCCCCGTGATGACAGCTGAGGGTCTCTTGCCATTCTATTCCTGGGAGAGCCTCCCTCAACCAGTAGGAGGTGTATTCCCCCTCATAAGCAATTTTATCGAATTCTCCCTCACCCTTTCTTTTCTCTGACCAGCATTATAATAATTACTCCTTTGTTTGGCTGTCTCTTGCTCGATCTTCTTGGAGAGAAGACTTTTAGTGATATGGCAGACGAGCCATGTCCATAGATGCAGATTGAGCAAAATAGTTTTGCGTCCTCCTTCGCAACAAGTTATGGGAGGTTCCATCCTCCTCCTCCTTAAGCCTTTTTTCGATCTGGATGGAAGTTTCCCCTCTCGAATTTTTCCCCCCACACGTACCTTAATAAATGAGTTGCGTCTTCCTTTCGTCTCCCCTCTTTTACTTACCTCTATGCCCCCTCCCGACGAGACCGAGTTTTTTCGATTCCCCTGATACAAGAAGGACCGGCCTGCCCGCTGGAACTACTCTTCCTATTACCCCCGCCCTTGCCTTGCGTCGCCCCGACTCTGATTGGAACGGCGTTCCAGAGTGACGGCATTGTGTTTCTGAGAGATCCCGTTGTTTCCCTGATGGGCGGCTAGTCTCTTTTTTTCGTGGGACAGGCACTCCCTATCTATTTTTTTTTTTGGGGAGTAGTATTTATACCGGTTTTCCCCTCTCTTCCTATTTTTCCCGTGACCTCGTCGGAGGGCGGCTCGCATTGAGAAACCTTTTCCTTTCCCTGCCTGACTTGGGGATCGTTATCCCCTCTCCTGCAAGGATTGCTTACGTTTTGCCTTCCTCTAGATTCTTTCAGATTCTCCCGTCCTGCACCACTCTGAGCCACCGGCATCGTCTGCTTTTCTTCCACCAGGCTTGATACTCTCGGTCTTCCCCTCCCGGAACCATCGAGGTCCTTCTCAGCTTAGGAGTCGTGACCGCCTCTATCTACGCTGGCTGGAAGTCAACCTGGCACTTTTTGAGTAGTTCTTTAGAACGTTAGATCTGTCATGTGTCGATTTCGCGTCCCCCTCCCGCTTCGGTATTACAACCGTGCTTTCTCCTCCCGTCAAATAGTCTCCATTTCTCGCCTCGCCTCCTTTCGTTTCCCCTCCCCATCCCTAGGAGTCCAGAAACCTCGTCCGGAGAAGGACAGCCGCGCCCTTTTCTTCCCCATAGAAGTCCCCTCCACCGCATTTCCTTAAGCCGTCGTTCTTCCCCCCCCTCCCAGACGTCCAAACCAGGATCTCGATCTTGTCCTTGTCCTTCGTAAAAGACTCCTTTTCTTTTCACCCCCCGTTAGTAAGCCTCCCCCCGTTCCTCCACTGTCGTAAAATCACATTTAGCACTGCTCAGTCCTTATTTTTCCTCAAGGTTACTTTTTCCCCTCTCAGGATTAACCTGCTCTTGCGTCAGGCGCCTCTCGAGAAAGAAGTCTGTAAAGGGCGATGCTTTAGTCTCATTGCGAGGCCTCATTTACCTTTTTGGTCCTTCAGAGGCCCCCCAGCTCTTTTTCCGGTTTCTTGATCCCTGAGTTTAGAGAGGTGAAAACTTTTCCTTGCGCTTCGCTTTAATTTTTATCTCCTCGAACAGTCCGACCACCCCTTTGTTTCGGTCCTGCCGTTCGTGCAGTCGTAGATTCCCTTCCCTCTTTTTCGGCGTACTTTGGTTTTTTTTCTGCGCGGCTCCCTCGTGTTTTAAATCTTTGCGCTTCCTCGGGATTTTTGGCGAATTGCCGGAGGGTCCTCTTCGTTCGTGAACTTGCCATGTCCCCCCTTTTTCCTGAATCCCTCCGGCAATTGCTGGTTACGAGAGAGTAGACGTCCCATGACGCCACATGACTCCCGTAAGAACAGGACCAGAACGACAGAGTCCCCCTCTACCCGGCCAGCTTTTCACTCCGGCGGTATCTTTCTTCGCGTGAAGGGAGTCTTATCTGTCGTGCACTGTTGATTTCCTGAGTAAGACCTTTGAGCGATCCTTTCAGCAGTTTTTGCCCCTCTTTCCACTCTCTGGCCGAGATCGCCCGTTCTTCCTAGTTAAGTCCCCTTTCACCGGGGCCGTTACGAGGAGTCAGAAACGGGTCTCCCCCCTTTTCTTGAACATCCCTTTTGGAATTCTTTCCGGGACATCTTCGACACACACCTTCTTTTGTTGTCACCTAGGAGAAGTCGCGTGGCACACCGTGCCCTTCTTTGCGCTTTTTGTCTTCATAGTAGAGTCCTTTGGTCCTCGCTTGTTCTATCAGGTATTGGCGATATCGGCTTTCCTTTTCCAGCCTGCCCCTCTACTTTCCCCCCCCCCCGAGGAAGGAATACCTCGCTATTTCTACCTTCCTCCCCCCACACCTCCCACAGAGGCCGTTTAGAATGTGATCTGCTCCCCCCAGGAAGAGAGACAGCCCCCTTAGAGGAGGTCCTAGGGTCTTACTTGCACGGGTTCTTGAGATCTCGAAAAGCCCTCGTCCACCTGTATCTTCGGCAGTCCCTCCCCCTTTTTCCTTCGAGATAGTACTCTAAGTAGTCCTTCCCGTTCCCCGTATTTGAAAGACGTTTTTTACACGTCAGCATTCTCGTTAGGATGTCCCCCCCCCCCCCCCCCCCGTACCTCGGCCCCGATCAGCCAACCTCCCTCTCTTCCCCCATCTTCGACAAAATATTATATTTTTGCCGCTGCAACCAGATCTCTTGATGCCCCCCCCCACTCCCTCCTTTGTTGTTGAGAGTCTGGTGGCAGCGGTTTGAGACCTCTTTCCGTGATTGTAAGCGTTCTCGCTGATTTTCTTCTGATGGTGAAGCTGCGTGCCGAGCTCACGCGCCTACCTTTTCTGCTTGCCGTTGAAAGTAAAAGGCGGTCCCCCTCTTTCTGGCGACCGGGACCCCAGCGGGAGGGTGCACGATCCTCTGCACAGTGTCGTTTCCTTCCCCTCTGCTTTCCCTGGATTTAATTTCGGTCGCTATCCAGAAGCTCATACACGGGCAAGGCCCCTAGCAGAAGAATGTTCTGCGATCTTCCTTGGAGATTCATAACTTCTCCTGAACTGCATCTGGGCCTTTTTGGCTGTCGTATTTTCGCATAGGGCTTCTTCTCCTCCTTAGAGGACCTTTCAGCTCGACTGCCTCTTCTCCAGATATATAAGTTTCCGTCCCGCTCCCCAAAAGAGCCGGCCCCACCCATTCCAACCTCTTCCGATGCGAGGAACCTTCCTTCTCCCTCCTTTGGGTGGAAACGTCCTTCGCCTTCGGGGCCCACCCACGCCTTGTGTTCGTCTTCTTTCCTCCCCCCGGGCAGTTTTTTCCCCCCTCCCCTGAAATCCATCGTTGCTGCTTCTACCCGACCTCCCCCCTGACCAGAGGAAGTGCTTTTCCCCTTGCCGACGGCTCTCTCTTTTCCCCTCTCCAACGCTGTTTTTTATTCGACGGTGAAATCCCCGAGTTCTTTTTCTTGTCTTCCGTTTAACGTCCTCCCGGCACAGTCGATACGACCTTCCCCCTTCCTTCCCCCTCTCGCGGGCTTCTGTTCCGAAGGTGTTCGCGGTCCGCGGTCGTGCGTTCTTTTTCTCCCTTTCTTCTTTTTCGTCATGCCTTCTTCCCCTCTCGAGAGACCGCTTCCCATTTTGTTCTTTCCCCCTTCGAAGTGCGCCTGTGGAGTTACCTCCCCCTTTCTCCGACTCCTCGCCTGCGGTATCTCGAGCTGTAAGAGGGCGCGCGCTGCCGTCGCCAATCGGCCTTTTAAATGTCCTGATTTAACTTTTTTACCTTTCAACGACTTCTCCCATAAGAAAGTTCCGTGTTTTTTGCCCCGCGCGTCTCCAGCGTCCCCTTTCCCTTTCGATGTCAAGAAACTGACTGCCTTTTTTCCTTCTTCTTACGGCCTGACTTTTTGCCATCTCCCCGTATGCTCCCGCTGATTCAACTTTTTTGCATCCATCCGGTCGGGCTCTCGGTTCTGAAGGAAGTGCACGCCCCCCCCCCCGGCAGATGAATCTTTAACTTGTCTGCCTGTCTCCCCTCCTCCTCTAACCGAATCTTTTTTGCTAATGGTTTGTTTCCTGCATAACCCTTTTGTGGCTGTGGAGGAGGTCCTAAGTGGTCCCTTGATTTCGTGAAGAATGCAGCCATATGCGATAACACTGGTTTGTTGTCCCTCCTTTGTTTTCCGACTTTTCTCTCTTGTGGGGAGGTTCGCGACGGCACCTTTGTAGTGGCGCGGTATCCTGGTCGTAGGTTAGGGTCCTCCTCGTCTGCTTTTCCCTTACGCTTCCCTGCATGGACGAGCGCGTTATACACTTCCTTTTGTTTCTGTGCCAATCATTTCTTTGCTTTTTTTTTATAATCTACCGGCCGAAGGGATAACCCAGAGACCCACCGTTCCTGTTCACTTACGCCGAGCGGTATTCGTCGTCGTTCACTCCCTACATTATTTGATAGTTACCTTTGATGTTTGCCCTTTTTAGTTCCCGCCCGATCCTAATGTGAATTTCCCTTTTTACTTCATCATCCGATCATCTTCCTTTTCCTCCCCTAGTGCAGTTTTTTGTTTCCATCTTTCTCCTATCTACCAACTGGTTTCAAAGCCAGCCCCTCCCGTACGTCGATTTTTTCCGCCCAACTCACAGTCTTTTTCCTTATCTCTCTATTTGTCATTCTACCTCTTCAACAGAAGCTATTGCCGAATTGAGATATTTCCACAGTTCTCGCTCCAATGTCGACAAGATGCTCGGTTACTGAGCCTTGCTCCCCCTCGCGCAAATCTAAAGCGCCAAATTCAGCGATCCTCCCCCAAGTTCATTTCATCTTCCTCGCTTCCCATAGAGGAGAATTTTTTTTCAGCAGTTTGCCTCGTCTGGAGAGTGCCTCTGTGTAGTACAGTAGGTACACTCGTTCCCGTGCCTTCCCTCCTTCGCTTCGTTAGGACTCGATCTTTTGAGTACTCTATTCCTTCCTAACCAGGGCTTGGTCCCTTTTTTCTGGGCCTGCTCTTACCCAGAGACCCTGCACCCTTTCTTTACATCTCTTGACTCGGAGGGTCTGGGAAGCTTACCTCCTTTGGCGCTTTTAGCAACCGTCTCTTGCTTCCATTTCCTTCTCCGAACACTTGGACGAAGACCTGCCGCGGAGCTCCATTGACACGAATCTTTATATATTTCCCCCTCTCCCCGTTGTTGTTTTTTGAGTCTGCGGTTTTCCCCTCTCCTACTTTTTTGCCGGCGAGCGCGATCTTAGTTTCTGCCGCTGCCCCTCGATGTTTTCTCCGTAATAGAACCGGCCGAGGTTCCTCGCAAAGAAGAGGTTTGTCCTTTTTCCGACCGTCAGGGCGATTCACCTCCCTTCCTTCCCAATGCACAAACGTCGACAATACCCTTTTTTTGTAAGTAATTTCATTTTTTTATGATCCCGCTCTTTTCGAAGACCCTCTATTCCCGCTCGCTTGAGGACGGAACAATGACACGGCCCCCCCCTCTTCTCTTCCACCCCCACCGCCGAGGGCACCTCACTTTCCCTTCCTTCTCCAGAGGGTCCTGCTCGGTTCCTTTTTTTATGGGCAGTTTTGATGTGCGCCACTCTTCCACGAGTGATTGGTTTTCTGGGGTCCTTTTGGCTTTTTGCAAATTTCCCCTTCTCTTTCTGCAATGGGAATAAGAGGCTGTTACAGAGCGCCCTCTTCTTTTTTATTCTGAGGAGGTAGTTCCTGCGTCCACCTGAGACTTGCACAAAGGACGCCGGGCTACCCTTCTTTTCCCTCAATCTGGCCGGTCTGCCCTTTCGCTCGATCTCCTCTTTAGAAGCTCCCTAGCGAGAAGTCCCTCGATCTGATCGGCGCCCCCCAACCATTCCTCCCTACGCGTTTCCCAAGTCCCCTTCCCCCACCTCGAGTTTCCCCTTAAAGAGGAGTGGAGTTGTCTCGACGAAGAGATTCGTGGCGGTTCCTCCGTTCTTGTACGACTTCAAAGTAGCCTTTCCCAGTGTATGGTTTTATGCCCTTGCGAGCGGCGGTTTCCTCTTCTCTTCCCTCACGGGCTTCCTCCTTGAATTCCCCCCGGCGGGGGCCCTTTTCCACTTGAAGAATTTCCTCTCCTCTGACGCGTCCCCAATGCCCGAGGTAGCTTTTTACCCTAGGGCCGTTCTCTTTTGTACCGTCCGCTTCCTTTCGTTAGAGAAAATACCCTGGACTGCCCTTCGTCGACCCGCCCCCCCGTACCCCAACCTTTCTTCTCCTACTTGGCTGCCACTCAAACGCCTCCTAGACCCGTCGTTCTCAGGCAGAATAAAAGGTTTTCTTTACCAACGTCCAGTTAATTGAGTTTTTCTTTTTGAACGCTACTCCGGATACCTTTACCCTCTCTCTTCAGGCGCCGGCTTTTCGGACGTCACCGCTCTCTACGTGTTGGATTAAAAGTTCTTCCCCCGCGTCTCTCCAAATCGGAGAGTTAGTAAGGTCAGTCGACGTCCCGAGGTCCCATCCCGTTTCGTTTCCTGATTTCGTTCTGAACCTTTTTTTGCTCCGCTTTATTGACGCGACAGTTCAACCGTTTTCTCTGCTACGAAGTATTGCCTTGTCGGTTCCCGGCCGTCGTCTTTTTCAAAGAAGTTGCTTTTCCCGATTATGATTTTTTCTTCTCTCGGCTCGGCCCTGGCGTTGGCTTCTCTTTTCCCTTTTTCTGTGAACTTCTCCCTGTTTCCTTCCCCCTGAAGGTTTTCATCCTTTCTCGGCTCGAGACACTCTCCTTCCCTTTCCCGGACCCCCGAGAGCTCGTCGCGATCCTTCCTCCCTACCCGAGGACATACAATCGGCCCGAGAAGAGTCTTCCTCTTGGGCTTGAGAGGGGGGCGGAGTACCACAGGCGGTGATCCTTTGTGTTTCACTCAATGCGAGATCCGAGTGCTCAAAAGTTCTCCTTTCCATCTCAACGATAGGGCGAGATCCTAAGTATGCAGCGGACCTCCCCCCTGTCGGTTGCGGGGCCACTTAAGTCGTTGACGACAAAAATCACGATACCGTTGAGTTCCCTCTGCCACCTTGTTGACTTTCCCAGCCCCGAACACTTTGCAGGTCTTTTTTTCCCCCCCCCCCTGTCGGAAGAATTCCGGCCCACCCGTTCTACGAGAAGAAGTTTTCTCCTCTTCGTTGCTCGTGTGTTTCAATAGATGTTCTCCTCTGCTTGTTCGCGGACGAGCTTTAGTACCCCTTCCCTTCTCCTCTCATTTTCGGGGCAAGGTAAACTCCCCTTTTTTATTAGTAAAAGACATTCCCACTGGCGTGCCCTTATAAGGTTGATCCGGCGCCCACACGGGTCTTTTTTTCTTGTCTCCCTCCCCCCCTCCTAGGATTCAGCTTTAGACTTGCACGTGGCTCTCCCTCTTATTATCAGCACCCCAGTCCCGTGCGCTGATCGAGGATCCAGTTTATCAAGGTTCCCCCTCTCTGCCGCCTCCTGTAGTTGTTCCCGCCTCCCCCCCCCCCCCCCCTTTCAAGCGATGACCGTCACGTGAAGGTTTTTCACTTCCTCATCGGGCCATTAGCCCACGTCAGCCCGTGTCCCCCCCCCCTTCAGCATCTCTCTCTTTCTCTCCCAACCTCTGAATCCATTTCTCCCCCTCCCTCCAAAAGATAGATATATTTAATCTACTAATTTTTTGGTTTTTAGTTTAGTCTCTTTCCCCAAGCCAGGGAGAAAACTCGGGCTTTGTTAGAAGCTCCCGGTTTCTTCTTATTTTTTGTCAGGCCTTTGCTTTTTCTCACTCGCTACGAGGCGGACGGTCAGTCAAAGTCTTTTTTTTTCCGGGATGGTCTTTTTCCTTCGGATTGCCCCCCCTTCCCGTCGGGAGGTCGTCTCTCCTACGGAAACAGTCGCGGCCGATCCTCGAGACGGAGGCCAAGGTAGTGTATCTGAGCATACGCTTTACCTCCAAAGTGGAAAGGCAGCCGCCTGTCATCCCGCGATCTTTTGATGGAGATCGCCTTGGAGCTGCCCTTCACCCAGTAGAAGGACCGCCCTGGGGCGTTTTGGCCTCCCCGTTTCCTCAGTGAGCGAGGCTTCCTCGCTCCCTTATCCTGAAGAGCAGGGCGACCCTTCCCCTTTGCGTTTCCTCGCTCTCGCCTGTGTACCGCTCCCCCTCCCCCCCCCGAGGACACACGTTCCCTCTGCTTCCCTCGCCTCTTTTTGCAAAGGCGGTTACGGTGTCAACTTTCTCCTCTTTGTGCAAGACGTTTCTTCTCCGACCTTTTTTACCAGTCCCCCGTCGGGTTCACTGGGTTCCATCCCTTTTCCCCACAGCGTTCTTTTTTCCCCCGACGTCCATGTTTCACCTCATACCTTCTTGAAAACGTGCTTATCTCGTCCCGACCTTTCCCAATTCCCGGCCGGTGTGAAAGCAGCGCCCCCCCCTCTCCCTCGGTTAAGGCATGCCTCCCCCCAAAACTGAATCAAGGACCGGGTAAGCCTAAACAGGCACCGTTTCCCGGGCCAGAAGATCGGCCTGCCGCTGATAGGCGAACCGCCGCTTTGCGGTTTTCCCCTTTCTTGCTCTGTTTCCTTTTCGTTTTCGCTCTTGGGCGTCAGGGCGTCTTTCTCGCCGCCACGAGTACCGACTTCCTTTAACTCTTTCCTTTCCTGCGGTAATGGCGAAGCACCTTCTAAACTCCTCTCTTCACTTCCATACCCCCTGCTTATTTGCCCGAGAAGAGTGTCCATGAGTTCCAGAGATTCCTCTCGTCCAAAGGCGGCTCGTCTTGACCCCCCCAGTCGCCTTCTCCCTACCTAGAAATGAAAAATGTTGAGCAGACAGTCCCCCCTTTTTTTACCTGATTTATGGCTTCGCCAGCGACGTTCCGCCGAAATCGAGCAACACCGTCGCGCGTTTCCCTTGTGGTTGACGGGCGGAAGGCGCTTTTCTATACATCTTCTTCTCCTATCCTGCAATTGGAATACATACGGTGGATTCTTCTTCCCCTTCCCCCCAATGTGAACTTCCGTTCTCGCCCTCCATGTCGTTACAGGTAGATGGTCTTCCGACCCAACCCTTCCCTGGTATTTTGGTCTTTCCGGAGCCCGTGGAGGTCGGAGGTCCCCTTCCCTTTTCTTTCTGAGTAGTTGACAGCACAGACCATTCTTTCGACTCCCCCCCGGTTTGTGACGCGAGTTTTGCAGACGTGGCTCTTAGCTTTGATGTTCTTTCCTTTACTCTGAGCGCGGCCGGATTTTGCTCCTTCCTCGGTGGAGGGTCGGTATTAGTTACCCCCTCTTCTAGGAGATAGCTTTGGACGTTTGATGTCTTTTCGATCTACCGAAGGGTCCTACCCATCTTTGCGCGTGGCGTTTGCCGCTTCAGCGCCAGTAAGATAGCTCTTCCCCCTCCCGTCCACAGTTAGTACGCGCGAGGCTCTCGCCGTCTTTTCAATATAAGAAGTGCTGTGCTATGTTGCCGAGGTTCGCCCCTCCCTTCGTAGGTCAGTCCTGGTGTTCCCCTCCCCATAAGATGAGGTCACGTTGGCTCTCTTCGGGAGTTTGTGATTTCATACTTTGAGATCTGAGCTCCAGAGTTCCCCCTTCCCCCCTCATCCCTCCCGGGGAGTGTCGCTAAATTTCTTTCGTTGTGATTTTCAGATTAGCTCCCAAGCTGTCCCTCTTTCTTGCCGGATCCCCTCCTTCTCTCTAGAACGTCCGCGCTCCCCTGTCGAACATTTGGTTCCGTCCCGTTGCCAGATGCCTGCATACACGCGGAACAAATCTCTCGCGAAATAAAACTTTTAGCCTTCGTTATCGCTGGGGACCTCTTGTCCGCCTGATTCGCTGCCACTCGGCGTTTAGATATCTGGAGCCGCATTTTCTTTCCCTTCCTTTCCGTCAGTTGAAGACGTTTCCAATCGGGCTCTTAGTGGCTTAGATCTGGTGATCGAGACCCGGCTCTCACCCCCGGTAGTGGTCGACTTCTCTTTTTTCCGTATCCAGCTCGCAATCTACCCCCACCTGATGACCTTTGTGGAGGTTGGAACCATAGCCAGACTTTTCTTTTTTTCTCACCCCCTCCGAGGTGCTACCGCGCATTCTAGACACTTTTTCTCCTTTCTTCTGGAGAATACGTCTCGCGGACCTCAATCCTCTATTTTTAAGAATCCCCCTTTTTTGTTTTTCCTTCTACTATTCCCGGTGGTAAGACGAATCCGCTCCTGTTGGAAGATAGATAAGGTTCTTTATCCGTATGCCCACGAACTTTTTTTTTTTTTGCGACCTCCTCTCCCCTGGGGGAGCTTTTCAACAGACCCCCAGGGTTCCATCCTGTTTGTATAAGAGTTGCGGGCTTTTCCCCCCCTCTCATGTTCCCCAACCCCCAGTCGTATACCACCTGCGAGCCGTGTCTCTATTGGTTTAAAGATCAGTCAGAACGCCTTGCCACTAGTTTTGTCCTACCCCTCCCCTTCCTTCCCTTCATTTAGCCTTTTCCACCCCGCTAGGAACCGGACCAACTCCCCCCTTTTTTTTTTCTTGGAGAGATGGTCACGCGGGCCTTGGTGCTTCCCCCCTTTTTTTCTTCCTGGCTATCTTTTTTCCTCCGAGAGTGGACGGATTTCGGGCGGGCCGTCTTGTTGCAGAATACCCTAGCACTTTTTTGTTCATGTCTACGCGTATTTTCTTCCACGATCCGCGCTTGTCTTCGTCTAGCGGAGTGGGCTTAGGAGCGTATTGTTTAGGCTTTCTGCGCCCTCCCCCCCCCTTACGCGTTAAAGTTGATCCCCTCCCTTCTTTGACCGGGTATTATTTTTTGTACGCTGAGTATCCTACATTGCCCTCATTTTTTCCCCCTTCTCGAGACGGAATCCCGTCTTGATTCTTCCTTTCAAAACAGTCCTTTACCGTCCTAGATTTGATGACCCCCCTATTGACCTCCCTCTTCCGATTAAGGTATGGAGTGCCCTCTCCCCCGCTCGCGAAGCGGGTGGAGAACAACCGTTTTGAGAGGGCGCAATGATGACCTTGCCTTGTCAATTATCTGTCCCCACAAACGATACCTTCTCGTTGTGCTGAACCCGCTTGGGATCCAGAGAATTTGTTTTTTTTCCCCTTTCTCCGTTTAGCCCCCTCTCTCCGTTTTCCTCAGTCCTTTTAGTGGACCCCTCGGCCGGCATCCGAGCCGGCGTTTTTCTTCGTCTCGTCCACTTTCCACAATTTCGTCTTTCGTCGTGACCCCTTTTCCCAACTTTTTGTTATTCTCCATACTTTTTTTTTTTCCCCCTCCCCCTGACTCCGTCGACCACGTAGTCCCGAGCTCCCCCTCCCCCTTTTTTTTTCTACGGAAAACGACCAGTCGCACCCCGTAGCTTTTTTGAAGAGATAGCTTGTTCCAAGATTCTCCTTCCCCTTAGGCTTTACGGCCCTTTTTCCCTCTAGCAAGAAGAGCTCTTCCCATTGAGGATCTCCCTCGGTCTTGTCAGAGACTTTCCGGACGTTCCGCCGTAGAAGCTTTTTCCCCCCTCTAGAGTATCTTTGCTTTGAGTTCTTCTCCTTAGTTCTTCCCCAAGTCTTTCCTTCCTTCTTAAGTAAGGAGAGACCGACCCCCCCGCCCCCAATGTTGTATGCGTTTCCCAGACTCCTTCAGGCACCGATCACAGTCTCCGTGGTTTTCTTCGTTTTTCTGAGCTTTTCCCGACCCCCCAATCTCTAGATAGTCTAGTTTCAGTTTCCGAACTTTCTCGGCTTTTTTAAATCGGAGTTGGCAGCATTGATTTTCTCCTCTTCTTTTTTTTTAATTACAAGGATTTATTTCGCCCCAAGCATTCAGGCGGCCCCCCCCTCTTCATCTTTTTGTTCTTTCGCCTCCCCCCTTCCGAAACCGAGTCTTCCTTCTCCCCCCTCAGAAAGGAAATTTCCCGCGACTCGCACCCTTCTTTTTCCAGCAGCCTCTGCCTCTTACTTCCCTCTCTAGGCAGGGAGTAGTTCCCCTCCGTGGAGTTCGGTTCCGCAGTTACGTCCCTCCCCCTAATAAGCGCTTTCACCTTCTTCAGTTTCCTTTTCGATCGTGGCATTAGTAGCATTTCCTTTTGCCCTCCCACTTAGGGTGCCAGTTTTCAATTTTGTAGCGTAGGCCATTCCCGATTTCTAGTGCGTCCCCAGTCCAATTCTCCTTCTCCGGAAATGTCCCCCCTCCACAAAGTGGATTGCGTTCAACCCTTCTTCTCCGAGCGGGCACACCGTGTAGTACTAAGGGTTTGTGGCTCTGAGTCGCGGCTATTTTGTGTTTGAATTCGGTTTTTCCTCCCTCTTTAGAGGATTTGCCTCTATTCCAATCTTTCCCGTCCGATAGGTCTCCTATTTCCATTACTAAGATTTCCTTTTCCAACTTCAATCCCACAAAGACAACCTTCTTCTTTGACTGCACCCCTGGAACTTCTCTTTCCCACGGACCTAGCAACTGACCCTCCTCCTTTTTCCGGACTAGGGAGTGGAAAGTTTCTCCTCTTCGTTCTAGAAAAGACCTTGCCAATTCCTATCGTTTCTGTTTACGCCGAAAAAGGCACCCCTAGTTTGAAATCATCCTCTCCCCCCCTTTCACCCGGTACAGTTTGTAAAGTCAGTTTTCCCTTGGCCCTTCATCCTATTTTCTAGCTTAGTCAACCGCCTCGTCCCTTAGCCAGAAACCTCTTCCGAGTGCTCCTTAAACCCCCTCTGCCTGGACTTTTCGCCCCGCTCCCCCT
>Ga0179591_1323025_pt1 | contig 20459 bp, 27 predicted proteins | sample CZOMad2_1_08_16f_FD_182891 | JGI IMG/M metagenome (GOLD analysis project Ga0179591, IMG submission 182891) | Vadose zone soil fungal communities from Angelo Coast Range Reserve, California, USA - CZOMad2_1_08_16fungal (PacBio error correction) | ecosystem: Environmental > Terrestrial > Soil >... | reverse complement strand
CCCCCCTCCGCATGAGGCCTCGCGTCTCCTCCCCTTCTGCAGTCCCCCTTCGAACATCCCGCTTTCTGCTTTTTTAACAGATTTTCAGACCCTCCCAATGAACATCACCCCTCGGCTGGCAACAAGCGAACTTCTTTTCCCCCCGCCTGTCCCTTTTTCTTTCTCGCAGCCAAATCAGTAGGCAGTTTTCAAAACAGAGGTCTCACCCCTTTTTCCCCCCCTCCCTGCGAACAAAGATTGCGTTCTTCTCCATGCAGAAAGCTGATGCACCTCCCCTTGCCGACATTCTCTGTTTCCCCCCTGATGCTTACCCCAGATGATCACCCAGCTCCTTCAAAAACCTATGCGTCCGCCCCAGCCTCCGGATGCCAACTCTCTTTCTGAAGTCAATTTTTCCTCCCCGTCTTCAAGTCCTAGGTTTGTAACATTTTTCAAGAGTCCTCCCCCCCCCCGACATTTTTGAACCAACATGATCCAGTCTACCAGAGAAGCGGATCCAAGCCCTTTTCCTGATGCTGCCCCATTTCCTCCTGAAGAGTTCCGTCTCCGTTTTGCAACGGCCCAGCACCAGATGACTTTGCACCCACACGCTGCTCTGACACAAGCGAAAGTTCCTCCTTCTCCCCCAAAGCCTTTTTTCCTTGAACTTCTTTCTGTCTCCGTTTCCCTTAGACTCGACTTGCAGCTTTTTTTTCATAGATTCTGCTTTAGTCTTTGGCCTGACGAATTTCCCCCGGCAGCGCTGCCCTCCCCTCCTTTTTTCCATTTCTTACAGCGGATTTAGTCTTGTCAGAATATGACTTGGCTTGGTCTCTGTGCGCGTTGGCAGACTATCGTTTACCAAGAATCGTTGCTTTTTTCTGACCCTAGTTCCACCTCTTTCTTTTTATGCGGAATTAGCCTCATTGGCATCTCTTTTTGGAATAAGCTTTTTCTTTGGCGGCTGTTTTGGCCTCTTGATTATTGATATGTTTCACAGTTTTGCTGGATTTGCATTTCGCCTGGAGAGCATTTCAATTTTTTTGTCCCCCTCTCATCTTCCCAACTATGACCTTTTCTCGCCTCAGCCCTCTGCCTTGCTTTCATCCTTTCTCCTTTTTTCGCCTTTTTTCTCTTCTTTTTTCACAATTTCGAAATAGTTGTTTCGCTTTTCCTTGTTTTAACGCTTTTTTTTTACGCTTTTGCTATGCCCCTTTTCTTTTAACGCTTGGCTCCGTTTTTTCTCCCCCCCTTTGTACAATTTCCTCATTCTTTTTTTCCTAAGGAGATTGCATCTTCCAAGAAGTTTTCGTCTCTCCTTTTCCTCAGATGATGCTTCATTTTTAGGCTTTCGCTTAGTCCTCCCTCCTTTTTTTTAAGTCGCTCCTTTTTTTCTGCTTAGATCTGCTTTTTTTTTTAACGTCGCACTTCACTCCGCTTTGATTCCTTTTGTTTTCCGTCTCTTCAGAACAGCCGTCATGTTGTTTCCTCTTTTATAAATATTGGGCCTTCCTTTTTTTTTTTCCCAATAGTCTTTTTTCTCCCGTCTCTCCTCGTAACGTTCTGAACGTAATGATTATTACCCCCTCCCCCTTTCACTTAATTCCCTTGTTTCAACCTCAAGCCTTTAAGGTGTTTTAACTGGTTTCTTTTCTTCCCCCCCCCCCCCCCCCTATGCATCTGGCTCCTCTCATAATCTTTTAACAATAAGTGCGCATCCTCTCCCTCGGACAGTTTTCTTTCTTCGAAAGTTTCAGGACCCCTGTTTCCTCTTCACCCAATCTTACCCATTGTCTTTCTCCCGAAACTGAATCAGTTATACCCCAAGTTTCTCTCTTCACTTAAGAAGGGTGCCTGCTCTGGCCTCTCCTTAAAACCAATTCATCTAATCGAGTTCGATCCTCATCCTTTACTATTAATACGGTACTAAATCCCCCCCCCTCTCTCCCCCCTTTTCGACTTGCCCTTCTTCTTGAACATGGCACAGTCCGTTCTCTATTTCCCTTAGCGCCGGTATATCGTAGTTCCTTCCCTACAATAGTATATCCTTTCCGATCGTGCTTTCTTTCAGACCCCCCCATCCCCTACCTTTCCAGGTGTTCTCTCCCCCACGGGTTCCGCTTTTCATATCACCTTCCCCTAATCAACGCTCCTTTCCCCCCCTTACTTTTGGGGGGGGGAGACGATTAGTTAGGGCGCGTGGATCCCCCAGTTTTTTTTTGACCTTGAAACTCCAGAAAGATGAGCAAGGAAAATGTCCCTTGTTTCCCCCGGCAATCTCGCAGGAGTCAAACTCTCATAATGGTTTTTTGGCCCGAATTGTGGGGGACCTTTGTTGGTACTCGTCTTTGACCGTTAACTGCTGTTAGCCACTTTTTTTTTCAAGTCCATCCGTCCCCCCCCCCGGTTTCTTCCAGTGTTTCTAGGTTGGACCGAGTAAAAGACCTAGCTCCTTCCCCACCCTTTAAGACCCGGAATCCCCCCGCCCCCCTTCGACAAACGGCTTGATCATCGACTCCCACCTCTTCTTTGCTGCTTTCGCTTAGTTTACAATGGACACTCTTAATCCATCCGGATAGCTTTTTCCGAAGAGGCGCACATCCCGTCTCGATAATTTGCCTGCCCCTTGTTTCCCCCACTTTCTCCCACTCCTTCCTCGAGTCCCTGGGCCCTTATTTTTGTTTTAGAGCGCCCAAAAAGAGTTGATTTTCTCCCAAGGTAGTGATCCCCCCGCGACAGGTTTTACTATCCCCCCCTTTCTTAAAATTCTGGGGGCCCTTTTACAAGTTCTCTCCTTTGTTGCGTTATTCCGCATTACTGTCAGAACGTAATTAAGTCAGAGTTCCCCCAGTTCTTGAGGAGTCCCCTCCTCCCTATTGGGCATTTAACGAACTCGTCCCCTGGATTAACCGTTCCCCAACTAAGATGGCGGCGTCCGGATGGAAACCAAAGCGAAAGCAGCTTCTTCCCCCAAGCCCCTGAAGATCTCTTCTCACGCTAAGCCCCTCCCACGATTGCCAAATTGACCAAAGCGTCTTTCCCTCAACTCAGCCAACTTGAGTCGAAGTCAAACTCCCCCTCTCATTGCTTTGACTCCCTTTTCCTTAGAGCTAAAGTTGCCCCAACGTTCCCCTTTCCAACCGACCTAGCCCTATTCTTCCACAGCCCCCCCCCCTGCGCCCAGGCGAGGCTGTTTGTTTTTTCCCCCCCCCCCCCCCAGAGCAGAACCTCCTCCAAGCGCTCAATTTGGCAAACGAGTTGTACGCCCCCCAGCCAGCAAGGCAGATTGGCCCCTCAGCGATTCCGCTCGTTTGAACCTTGAATTTCCCCCCATTGCCCAACCTGAGGCCCCTTCCAAACCCTTAGGCTTTTCCAAGATCGAAGCGTCCAACGTAAGATCTTGTCCAGAGGCAGTCTACTCCTCCCTTCTCCCGAAATCAACATTGGCCGCACCAAAGCGACGCGTCTTTATGTACCCCCTCCCCTTCTTTGAGATGGCCAAAATCAGCGATAGCTTCCACAGCTTCAGAGCGAAAGCCCAACCTCTTCCTCCCCCCCTTGACAGTATTGTTTCCACCCCCTCCCGAATAGAGGAGGACACTCCTTTCTGGTAGGCAGGCGAAGTCGATGAAGCGTTTAACACGGCAGAAGCCCACGTTGCATGCGAAATTGAAACACGATGCGTTTTCCCCCCCGCTAGTACCCACCGAAAGAATGGATTTTAGGAAAATTCCGACCCTCCCCCCTTAAGTGTGAGTCGACTTAAGATTTTTTGCATTGGATTGGCAACTTCTTTTGGCAGATATCCTTCTCATTAGGCAGTCTTTATTCCTGTTCCCTTATCTGACAGTCGGCCCTCCTCCATTTTTCTGATTTTTGGATCCGTTCCTCCCGATTTGGCGAGCATCGCCCCTCCAAGTTTGAGCTTTTTTTTTTCAAAGAGATGCCTCTGATTTGGGCATTAGACCCGCATAGTCCCTTGGCCCTTCCTTATGATTTTAGGGTCCGCATTGTCCTATCAGTCTAAATTTAGCTTCTGTTTTTTCCCCACCCCCCGATGTCGTCTGCTTCTTTATTCCCGCCTTTTTTTTCCTCCGCCAGTTCATTTTCGACTCTTTTTTCCCTCTTTTTAAAGAGCTGCCTCTGATTTTTCCCCTACCTCAGGCTTTCATCCCCCTGATTCATCTTTTGCGGGCCTCATTTTTTTTTTTAAATTTCTCCCATCGTTCTCTTCTGCTTTCAAACGAGCCCCTTTTTTTCTGCCCCGTTGCTTCTCTGCTTTTTTTCCCTCCGATTTGTTCTTCTCGCTTTCTTATAAACCCGTTCACTTTTTTTTTGCAGATTTTGCTTCCCCACATCCTTGCTTGCCTTTCTCCTCATCTGCCCTTCCCCCTTCCTCAGGTCGTTGTCCGACGCAGTTTTAAGTTATTTTTAGTTTTTCGCTTTTTTTACGAGATAGCTTTGCATCTTCCCTTTGTTCAGGCTGTCTCCCCGCCAGCACTTTTGGATCCCCCGGTCTTACCCTTTCCTTTTACCAAGTGCTTAAGGACCTTTTTTTGTTCGTTTTATAACCCCCTTTTCTTTCCTTTACTGACTACGAACCCACTCCCCTTAACTCCCCGTACCTCCACTGACTTTCTTCCAGGTTTCCAATCCTTTTTTCTGATGTAATTTTCTTCGTCTTCCCTACCCCCCCTTTGACAGGGATGACCTCTTTTTCCAACACGTGCCGCATTCCTTTTTTGTAACGTTAATGATTCTGCCCGTGGTCAGGACAAGGTCATAGTTGACCCCCCCCTTTTCTACAATTTCTGTTTTTTCCCCTAGGATCAAGATTCCGCTCTTAAGACTTCGCATCTCATTTCTTCCTCGGACGGATCAGCCTTACCCCAAGTCACTTTTCCGATCTTTTTCTTACAGAGGCATCAAATCTTCCTCTTCCCTACTCCCACCAAACGAGTTAGTCCACCCCCACCTTTAGAATACACCCCCCCTTTATTTTTAGACACTCCTACCGTTCTTCTTTCAAGTCGCATAATACCCCCGTCAGCTACGGGTATTAAGTACTTACTCCACTTTTATTGGCTCCTTCCAGGCCGTATATCAAACCCACCCCCTTGAAATTTTTTTTTCTTCCCCGTTTAAAGATACTTTTCCCCCTCCTCCCCTCCTATCTTTTCCCCGGTTGTTTTCTTCTTCTGGGGTAGATTGGGAAACCCCCCGAACTTTTATCACAAGAAATCTACCCTTAAGGTGGATGTATCTGGGTGCTGATACCCCCCACTAGAAGGATGTCCCCCCCCATATATAACCAATTGAATTTCCTTTACTTCCTTCACCCTTCGCTGACGGTTAGTCTGCGTCTGTTTTCCCCCCTTGAACTGCTCTTGCATAAAAGACCGCGGCTGTCATTTTACCTTTTTTCACTTCCTTTCTTTTTTTCTCCGACCTAGTACTCTTTCTTCTGTCCAGGAGATATCTAACCGCCTCCCCTTTCTGGGAAGCTTTTGTTTCCTGTTTAACAATTGGATACTGCTGCTCTCACTACTTCGTATTCCGACCTTTTCTCTGAGTGCGCCCATTTTCTGTGCTCCTTGAGTGTGAATATGCCCTTTTTTTTACAACGTTGTCCCTCTGAGTCAAGGAATATTGGCGTACGTCTTTCCCCTGGATATGGTTCGACTTTCTCTCACCCCCTCTCCTAGCTCTTAAGTGTCTTTGCCCCAATACGCTTTTTCAAGAAGAATTTTTCCAATCTTTGTGGGCCCCCAGTCACAATATACCCTATCATCTTTCGCTGTCACTTTTTTTTTTTCTTCTTGTTCTAACGTAATCGTCCCCAGGAGGTTGACTTTGAGGTGTTCTAAAGACCCTTTTTCTTTCCCTGAGTCCCGACCCTTTGCAACCTCCGGGCCCTTTGTGCGGAGAAATAGACTCCTTCCCTCGAAAGAAAGGTTCGGCCCCCCACGCATACCCCACCAATTTCGTATAAAAGCCAAGACCGCTTCCCCTTTTTCCTATGCGAAACTCACTCTTCGTTTGCAAGGCGAAATCCCCTCTGGGTTTGCAAGTTTCTTAAGGCGGAGTCACCCCCCATTCTGCGAGTTGAACGCAGGTCCATTTCCTGCTCTTTTAACCCCTGCAAATTCAATCCTACCTCCGATGAGTCCTAGTTTTCCCCCCCTCCAGGCCATGCAACCCGGCGCCCCCTTCTAGAGGCTGGGTCCCTAGGCAGTTAACCCCTCAACGATTGCTTGAATTTGTTCCATCTGAAAGCTAGAAGAGGCCCCCTCCTTTTTCAGCTTGCTCCTTCCCCCCCCCTACCAGTTTCGCTCGTTTTCCCCACAGATTTTTTTTTGACTCTAACCAAGATTCCCAATTGAACAACGTCTCTGATTTTTTTTGTGCTGCCGCAAGGCAGACGAGTTTCAGCTCTTTTTTTTTTTTCAACTAGTCAGTCCTCCCCTTTCTCCGTCGAAATTGTACAACCAGCTGCCATCGGAAAGAGAGTCTTTCCCCCCCCCCAAGCCGGGCGTTGCTGATTCTCCCCAACAGACGAGTCCCTCGTACAGCTGACAGAATCGGACCCGCTGCCCCCGCTTGTTCCCGATGCGCTGACACCATCCGACTCTCTGCTGTCCCCCAGCCCCTGTCAGATGCTGGTCCTTCGTCCAACTCCGAGAGGCCGACTCTCCAGCAAAAGCCCTTGTCTTGAACCCCCTATGCTCTTCCCAAGTGAAAGAAGTCCGCTGTGCCTCCTCGAGCTTCCCAAGGCGAAACTCTCTCTTTACCCCCCTTGGTTGGCGTAGATTCTTCCCCTACTTTGCCGGCATCCGCTTTTTCTTTTTTTCAGAAGTCCTTCAATTTCTCCTTACTCGTTCTTTTCTTATGCCCTTCCTCTCCTCTGCTTTAGCCTTGGCCTCGCCTTTTTGTTTACGCTTTCTTCGCTTTTTCCTCATAGTTTTAAATTTCGCTTCCTCCTTTCTTTTTTTTTTTTCCCCGCTGCCTCGTTCTTTCCTTCGCCCCCTATGTTCGCTTCTTTTATTGCTTTCGCTTTGGCGGAATCTTCAATTCGCGTTTCAGCTATCTTCCTCTTTCACATGAGTTTGCTTTCATCGCTCTGCTTTCCCCCGTGTAGCGAATGTTCAATTTTTTCTCCTAGCTTCTTCCCTTTTCCCCGATTTTTCCTTCCAGGATTTTGGACCTTCGCCTCAATGCATTGGTCCCTTTTCTTTCTTTCCTCTGAGGAAGCAGAGTTTCCAATTCTCTCTTAGCGCCTCTGTGTTCAAACTTTCTTTTTTTGGCCTTCGGTTCCCTTAATTTTCTTTTGTCAATCGGCCGATTGGCGCTACATCGTTTTTCCCCTCTTTTTTTAGTGTTGGCTCAAACGCAGCTTCTTATGCTTTGCTTTGCCCTCCTATTCTTGGCTCATTTTCTCCCTTTTGAAGACGCATCGTTCTATCTTGCGCTTTATCCTTCTCTCTCCAGTTAGCTTTTCTGCTTTTTGCCCAGCCTTCTTTCCTCCTAGTCTCAAAGCCACAGCCGTCCCTTTTTTTTGATTCGGCCTTTTCTCAATGTTAAGTTATCCTGCCCCACTCTTGTTCTTTCCCCTCAGTTCTCTTTTCCTTACTTATACTTCGGAACTCCTTCTGACCCTTTATCCCACCTGAATAATTTTAGTTGTGACCATTACCACATAAGACTTTTACCTTTTCTTTGGTATAGTCTTAAATCCCCTTATCCCCCTTACTTGGGATCGTCCAACTTTTCCCTTCCCCCCTACGTGTTTCTCCTTCGCCCGAGTAAAGTTTTGGCTTTAGCCCTTCAGACAAGGTCATATTCACAACTACCTTTCCTTCTCTAACCCCCTCTCTTTCCCTTACCCTTACAGACGTCATCTCTCTCTCCCGAAGCGGCATCCGTCCATTAGATATCATCTATACGCCCTTTACCCCCCTCTTTCTTCTTGTCTGTTACTAATCCAACACTCTGCTTTAGTCGCTTGCACGCCATCCATTTCCTCAGCAGTTCTTTCAATCCTACTCCCTTTCAGCGCCATTTTTCTCCCCCAAAAGAGTAATCTTATTGATAGGAGTTTATCCTTTTTATACCACCGGTCTCCTTGTTTCTTTCTTCCTCACTCTACTGGTATTCCCCCCCATCTCTCTTTATTTTCTTTTTGTTTTGTTGAGATTGTTGATTGTTTTTGGATATCTTCCCCGTCCCTCACTGAAGCAAGATCCCTGTAATGGTACTGATATTCGGTGGATAACTTCCCCCGCGGAGTAACCATAAAACCTATTTTTTATAATTGGAATGGACTTCCCCCCCTTTTTGCCCTCATACCGGCTGGTCGCCCTTTTTAGTAGCCCTTGAAAGTATGCCCTTGCCATTAGTTGACCATAAAGATTAATTGCTTGTTTCACTTCCTCTACCTTTCTTCGTTTTTTATTAGCTCCCTCATAAAGATTTTTTCCTTTTTCCAAGTTTTCGATATCCCCACAGATGATATTTTCCTTCTGATGATATTCGTCGGCCGTTTCCCCCACATTAGATGAGGCTCTTCAGTCCTTTTTTTTAAGAGAGTTGCTTTCCGTTGTCTTTTTCTCCTTTTTTTTAATTTCCTTGTTCCACCCCCCCTTTCGAAATCGTACCTCTAACTGGCTATTGTTTCTTTTTGGGCCCGTTAATTTGAGAGCGATCACATTAACACAGCTTCGATCCTCCCCTTATTGTATTGAAGACGCCACCGGTAAACCTCCGTCACCTTTTTCTGTGGTGATGGCCCCCAATCTCTCTTTGAACGTACAGCGTCAACTAAGTAAGGCCCAGTTGGCCACAGCTTTTATCAAAAGACTCTTTGGTCTCCCCCCCCTGCATTGTCCCCCCCCCCCCTATTGTTAACCGCGTCCCCTAATCTGGCTTGTGTGCTGGGAGCTTAACAAAAGCGAAAGCGATTTTTTTCGTTTTGCAAAGTCAAGACGTTTTTCCAGCTCGGCAGAAGCTAACTCCCGCCCACGGCCTTTGACAAATGCTTTCTTTCTCCCCCAAAGTTCCTAACCAAGGCGATGCTCGCCCGACCTCCTGCGCGTTGAAAGCAAGAGACTCTTTTCCATTTCTTGCGAAATTTCCTCCGTCCTTAAATCGCTTCCTGGAAGCTCCAAGCCAATTCAGATGTCTTCTAAAGGTTTGGTTGCTCGTGACTTTTTTTCCACTTCTCCCTCCGAAACCTCTTTTCCCCTTTCCACAAACGATGCCTCCACCCCCCTCTTTAAAGAGGATGACAATCCAAGTGCCTTTTCTGAGCCTGCATCTTCGTTTGGACCCCCACCCCAAGACTCTCCGCTTTAACGATGAGAAATTTGAACCCCCTCGCTCTCCCAAGAGAACCTTCTAAACGGAGTGCCACATCCGAAGCGAGACCTTCCCAAAGAGGAAGACAGCTTCAAGTTTGTCTCACGAAAACCGAGGTCCGCCCCCCCCCGCAGAGAAGCTCCCCCCCCCCCTCCCCCAAGAGAGCGACGAAGGAAATCAGAGCCTTTTTTTTCCCCCTTCCTTCGAGTTTTTTTAAAGATGCACAGTGAGCCCCACCCCCTGATCTTCTGCCCCAAGCGAAAGCAAAGCGTTCCCCTTCCCCCTTTCTTCAGTGTACTATTCCCCCCCTTCTTCCCCCTGAACAGGCAGATCGTTGACCATGGGATCCTCCCCTGACTTCGCACCATACCAAACACCAGATGATGCCCCCCCAGAGGCCAATATCCATCCAATTGCAGATGAGAGGACAAGGAGTTCCCTATCTTTTTACCTTTGTTTCGATGATTCGCACTTGCTTAATAATGAATTTCTTTTTGTCACCTCTGCATTTCCTCTTTATGAAGACCAGTTTTTCAATTGACGGCGATGATTCTTTTTTTTCTTCTTCCTATGTTCACATCTCTCCTAGGTTCTGTTTTCGCCCTTTTCTTTCCCTTCGTGGTCCTCTCTTCGTCTCTTGGAGCAGAGTTTTCCTCATCGTTGCCTCTTCTTTCCCTAGTTTTCCCCGCTTTTACCCCGTTCTGATTTTTGTTCCCTGCCTGTTGCCCGCTTTGGTGACGCCTTTTTTTCCTTTCTTTCATCTTCTGCCTCTTTTGCAAACAGCTGTCGTGCTTTCTCCTTTTTCTGTCCTTTTTCCTTTTCCTCCGCCTTCACCCCGGCATCGTTTTGCCGTTTAGCTGCCTCTTTTCCCCCTTTGTATGATTTCAGCATTTTGACGTGGTTTGGTCTTTTTTGCTTGGCGGCTTTCCTCTATAGTTGTGTGCGTGATTTGTTCCTTTTCCCCGGCGGCTTTCTTCCCCCCGTGGCCTTGCTTTGCTTTTTCCTCCCCTGGACGCTTTGGACGGATCCCTTCCCAGTTGGACTGCTGTGCTTCTTCCCCTCCTTTAAATTCTAGTTTTTGCTTCTTTCCTTAATGTTTTTATCCGTTTCGGCCTTTCGCCTGCATCTCCTTTTTTTTTCGCCTCTTTTTCTTTGAAGGTATCCGAGCCGCTTCTATCTTTTTTTCCCTTCTTTAGCTTTTTCTCTTCTTTTCTTGACTCCCCTTCGAGTATTGTTGCTCGATGTTATCCAATATTTGAATTTACTTCAGTTGAACCTTTTTTCTACACTCTTTTTTTCTTCAGAGTCTGAATATTACCGTTCTGCGCCAGTTACCCCCCCTTTATTTTCTTTTTTCTTTTTTTACATTGTTCAACACCTTCTTTTTTTCCCTGTTCTTCTGTTAGGTCTTCCCCAACTTACCCATCCTCTTTTTTCGACCTCTCCCTTTTCCACCTCCTTTAGTTTCCGAGGGTAACGTTTCTTCTTCGCCTTTTTTCCCCCCCCGGTCATATTCTTTCCATCCTACCACTGTATGTGAGCCCCCTCTCCCTCGTCGGAGACCTTCTGAAGAATTCTGCATCCTCTTCTTGTATTAGTTGTCGGATCTCTGCCTTTCCCCAAGGTCATAATAGCTATCGTTTTTCCTTAAGGCAATTACCCTTTTTTCTTCGGACATCCAACCTCTCGCTCCACCCCCAATGTGTCCTTTCCCCCCTCACAATCTATTCTCCCACGCTCCACCCAGTTCTCTTTCCGCCCCCAATTACCTGTTTATTTTGTGCCTCCACCACAATTTTTATCCTCCCGATAGGAAGTTATCACCATCCTTTCCTACCCCACTTTCCCTGCTATTTAAAGTTCTCCCTCTTCCCTCCCTAATACCTCTCCACTTACTACCTCCGTTTCTTAGAGGTTGGAGTGTCTTCGATCCACTTTTTCAGATGAAAGTAGAAATGAAGAAAGTCCCCCGGTTATAAATTTCCCCCATTGGTAATTATATGTGTGAGTTTCCCATTTCCATCGCCTTTTTCCCAAGCCAAAAAGATATAGTCCGTAATGAGGGAATCTTCCCTTCATAACTGGTTCCCCCGGGGTAATTGCGTCTTGTCTGAGACCTGCTGGATTCCAGTGCCCCCCCCCTTTTTCAGGGTTTCGACCTTCCCTTTTTTTACCTACAGACATAAGATCATTTTTTTTAACCTGTGAATCGTACCCCCTTTATCCCCTCTTAGTAATGGTAAGATTTGCCTTGGCTTAACAATGTCTTCTCCCTTTAAGAATCTGGCCTTTTCCGAGTTTCTCTCCCATCACCTTCCCTGATTCGATTATTCTGACATTTGACAAAACTTGAACTCTCGAGTTCAAGGAATATTTGCGACTATTTCACCCCCCCCTTTTTTTCGATCCGTCATTCCCTTTGCTCTCTTTGATAGTTGTAGTGAGCCCGGGTCAGACCGATTCTTTTTTTCCCCAACCGTTTTTTGCCCCCCTACTCCCGCCCTTCAGACTACCTCGCAACTTCGTCAGGATCCCATTTTCTGAGTTTCATCCAAGTTCCTGATGAATTTCGTACAACCTCCCTCTTCCAATAAGGTCCGGATGCTGTGGCCCCCTTTCCCAAGCGAAAACCCCCTCTCCAATCCGAAGCGGCGGCATCTTAGCTGATCGTCCAAGTCTTTCCTTCCCTCCCTCCAAGCCCCCGATGCGCAAATGAAAACCAGCTCTTCTTCCAGGCGAAAGCCTAAATGCCCCCCCGAAGAGCTGCTCTTTCTTCCCCCTCCGTTTTTAAGAAGATTCGCTTTTTCCCGCAGTGTTTCTTTCAAGAACCTCTTCTCCCCCAACACGAGGCTCGCAATCAGAGTCCCCCCTCCCCCCCAGGTCCTGCAGAGGCCAAGTCGAAACTCGATTTTCTTACCCAACTTCCTCAACAGAAAACGCTGCTCCTTCACCCGTATTCGCTCCCCAATTTCTCCTTCCTTCGCGTGCCTCCCCCGCAGCTGGCGAAGCTCCTGCGTCTCTTCGTTTGAACATTTTCTCGCTCTTCCTCTCTTTTTTTTAAACGCTTCTGTCTTCCCTAAGTGAAGAGGATGCCCCCAACCTTCCGCTATGTTTACAAAATCGCCTAATCTGCTACCTTTTAAACGGCCTTCCGCCCCTGCGATTTCTCTTCTCCAAGCCAAGCAGATTTTCTGCCCACCTTCCGACGAGTCCGTTCTCCCTATTCTGAAATTGCCCTGCTATGTAAATTTTCTTCTCCCTCTCAGCGGGCTCCTTCCAGGCAGCTGCTTCGTCCCCCCATTCGACGGTCCGCTGGACCTCCCCCCCAATCTTTTCACACCCAGCTGCTTGAGAAATTGAGCTTAAGTGAAAGCATGCGATGCCCCCCCCTCAGGTCTGATCCACTTCTCCACTTAAGTTGTTGTGTTGAGTCTAGAGTAGAATTGGACCTCCTATCTGACTTTCCGATTTTTTTCTCTCCGTTTGTTTTTTTTCCATCATCGGCAGAGGCTTCTTCTGTTTACAAACTTCCTTTCCCGCTTTAGCCTTGTGCCTAGACTTTTTGCATCCAGCTTATGCTTTGTTCTTGCTCCTTTCGTTCCGTTGGCAGTTCGCCTCTGTCACGAGTTCCTCTTTTTTTTTCTCTCAGCCTTCTGCCTTGTCACGCTTATGATTTCTCTTTTGAGGACGCATTTTTTTCTAGTAGCGTTGATTTCTCCCTCTATTAAGTAATGCCTTGGCTTTTGGCTCCCTGTTAGTTACGATCGTTTTTTTCAATTTTCCTTGGCTCATTCTCCCTGTCACATTCTTTTGATTTGGAATATCCCTCTTTTGTGTGGTATCCCCCTCTTTCTCCTTACGGGAATAGTTTTTCAACTTGACCTAGCTTTTTCTCCTTTTTTCAATTTCTTTTCCGCCCTAGTTGATGTCTTCTCGGGCCAGCTTCCTTGGATGTGCGCGCTTTTTTTATTTTTCGTATCATTTTCCTTTCTTTTCCAGCGAAGATTTGGCTTCTCGCTCTTCCCAGAAGTTGCTGCTTTCCTTTCTTCTCTTCTCGGAGTATGTGGCCCCTTTCGTAGTTCCAGTTTTCCAGTCTACCCGTTTTTCGAATGGTGGCGGCTTTCTGACTTTTCCCCAGAGCAGCTTATTTTTGCTCTCTCTGTCTTGTACCCGTTGTTTTCAGCTTCTCTGTTCGCACGCCACCCGTCTCTTTTTTCCTTGACAGATGGATGGACATGCTTGACTTAGTTCCCCATAGGCTTTCTCAACGACTACGGCTATGATTCTTCTGATCTTCCGTTCTCCCTGTCTGGGATTTTACATCTAAGTATTTTCTTTGATTTCCCAAAAAGCCCCCCCTCAGGTTTCCGCTCGTTAGTCGTTTTCCTTCGGCTTCCCCACAACTTACTCCTCTACCTTTTTTTTCTTTTTTTTTTGATCCCCATACTTTCCCCCCCTTTCAAGTCCCGATCCTTAGACTGAGGTAACCGTTGTGATTCCCACTGTTGGTAATCCCCAATTCCGCCCTCCTCTACAATCTCTTTCGCGACTTCATCTCGGATACTTATTAACCTTGACCCCAAGGTCGCAGTTGAGGCCCGGTTCCCCTCCATCACACCTTCATACTCTCTTAGCTCTCAGTCTAGATCCTGGGACAGAGATTCAATGAACTGATTCAGATCCCCCCCCCAATAGCTCCCCACCTTGCCAGCCTGACACGATTCTCCTCCATCCTGCTCCCTGAAGTGGCTAAGACCGATCAGGACCGTCATTTTGTTATGTCAACGTCCTTTTTTTCCCCCTCAATTCTCTCTCGGTATTTTGTAATCATGCGGATTTCCTAACCTCCCCTTCCCGCCCCCCTGTAAAGCTTTCCCAGATCTTCTTTCTCCTTTCTCTAGGGTATCCACTATCCCCCCTCTCCTCCTTGGGTGGTGTTGTAGCTCTTGATTGGGGGTACCATTAGAGTACGTCTCCTGCAGCCCCAGACTTATCCTTCCCTTTTACTGTACATTTTCTTATTTTAACTTCTAGGCCTGTGAATACAAATATCTTTTTTCCCTTGTCTGGCCTCCCCGATAATAAACCGGCGAGGGACTTCCCAGACTGCGATTGTTTTTCCCAGATCAATGCTGTCTTTGCCACAACAGAGAGCGTTTTTTGCCATCTTTTTTTTCTTCTTTTGGATCCTTTGACATGCGCACTTTCTCCCAGAGTATCGTAAAAAATCTTCTATCTGTTGAAGCTTTTGTTTTTTATACCGGACGTCTGTGCCTCCTTCTCGATAGGACGTAGATTGCTCGTGCTCTTACTTTTCCTTTAGAATATGACCTTTTTCCACGGGCGAACGTTTCTCTAAAGTTCCTTTTTGTTCTCCTTGTTGGTTTCCCCTCTCTTGATAGTTCTCTCCAATTAACCTCCCTTCTTTTTTTTCTTTGGCCCAGTAAGTTATCCCCCCCTCCCCGCAGGACCCAGTTTTCCCCCCTTAATGTGGGTCACCCCCGTTCCTTCCCAAGGGTTCAGCTGGTACTCGGAATTACCTGTCCTCCCCTAATCTTCATTAAGAGGACCCCCCGGACCTGTCGAGTTTCGCTTCTTGTCCTGATCCCTGTACGATTGATAATTACCCCCCCCTTTTTTTCTCTTGCGTTTTTCGAATTAGTCCCCACCTCCCGTAAAGCAGAAGCGTCTTTTTTTTTCAAGCCTGACGGATCGATAAACTGAGCCAGCCCCCCCTCTTTTAACTTTCAAAAACGATGGTCCCAATTCAAGTTAACTGGCTTCCCCAAGCCAAGCAGAGCTGGCGGCGTTCCTCCCCTTTTTCAGACGCTTTTCCTTTGAAGGGCCGACTGCTCCTGCCTGATTTGAAAAACTTTTTGCCCCCCCACCCGCGAGAGCCGAGATTGAAAATTTCCTTTCCATTCTACCAGCCGAGTGCCCTTCTCCCCCCCAGGCTCATCCCCCTCCCCCTGCGACAAAGATGCTCATTCCCACCCGATGTCGTCTGCCCCCTCCCCTTTCTTTTTCCCCGAGAAGTCCTCCCCAAGACATCTCTTTCTCAATCAGAGGGAAGTCGTTCAGACTTCCCTTCAAACCATCGAGAAAATCACCAGATGGGTCTGCCCTGCCTTTCCCTCAGGATAAATAATTTTTACGTTCTCGTGTTGCCCGATGCAGGCTAAAGATGACTAACGACCTCCCTTTCCCCATGTTCGAATTCCTAGGTGCCAAAGCCAGGGCTTTCGTAGCCTAATAAGCCTTTTTTTTTTTCCCCTTCTTAGCGACCAGATGTTCCATTGTCAACGATGCGTCCCACCCTTAAGCATCACTTTTCCCTAAAGATGCTGGAGGGCCCAGCTCCACGCCCTCCCGATCGTTTTTCCCACCTCTTCCCCCCCTCCACAAGCCGCTGCCGATGCTTTTGTGTCCCTGATTCTTTTTTCCCCCGAGTCAAGCAGAGCGGATGCCCCTTTGCAGTGCTTTCCCCTTAGACACTCTCTCTTTTCCTTCCCCGTGCGATTTTCTCTGGTACCCCCCCTTTTTCCTTTGGTTGGGAATAAGATTGTTTTGTCCCCTTCCTAGCATCTTTTTCCCTTTCCTTTTTTTTTGTTGCATGAAATCTGTTTTCCTCTTTCGTCGGCTTCGCCCTTTCTTTTGAGTTCAGATGCTCCTGTCGCCTCCTGTTTTTAAATTTTAGCTCTTTGTGCCCTTCTTTCTTGCATCTGTTTAACCTTCTCTTTCTTTTATGATTGGCCTTTCCTCTCAGGTTTTTGGTCATCCTATGCTTTGGACGCATAGTTTTTCCCCGTGCATCCGGTTCTTTTTTTTCTTTGGTTTTTTCCCGATGTTTGTTTGGCTGTCTCTTTCCCGCAGAGAAGTCAATTTTTGAAGCGCTTCCCACGTCTTTCTGTTTTGGCCTCCGCCTCCTTGGTTTGCATCGCTTATGATTTCTTTGGATTTTTTTTTAGTTTTTTCCTTTGCATCCTTTTTCAGATTTTCCTGTTTCCCCCAAGTCGTAGGCTTCGGACCTTTTTTTTTCCCTCTTGGCTTTGGCATCATTCCCGCTTAGATTTTACTTTCTTTTTTAAGTTCAGCATCGTTGCTTTTTACCCGGTCTTTTACTTTTCTTTTTTTTTGGTTTTTTTGGACTTTTGCATAAGAATCTGCCTTGGCTTTCATCTTTCGTGCTTCGACGTGCAGGCTAAGGGTATCCTTTGGCCCATTTTTGTAGCGTCTTTTCCCTCTTCTTCCGAGCCTCTGATTTAGCGGCCCTCCGATTATGCTCTTTATAGTTTTCCCCGCACTCTTTTCCTCCCATTCTTGTTGGTGTTGGTCAATATTGGAATTGACCCTCATTCTCTTTTCTCCCGTTCTCTGTGTCTCCCCCGTTTAAGTTAATTCTGTCCCATTCACTGATTTTTCTTCTGCTTCAAGGGTTTACCCACCATCCCTGAATTTTCTCTCATCCCCCCTACCGCCCTACTCCTACACCTTTTTTCCCTTTTTTTTATGACATCTAAACCTTTGTGCCGTCACTTCCTTTAGATCCCCTTCTTGTAGTTCTGCTGATTTCGCCCAGTTCCCCTATTCCCCCTCTACACATGCTTCCCCCTCCACTCTATCTTATTCTAAGTACTTAGTGCTTATCCACTTTAGAAGTACTGCGTCCTATTCCCAACCCTTCTAATAGATATCATCCCCCTTATCATTACAGGTTCCATTTTTTTCCCCCTTATCTGTCCTCCTTCCCCTAGATTAGAAAACACTTTTCTCCTAGGACTCTTTCTTTTGCCCTTCCCCAGACTTCCTTCACTTTTCTCCCCCTTACCGTTTTCCAGCGCAGAGGGGATAATTTTCATTACTTCCCCTTCCATTTAATCATGCGATAGTCACCTTTGACCCCCCATCCTCAGACATGCGCAACTTTTCTTTTTTTCTTCTGAAAGACCTTTTTTTTTAAATATTAATTTCTCCCAACATTCTCTATTTTCATCCCCCCCCCCTGGGTTTGAGAGATCTGGCTCTGGCGCTACCCCTCTTTCCAAGTCTAACCCTTTCCGACCCCTAGCCCCCCCCTTATCATGTACCGTTTTTATATGTCGTCTTTCCCACCTCATATCGCATTATAAGAAACAAATCCGACGTATTCCCACCGTAATCACCCTCCTTACGGTTAATTTAGGCGAGTGAAAGGCGATTCTGTACTTTTCACAATAACACACAGGTTTAATTCTGTCCCCCTTGTACCTAGGGGCTTCATCCCCCCTCCAAGAGAATTTCTATTCATCGTTTCCCCCTCTCTTCTAATCTATTATGACTTGGGCCCCTGTCGGCCGTCAGCTTCGCGATAGCTTTTGATCCCTCTCTTAATAACACGGATCGGAAGATTAGCCTTTTTTTGCTTCAAATACTATTGTAGCGCTTGAATCTGACCCCTTTTTGAACAACTTTGTCCTCCCAGCGACCTTTACCCTTAGAGTATTGCGGCCTCTTTGTTGGTAAGTCTCTTTCTTCGATCATGGACCTTTTGTGGTGTTTTTTTCCTCTCCTCAAAGTTAACCGCTATTTAACACCTCTGTTTGTAAACTGTCCCCCTTCTTTTCACACCTCCTTTAGTTAGATCATGCCTTCCCTCTAAGTTTTCTAATCTTCCCTCAGTCCTTCTGACCAGAGGAAGAAAACGTCTGGGTCTCTCCCTACCCAAGACTTTCCTCCCACTGAATGTCCACCCCCCCCTTCCCCCCATATTGAAAGCTACAAATAAGGTACTTATGCGTGCGGTCTCACATGACAAAACACACGGCCACATAAGAATCCGGGCTACCCCCTTTTTAAAAGCAGATCTCATCCCTTTTTTCAACGTCCTGAAAACGCTTTTCTTTTAACAGCTCCAACGTATGACCCGGACCATGTGCTCCTTCCCCCCCCCCCCCTCTATGTCTCCTTTTGAAAGTCCCTCGGTAGAGATAAAGCTGCCCGCTTCTCCCGACCCCCCTATGTATTCGCCAAAACTTCTTTTTCTCCCCCCCCCGAAAAGCGGTCCCAATCCCCCCTGACAGGCCCTTCTCACTGAAGGCTGCTCGTTTGAAAATCGAGAAGATCACTCCCCTTAAATTGAAAATCGTCGCCCCTTCCCTTCCACGAGGATGCCAAATTCCCACGTTTAGGGTCCGGCTCTCTTTTTTTTTTCACCCAGATTCCTTCCAGCTTTCTTGCCCCGATGAGAAATTGTCCACACTCTCTTTCCCCCCCCTTTTTGCAGCAGAAGCGTCTCACTCTACGATCTCTTCCCATGAGTCCGCGCACCCTTTTCCCCCCCTCTGCGAATTGAAAAACAGATCCTGTCCGCGGGCATCCTTTTTTTTGACCAAAGACACCGGCATCTAGGAACTCCGCGATCCAAGTGCACGGTTCCAGTCCCTCTCACTGATGAGAAATTTTCCCCGCTTAGCATCTCCCCTTTTTTCTGAAAGCCAGTCTCGTTCAAGTTCCGACCTTTTCAGTCTTTTTTTAAACTGATGGCAGAAGCCAAAGCCAGAATGCCTATGTTGCCAAAACCGATGCGTCCTTCAGAGTAGCAGAAGGGCTTCCAAAACATTTTGACTCTGTCCCAGTTCCTATCAATTTTCCCCCCCCCCCCCTTGTTTGAGAGAGCTATCCGAACCAAGAATTTCTTGACCTTGAATAAGACTTATGTCCCCCTGAAAGCACTTTTCACGTCGGTCCTTTTTTCTTTGATCGTCCCCCTCTCTGCGTTCGGCTTTATAATTCCGTCCTTGTTTTTCCCTTCTGTCTGCTTTCGCTTTTTGATCCGTTTAAATTTCACTCTTTCTATGTCAACTGTTTCGTCATGATTTGGCTCAGCATCTGCATTGGCTTGGCCATCCTTTTGCGGAAGCATTTCAACCTCCTGAAGTTTTAGATTTCACTGTTTTCCCCCTCTTCTCCTTTGCAGGGACCCCTGCAGCTTCTGCCTTTCCATCCCTTTTATGTTTTTCCTACTTGGTCCCTCTTAGCTTATGCAGTGTTTTTACCACGATTTTCCCTCTGGCCTCCTCAGCATCTCATTGGTCTTTGCTCGATTTGTCTTCCTCTTTTCCTTAGCATCGTTGTCCTTTATTCGTTTTCACGTCTGCGCCCTTCGTCGGCCCTGCCTTTCTTTAATGATGTTGCATCCTTCTCGCTCTCAGGTGTTTTTCTCCTTTCGCATCGTAGTCCCCCTTTTTTCTTTTTTTATTTCGCTCAACCCCTTTCGCCGTACGTCTCCCTTTGCCCCCCTTTCCTTCTGTTTCTTTTTTTCCTTGGTCTTTTCTTGTTGACTCCGTTTTTCAGTGCGCAGCGTTTTCTGAGTTATACGCGCTTTTTAGCCTGCTTGTTTAAGGTCGCCTATCCAGTTCTATTTTGATCGCGTTATCCCTTGGTTACATTACTTTTAGCTTTTCAAACTCCTCCTCTTTTTTTTTTCTTTGTCTTCGTTCTGTCAACTCCTTTTTCGACCCCTACCAAGGAATGTTTTACCACTTTTTTTTTTCTTCCCCCCAAATTGGAGGGCTTTTCTTTTTGGCTTCGGCGTTTTTCCTCAAAAGTTACTTTTTTCTCTACATTTTTTTAATTGTCTCTCTCCCGACTTTCCAAAACCGTGACCTCTTAGACTCGAGGTCTCTCTTCTTTCCCTCCGTCTGACATGTAATACACCCCAACTAACCGTATGGGCTCACCTCATTAGATCCGACTTATTCCTGACCTCTCCTAGCCCTGACCCCCCCTTTCCGCGCCCTTTACCATATCATTTTTCCCCCCCTTTGAATTAAAAAAAAAATTTTTGTTTTTTAAACACATTGGGGACCTATCCCTGAATAGCATTCTCCCATCTAGTGTCTGGAACTTCGTCCCAACCTTCTTTTAAAAATGGTCCGAATTGTCCCCCCGACTCTTTTTTTTCTCCTGTCTCCTTTTTCTCTTCAATCGCAACCCCCCCCGTCAGCTGCCGGTGGATTAACTTTCGTCTTGCTCTATTTTACTTATTTTCTCTCTTGATTTTTCTTCCTCCCGATAGGCCGTCATCCTCCCAGATAACACGTACTGATAAATCTTTTCTTTGGCTTATTCTACTGGTACCTTGGTAA
>Ga0179591_1338926_pt1 | contig 20469 bp, 17 predicted proteins | sample CZOMad2_1_08_16f_FD_182891 | JGI IMG/M metagenome (GOLD analysis project Ga0179591, IMG submission 182891) | Vadose zone soil fungal communities from Angelo Coast Range Reserve, California, USA - CZOMad2_1_08_16fungal (PacBio error correction) | ecosystem: Environmental > Terrestrial > Soil >... | reverse complement strand
TTGTCCACAATTAGAATTGACCCCGCCACGTTGGTCCCACATGACTGGGTCCTCCTGGCCACCTGAGCGCGACAATTCGACCTATTGGGTCGTTTACCTTTGCCCCCCTTTCACTTGACGCCAGAAGCCCCTTTTTTTGCCCTGACGCGACCTCCTTGCTCGCCGATCTTAAGGCCGAGCATGATAGCCCGTACAACGTACGGATCATTCTTACAGGATCCTATTCCTTCCACACAGTGCCACCTCCAAGGGAATTCCTTTTATGATCTACCGTCATCTCACCCCTCCTCCCCCCCCACCCCCCAATCTTAGTGATGCAGAACCTGCTTGTGTCCTTGCTAAAGAGTTTTACTGAGACGCAATTCCTTTCTTTCGGAGATTCCTTCTCTTGGCTTCTAGATTCTCCTTTTCCTTTCTTTCCATTTCCTGGGGAAGCAACGAGAGCGGCTCGTTGACGAAAGGGGATTGCCTCCCCTCCTAAGTTTTCTGTTGCCTCTTCTTGCCATTTTTTGATTGATTCTCTGCCTTTATATTCCTTCAACGAAACCCCCCCGCCCCTTTTCCCTTGGGGCTATTTGATTTATTCAAGGTTTTTCGTTATTTGGATGAACCGCTATAATTCGTCTTTCGCCCCCGCCCGTGGAGTTGCGTTGTCAGTCGCTTTCTTTTTTGGCAGCTGCTGCGCTTTTCCATTCTGGATAGGAGCTTCCCCCTGGACCCCGTGCTCGCGCCCCCTTCGGTCATATCAAGTCCCCCCAGTCCCTGTCCCAATTTCGCCTCTTGACGCCTTCACCGTCCGCCCGCCAGCTACTACCCAGACCGCCCTTTCCCCACAACGGTTATTTTTTTTGGCCACTCCATTCTAACTTGACAACTATTGTAAGTGTTCTTTAGCGCCTTGGTCATACGGCCGAGGGAGCCCTCCTTCGGAATCCCTTTATGCTATTTCCATGCTCGCTCAATACCCTCATTAAGTGCGCATTTAGGTTGTGCCACTCGCAAGGGATCGTACCTTTATCCCCCCGCAGTTACCCTGAGATCAAAGCCCATTCCGGGGACCCTAAGTCTCCCTTCCTAACCCGTGGACGGGAGATCCGCCTCGGTTCTTCTACGTATAGACTATTTCCGCCTGCTTGTTTTTTTTCCGTTTCGTTCCCCCCCGGGACACCGGTGCGCAGACCCGCCCCATCCGACCTCCCTTCCTCCCCTGGTGCCATCGCGACACTACAACACTGAAATTAATCTCTCATGACACTCTGGGTATCTACGTATCCTCGAAGGACAGCCTCCCCCCTCCTCGCCCTTCCCCCTCTTGGAGGATTCCCTTTTTCATATCCAGGCATTTGGAACTCCTTTTCGAGAGGACTTGAGAGTATGTTTCCTCCTAATTCTAGTTTGTCTATTTGCACCCATTCTCTCTTCGCTTGAACCCTGCTTGGGTCTTGGGATCGCATCGATCACTTAGGCCTTTCTGCGTTGCAGGATCAGACTTTTCGACTAGATCTGGTCTTACCGCCACCGATTCTGGTATGCGTATCCAGTATTTAGAAAAAGGCCTATTGTATAGGATACATTCCGTCCCCCCTCTGGCTTACCAGCACCAAATCCTATGATACCGGATTTTCCGATAAATTAGGGTTCTTCTGCCGGTATTTGGTCGGAGCCCCGTGTTAATCGCTTCCTTCTGGTTTGTGTTCTAATGAGAAACGTTCTTGCCATTTTCCTTTCTGCATTCTGATACGACGGCTTCTTTCTGCTTTGACTTCGTGTCCATGTTCCCAAAAATCAGCCGATTCCGCACCACTGAATCCACAAGAGCTCCATTTTTTCTCCAGACGCCGAGCTAATGGGATTCTCCCTTTCGACCTCTCAACGGATTTTCCTGCCCTTCAGTTGACTCGCCCGATCAAGTCCGTGGCCCGGCCAGACGACTGCTTGATCCCCCCAATAGCCGAATGATCTTCGCCTTCAGACCGGCCCTACCCCCGGTTTCTGTTCCAGAATCCTTCAGCATGACCTCGTAAAATGTCTTTTCCCCTTCCTTTTCGGATGCTCTGCCCTTCTTCAATTTTGTTTTGTTTTGAGCTTCGGCAGTTTTTCACCCTTTTCCACGTCACATTTTTACAGTAGAGACATTCTTTTCCCCCCTGGGTTCATCGAAAGGATTCTGTTTCATTTCCCCCCCTTGGACTCTTAAACTGTTCGGACTTTTTTATATGATTGCCCCGAAACGACCCGTCCTGAATTTTCCCTTGACCTCTGCGCCCTTCTTCATTGGAAAATGCGTCTCTGCTCTCTCCGCCCGATCGGCTATAATGGGACTCCATCGTGATGGCCTACCCCCCGTTCTAGACTGATTTTTGCGGGTCCTTTCTTCTGTTGGTTCTCCCCCAGCTTTGTCTTGTCCTTTCATCAGGTCGCAGCTTTCTTGCGTAACGTGCTTTTTCTAAAGCGCCACGCCTTGGGTTTCGTGACCTGGGGAGAAGGTATTTCCCTGTTACGTTCCTAGTCTCCGGTTCGGCCCCCGTATGCCGGCAAGAGCTCCTATTCTCTCTCATAGCTTATGGCCCTCATTACTCTCCCACCCTAGAAACCGCTATCTCCTCTTTCTTTTTCCCTTCGCCCCCCCCCAGATTGCATCCTGATGGTTGCCGGCTATACCTCTGTTGGCAGGCCCTCCCACAAAATGGCCCATTTTACGGCTCTGAGGTTGTTAGCCTTTTTTCATTTCTGGCTCCTCCCCTCGAGGAAAATAGCCTGTCGCCCAGAAGGGCCGAATGGAGTCGCCTCTTGACGGCCTTCCCCCTGAGGATTCCTAGACACAGGAACGTAAAGTGATCTTGACCGTCTTCTTGAGCGCATGCGAACCGGGTTTTGACTGCGTCAATGACGGCTATTGGGGAGTGCCCTGTCCCCTTCTCCATGTACTGGCTCCCCAATTATGTATTGATCCTTTACTGTCGAAGGGGCCCCCCCCCCAGTACGCGAAGATCCGTCTTCCCACTTCTTCTCACTCCCCCTCTTTTCTTGTTCATAATTCCTTCGGGTTGTTGTAGATAGTTGCTTCATACTTCCCCCTTTTTTTTTTTGCTTCTTTGCCCAGCCGGAGACTCAGGTACTGCCATGCGCCTTCTTTTGTCCCTTCCCCCCTCAGAATGCTCCCCTTCCCTCTGCAAGGATTGTTTTTTTTACCTTTCGCCGCAGGTCCGCACTACGTTTTTCCCACTCGCTTCCAGCCGACGTTTCGCCTACTTTCCTGTCCTCTGTGGGAATGTCAGCAGGCTTCGTTTTTGGCGATCCCCTATAGTTCCCCCCTTCTTTCCCGTCCCTCCCTCGGGACGCAAGTCGCAGACGTTACACCCAGTGTCTAAATGAAACCCGTGCGAACGCGAGTTTCCGCAGTGCAATCTTCTCATCTCCCTTCACTCCTTTTTATTTAGATCCTCCCTTCCGACATCTGATTTTATTTTGGATTCCCACATCCCATCGCGAACATATCCCGTGTTGACTTTTTGATTCGTATTTTCGACCCGTCATCCTATTACTCCCCTCGATGGACGGCCTTTTCCAGTACGATATATGCCAGAACATCCTCACTGCTAAACCGTTCCTAACCAATTCGTGTTTCCTTTATGACAGGCGAGCGGTTCTCCGAGCATATCTACTCCTCTTCCTGGCCCTTTCCTTCTGCTTCCGTGATTTCTTTTTTGCAGCCGGTGCCACTCTCTTCTTTTCCCTCTTCCCCAATTCTCAAATGGAAAAATCTTTCAGCCCGATCTCTTCATCCGCCTAGAATTTTTCCAAGTCTCGTTATCTGCGTCCTTCGCGGCGGGAAATTTTTAGGCGACATTTCCCCTATTGCAGTCAAGAACTTGGTTCCCTCTGCAAGAGGGACAATAACACCCCGAACTTTTCTTCGGCGATGACGGGTTCCTACCACTTCTTCCCGGATTGACCTTGAGGGTAAAGTGCCCGGGTACCGTCAGAAAGGATTTTCTTTTCCCTACAAATTTTTTCGTGCCTTTCCTCCAGTATGTCCTCCATGTGAACCCGGTTCCACCTCATCTCTTTTTGATTCCCCCCCCGAAGGTCCCCTGGTCGATATTGAATGCCCCTTCAAATTTCTCCAACCTTCCCTGCGTTTATCTACTCAGCTAGGAAGTTCTTTTTAGAGGAGACCTATCTGATCTTAGACCTGAGCGTTAGATGATCGTTTCAAGTCGATAACCCTCGTCTCTGAGTCTTTTCTTAGTTGATGTCGAAGTAATGTGTGATTGCAGACGTGACTACTTTTTTCTTTCTTTGGGCCTTACTCGTGATATGTTCCCCCTTCAACACGGCATCCTTTTGTCTTTTCCATGATTTCAGACGGTGCTTCTTCGTCCACCCCGATGCTGGCCCCCGGCGGTCTCGTCCGTACCAACTCCTTGCTAAGGGATGTAGCCTTATGCGTCTGATTTTCTTCGCTTCCCCTTTTATTCTTTTCTGAGGCTCTAAGGATGCGGCGTATCCTTCGAATGAGGGTTCGCTCCTGGATCGTCTTTACCCTCGTGGTGCTCTCCTTACAGCTATATATGCCGCCCCGGAATTGGTACTCCTTTTCAGTGTTTAGGACTATATGATCCTCTTCTTTCATGCTATCCGTTTTTCGGGACGAGGTTCTTTGAAATTTTCCGCGACATTACGTCGTAGGTTGATCGACCTGCCTGACTCCTTTCCTGTAAATTCCGTAACGTGCCGACTTCTCCTTAACGTCAATCCTTTGGACCGGAGTACTGCTCCGTGATCCTGTCATTTCGCTTACGTCATTTCATCCCTGATTCCTTGATCTGTTAGAGTTTGAGGATTTCCTCCATGTGTTTCCTAATGGATCTCCTCAGTTGTCAGTTTCTCCCTAGTTTTAATCTTTTGTCCTTTGGTACCCCTCCCCTGCCCAAAACAACACTTTCCTGAGGATCTCGCTCCGTTTCTCTTGACGTTTTCCAAGCGCCCCGTCCGTCGGATCGCTTCGTCGATCAAAGGCTAATTGCTGGTTTCCGAGCGGGGTTTTAGTTTTTGATCCATTTCCCTACGCCCTTTCGGAAGTCCAACCCCAACGCCTGCAAGACTCTAACCTTCAGTGTATTGCCTATATCTTCATCTTTCTCCGCTCGGGCGTGAAAGTCTTGGCCTTCCCTTTTCCCTTGTATCAGAATCACCTGCCCCTGTTGTTATACTCTTCTATTTGCCTCCCTGAAAATGTTTATTCTTGTCGGTGGTATTTTTTCGCTTTTGACGTTGGTCCGGTTCAGGCAGGATCGACTCCTTTATCCCTTCGAGGTTTTGATTACAGCGGAGGTCGATTCTTCTAAGCGTTTTGACCCCGCCCCCGGAACTTCCCTTGGCCCGATTTTGAAAGTCTAGAAGGTGTCCCATCCAGAACTAGATTTTACACTACCCCCAAGCCATCGCGGTCTCGCTTAATGTTTCATTAATCTTCTCATCATGAGATCCCATCCCACGGTCAGGCCCTCTTCTCTCCCCTACGTTTCAGGCCGTTTTTAGTTTGTTCGGTCTGCGGTAAGGACCTAATATAACTGGATGACCCAGATGCTCCGTCACGCTTGTCTTTCTTCCCATCACTGCTCGTAGGTAAAATTAAATTTCGGTAAAGTCCCTTCCGCTCGCGTTGATCCGTTTCCCATGCACGATTTAACTACAACTGCCCTCTTCGTGTCTCGCCCCCGCGCGAAGGAAATCGGAAAAAATCTTTCTTTTTGTTTTCTACATCTTTCGACAAGTCCCCGCTTAGGCCTCCCTGGTTTGGGTGCCCTTCCTTTCCGATCCTCCCTACTCGCAGGACCTTGGTTTGACATTCCCGTGCTCCCCTATGGGCAGCTTTGAAGTTTGCGCATTGCTGCCGGTCTTTTTCATATTTTTTTATCACCTCCTCGACCCCTCTTATGATTGCTGTTCCCCAGAAGGATGCTTTATCCGGTGAAGGGTCCCCTTTTTCTCTGCTCCCCTTATCGGTTAGCTTTTTTTTCAAGGTGACCTTTTTTGCAGCAACCCCCCCACCGGTCATGTCTTTAACCTATGGGGCATCATAAGTGTTCCACGATTCTTCCTCCTTTCTCTTGTTGTTTTTTTGCTAGTGATCTCTTTACCCCCCTTTCTATCCTCTTGACGCTCCTTTAAGAATGTCCATGGGGGCTTGCATTCTCGTATTTTCCCTGCTTAGGCACGTCGCCATATCTTTTTGGTCGAGAGGACCTTAATTCTTAACCTTTTTCCTCCCTCCGGTTTTTTTTCCCCTCCCGAGCTTCGCTTTGCGGAGAGAGGTCTTCGGTATACCTGGACACCGCCGGCCAGGCTTTGTCAAGTGTCCCCCGCCTCACACGTACTTTTCCAAGTACCAGCGTCCTTTACGAGAAGCTTCGTGACCTCCCCCATTCACGCGCTTTGAGTGCTTCCCCCCCGAAATGCTTGTGGCTTGTCGCGCGGTCTTCTCTCCCACTGACATCTTCCTGCTTTTTTGTCCTTCAGCGCTTTCTGGTCTTTCCTCTTCGCATGTCGCCTGTCCAGAGGTTCATGGGACGGTTGAATTTTTTTCACTCGAGCAGAAGTTCTTTGCCCTCACTTTTTCCGTTGCAGACAGCGACGTTGATGGGACCCGACGAAGGATTTTTTTTTGGGCTGTTTTTCATCTGAGGATTATGACTTTTACGCCGACCGCCCCCTTCCCCCCCACCCGGTCCCCTGCCCCCTTTCTTCGTTCTCGGTTCCTAGGTTTGCCTGTCCCTGGATGCGATCTTTTCCTATCCTTCCCCATATGAGCTTTTCGCGCTCTTTTGTGGCTCCGCCAGGTCGCTTCCCTTTATGGCAGGCGCCTGCTCCTTCACCTAAGGAGTTATTGCTTCACTGGCGGTTATGATCAGCTCCCCTACCTCCTGGCGTATTTGCGCCACTGTTATCCTCGCAGTAAGCCATCCTCCACGGATTTTCGTCACTCCCGTCCTTCCTAGCGTCACGCCAAGAGACAGACCCCGGTCCAATTGATTTTAGGATTACCCTCTTAGTCCTAATGGACACAACCTGGATTTTAGGTTGCTTTTCCTTCCTGGCGCCAAGGACAAGTGGAATCAGCCTCAAGATTCCCACTAAGAGTTTTCCTCGTTTTCAGAGTGAACTTCTAGATCAATACCCCTTAAGTTTGCACCGCCCCCCATGGACTGTTGTAAGCTCCCGTTCCTCGTTTGACGTTTCTCATACACGCCAAAACCGCTTTACCACACAAGAGCCTTTGATCCGCCGTGCTTTAGGACTGGATTTCTTCCACCCTGATAATTGTTTCTTCTATCCGCGCCGGTTTTGTTTTCTTTCTTTTTTCCCAAAGGTCACCGCCTGTGACCACCGCGTGACTTGCGATCGCCCCACTGGAGACTCCCTTCTACATGGACAGGCTGCTAAGATTTCCCCCGATAGTCAGAACTTTTTTGATGCTCTTCAGTGATTTAACGGCTCTTCGTATGTCCTAAGCTCAATGTTAGACTTTATAAGAGCTGACTGTCAGGACCCTAGGAATCTGCTTTGCGTTAAAAGATTCTTTCTGTTTCGACGCCACGGTCATCCTGTAGCGGGTTTACTCAGAGCTTAGTTCCTCTGACCAAATGTATTTTTGTTTGCCGCCCTTTTTTTTTTAGGAATCCGTTCATATTGCGCGTTGGCGGTTTCCACGGTACATGCCGATTTTTCAGTCTAGGGTGAGAATAAACGCTTACTTTCTATGTAGATACATGATCTAACCCACCCCCGCCATATTTTAGGATCGTAGCCGTTCCTCAGTCTCCCGTCTTCAAAGCCCGCATCGTGCCTCATCCCGTCTTATCTTCTTCCAAAGATTCTTTCCCCTTCCCTGTCCTGGGTCCCCGTTCTCGGTCGCCCCTCCCTAGCCCTCTGGGTGGCGCTATCAAGGGATTTCCTTCCTGTCCTGCCCGGCGGACTACGATCCGTTTCTTCGGGTAACATTGCCGTTCCTGTCTCTCCGCGAGACACCTGACCTTGCCAAAACGTCTTCGAGCTTCTTGAAGCGCCTGGGTCTTCTCCAGCTTGATCTTTCGCTTCCGTTGTTGCTTTAGCGCATAGTTTCTCCCTAATCGGGCCGCTTAACGTCTCAAGAGAGATCCCTGACCCTGAAGGTAGTGCCGCCTTAATGATCTCCGTGGTAACTTATGGTTTCCCTTGAGAAAGAGGCCCTTCCCGCCTCTGACAGTGACACTTTTCAGGCCTCTCCCCAAGTCACTCCCCGGACTGTGTTTTCTATATGCGGCTGACCGTTTGGTTACTCCTTTTTCCCCGCCTTTTATCGAGCCTTCTTTCTTGCACCCCGTTTTTTCAATGGCATCCAGTTCGGGTTTTGTATTTCCGACGGTCTCCCACCAATGTCGGATCTGAATCGAGCGCGTTTTAAACGCCCTTTCTTCTTTCCTCCTCCCCCCCCCCCCCTTCAACGTAGAAGCGCAGCTCTAGCTTGGTATTCCGATCCTTCTCTTCTCCTCGATCGGGCGAGGTTTGCCCCTCGACATTCGGATGCCTCTCACACGGGTCCCGAGCTCGTGATGCCGTGCCATTCTTGAACTTCAGCCCTGATGTCTTTTTCCTGAAGAGCGTGTGACGCTCGGGCGTCCTTCTCCGTCGCCTGTCCAGCTGGTTAGGTTCCCGTGTTTCTCAATGGATGAATTGATTGATTTCAGTTAAGAGCCTCCCTGTTTCCCCTGGCACCCGGCTGGTACTGCAAGCTTGATCTTGAATTGTTCGACTAGGTTTTTGGTGGGCCGACATGACGCACTCAACAACATACGGACCCCGCTATTGTCACATTGGTCTCGGCATCTTTCTCCAACGATTGCAAAGGCCGTGTGTGCGGCCCTGCTATCCATCTGCGCTTTTGAGTTACAGGTCCTTTTCATTCTTGACCCCTTTAGAGTGTTCGTTTTAATTTTGTAGAATTTTGCCTCCCCTGCGTCTCCCCTGATGCGCCCACTTTTCACACTCGTCGAAAAGAGTTTGAACTCTCCTTTTGCTGTCGTTATTTCAAGGATCTGTTTTCCCCCTTCCCTTACAAAGGCCAAGTACCCTCGAGGTTGTCCGCGTTCCTTTTTGCACTGGTTCCCTTTATGCCTGAGACTTGCGTGCATCCCCCCCTCCCTTTTGATTGAATTGGCGAATGGAGGGCACTTTGATAATCCTTTCCCACACTGCGCATGAGGGATAACGACTGCTTCCTGTGCAACTCCGTATCTCCTTTGAGTTACTTTCATCATACGTTGTTGTTTGTTTATCTTGAGATTCCCCCTTGCGTTTTCGTCGGTGAAAAGACCAGGTCCGGTATGCCCTGCGCCTGTGCGCTTGTTCCCTTCAAATACAGAATTGAGAACATTGCGAGGACATGGCTTCTGACCTGGTCCCCTTCTCTAGTACTCGACGGGTGAAGTGCTAAAGCCTCCGTCGCGACTCTGAGCTCCGGCCTTTGTAGGGTCCGGTTTTCGTGTTCACTCGATATTTTCGGTTTCCCCGGCGGGTCGCCGGTTTTTAAATGTCGCCTCTGACCGCCTTCTGGCCCAAAATCCTCCCACCGGAGAACCTCTGACTCTTTGTTATCTGTGGCCCGTGATAATGTACTGCCCTCCTGGATGATAGCTTAGAACGCTCCTTAGCATGGCACTTGTGCTCGGCACATTGCCATTCTCGCCCTTTCTTACCATAGTGTATTATGTGTTGAGTCTTTTCTGCGTCCTCTCCTCTTCTCCAGTAATAGCGAGGAAGTCGCTCCAGGTAACTTTTCACTCCCCCCTTCTTCCTTAAAGCCTTCGTTGCAACCCCCGTTCTTTTAGCCTTAGGACGGTCGATCTTTTGCCGAGACAGATTCCCTCTATTAGGTCCGTCTGTCCTGACTGATTTTTTCTCAGTCCCCTGCAGACGATTTCCCTCTCGCCTTGCTCTTCCTCCTGCAAGCTGCTCCAGTTTATCGCGCTCATCGCCGATCTCAGTGTTCCATGCTCAGGATCCCCTTTGCTTTCGCTTCTTTACCCTGTAGGGCCTGCCCATGCGGACCAGGCGTTTCGCCTCCCCCCCCTATTTACGATCCCGCCATTTTTACGAGGCTTTTACTGCCCCCCCCTCCTGATCCGGGGCTGCTTCCAATGGTTCCCACCTTCCTTTTGCTCGTGTATTCCGGTTGTAAGTTTATGGCAATCGCCGGCTCCTCCTATCACCCCTTCTTTGTAAGGGGGGCCCTGGACAGCCCGTCTTCCAATTGTGACTAATTAGTGTACGCGCTTTGCGGCTACCCAAGCATGACCTCTTTCTATCTTTTATGGTCGGCACATCGGGCGTGGGATCTCTTGTCCTTCGTTCCGCGTTCCCGAGGGACGTTCTCTGCGACCAGCTGCTCCCTGGCCCTCTCTTCTTTATTTTTTCTTGAGAAGACCAGTGCTCGAGATTCTTCTGCGTTCTCTCGTTGTGGCTGTGTGATTTGGGCTCCGCGTCGATTTTTCTGTAACTTGCCGCTTTGTTAAGAGGTGAACTTCCCCCAGTCTCCTAGTTGTCTCCTGACGTGAGTCAGGCCCCGTCAGCGTTGCTCGTCTCCCCCCGATTTAAGCTCTGGTTTTCCCGCCCCCCTCCAGGGCCGACTCTTTTATTAGCGAGCCTTCTCTTAGGGCACTGATTCGGTTCGGAGAATCTGCGGCTCCCCCCCTCTTTCCGATCCTCTGGCGGTGTGATATGGCACGCCCTGGTGGAGCTCTCCACGATCTCGCGCGGCATAACTCCCTCCTTTATCAGACCTTTTTCGAAGATGTTGATGCGTCGTCAACCACTTATTTTGCAAAAGATGTGGATATGATGATACGGTCGGTTGCAATCTCCCTCTACTTTCTTTTCTCCGCCGAAGCCGTTCTTTTGACTGTCGCGCATTCTTATTCCTTCCCTTAGCTCGGGAGGCCTCGTTTGATGTTGTCTTCCCCTGTCGTCCTCCTCATAGTAACACGTGATATCCGATTTCGGTAGATTTTTGAGACCGTCGTATTGAGATTTTTGATGTCTCCGATAGTGGCTCTCGTTCTGGTTTCTTTTTGGTAACTTTTTTTTCCCGCCCCCTTCCAACCACACCCCCCCCTTTTTCTCGCGTTTCTTCGGTGTTGAGCTCCCGTCCTTTTGGTCCGGACATGGCTTTCACACCTTTTTGGCTTTTTCAGCGCGGTTTCTGGTTTTCTCAGTAAACTTTTTGAGCTTTTTCAAACCCTGCTTCCTTGTTGTCTCCCCCTACTTTTTCTTTTTTTGGTGAGGGCGTAATCAACTATTTTCGGCCTTTAGGCAGTCCTTTTCGCGCGGAACACCCCTTTTTAAGTTTTGTTGCCCCCTAGCTCGAGGTACTCCCGACCCTCCACTTTGATCTTGAGTCTGTGGTTATTTTGGCTTTTCGTGTGACGTCGTTCCTTTTTTTGACTTTTTTTTCACTTTTTTCTTCCCTGTCGATGGATTTTTAATGAAAGGATGTATCCCTGTCTCCGGAAGAAAGTTATGCTCCAATCTTGCGATGGTTCTCAGGAGCATTCTTTGGTCACTCCCTCAACGCTCCAGATGACAAATTTTTTCCCCCCACCGCTTCGCTATGCTCTATAGTCGTCCCTCCTTCTCATTCCATTGAGATACTATGCCACCTTTAGTCCCCCTCTCCCCGATCAGCACTTTTCCGTCGTTGGTGTTGCTCTTAGGTAGGCCTTTCGTCAAGTTCAGGAATACATAAGGTGTCACAACCGTTCCTCAGCGATTCTTTTCCCACTTCACCCTAGATGTCGGAAACGTTTTCACGTTTCTGTCCCGCCTGAATCGTAGTGCCCTGCCCTATTTGACAAAGGCCTCTGAACACTCTCCAGCCACGCTTGAAGGCCCTCTCCCAGTTGACCCTCATGATCGGGATGGTTCTAACCGACCTAGTTTTCTACCCCAATGCAACCCAGCGGTCTTTGGGCATCACTTCCTAGTTCTGGGGTGGGGCGGCGATTCCTCATTAGCCGAGATCCCTTCCTCTGTTTTGTTTTGATACCTAGTTCCTCTCCCCGTGGAAGTGCGACTTTCTTCGTGTACTAGAGATTACCGTTCCCTCTCGCGCAGTTGGATCTGCTGTCTCTTTTTTCCCGTATTTTATTTTCACCTTCATCAATGGCCCCACTCCAGTGGAAGTTTTGCCTGACCCTTATTGGCGCATTCTCGCGCAAGTGTACGTTGAGCACAACCTTTTCAGCTTCCGTCACGTGTGGGCTCATGTCTTGCCCTACTTTGGTAAATCGCGATTTTTTCCTCCCTTTGTTTTTTTTAGATGATTCCCTTCTACTAAAAGATTATAGCGTCAGGCTGACGCCCCGTTAGAGGGGAATATGAACTTTGTGGGAATCCGTCACCTTTCTCTAGTCGAGACTGGAGCGAGTCCACTGCCCTTTCCCCTTTCTCAACTCCCTCCTTTTGTTGGCCCTCCTCTATCATCCCCGAGTTTCTGATTTCTTTTGCAATCTATCGACAACGGTGAGCCCTTCTTCCCCCGTTTTCCTCAAACTACGGCGTCACTGTACTTTCCCAGCGTTCCTTGCTCTTCGTTTTTAGCCGATCGGCATCTCAGCCTCCAACCCGTTCCACTCTTGTTGTCTTGCCGGAACTGGGTGAGCCTGTCGCCCGCCATCCCGCTCCCTCCCCTTTTTTTGCGATTTCCTTCGCGCTGTTTCTGTTCTATTTGCTTTGTTTTTTCTCGGCTTTCATGTAAGGTTTCCAATCCCTTGTCCGTTCAGTCGTTGCCTCCGCCGTCAGTGCGTTGCCGACCCGGGAACTTTCTGGACGACCTCAGTCTTTAGTTGTTCATCTTTTTGTCAGCGGTTTAGGTAATGAACCCTTTTTCGCCGCCGACGAACCCCACCCCTCCCCCAAACTTTCCTCCCAATTTTGCGATGACAGTTTTTATTATGCCATTGAAGATCCCTCCTGCATCTTCCTCCTTAGAGATTCGTTTTTTGTCATTTTCGCGTCGGTCTGTCCAGCCCTCGCTTTTCCCCCGCGCTCTGAGCTCCGGTCCGTTTCCGATCAGCGCGACCCTCCTTCTTTCGCCATGACTCAACTCCTTGAAGAAATTAGTTCCATCCGTGATGCCGTCCTATTCAAGACCACCGATTTATTTCCCCGGGTCTTTTTATTGATTACCCCCTCTCAGTTAATTTGAACCCCCATCGGGTCTAATTGGTATTTTCCCGCGCCTGCGGACGTCATCTGGCGCCCGACTTCTCTTTTGCAGATGCCCCCGCTCTCCCGAACCTACTTTTACTCCCTCCAAGGTGCGCGTTTGAAGCTCTTTTTTCCTCTTTCCCTCTCCACACGCCAGAACCAGCGCTTCCCAAAGCCCGAGTTGGTTTCGACGATGTAAGCCCTTCGGGAGCAAATTTTTTTCGATATGATCTCCGCTCTCCGATCCAATGTGGCTGTTTCGTTTTCTTACCCAGGGACACCCGGTTGACCCAATCTTCACATGTATCGAATTAACGGTTCTTTACCCATGCGCTCCCTAAAACAAATTATGACCGCCGGTCTATATCGGTTGGTCGATGCGGTACTCTAAGGACCTAGTCTCACTTTTATAGATCGATGGCGGTTCTCCTCATCTCTTTACGGGAAGTTACCCTTCCGGTTGATTTCTTCCTATCCCCGACCCACGACGCTTTATTGCTCGTTTTTTTTTTTCCACCTAAGCTATCGTCCTCGCCCCCTGATTGTCGCTTTATCGCCTCTGATTCATCTTCTGCGCTTCATTCGGATATTTCATTTCCCGAGCAGATATCTGGGTTCGTAGACCAGCTTTTTCTTGCGCCGCGATTCCAGGATATTTTCCCCTTTTCTCTCTTCTAGGCGTTTGAATGTTTTTTTTTATTACCCCCACAGCGACCAGCTTCACGACTAGTAAGGCTTGTCTCTCCTGAGGCTTTTGTCCTGTTTTTCGGAGCGTCTCACTCTATCATGCCCCTGTGTAGCCCAGAAATTCACGGTTTGCCTGCCTTGCTCCAGTTTTAGTCCCTCTATGGACTTCCTTTGCCACTTTCCCTGGGAGGTAAGTCAGTGAAACCCCCCCCTGATCTAAGCGCGCCCCCCCTTTCTTCACAGAGATCGGCATCGCGCTGACCGCTCTATGGTGGATAAGATTTTTACTCATTACCCGCGCGGTTTTCCGATTTTAAGAGATCCCCCGCTCGGGCCGGGACCGAAGTACCGCTGAGATACTGAACCCGTTTGAATTTTGCTCTAGATCGTACGCTGTTCTTTTCCTGCTCGTCCTTCCTCCTGCCGGGCCTGCCCCATTAATGTCTGACAGATCTGCCCCCCCGTACCGACGACTGTGTCGAAGTGTTCCGGTCTCCCCCCCCCTCACCTTTTTTTGACGCCCTCATCCTAGGTGTCGGAACCGGGTTACCCTCCTTATTCCGGTTCGGCTTTCAAAGCTGTCTTAACAGTCGGCTCGGTCATCGAGTTAACCGCCTGTCCTTGCCCGCAGCCTTTTCGCGAATCCTCCCGATCTGCCACAAATTAAGATATTTTTAGCTTCTTCTCCTACTTCTGATCATCTTTTGACTTCGTCTGGTCCTCCCTGGCTCTGCTTTCGTCTGCTGCCATGTTAACTCATCCGTTTATTTTTTTTTACTTGCATTACCTTCTTCTCTTTCTTGGTCCGCTCTTGCCTTCCAGTAGCCACGATATGTTGTTTCTTGACCCCTTTGGTCTACTCTTGATGAAGACTATGGTAGTCTCTCTCCATCCTTGAACCTTGCTTCCCAATGTTCGAGTCTCTGACTTTAGAATTCTTCTTCGCCGAATGGACTTGATTACGACACCGATCTCCTTCTTGAGATGGCATTCTTGCCTCCCATCGTATCTCTCCCTTTCGTTCTGCAGCCGGATTTTGCGGTCGATCTCTTACTTGGGGCCCCTTGAACTGGATCTAGGGTTCTGAATTTTTTTCTTTTGCCGCCTCCGGCTTCCGGCCGAATGGCGGCAATCTCCTAAAACCGCACTGTGTTCATGGTTTCTTTATGACGTCTGACCTTCTTCGAACTTCAGTTTTTTTTTATCTAGGCTTCCCTCCTTCCTTAGTCTTTCCGGCGAACCGTGGGATGTCCTTTTTCCGGTATCCCTCGTGTTTCATGCGAAGGCACTTCGCAATTCTTTCTTGCGTGCACACTTCGTTGTGGGCAGTGAGTCGTTCCCTCTTTCCCCCTTTCCCTGGGACCCGATCTCTCCTCCTCTCCGGTTTGTGTTTTGAGATCTCGGTCTACGCCGTCCCCTCTTTAGCTGTCTTTTTACTGCCTGGCGTCGTGGTCCTTCCCCTATAGCATTGCCGCCATGCCATTTGCCGACATGTCCTTCCTGCTGCGTCGGTCAGGTCGCTTCGGCCCTGGTCGCTTTTTACATGTCCCTTCCCTGCTCCGATGCCGGGGTCTTCATGTCTCTGCTTCTCTTTTCATAGGCTACTCTTTCGGTCCCCGTTGCGGTGCTGGTTCGTTTATTTGTAATTTTTTCCTCCCCTTCCGGGCACAATTCGCCACGTCGCAAAATACGTTCTCGTGTCTGAAATTGTCTATATCTCCATGTTCGGGTGATCGACCCTTCTTAACGTCATTCCTTCGCTATTTTTTTTTTTTTCTTCTTGCCTCCGCAATATGACATGGGTGTCTTATTTTTGTCATGCGGCCCTGCCCTAATAAGTAAATTTCCGATGGCAGTACTCCGTTTCCCAGTGTAACGTCTCCTCAGCACTTTTTTTTCTCATTGCATTCTTTTTTTGTTTTCCCACGAAACCCCACTCTGCGAACTTTAGCCGATGCTGGGGACGCCCGTCTTTTTCGAAGTCCTATTAAGGGAAGGCGGAGAGCTTACTTCTTGAATCAGCCCTTCACTTGACAGTATATCGCGTTGTCCCCTCAATGTCGCTTGCCCCCCACAATTGCGATCGCGATTCCTTCGCGATCTTTTTCATTGGGTCCCCCTTTCGTGAGATTTCGGGCACCGTAGGGCTTCCTGCCTTTTTAACAGGCTGCCTCATTCCCGATGAATTTTTGTTCCCTTCCTTTGAGTCCCCCCGCCCCACCGAATGCTCTTGACCCTTTTTCCCCATGATTGGTTGGGGGCCGATTTTGGGGAACTTGCTTTCACTGGTCCTACCGCATATTCCATCTTCGGACTTTGGCAGCTACCCCGTAAGGCCTAACCTTTGCCCGTCGTCGTTTCCTGCAGTTGTCTTCTCGTATCCACTGAGAATCTTCCTATCTGAATTCTGAATAGGTTTTTTCTCGCGCTGTCCCCCCTTCTGTTTCGGACAGTTAGGACGTGATCTCCTTCGGCACTGTCGGATTTGACAGATCGGCGCTTCTTCGACTTGGGGCCGACCCGGCGCTCGAGATATCAGTTGAGAGACTGATGTCTAATTTTTGTGCGCGAGGAGCTAGTTGGGTTTAACTCCAGTGGCGCTTCCCGTACTCTGGCCCTTATCTGTCGCCAGTTGGAGTCAGTCCCCTGCCGTTCTCTTCTCACCCATCTCTGTGGAACCCTTTGTCTACTAGAATCTTTACCGACCTCCTCTTCTTTCTCGCTAAGTATCTGAGGGAAAGGTCTAGGTATTGTTCCTGCGGATCCGTTCGGTTACATCAGTCTCGTCTTGCTGTCTCCCGGTATTCCTCAATCCTCGTGTCTGACACCGATATATACTCCGATAATGAATCCCCTCATTTTCTTCCAGAGTTTTAATATTCTCTATGCCGTCCCCCCTATGTTTCCCCCCCGGGCTGCGGTTTTGCACTGACTATCAGTAGTGAAGAATTCCGATACTCTTCGCGGCTGGAAGTCCTTCGATCTTAGTAATCCCCTCCCGAGGGTGTCTTAGATGTCTGTCTCCCATTTTTATTTAATGAGCTGCATCCGTCACGCGGGTAACAATCCCTTCATGATGGGGGAGTGACTGGGCTTGTGCCTATTCTTTCGATGGGTATCCTTTGCGCTCTTTTTTCACCGGGTTTTTTTTTAACGCTTTTCCCCACCCCCCCCCTATGCGGATAGCCCCGATTGACTCATCGTGAGGACTTTCCCCTAGCACCGTCAAGTTCGTGACAGTTATTAGTTTTTCCCCCGGCGCCCCTTTTGAGAGAGGTGTGATTGTTGGATGGACTTTCCCCTCTTCTGCACAACGCGTACACCCACCCACCAGGCCCACCTGTGGGGGATCCACTTCCGTTTCTTGAGCGGAGTTTTTGAAATATTATGACTTCGCCCCGTTAGTTCGGATCTTCCTGGCTTGTACTATAACCATATTCGATTTGTCCCCCCCCATGAGTGAGTCTTAATCAGAAATATTTATAGGTTTTGTTTGTCGGGCGGCGCTTGCTGCCTGTCCCTTCTTCATTTCGCGTTTCCCATTATTCCTTTTTTTTCTTTGAGAGCCCTCAGTCGGTCGCTTTTTTTTTTACGGATTTAAGATGACTCTTTCCCCCTCTTGGAGATTGGTGCCCGAGCAGTCTGGTTTTCCTTGTCAAGCTCCTGCGTTACAAAGACACACCCAAGATTAGCGCGGTGAAGATGATGACTACCCATTCTCTTCCCTTGCTATAAAAACAGTTCCGCCACATCTGTCCCCGTCACGTGTCTAGACGTTTTGGGGTTTTTTGTTTTCTTCCCGGTCTACCTCTCAAGTCTTGTCCATAGCGAGTAATAGCCTTATTTCCCTCCCTTCGATGGAGGCAAAGTCATAGGCAAACTCTGTTTTTGCCGCCTCGGTTTTTTTAAGGAACAGCAATTATTGGTCTATTTGACCTTCCCCCTTTTCCCGTGAACAGCTTCAGGAATCGCGCACCCCAGAAGGTATAGATTGATTTTTTCTCTCACCTCGTTCGCCCCCCGGCCCTTGCTGATTACTCCCTCCTCCTTCTTTTTGTTACTTCGCAGGAGATGAGAGCGCAGTGATGGTCGTGGGTCTCCCGTTTTCTTAAGATTCCTTTTTTTTGTGTTTAGGGTCTATCCTTGTCTCCCCCCCCTTGTCCTGCCTATTTTCTTTCTCTGTCACTCCCGTCCCTCTGCGAGAAAGACTCTGATGATCCTGCGGCGTCGTGCTGCTACTCCCCCCCCAATTTACAAGTGTCCTTTCGCTACCAATTTCCCTGTTTAGGGCGCCTTACTTTTCCGTTGATGCCGAAAACCCCATTGTGTATGATTGCCCTAACGTGGATTCAGTTCGTCTCCTTTCTTTGGTCACGTCTCTATACTTTTCTCATTATTTTTTTTTTTTGCGAGAATATTTTCCAAATTCTTATCCAGCGACGCAACGGGTTTGCCCCTGAATGACTTTTGTTCCTTTGTCCCCTGCGATTTGCGACATTCTTATTTTTTGTCTTCCTGAGTATCGACCCTTCTTCAGTGATCCCGTTGGCGCGATCCGCAGACGGTTTGCGCGTCGTAGGAAGGCTTTCTGCAAGACGTTTGCCCTGAAAGTTCTCTCCCTTCTTTCTAATGAACCCCTCTGGAAGGTCCCCATTTCCTTCTTTATAGGCCAATGATCCATTTTCCCCCCTCCTTCCCCCCAAACCAACCTAAATGGGGCTTCAATAAGGGGGTGGAATTTCTAATCTGGTCATTAAGAACCTTAAGTTTTTTCTTTCGCTTTCCAGAGCGTGGTCTTCTAGCCCGGTCTCGTATTTTTTTCCACGGTTGGACCCTCTCCAAAGAGAGCGGAGAGGATGCCTCAGTTCTTTTCCGACGCGACGTGCTTTTTACTCCGGCGGTCTTTTTTTATAGTGAGGGTTAGGTAATCCTGTGTTCAGACTTCCCCCCAATTTTGAAAGCCCCCTCCCACCGCAGGACTTTTTAGTTTGGCCGTACTTTTTTTTGCATCTTTACTTTTTTTATCCCTCCAAGATCCTGAAGATGAGCTTCTTGAGGACTTTGTGGGCCCCGGTTTCCTTCTAGCCGTCGGGTTTCCCCCGGATGAGGGAATCTATTTGCTCCTTGGTCGGTCAGTTCTCCGCGCGACCTCGGGAGGTCTCCATCAACTTTCCCCCGTTCAAGGTTTTTCTCCTTACCGCGAGCGGCCCCTCTCCTCGCCGCTGCAGAACGCATTTCAAACGTTTTGTTTCTTTCAATCTCGCTTCCCCATCTTCTGGTTCAATGCGGAGAGCCAGTTACTTTCCCGGCGGAAATGCGCCGAAGGACGTTTTGATTTTGCCAGCTCGCTTCCTAACCTTACTGTTTTTCGACCCTCTTTTCGCGTTGTGGTTAAGCAAGGTGTGTTTCCCCCCATACCCTACTTCAACAGCCCCCCATTCCCGACGTTTGACGACGCCTGTCCCTCCCCTTGAGGGCTTCACAACGGCCTTATTCTTACGATCTGCTTCCGCCGGAGTTTTTCTTTGGGTGCCACATGGACCCACTGGTGGACACACCCTCCTGCTTCTTGCCACACTTGCGCGAGAGCCCCGTTCGTGCACCGTCTTCCCTTGTCCCAAACATTGCACCGAAGCTATGCTCTACGGTCCTTTCCAGTCTCTGCTCGTATCAGAAGGAATCATCCTCGTCTGCTAAACGCGCTTCTGGGTAATAAAGGACGGCCGTTCCCGTTCTTCGTTTTATGAGAGTTTTGACCGCACGTCTTCTCTTGTAGATTTCGCTGGACCGCCCTTATCGTCCCTCAATCAAATGATTGGAAATCCTTTTTTTTTCTTTTGTCCCCCTTTTCTTTTTTTTTTTTTTCCTTTTGTTTTTGTTGTGGTGTGTGTGTGGATTTTTGTGTTTTTTTGTTTTTTTTTTTTCTTTTGTTTTTTTTTCTCTTTGTTTTTTCTGATTTGTGTTTTGATGTGTGGGATAAGATCGTTTTATTCTCGTCTATAGGCTTCTCGCCCCCATGATCTCCACCCCCCTCATCAATTCGTATAGTATTTGCATTATCCCGCAGACCTCTCACCGACTCTAATATAGAATTTAAGTCTCGATTGCTTTCCGGCGTAGTTCGCTCCTATTCCCATCATTTCCAGAGCTTGTATGCGACGATCACCGCAGGGAAGGCAACTTTCGGTCTTGCGTACTTTCTCTGTCTGATGACATCCTCGGATTTGGCCACCCACCTCTCCCTGCCTTTCCACCCGGTCAAGACCATGAACTCCCCGCTGATCAGCGATGAGATGTCTCGAGCGCGGGGATTCGAAGCTTGACGTCCCTGTTGTCTCAGTCCGCTGCCCGCGACCCCTATCCACGTCTAGGTCGTATTCCCTCCGTCCCTCTCGTATCTTCCCCCCTAGTCTTTTTCTCAGATCGACGCCGGTTCTTGTAGGCCAGCGGCGGGACTGATCGTGAACATCTGCCATTCAGGTGCCATCTGCCCCGTTTAACTCCTCCCCCTTTTTGACGAGTGATTGTGTTGGA
>Ga0179591_1293238_pt1 | contig 20472 bp, 42 predicted proteins | sample CZOMad2_1_08_16f_FD_182891 | JGI IMG/M metagenome (GOLD analysis project Ga0179591, IMG submission 182891) | Vadose zone soil fungal communities from Angelo Coast Range Reserve, California, USA - CZOMad2_1_08_16fungal (PacBio error correction) | ecosystem: Environmental > Terrestrial > Soil >... | reverse complement strand
CCATCCTCTTTCCTCAGCCGACGTGTGCCCCTTCCCCCTTCCCCGCCCTCCCACTGCCGAGCTTTTCCCGCGGAATGTCTTTTAAGCCGTTTCCTATACCAACCTTTTAATCTTGGGGTTTTTACCCTCTGAAACCTTCTCTTTTCCCTACGCATTCCCCCCCTTTTCTCCTCCTTTAAAGAGAGTTCATCTGCATTCCTTTCAGTTTTACCCTTCTACTGCTCTGCGCCTTTTTTTGGTCAAAGAACTCATCTTCACCTCTTTTCCAAGTTTCCGATGATTGTCCTTTCACCTTTCTGGTTTCCTCCCACTCCCTCCCCCCCCCCCTTTCGACCAGTGGCTCTACGGTCCCCCTTTATACGCTTTTTCGACCAAACAGCCCGCTTTCCGATTGTCAATCCCTCCACCCCCTCTTCCCCTTTCCCCCTCCCGCATTCGACTTTTTCCAATTCTTCACATCACTTTTCCTTTCCACTGCGATAGAAAGTCCACTCCCGTCCCCTTTTGTACGTCCCTCGGAGGGTTGCTTCCTTTCCTTTTAGTTTTGCGCCACCTTCCCACCCGACAATTTTTCCAGATTGAGTCGACTCTTCAAGCTCCTTGAGCACCGTTCCTTTTCCCAGCTTCTTCTCAACACGTACACCTTTCCTAGCACAATTCTAAGCATGGGTCTCCCTCCCTTACAATCGATGCGATTTGTCTCCCCCCTTCCCCATACGAAAACGTCCCTCGAAACGTCCTCTTTTTTGACCTGTTCTCCCCCTCTTTTTGCATCATACGGTCTACTTTTTTCCCCGTTCTTCAAGTTTTTTCCTTTCGGTATTTTAGAGCCACCCCGACAAAACACCACCACCCCAACCCCCCCCCGACAACCCCCCCCCCCCCCAACCACCCCCACCAACGTTTTCTTCCCTCCTACCACCTTCCTTTTTCCCAGCGCATTTCCCTCCCCCCCTGTAATCCCTCCTTTCCCTACCCCCTCCCCCTCCCCCTTTCAACGACCCCCCCCCTTAGGAACTTCTGTGGCGCTTCTTTGATCGTACCTCTTCAGTCTCTGTTTCTTTCAACGTACTTTCCAGTAAAACTGAAGACTTGACCCTTTTAGAATCGTTCTACCTCTTTCCCCGTCCTTACGCGTTATTCTTCCCAATCCCTGAACTTCCTTTTCTCCTTGATTTTCAAGCAGGACTTCGTTAGTAAGTTTGACCTCCCTCTCGAGGTATACCCTCATTCCCCCCCCCTACCTCTAGAGTTCTTTTCTCCCTCCTTTTTACGAATTATTCCTTTTCTACGTCCAACGTTCCACGTTCCTAGGCCTTCTCAATTTTTTTCAGATTCTCCGGCCCCCCTTCCTCCCCAATACCTTTTCTTTCTCTTTATGTCGGATCATCATTTCTTCCCCTTTCCCAAGGCTTTCCTCCTCCCCCCCCTTTTTTTCCCTTCTTTTTTTCCCCTCCTAATCCTAAACCTTGCCCCCTGCAGTCCGCTTTGACATCTATCGTCCTCAGCTGTAAAGGAAATTAGAACTAATCCACCCTCCCCGATTCTGGATACTCCCTTTCCCTAATCCCCACCCCTCCTTTTTCCTTTTTGACTTTTTTTTTCTCCCCTCCTTTTCTTTTTTGAACTTCACAAACCTCACACCCGTTATCTTTTTTGACCCCAGGCGATTCTTTTGCGTGCGAGTGGCCATGTCCCCTCTGATCCTTCGAGATCTAATGGACTCAGTCCCTTTTTCTTCCCCCCGTCTTATACACCCCCCTTTCCCTGACCCACAGTTTTTCTCTCCCCCCCCTTTCCCCCACCCTTTCCCTCTCTCACCTGTCACCCTCGGCGCCCTTCCCCTAAGTTCTTTTAGAGCGCCACAGCTACTAGGCCCCCTCTTGATTTACCATACAACAGTCCCGGAACCACTCTTCTAACCCCCTCCTTTCCTACTCCTTCCTTTTTTTCTTTCTCTCCTGAATTTTCCGCCCCCCCCTTGTCAAACAAGTCACCCCCCCTTTATCGTCATTCCACTTCCCCACCTCCATCATATCCACCTCAACCACCTTCCTGGTCCTCTTCGTAGATGATCTATTTTTCCGGCACGTCTATAATCTCTCCCCTAGTTTCCCCTTGGCGCCGTCCCACTTTCCCTTGTTTCTCTCCCCACCTCTCAGCCCCCTTTAGAACCGCAACTTACAGTCACCTCCCCACCTATTCGTTCTCCACCCCCCCACCCCCCCTCTTCCCCCCCTTGCCTCTTTTTCGGCCTTACTCCGACGACTTAGTAGACTTCCTTTTGGCGACGAACTACCCCCCTTTCCTACTGGCAACCTGAAGCCCTTCCCCTTTTTCTTTTTTTAGCCCTGGAATCAACTCTTTCCAAATCCACCCTCCTCTCTCCTCCCTTTCATTGAGCATGTTCCCTCCCTTTCTCGTTTTGTCCTAAAGAAGTCTCTTTTTTTTGTTTCCACCAACTTTAAGCTTTTGTTTTTATTTTCCCCTTCCTTTGCTACCAACGGCGTTCCAGAGAAATCCCCCCACCTTTTGCTCCTACCTCCCCCTAATCTTTTTTTTCCCCCATTTCAAAATTTGTTATTTCTTCAAGGGCTGTGCCCAATGTCCCATGATATTACACACCCTCACCCCCCCCTAATCCTACTCTCTCTTTTTTTCCCCTTTTTTAATAAGGTTGTTTTTTTGGTTCCGGTTTCATACTTGAGTTTTCTTATTCCCCCTACCACTTTTCCTTTTTCTCCCCTGATATTATTGTAACAACCTTTTTGTGTGGGCACACCCATAGTACTTTTCCCTTCCTTTTTTAGTCATATTAAAGAGGTTGACAACATTTAGTTGTCGTTTGGTCCCTCTTCCCTCCCCCCCCCCCCTCTTTCCCTTTTCCCCCAATGAATGTTCCCCCCCCCTTTTCATCTCTTCAGCTTTTCGATAGCGTCTTCTTTCCTGTGCCGCATCTTTTTTTCCTTTTTTCTTTCTTCATCTTTTCTTGTTTGAGTGCAAAAAATTTTTGTCTCCCTTTTCCCCCCCCTGACTGGCTTTTCCCTTTTTTTCCCCAGTTCCCTTCAACTTGTTTTTTCCTTTTCTCCTGAATTCCTTCGCGTATTCCTTAGGACTGTAATAGCTTTAGTCTTCCGCCCTCATATTTATTTTTTTTTTTTTGCTCCCTTTTTTCCTCTATGGCTGGTTCCTTTCTTTATCGAATCAGTCGTAGTCTTCTTTTTTCCATTATATTACCATTTAGGTATTCTGTCCCCCCAATACTGACTTATTCCGGAGCCAGTTTTTAGAACCTTTTTTCCCTCCTAGTCTTTTCCATTCCCTTCTTCTCCTGCTCTCAATTATAGGGAGTTTCTGCTTAGTTTTTTGGCCCTAGTGCAGTCTGACCCTAGTTAACTTCTTGTTGTGCTGTATGATGTCTTTTTTTTTATTCGAGTGCCCTTTCCCTTTAGTCTTCCCCCCAAACCCCTCTTCTTTCCCCCTTTTTCTTTGTGGGTGTTTCTCCTTTTCAGCTATTGTGAATGTTTGGCCTCCCCAACCGGGCGCCCAATTCTCTCGGTTATCCCCCTACTTTTTCTTGTTAAGCTTTTTCTTATCGCTTCCCCTTTTTCCTTTCCTTTTTACTAAAGGAATACGTTTGTTTCTCCCTGGGGAATTGTTTAATGAAGGGTTTCCCTCCCCTTTCTAGTACGTTATTCTCCTTTATTGTTCCTTTCTTCTTCCCCCGCCTCTTTCCCCTGGTTTCTGTACCCTCCCTTTTTCCTTTTTTGTTTTTTTGTGAGTTCTTCTCTATGCAGCGCCTTGTAACTTCCGTCTGTTGTAGCTTCTTTAATCTTTGCTTTTTTCGGTCTTTCTAAGCTTTTTTTTTTTTTTCTTTTCCAGTCGTTTCTTTTCCCGAACTCTTTGCTGGAAGAGTCGAGTCCTATCCCCTTTTTTTTTTTTTAAGCTCCTTTCCTCGCGTCCATTCCTCTGTTGTTTTTTTAGAAGTTTTTCTTCTTGAGCTTTCTTTTCTTGCCGTCGTTCTTTTTTTTTTTTCCCCTATCCCGATAACCTTTCCAGATTTCTTGCCGTTTCTTCCCCTTGTTTCTTTTCATGTGATACCCATATCGAACTTTACGGACCCTGCCCTGTCTGAGTCGTTTTTTTTATTCGTAATTTTCTTTTTTTTCTTTTCCGTTCTTTTCCCCTTTCCGTGACGTTACCTTCCCCCTCGTAACGATCCATTTTTCAACGAACGTTTTATCTTTTAGAGTCTCTTTTGTTTGATCTTTTTGTTATCCCCCCCCGGCTTTTTTTTCTGGAATTGACCCCCCCCCCTTTTCCTTTTTAACTCTTCCTCTCCCCTTTCTCAGATCGGTTTCTCTGGGATTCCCATTTTACCTCAACGTAAAGTAGTTAGTATCCTTCTTTAGTCTGATGTGGTCCGCATTATAAGAGGGTCCCTGTCCTTTTTTCTTGATTTTGTCCCCCTGTGCTCCTCTAGAGAGGTGCTGATTCCCCGATTCCACCCAAATGCCAACCTTCGAGACAGGCGTCTTCGTTGAGAAGGACCTTTATGTGTTTGCGGTTTTTGGTATCCCTCTTTTGTTACGGAAGAGTTTTTTTGCCTCTTGCTTACGGTCGATCTTTCTTGATACCACGTGCGCTTTGAGTTGTGTTTGAGTGTTGGGGCATATTGATTCCGAATCTTCCTTCCCTTTTGCACTCTCTGGGAAGATCTTCTTACTTGACCTTTTTTTTCCCCTCCTTTCTGCGACGTTTTCCTCTTTCGGTTTTTTTTTGTTTCATTCTTTGGGTACAGATTCCACTCCCGAATGTCCCACCCTTCCCTTTCGTCCATATCTAAAGCTGCTTTCTAGAACCTCGTCCCTGTTTCCCCTTTTGAGTAAGACGGCTTTCTCCCCCCCCCCCCCCACCCCCCCCCACCCCCCCCCCCCCCCCCCCCCCACCCCCCCCCCCCCCCCCCCCCCCCCCCCCCCCCCCCCCCCCCCCCCCCCCCCCCCCCCCCCGTTCATCCTTTTCCGTTCTTTTCCTATCTGTCCTTATGGGACCAATTTCTTTCGGGGTTAAAGGTTGTGCAAGCACCTGTTTCGCTTCCCCCCCGTCCCTCCTCTCGTTTCCAAAAAGACCCTGTATGGTCTTCTATCTCGTTCCTCAAAATGTTCTCTCTTTCCTTCATACTTTTTTTTGCTTATGAGTTCTCAGTTTCTTTTTACTTCAGCCCTAGCTCCTGCTCAGAAGTTGGCCCAAGGCGCTATCCCTTCTCCCCTTGTTTTTCTTCTTTTTCCTTATCACCCCCCCTTTTCATTGTCACAGTAGTTTTTGCCCCGAATGAGAATATTTCTCTGGTCCCGCCTTTTACGATCTTCTTTCTTCCCTCCCCTTGTTTTCAGATCGCAATTCCTTCTCTTTTCCTTTTAAGTCCTTTTCTATTTTTTCTCGTTTTCTCTTTTTTTCCCGTGTTTTCTTCTCTTTCCCTTTTTTTTTAGGACCCTTGGGCTTTCCCTTCTTTTCGTTCGGAGTTTTGTGGTTTTCATTTTTTTCTACCCAACCCCGCATGATAGTTTGCAATAACGTTCATGCTAGATTTCTCTCTTCCCTCCCTTTCTTTTTTTGGCTTTTAGCGAGTCAGCAGCCGTTTTTCCTTCTTGTTGTCTTCCCCTTCCCCTTAACTCAGAGATGTTCCCTCCCCCCGTTTTTTGAAGTCTCCCCCCATCTGACGTTTTAGAAAACGCCCTTAAACTGGAGGATAGCGTTCCGACTTCCTCAACCCAAAAACACACCCACCCCCCCCCCCCCCCTCCCTCCCCCCCTCCCCCACAACCCAACCCCTTCCCTTTAATTCCGCTATCAATTCTTTTTTCTCGCGCATTTTACCCTGCCCCTCTAGCCGCTTTGTTATCCGTTTCCTTCTTTCCAGATTCCTTTTTTTACTCCGTTAGACCCTGCCCCTTCTTTCTTTCAGGCCCCCTGGTTTTCCTTTCTCGTTGGTTCCATTTTGAGCAGACCCCCCCGAACCCTCCCCCCCCCCCCCCTCCACTTTTTTTCCAACCTCTTTTCCCTCTTTTTTCCCCCTCATACACCCTCGCCCTTTTCTTACATTCTGATTTTCCTTGCCCCCTCCTTTCCCTCAACCCATTGTTTCCCTATTGCTCTTCTCTCCCCCCCCCAGTAAGCGAAATTATTTTCTTTTTTCACGTGAACACCAACCTATGGTTCGTCTCCCTCGCGCCATTTTGGTCTTTTCCTTTTCCCCGACATCAATTTTCCCCCCCCCCTCGTCCTTCCTTTTTATCAGTTACAGAGCTCCCTGTTGATAACCTTGCCTGACCAGAATTTTTTAGTTCCCTTTCAAGTACCAATTTCTATCTGCCCCCCTTCTTGACGCACCTTGTTCTCCCTCTATGCCCTTTTCTGTATTGGACACTCCAACCATTTCCACTTTAAGTGAACCTCAAACACCCCCCCCCCCACCACCCCACAACCACCCCACCCCCCCAACAAACCCCTCCCCCCAACCACCACACCCCCCCCCCACCCCCACCCACCACAAACCCCAACCCCCCCCCCCCCCACAACCCCACCCCCCCCCCCCCTCACAACCAAACCCCCACCCCCCCCACCACCCCACACCCCCCCCCCCCCATAGCTGAAAACCTGTATTTCCCGTTTTAGCCTAGACCCCCCCTCCGCCGGTTTTTTTCTCTGTTCCCCCGAGGTTTGGCGCCACTTGTTCTTTTTGCGCCCCTCACTTCCCCCCTCCCCCCCTTCCCCCCCCCCCCCATCTCCTTTCTCCCTCCGTAACTGACGACCTACATGCCCCCCCCCCACCCTCTACTTCATTGTATCCCCCCCCCCTCTACCCCCCCTGAATGACTCCACTTCCTTCCTGCGTGATGCCCCTGTTGAGTCCCTCCTTCCCTTTTCTCTCTTCTTTCCACCCCTCCCCCCCTTTCCCCTTCAAAGAAGACGTCTCCCCCTTTCCCTCTTTCCCAACTAAGCACGTTTTTGCTAAACTACTTCCGTGGTCCTTGATTACCACCCCTCCCGTCCCTCTTTTCTTTTCCGGCGTCATAGCTTCAGTCCTTTTTTTTCCTTTAATCTCTTTTCTTCCCCTCTGTCACCAAGCACTCACTTCTCCTCCTTTAGTACAATAAAGCTTTTTTCTTCCGGGATCGTGTCCATTCTTGTTTATGTACGGACCGTCCTTCCTCGTTCTTCTCACTTCTATTCCGCCCCTTTTCCCGCAAAGGGTCTGTTTTTCGTACCTTATCTTTTATTAGTCTCTTCTTCCCCCAGGGCAAAAGGGAGCTCCTTTTTTTTTCCGCCTCTGCATCACCTGTTCTTCCCTCTTTTTTTTTTTTTGAAAGCACCCCAACTGTCCCTCACCCATTTTGCAAATGCTCTTCCACACCTCTTAGGGGCACTCCTCTTCCCCTTCCCTCCCCCCTTCCACTCCTCTCCTTCTTTTTCCTGACCCCTCCCCTTTTTTCCATTCCTTGGTCACATTTTCCCATCCCATCCTTTCTCTTTGCCCCACCCCGACTTCTGATCCCCTCCATGGAAATGAACCACCCCTTCACCCCAACCCTCCCCTTCTTCTCTTCTCCTAGACCGGGAATTTTCGCTTTTTTCTTGAGCATTTCGCTCCCTTTTCCGATCGCCTAATCGTCTAAGTCACCTGGCAACTCATCACCCCCCCGATCCGTACCCCCCTTTTTGTGATCCCTTTTTCATTCCCCCTCCCCTTCCTCTTTTTTTTCTGCTCCTACAAGCGGCCCCCCTCCCTCAATCCGTTAGCTGCCCTCCCTACGGCCCCCTATGGCTTTCCTACACGTGACCATTAACAACGGCCGTGAGGCTACATACCCATCTCCCCTTTCCCTCCTCTTCCAGGTTGCTTTCCTCACTTGGATCCCCCCCTCCTTGCACGAGAGCCCCCCTAAGGGTCATAACTGACCTCCTCCCCCAGTTACGAGCCCCAGACCCAGGACGTTGTCGACCTCGGTCCCGGGCGACCGTTCTGGCCTTTACCCCCTGCCCTCCAGCAGGACATCTCCCCCCTGGGCTTGTGCCCCGAACACAGGGCCCGCTTTTCCTTTGTAACAGCTGGGACTCTCCTGGTGAGACCTCAGGCGAGGCCCACCCCAACAACCCGTGTGACCCGGGGTAGTGAAGGGTGCCGCGCTAACCGGGTGCAGGAGGCAATGGCGGCCAGGACCAACGTTCAAGCCTCCCCTCCGTGACGGGCCCGGTGAGGGGGACGTAGGGCGCCCTGTCCATGGGCGGAACGAGGATTGGTAGGACCCCGGGACCATGTAGGATCCCCGTGTGGTGGTCGGTGGTAAGACGCATGGGATCTACTAGCGAAAAGGCCTCTGACTGTTTGGGAGCGAGACAGACACCCCCCCCCCTCATACTAGAACCTACCCAACCGAGGCAGTTAGATTCCCCCCTCCCCCCCACGCCCCACTAACGCACAACCAACCCCCCACGGTAGTCAGCTTTTTCCGAAGACCCCCCTGCTTCTGAATACCGCGACGAACTCATAGCCTCCCATCCCCCTTTATTCTACGCCCCCCAAACCAAAACTCTTTCCCACTCTTTGACTTCCTTCCTTTCCTACTACGCAACGTCCCCCCTTTATTCTTCAATGCTACCGCCACTCCCCCTTTCATGCTTCCCTTTGCAACACGCGAATCCACTCTTTTTTCCCCTGACGATCAAATGGTATGCCACTCTCTGTTTTGTCCCTGAGTCCTTCAACTTCCCCTAGTCCTATGCGTCCTTTCCCATATCAGTCAACTTTCTTTATTTTTTTTTCGTCTCAAGACACTTTTCATTCCTTTTTTTTTGAAACAAGCCCTTCCCTTCTTTTTGAGGTGCTTGCCCCCCCCATCTTTCTCTTTATCACTCACTCATTTTTTGCACAATCATTGCCCCCCTTTTCCTTTTCCCACTTACTCTTTTTTTTCCCCCCTCAAAACTTCTGTTGTCCTTTCTTCTTGCGCAAACATTTTTTCAACTCCCAACTCACCCGACGAACATACCCCCCCACTCCCTATCTATATATTTTCCCCCCCCTTGCCTCCGTTGTCTAGTTGCTTTTTTTTTTGAGTCTCCCAGTTTTTTTTTTTGATCCATCTTTGAGCCCCCTGACCTCCCCCCCCCCTCCCCCCCTTTTTTTTTGTGGTCCCCCCCCTTTCCGTTATCACGTAGTTTCCCCCTTTTTTTTTTAGTTTTCTATTTCCCCCTCCCCCGTGAGTTTTTTTCAGCTTTTTTTCGCCTTTAAATCACCCCCTTTTAAGGACTTTTTTTTAGTTTTTCCAAACCCTGTGAATGCGTTGCTTCTGTTAGGGCCCCCCAGAGCACCCCTCGGGCTCTGGAGTTTTTCTCCACCTTTTTTCTTTGGGCCCCCCTTTTCCCTTTGTGGCCTGTTCCCCGTGGCCCCCCCCCCCCTTTTAACCGTTCCACACTACCCCCGAAGCGTTATGGGTCTGACCTTTGTGTCCGAGTGACCCTTAAATTTTCCCCCCCCAGGGTAGGTTTCCTTCTCCAAGAAGCTCAGAGGTGTTGCGAGGAAGTCGTGAAGCGTGCCTGCTGTATAGCTGGTCATCCTGACTTTGACGATTGGTTTTTTTTCGTAAGGGTCTCGTCCCTCTGGTTTTTGATGGAGTACATTCGGAGTTCTTCCCGTCGTCTCTTTTTTCCCCTTCCTTTCTTTTTTTCCACCCTTCTTTGCGTTCCTCTCCTTTTGTAGAAATTTTATGTGATATCTTCAGGTTTCCGTTTTTGCCCCCCCCGGGGACGCTCCCAGTTCCCCCCCTGGCTTGTTTAGGACTGTCTTTTCTCTTTTTTTCCTTTTTCTCCCTTCTTCCCCCACCCCCTTTTTTGTTGTGGGTTTTTTTTCTTGGTCTCATGGTTTTTCTTTTCTGATTATTCCTCACTCCTAGTCTTTTCTTTACCTGTTTCTTCCTTTTTTTTTCGTTCTTTTTTTCTTCTTGTAGTTAATACGTTTCCCTTCAGCTCTTTTGTCACGTATTTCTTTCATGTCCGCTTTCCTTCTCTAACTCCCCCAGTTAGTGAATTGTGCCTGTCGTCCTCCGTCTTTCTCGTATCGGCAGGTTTGATGACGGGTTCTTTTCTCCCCGTGTTTCCCCCACGGAGTACTTTTCTTCCTCCCCGTCTTATCTCACTTCACTCCCCCTCTCCTTTTCCTGTTCTGTCATAGATGTCTTTTTTTTGATTTTTTTTTTTTTTTAAGGGTCCCTTTTTTTTCCCGGTTCTTCTCCCGTCTTTTTGTTTCGATATTCTTTATGCGTCTTCCTTTAGTTGCAGTACGTTGACTCCCTAACCTCCTTTTTTTTCATTATTTCTCTTTTTTTCTCCCTCCCTCGACCATATTTGTTTGTTCCTCCTTTTTCATTAGGACCTTTTGAATTCTAGTTGGTGCTTTCAACCGATCCGAAGACCCTTTTCCCAGACGTCTCTACCTTTTTCTTTTTTCCCTTCCTGTCTTTTACCTCACATCCCCTTCCCATGACACTTTTTCTTTTTTTCTTTCTTTTGGGTGCGTTTTCTCCTTTTCATTGAGAAGCTCCTTTTTTTTATGCACAGCTTCCGTAATCAGCGGCCATTCCGCTCATCCCCCCCCCCCCCCCCCCCCCCCCCCCCCCCCCCCCCCCCGTTCTTTACTTTATTTGTCTTTGCCCTACCCGTATTATAAGGATCTTCCCGTGATTCGATGACGTTCCTCCCGGCTTTCTTGTCACTTCTTTTTCCTTACCCTCTCCCCTTCCCCCTTTTTTTTTCCCCCGAGATGCGGGGGAGTTGTGCGTAACCCCTACCTAACAGTAAACTTTTTTTTCTCCTTCTTTGCTCTGTTTTCCCTCTTCCCCTTTTCCCGTCATTTTTTTTGCCTTTTCAGTCCTTCTCCCCCTCGTTTCATGACGACACCTTCCCCCTCATACAGATTTTTAGTCCCTAAATCTTACTTTTTCTTCCATTCTTTTTCCTTGGCTGAGAGATGGTATACCCTGTTTTACTTTTTCTTCTTCTTCTTTCTGTCCGCTTTGTTTTCCCCCCCTTCCGATTTTTTGAGTAGTTCCCTGAATGGTTCCGGCAACAATCAACTTCTTTGACTTGCCAACTACTCTTTTCCCTATATTCTTCCTTTTTTCGCTTTCACTTTTAACGCGACTTTGTTTTCGCTCTGTCTTTGTCCTTTTATTTCTTTCCCTTTTTTTTCCCCCTACCTCGAACGTCATTCCTTCTTTTTCTTCCCCTTTTCTTTTCCCTACTTTTTGCTTTTTTTTTAGCAACCGTTTTCGTGTTCATGTACCTTCCTGTGCTTTCCTTCCTGTTCCTTTTCTTCTCAACGTCCTTCCTTTCGAATTTCCTTCATTGATGTCGAGGGGCCAGGTTTCTCCTTTACCTACCTGATACCCCCCTCTTTTTCCCCCTCGAGGTTTAACCCTCCCCCTTTTCCCTTTCTTGTCTTTTTTCCTCACGGTTTTCCAACCCCCTGGTTGCTTTTTCTCCCTCCGGTCAAGTTCCCCTTGTCTGTTACAGGTTCCCCCCCCCTCCTCTTTAGATGGTCGGTTAACTCGTAGGTCCTAGACTGTTTTTTTTTATGATTACCCCTTATGGCTCCATTCCCCCCGCTGACCTTTTTTTTTTTTTTTTATTCAACCTTTCCCCCTTGAAAGTACTCCACAATCTCCGTCTCACTAGGTGTCATTTCTAATGACCTCTTTTCTCAGTTTTCCTCCCCCCCCTCAACCCCTTAGTTTTCTTTCCCAAACCCTTCGTCTCCCCCCTCTGAACTTTCCTTTGTGTAAATCCTCTTTTTTAGTCTTTCTCAATACGATTGTATTCTATTTGTTTTTCTTTTTGAATATCCTTAACTCTTTGCTGAGAGATTGGCGGTTTTCCACCCCCCCCCCCATTTTCCTTGTTGTTAGCCGCCCCTTCCCTGATAAGTCCGTGCCTTTCTTTCTCCCTCCTCTGTTGTGTTTTTCTCTTTTAGAGACAAAGCCGGGACCATTCTGTGTGTTCTTTGTGGTTTGTTGTGGTTTGTGCGTTTGGTTTGTTTTTTTTTTTCCCCTTTCCTTTCACTCCGCCCCCCTGTTGTGTCCGGCCCCGGACTGTCCCCCCCTTCCTTCTTCCGTTAAGATCCCACCGAAACTCCACACGAAACCTAATCGAGCTCTCGCCGGACTCATACGACCTTCTACCCAGGACAGTCGCCCGAGCAATTAATTCTTTTTTTCAAGCCCCCCTCCTTCTCGTTTCGCGTCTTTCTTCTGCCAGATTCAACTTTTTCCCCTGCCCTCCTTTTGTTCTTGACTTTTTCACAGCAGTGTTAAGTAACGCCTCCCTGCCAGGCGCAGCACTTTGAAGCCTCTCTCACCGGTACTCCTCCAACCTTTTTCGTCGGTCTTTTTCACCCCCACCCCCCCCCCCCCAAATAACCCCCCCCAACACCACAAACCACCCCCACACCACAAAACCCCCCATTCAGCCCCTCTCCCCTCGAACTGTTTCCCATAACCTTTTTCTCTGTTCCCTTGAACTTTTTTTGGACCCCCCTTTACCTATTTATCATTTCCTCCGTTTCAACACTCCCCTCCATTTTCCCCAGTTTTTTTTTGCTCCTAGGATTGCCCCCGCACCTTTTTTCCATCTTTCCCCTTTCCCCCCGGATCCCTTTTCTTCCTGCGACGAGTTTGAACTCCACCGTTCCTCGAATGTCTTCTGTCTAAAGGTTTATTTCCCTTAGCTTGAAGTTTCTCCCCCTCTGCCACCCTTTTTCTCTCGCCCCCCCCCTTTTCTCAGTCTTTTCCCGCCTTCTTCTGCATTTCTGTATTTCTAGACCCTCCCCACCACTGAAATTTGGTCCCCACCCCCTCCATAGTGTCCCCCTATTTTTCGACTTCCTTGCCTCCCCCTCCTAGCCAATTCCGCCTCCCCCCCTGATGTTATTCGAACTGCGAGTTTTCTGTTTCACCCACCTATTTCCTTTCCACCCACCCCACACCCCCCTCTTTTTTTTTGGGTCTCCCAGCTCTCCTTACATACGCACCTTCCTAACATCACTTGTCTTTTTTGTTTTTTTTTTTTTTTTTTTTTTTTTTTTTTTCCTCCCATGACCCCCTTCCAGCCTCCTTTTTATGGTAGTCCCTTCTGTTGGCATCTTTTTTCTTTTTGTTTTTCGGCAAAACCCAAGTACCCCAACTAGATGACTTTTACCCTTTAGACCAGCTTTTCCGACGGCTTTCCCCTCATTCTTTTGGATGTTACCCTCCCCCCTTTCTCCTTTCCCTTTTTTCCTCGTTCTCTTCCCTGCCTCCTTTAGCCCTTCAGTCGCGCAGTCACCACAGACGGCCCCTCTCCTTGACGAGTACAGCCCCGACCCGGGCTTACTCTTCTTATGCCCCCTTTTTTTTTTACTGCACCCGTCCCCCGACATTATATTCTTTCACTACTCTTTCACGCCCCCTTTCTCCTCCAAAACTTTTGCCTTTCCCTTTTTTGATTGTTAGTCCTCCCTTTCCCCGGGTTTTGCCTTACCCTCCCCCTTCCCTCCTTATCTTGGAAAGCACCCCCCTCCGTCCCAAATGCGCTTTTTTCCAACCTATTTTTCTCTTCATTCTCCGTACCCTGGCTTTTTTCAATTTGCATTACCAGGCATAAGCTTTTTCTTTCACTTCTCTTCAACTCCCTTACTCCCCCCTCCTTTCTAAATTTTTCCTTTCCTTCATGGATCCTTCCCTCCCCCCCCCATTCACAAAACCCAATCCGTTTTATCCCGCCACGGCGGGCATTTCTTTGGCGTTTGCCCTTTCGCCTGCCCGCCTCCTTCCTGACTCGGTCTCTCTTCCTTCCCCCGTCATCCCTTCCTCCCCCACTTTTTTTTTCTCCTTTTCCCCCCTAGAAAAGTCACAATTTCAATCCTTTGCGCTCTAAACGAGTCCCCTTTCCCTTCCCTTTTTAGAGGACCCCTCTACTCAGGACCGAACTGCAACCCTCCCCCCCCCCATACTTCTCCCCCCTTCCCAAATTTTCTCCTTTCCCTCTTGCCTTTTTAGGACTCCGCCACTTTATCCCACACCCTTTCACCTCCCACAACCCCAATATCTCGCATGACCCCCCGCTTACCCCTCCAGTCCTCTCCAGACCCCCCCCCCCTTCATTTTTTTTTTTCTCGAGTAACTTCCTTTTTTGGAACTGGCTCCATCTTCCCTTTACAAACCCTGCTCGAACCAAATTTTAAATGGTGTCTCCCGTGAAAGACCTCTTCCTCCTCCCCTTCCTTAAGCCCCCCTCCCTTCTCATGACTCCCCTCCCCCCCTAATTCTTCTCCCCCCCCTTCCCCCAAAAACACCTTATTCTTTCCACTAGACTACCTTGCGCTGACTATTAATAAGGACCCTCTAATTTCTTTTTGGATCAGACCCCCCCAAATTGTCAGTTTTCCCTTTTTTTTTGTTCACCCCCTTTCCCTCCCCTGGCTGTGACATGGATTTCATTTTTTCCCCCTGTGCACCCTCCCAATTGAGCAGACCTTTGGTTTAAACAATAATACGCTTGTTTTTGCCCAACTACGCTACTCTACCCTTCGTAGTTAGTTCCTCAGCCCTTTCCCCCTTGTTGTTTGTGCGTCACCCCCTCCCTCCCCTCTTGTGTTTTGTTTGATTTCTTCCCCGCCCTCTACAACAGGCTGTTTCCCCCCGGCTAAACCTTTTGCACCACTCCCTCCTCCTTCACTTTCTTCCTTCCCCACTGGAAACTTCCTCTTGGTTTCCCCCAAACATGTCAACCACTTTGTTTCTCTTCATATAAACTTGCTGCGCCCAGGTCAATGCATGTCGTCCCCCCTCCAACCAATCAAGACTTTCCCTTTAATCTCCGTTTTTTTTTCTCTCGCTCTTATTTGCGTTTTTCTCTCCTTTAGACTTTTGTCGCGCACCCCATGCTCTTCTTCCCCACATTTTACAACAAAGTTTTTTGCTTTATTCCCCACCAATTCTTATTTTCACCTTTGGGCCCCCCTGGTTTTTGTCTCGGGTGCCCTCAGTTTTTCTTAGCTTTTTTCCTCTTTTTCTCACCCACCCTCTTTACTGGTTTTTTAACAACCCCCTCATGCCCCTCCTCTCTCCGCTCTTTACTGAGATATCGTTACATCTTTTCTTTTTCCCGTTTCTTTCCTCCATGTGTAACCCTTGCCACTCCCACTTCCCCCCCCTAAGAATGTTCTCTTCTTTTCTTTTTTCATATCCCATTCCCCTTGTTTCGTTTAGTCTCCTTCACCCAGCGATCTTTTTTTTCGCAGTCGTCTTCTAGCTCCTCCGAGCTCGTCCCTATTTTTTTCCTCCCTGTTTTTTTTTGCGTCGGGTGATCCGAATAGCGTTGTAGGTTATCATAGTAAGGTCTTTTTTTCGTATTTGGTTTTTTTATAAATTCTTTTTTTTTTCCCCAAAGAAGTTTCCCCCCCGTCCCCCCTCCCTTTTTTTACCCTTTGATATTAATTTCTCCCGTTCTACTGCTAACCTGCCATTTGAAGCGAATTGTCCCTGTTCTTCTTTCTTTCCGTTTTAGTATTTTTTTCCCTTTTCTTTCATTCTTTTTTTTCGTCGGTGCGTAGTAGTTTTTCACAGCTTTTTTCTTTTCGAATAGATTCCGAGTAGTCCTTTTTTAACTGGTTTTTTCCTTTTTGCCTTTCCGTTTTGAGTCAATCAGTTTTCCTTCTTTTTTACCCGTTTCTCCTTTCCCCCTTGTCCCCCCCCCTTTTCCTCCTTTTAAAGTAATCGTCTCCTTTATCTTCCAATTCCCTTTCATTTCAAGGCAAATGGTGCAGTCTCTGTTTGTGATTATTTCCGGTTTTTTCCTCCCTGACCTTTCTCTTCCTCCCCTTCTGCTTCCTCTCCCCCTGCCCTAACGTTGAATGCCCCGTCCTTTTTTGTTCCTTCTCTCACTTCTGGGGTTTGTCTTTTTCTTTGGGTCCTCCTTCTCCCCCTTGTTCGTTTGCTTCCCCTTCCCTTCTTTTTTTCCTCAAACTTCCTTTAATTTTTTAAGGGGTAGTCGACAGGAGCACACCTTCTTTGAAACTTTGCTGGGGCCCCGATCATTGAGTGACTTCTTTTCCGCGAATTATGATATTTCCCATCCTTTCCCTTTCATTTCGCATTTTCCCCCTTTTTCCGATTTTGTTTTCCCCCCCCCTCCCTAAGAACAACATGATAGGCCGCCTCCTGTAGACTCCCTTATTTTCCTAGAGGTTCCTCCTGATACCCCCAAATACCCTCCTTCGGAACCGACGGTATTTTTTTTTAAGATTTTTTGTATAGTCTTCCTTTGTGCTCTCATTTTTCCTCTTTTGCCCCCCCCCTTTTCCCGATTTCCTCCAAAGTCTTTCCCATGAATACCATGGCATTAATCCTTTTGTGTACTTAGTCCCTCCTCCTAATCTATAGTGTTAGACCCGGAGGATTTTTCTTTTTTCCCCCTTCCCTTTTTCTTTCATTGTCCAGAGGGGCCTTTTTCCCCCTATCTTCTAAAATGAGAGATATTTTTTTGAGCTGGTGTTTTGCTAAACCATCCCCCACAGTTACCCTTTTTTAGCTTCCCTTTTTTCCTCTTTCTCCTTTTTCCCGGCCTTCTTTTTGTCCTTGTTGAAGGTCCTTTTCATACATAGCGCGACGACGTGTCCTTCTCCACTTGCCCCGTACCCTTTTTCCGATAGGGATCCTTTTTCCCTTACGTTTCCTTTGGTGCTTTTTTATCCTTGCTTTTTTCCTTCGTTTTTTTTTGCATCTTTGCTTCTCTTCTTGATCCCCCCCAATTTAGATGGCGCTTTTTTTTCTTTTTCGTTTTTATTTCCTCCCCCCCTCCTCTGTCGTCTCCCTTCCCTTTTTTCCTCCTTCCGTATTTCTCGTTCTTCGTCTTTTGCCATATGTTCGCGAGGTTTTTTCCTTTGATTTTTTGACATTTCAGAGTTCCCACTCCCCCCTCTTCGACTCTTTTCTTCCTCATTTTTTCCCCTTTTTTTCCAACCCCTTTTTTAGTAGTTTGCAGGAACCGTTCTTTTTGCTTACACTTTCATCCCTTGTTTTCACCTCCAATTGTCCAAATTTCCTCCTTTCTCTTTTCCCTTCCCGTTTTTTTTGTAATGTGGTAGCCCCTTTCCCCCCCCTCGTCACCCCCCTCCGGTTTCCCCCAGAACATGCCCTTTTTCTTTCATGTTCTCTCCCTCTCATTTGTGTGTGTTTTCCAGAAAGGTCCTTCTTTTCTTTTTCGCCCTTTTCTGAGTTATGCCCTATTTTCCCCTTTTTTAGCCTTTATAGTTAATAAGTTTGCCCTACTTTCTATTCTGCCCCACCTCAGCTTCCTAGTTTCCCCTCCCCCTCCTGCATACTTTCCCGAGTTGATATGCTATAAACCTCCGGTCTTCAAGCCCTCCCCCCCAATTGATTAGACTTTCTTTTTTTTAGAAAGATCTGTCTCGAATCCCTTTCCCCCTTCTTGTTTTTCCCATTCTCTTCTTGAAGGACTTATCATTCCTTCTTTTTTTCCTGCTGTTGCCTTTTTACGGCTTGCGTTTCTTTTTGACATCTGGTGCGACAGCCTTCCTTTTTTCTTTTTTCCTGCGTTTTTATTTTTTGTTTCTGAGGTGTAGTTGTTTTCCCTACTTTTCTTTTTTTTTTTCCCGTACAGCCGGGACACTCTCTTTTTGCAAAAGAAGCCTCCGAACCTCTTTTGGTCCCGCCCCGCTTAATGCTCATCATCCTGACTCGTCAGATACCAACCCCGAAGCTAGCAACTTTCTTTCTAGACCGTTCCCTTCCTTCCCCTTTCATGTGAGAAAAATCTTTCCTCCCCCCCCGCTTTCTTCTCCTGCCCCGCCTGGTAGGGTCTCCTTTCTACCAATCTTTTCATCCTCGCTTTCCATCTGTGACATTCTCCATTCGCTCTTTTTCCTTTTCCCCCCCCATTTCCCCCTGTGTTGACCTCCTGTTTTGGTTCTCCAGTTTGATAAGATTCCCCCTTTTCTTACTTCCCCCCTCCCCCCCCTTGCCCTAGGCGCCGTCTTTTGACTCTGAACGAAATTATTCTACTGGTCACTCCTTTTTCCCTTTCCCCTGAGGTTTCCCCCTCTTTTGTTGTCTCCACAACCCCCCCCACCCCCCCCGTTTATCCACGCTCTAAGAAAGCAATCCCTGACGGTGCTTTTTTCCGCCCTCTATTAGCTTTTGATCTTATTCCCCTTTTCCAACCTGGTCTTGGCCCCCCCTTCCCCCTCCTAAATTTTCCCCTCATTACTAGGAAGGATAAGTTTCAGATCCTACCCTTTGATCAAAGGTGCCTGCTCCCCTTTTTGAACTGGAGTTCTTTCCAAAAGTCCCAAACTTGAGATTTTTCCCCCCTCATCCTTTTAGAATCATCTGCCCCTTCTCTTTTTTTTTCACCTTCCCACAATGTCAACCCTTTCCCAAAGACATCGAGTCCCCCTCTGGCCCATCGGAAGTCCTATTTACCCTTCCGTCAGGGTCCACCTTCCTCAATTTTCCCCCTGGCTTGTTCTGCGGACTGGTCCTTCTTTTCGGACCCCTTTCCTTTAACTACCCCCCCCTCCCTTGGTCCTCCCACAAGCTTTACCTTCAGACTAATTTCCAACACTTCCCTCCCTCCCCCTTGCTTAACCCCCCCCCCAGTCCTAAATTCCCCCCTCCCCCTTGAGGCCCCTTTCTTCCATGTTACATTGTTTTAGTAAGAGTATTTCTCAGAACCATTTAACCTTGTTTTCCCCCCATCAAGTCTGGACCCTTCTCCCCCGTACATCATCCAAGCCTTCCCTCACAGTCAAACCTTTTCTCTTTCACCCTCCCCCCGTCTTTTATCTCCTGTTCAGCTTCCCCGGCCTCTTTAGCATTTTGACCCCCCTGATTTTCCTAACCACCTCAGAATTTTCGGTCCCCCCCGACCTCTCCTCTTGATTAACTTCCCACTAACCTTTCCCCCCGGATCGTCTCCCTCCCCTTTTTCCCTGCCCCCCTGTCCCTTCATCTTTCAATGAGATTCTACTCCTCACGGACCCCCCTTGATGTTAATACCTTATAGTGTTCTGTTATTAATGAAGTCCCCTTCGTTTCCCCACTTTTTTTGGATTACTGTCCCTCCCTGCCTTTTTTTCTCTATTTTTTCCCCTCCCCCTATTACTCAAACCTCCCCCCCCCTGCGACTTCTTCCCCCACCTCGATGAATATTCTCGTTCCCTTCCCCCGGTCCTGGACAGAGACCCCTGATCGACCCTCCCCCTTTTTGTCGCCTTTTCTTCCTACCATTACTCCCCTCAAGAAGTTTTTGCCTAAAATTTCTTCTGGGGTCTCATAACGCCCCCATTTTTTTGATCCCCTTCCAGAAAAATACCCCCCCCCCCCCCCAACCCCCCCCACGTTCTTCCCGCCCTTCTTTACTTTCTTTCTTTCTCCAGTTTTCTCCCCTTTTACGGGCCTTTCCCCTCTGACTATCCCGATGGGCCCCTTACCTCATACCTCTCCAGGAAAAACAGTTTCTCATTTTCCCTTGACCTTAACCTTTCCCCTTTCTTTTGATTTCCCCTTCCCCTGAACTCTTTCTTCGGTCCCCCCGTTTCCTACTTCCCCCCTTTCCTCCCCCTGAACCTCCCACCTCTTAGGCACACCCATCCCCTAGACCTTGCACTACGCTCATTCTTGAGTTCCTAACTTTGATCCCCTCCCTACCCCCCTCCCCCCCCTCTCTCCGACCAGCTAATACCCACCCCTCCAAACAGACCGGTTGACCGCGTCCCCCTTCCTATGTAGCTTACAATGTCTAATATGAACCAAAAGGGTCTTCCCCAAACTTTGTATCCTCCCCCCCCCTTTCCCTCTTTTTTTCTTTCCATCCTCCTATTTTCCCCTCCTTCCGCCGTAAATGATCTTACCTCCCTCCAAACGATCGCCCCGGAATCCCCCCCCGTATTCTTCAACTAGTTACTCATCCTCTTCCTATTCCTCCCGACCTCCTTATAATTTGTTCCTCCACACCACCCTTTCCTGTCCTTTGGCCCATGTTATCTTTCCTTTGTTCCAAATGGTGACGTCTGTCCCTTCCAAGGGAAGTCATGCCAATAAGACCCTTGTCTATGTTTCCATAAGCTATCCTTTGGATACTTTTTTCCAACCTCACTTTCCCTTCCTTTTGTTGTTAACAAATTCCCTCTTTTTTCTCCCTCTTCCCCTGTTTTGCCCCCCCCTTCCTTCTCCCCCCTGGACTAATGCAACCCCCTCCTGTGGCACCCCCGAAAACCTTCGGTTTCTTAAAGGGTTTGTCCTTCAAAACTTTTTCCAGTCAACCACTCCCCCCCCGCTTTTTTTTCCCTTTTTTTTCTTTTTTTTTCTTCTCCTATTTAGGTTTTGGAGTGTATCTTTTTCCTTGTCTTTGCGCAAC
>Ga0179591_1302183_pt1 | contig 20474 bp, 21 predicted proteins | sample CZOMad2_1_08_16f_FD_182891 | JGI IMG/M metagenome (GOLD analysis project Ga0179591, IMG submission 182891) | Vadose zone soil fungal communities from Angelo Coast Range Reserve, California, USA - CZOMad2_1_08_16fungal (PacBio error correction) | ecosystem: Environmental > Terrestrial > Soil >... | reverse complement strand
CTTTCTTCCTCGTCGTCTTGTTATTTTATCAGAAGGATTTTGAGATTCTTCCTTCTCCAGGCGATCAGCCCTGCCTCGTTCCCTCTTCATGCGTTCTGTTCTCTCTGCTCTCCCTACTTATATAAGGAAGTTTGTACAGCTTTTTCTTCCTTTATGGAGGTTCTTGCGTCGAGCTTCCCCGGACTGTTGTGCGTTTTCCCTTTCTCGACGCTTTTTCTCCTCCTCCGATTGAAATGATGGACCTTCCAGTCTACAATGGAGTCTTTGCCTCTTCGAGCCCTGGAGAGTTATGATTCTATGCCTTGGACTTGCTCATGCGCCTTTTTCTTCTTCCGGATGCTCTCTCCTTTTGCTCCCGTGAGAAATGGTCTCCTTGTCTCATCCGTCCAGCTCCTACTAAGTATTCCCGGTCTCCCGATTGACCATCTCTTCTTCGATTCCTCGGGTCTTTCTTTCACCAACCATATGCCTACCTTTTTTTTCCTACGCTGCGCCTTGTAAGAGTGGATTAGATCGATCTGTAGTTTCTTTCGCCAATGGAGTGATACTCCCTCGAGCTGAGCGAGCGCGAAGTGCCCTCACGGAACGTCGCCCTGATTGTGACCCTTCTTTAGGCGCCTTTTTTTTTGAAGAGGTCACCTTTTTTTTTTTTTTGGCTGAATCCCGTCAGAAAATGTCACTGGTCCCCTCCAATTGGAACGGCCCTTTGGGGTTGAGTCGGTTTTTTACTTTTCTCCTGAATTTCCTTCGATTGTTCGCTGATGTCACGCCGCTTTCAGACACGGGATATTATCCATCGACTAGGCGGATTGAGAAAAGGCTCCTTACCTCCCCCCCCCCCGTTTTTGCAGAGTAACACGATTCATCTGTTCCCCCCCGGAAGTATGAGTTTTTCTTTAGTTCTTCCTTCTTACCTGGTTGTTTTTTCCTTTTCTGTTCGCTGTTTTTCCAAGATGCGAACATGTATCCCTTTTTTCTCCCTTGTTGCATTCTCTGTGAAGAAAACGAACCCATGGCTCCCTCCTCCGCATGCCATTCCCGTATTCGTTTTATCACGTATAGTTTGTTTTTCCTCCTCCCTTCGGGACTTTTCTTTTCCCCCCTATCGCATTTCTCAGCTAGGAAGATGATATCTCGTCCTTGCCCTCGCGCGTCTTCTCAGGCGACGAATTCCTAAGCCCTCCCGCTCTCTCCTGTCCACAGATATGGTTCTGCTTTCTCTTTTCGGACTGATCCGTTCCTACCAGACTCTCTTTCCTTGGTAAATTCAGCTAGTTTCTTTCTCCTGTGTCACAGTCTTGTAGAGGGTTGTTCTCCTCGGCTCGGTTTCCCTTCGTTTACCCTCAATGGACTCCCCGTCTTTAGCAATGATGAGAAGAGTTCCCCAGGGTTTCCCCTTCTTATGTGACCACTTGGTGCCCCCTCCCTCCACGGAATTTTTTTTGGTGTAGCCTGGCGTAAGCCGCGACCAATTTGCTTCTTCCTTAATTCTTCTTTCGAGTCGATGAACAGGAATCCCCCTTTCTCTTTCCCAGGTCGTTCATTCGGGATCCCCCCCTTCTAGCGTAGTCTTCTTGGTTTGCGAACGGACCCTTCAACTTCCCTTCATTTTCCTCCTACGATGCTCTTCGACCCGATCTCTTCGATCGTCCTTTTCATGTAGTCATGCTCTGAAATGCAGTTCCTTCAGAGTCTTCTTCCTCTCGATGCTTTTTCGCGATATTCCCCTTGACCCTCCTCCCGACTCCGTGAATCGTATCTCTGCGATCAGCTTCGTCGAAACGGCCGGGTGCAGGGAACTGACTTCCGCGGAATGATGTCTTTAGGCAGTCCATTGCGAGTTCTCCTCTCTTTCCCATCAACCCCGCTGGCGACTTTTGAACTTTTTTTTTTCTCCCCCGGCGACCCTTCTTAGACTTTATGGTACGAAGAGGTGGACTCGATTTCTCTGCCTTTTTCATTACCCCTACCGGGCCCGACCCTATCTTCCATTGGTGATAGAAGAGCGCCTTCCCTTGTAGCCGTCCCCGGAGACTCAAGTCTTCCGCCTACGCTCCCTCTTTTGGCTTGTCACACTAGTTTTCTTTCCTTCAAAGCGTTTTAAGTGCGACCATATCCTCCCCTCTTCTGGTTAGGCTTCGAACCGATGAAATTGCCGCCTATTTTCCTGCGTTCCCATGCGACATTTTCTCAGTGCCTTTTTTGAGAGGTTGTTTTTGAACTTTCTTTTTGTAAATCATAGACAGAATTTTTCCTTCTCTGTTCGCTTTTTCCCATGAAACAGGTTCTTCCCTACGCCCCTTGATTTTCCATGCGATTGGCGGTTTCTTTCTTTTTTGAGACCCCCCCTGTATGACCCTCCCTCCGAATTTCGTTTAGATCTTTCGACTTTTTTTTGTTGAGGCAGTTCTCTTTTCCTCCTTCCATTTCCTACTTTTTCTTTTGGTTCAAAAAGTGGTCTCTTCACTTCAGAAAGGAACGAGGAAGCACCTTCCTTTTCCTCCCAGCATGGAGAGCTCTTCTTTTCTCCCTTCCTCCAAATTTTTTGTTTTTTTGAGATCCCCAAGCTGGTCGATCACAGCATTCCTTGCTTTCCTTGTACCTTCTCGTCCGACTGGGGAAGTAGACCTTCCTTCCTGAAACTTCAACTTCCGCCCATCAACGCCTCTGCCCAATGATCTTTTTTAGTGGTCCCTTTTTCCAGAAACGTTTCTTAAAAAACGACGAAAGCAAGCCGACCAAAGTTACAAGCTCAGGAAAAAATCGTTCTGAGACCTGGGTGTGGCCTTAGTCGCACCCCCCCGCGACGACAGCTTCCTCTCTCTTACACCGACGGTGCAACCCCCACGGCAACCCGCCCTTCTACTTGTCTGCATTGACGAATTAAAAGAGTTCCAGTGTAATCAGTTCCTAGCCAACAAGACTCTGGTCGATTCTGGGTACTGGCAGACCTATGTAGTGACCCCAATCCGGTTTCTCTTCTTACCTCCTTGGTCTCGCTCATCCTCCTCTCTTCATTTGGAGTTTTAGACTCTTCCAGGTATTTCTTTCCCCCCACTGGCTCTGATTGTCTTTTCCAGGTAATGAATCGTCCCCCCCTTCGAGCCGCGTTTTTCATAAAGCCTACCAGACCTCTAGAATCCTTGTCTCCTCCTGAGTAACAAATTTTCCTTCCCCTTTCCACAGCGCAGCTTTATGGAAACTCCCCGGCGACTCTGCAAGGTGACTGTTCCCTCAAACTTCCTCCTTCCCAAGTTTTTTCCTCAATGAAAAGGCCGTTTTTTTTCTGAGACGGATGTTTCGCGCATCTAAGTCTTCATATCGACCTGCTAGAGCTTTCTAACGTTTTGAGTGACCGGCTTTTTTCGTTCATCCGGTTGACTTTTCCCCTGGACCCGAAGAGGAAACACAGTCTTTCAGTACCGACACTTCCGACATGCTTGACTCTCGCCTCGAAGGTTTTCTCAGATCACGGATGAAATCTTTGTCCCCCCCGAAACTTTACTTTAGCACCAAAAGAACTCCCCCCTGAGCGATCGATCCTCAGGATAGAAACGAGGCTTTTTACATATCGTGACATTCCTTTTCCCCATATTTCTCTCTTTCCTCTTTAAGGACAGCACTTTTTCTCGTTAATTGTTCGCCATCCCCCCCCTTTTCTCTGGTCACGCAAATTTTCACAATAAAGCGTTCCTGGAAGGGAGCCTTATGTACAGCGGCTCCCTCAGTCTCGAGCCGTTGAGGAAATGCCTTTCCCCGCGATCTTCGCTAAATAGTACGGGCCTCTACCAGAAGGTACCCCCCCGGATTACTTAGTTACTTAAATGTACCAGAAATCTCTCTCTCTAGGACTGGCGACGGACCTCTCCCCCCTCAAGCGAACCAAAGCATCTCTGAAGTTTTGACGTTTCGTCGGTTTGCGTAGACCTTCGAGAAGCCTCCGCTATCCCGGTCCTTCCCTTCTTTCGCGAAATATTGGAAAAGGACCCTGCTCATCGAGGCCCCAGAAAGATTGAAACACAGTACTTACCTCAGAATATGACTTTCCCACCGACAGGCCCGGCATTGCGCTATAGGTCCCCTTCTTTTGTACCTTTCCCTGGGAGGCGACGATCCCCCTTCCCCCCACTTCAACTCCCCTTGATCCCTCCCCCTTGTTCATCTGGTTGTCCCCCAACAACAGCCTAACGAGAAGTTACCTCAGGTCATCCCCCCTTAAACTATCAGGTCTCTGCCCAGATGTTTCTTTACCCACTTCACTATGATTCCTTTCCGAGGCAGTTTTCTCTCGCCTCTCGCTTTCATTAAAGGAACTCATTTAGGCCCCTCTCGGAACTCTGATATTTTCCATTCTTACTACATCCTCCCTCCAAAACACGTTGTTCAACGTGTCCCCGGCCCCCCCTTCCCCTTTTCCCTTGATTCTTTTTAGCTAATAAGAGGGCGTCCCAAAGTCCCAGCAGTCTGCTCATAGCTCTTGCCACATCTCGCGTTCAGTGGCTGCTTCGCCTCAGCTCTCGTTTCGGTTTCCCCCCCTCACTCCCTGGCCCCCCAGATCCTTGTCTCCCTTATTCGAAACCTCTCCCAATCGCCTTTTCCGTAGACGCCTGTCTTGGCTCTCGAACTAAAGATATCGACGTCCTCTATGTACTCTATCTCCTAGTCCCCGGATCTCTTTACGTTTGGCTAAGGTAACCCCTTGTCCCGCCCCTTCTATAGACTCCTTAGTACCCCTCCTTGATCCTTCGCAAGTCAGGCATCGTTGCCATCCCTCGTAAAGGCTCGAGTGCCTTCATCCCTCAAATTTTCCTCTTCAGTTCTCCATCGGCGTAAGATGTTCCCCTTCTACAACTCTTTCTAGACGAAACCCGCATGATACTCTGCTATCAATGCCCTAGACATCAAGATTTTCCCCCTGCCCCTCGGCATACCTGCCTTTCTGATGATGTAGTTTCTGAGTCTCTTCCAAGACCGACAGGAAGGTCTCCGGCGCTACGATCTCTTACTAGAAAGAGAAGGCCCCCTTTCCCCAACAGCCCCTGGCGAGACCAGCCGACTCTGGCCTAATCTATCTCCCCTTCAGTTTGTTGTTTTTTTGAGAGTCTTACTGAAGCTCTTCTCGACTCACGGTCTTTTTAGTGATGGAAGGTACTTGAGGACTCTACAGCTCCCCCATAGCCCGCGGATGTTTACGGTTCTCTATGCTAGAAGCCATAATACGGACAGTTTAGACCCCGTCTTTTGCGTCCTCTTTTCTGGCGTTCTTTGGGCGTGTTGCCAGACTAAGATCACGGCGGTTGGTTTCCTCCCGCTTTTCGCCGAGCGATCTTCGCATGATGGCCCTCCAGGATTTTCGTCAGACCCTGTTCTCTCTCAGTCCTCTCCCCTTGCGACTTCTTCGGATCGAAATTGCTCTCGCCGTTCGTCGCGGAGTCTCTCCAGCTGGCCGTCGGTGGAACTGGTTCCCCTCTCCGGCTGTCCTCGATCCGATGTCTGCGATTCCTCCGGACATAGCTTGTGCTCAGATGTCATCTTCTTCCGTTCCAAGTGAAGCAATTTCCCCTTTCGCCTACGCTTCTCTTGTTCGCTTATTCGTAGATGTCTCCTCTCTCTTCTTTCTCTTGTCTGGAGTGATCTTTTCCTCCCCCCTCTTGTATCCCCGTCTCTTCCGTGAAGTGAAGTCCACTGAAGTTAGATCTAGATTTTTCGGCGCATGGCTTTGACTAAGGTCCCAATTTTCTGGACGATTTTACTCCCGCATATGCCTTTCCCCGACATGACCCGAGTTTAACCAGGCGTTTTTTTGTCGGATTTTTTCGTGTAGTACTGCATGAATGCGATCTGAGCCGATTGTCACTCCTCGGTCGACCCAATTCTTCCTTGCACAAGTTCCGGAGGCGACTCCCCTTTTCCACCTATTGAAAGAACAGGTCCTCTTCGGGAACCTATCGACATCATGGAGTGAGCTTGGGATCCCCCGTCTGAGGGTGGTCCCTTTTTTCGCTTTTTTTCCCTCCCCCGATGTTCCCTTTTTCCTATCATTGAGCTCTTGTTGTAAGGATGTAAGCCCCCCCTCTAGGTCCCCCACCCTAGGAGCGTTGCCCCGTTGGAAGGATGCACGTCGTGCAACGTATCTGATTATGCCTTTCCAATTTTGATTACCTTGGCGTTTCCTCGCTAGCATTTTTCTTCCAGATCCCGAGTGGCCCCTTCCTCGAGGAAGGTCCCCCGCTAGAAGAGAGCGCGATAGCTCCCTACAGCGATCTCCCTTCTTAATACAGATATCTTTCTTTTCTTCCTTGAGGACTTAGTCCTTCTTCGAGATAGCCCCTCTTTTTCCTTTTCGTTAAATTGACCGAACTCTAGAGGAAACTTGTAGAGGCTGGGACGGCTGGGCTTTCGTCTCTCCCTTTCTTATACCACCTTGACCTTTTTCTAAATGACCCGAGGATTTCCCCCTTTTCCCACTGTTGCCCGGATGGATGAACCTTGAGGGTGTCCCAGTTCCGCCCCGCAGAATTTTGTGCGCGGTCAGATTTTGTTCCCCCCCCCGAGACCAGTGCCTTCGTCCTTGAATTTCTTCTTCTCGTCGCTTATGAAAACGAATTTACCTCTTCGGTTCCCATTGCTGAGTTGAGATCCGGATCCTCCTCCCTCTCAGCGTAGTTTTTATGGTGGAGAACTCCCAGTTTCGGAAAATACGGCATTTCATCTCCTATGAGCTTTTTTGTGACACTGACTCTGCTATCTTCAGTTGGTCATCCTTGTTCTCATCCCTTCTCGGTCCTATTCGATATCTTTCTCCCCTTTCTTGAGTTTTGCGAGCGCCGTTCTTCCCTCTCCTCCTCTTCTAGCCCGTTTTTCTCTATTCTTTTCCTCCTGCTCAACCCCCTCCTTCTCTCCCTCGGCCTTTTTTGATGAGGATAGGTCACTTGTTGGTGTGATGATGAGGAAGCCTCGGTCTCCTCCCCTCTTTTCTTTTCCCCCCCCCCCCAGCCAACCGATTTCGTCTTTTTCCTTCCTCCCATGGTCTTTCTCGGCTTTTGAACAATTCAGAGCCCCCTTCGTTTAGAGCTGTATGGACAACTTGCGTTGCCCCTGGGAGAGGATCCGTTTCGACCCCCCCTCATCGCTGGTGATGGTATCCCTCTCCTCCTTCTGACTCATGATATCGGTGATCTCCTATCCAACGTCTTCCCTATCCCTTTGGGTTGAAATCGTTGTTTAGCATTGTCAAATCTCCGTCTTTTCTTTTTTTTTTTTCTCCAACTGAGACAATGCCCCGCGTTTCTAGTAAAACTTCTCCTTCTTTGGACCGTCGGTGTTCACCCGGCGTTGAAGAGACCCCTCTTAGTAGTTCTCCGGTCCTTACAAGGTACCTCCCTCCTCCTGATTTTCTGATCTTTTCTTTGATTTTGGTGTAGGCTTTTTTGATTACCCTTTTGTTCTTACAAAGAATCTAATCTTCGTACTCCTTTTTTTTTGTCTCCGCGGAGTTGAGGGAGTAAATCTGTCGTCCTTCATGGCCCCGAGGATGTGGCCCCGGTAGGTAGAGATAGTGCCCTCTTTTTCTTTTCCGTTGATCGTCCCATTCTTTCTTCTTTTTTTTCTCCTCAGATTTTTGTTGTTTTCTCTATCTCCGCTGGTCCCGATCCCTCATAGTTAGGGTGGATATCCCCCTCCCCTCTGGGCCCTACCTTCTCCCCCCCAAGCGTAGAACTATTCACGTCCTTTTACCTCCTCCCCGCGAAAAGATCTAGACGAGGTCTTACTTTTTCCCCTGAAACGGAGTCCTCCCCGCCCGACACCGAGACGCAACTTCCCCCCCTCCCCTGGAAACCCTTTTTCAAGGAGATTAGAGGACCTGGGTGTGGAATGACGTTTAACGCTGCCCTGCTGTTCTTCTTCTTTAAGACGGTTTTCCCCCCCCTCGTCCCCCTTCCTTAGAAGGGTAGTCCCCCCGATTCCCCTCTACTTCAAGTTCCTTCCAGTTTTTAACGCCCCACCCTCCTCTGGCTTTCGACTTATGGTTTGATCGTAGCTTCGGCAACTATTTCCCCCCTCCCCCCGGTCGGCTTTTGAAAGACTTTATAGCCTCCCCCCTCCTCCCCTGTCGCCCCCGCCTCGTGATCCTTTCTCAAAAGTTAGATGATGGTTTAGGCCCGGTAATTTCCCTCCCCCTGCGAGCCTGATTTCATAAAGCTCTACAAGACCCGCTCGATCCTGGCCCCGACTATGACCATTTCAAGGACCGTTATGGCCCCCCCTATCCGGGAGGACCGCAATGTTCCTTTGAATCCTCATCCAAACCATTACCCTCTTTCCCGTAATCAATTGCCCCTGCCGTCTTTATTTTTTTCTGCTAGGATGAGATTTCTCCCTCCTTTCCTCTTCCCCCCCTGAAATGTCGATCGTCCCGAAGGGGCCACCTGGATCTTCCTTCCCCCGCCCTATTCTTCCTTCCTAGGACTAGAGAGGAAGACCGTCTGACTGTCCCCTCCAAGGACGAATGCTTCCGATCGCCGAGATCTTTTTTTTTTTCTCCCAGTTCTCGCGATGCCTGCAGGTCGTTTCTTTTGAAAAAGTTCGCTCCAACTTTTCTTTCGCTGAGCGGTCTCTCCGGAAGGCCTACCCGCAGTATGGGACCTCTTTAACCTTCCTTGTTCTCGAATCGACGTCCCCCCTGAATTCAACGGCCCCTTTTTTTTTCCTCTTGCCTCCGGGACAGCCACTTCACCCAATTCCCGTCTGTCTGAAATGTTACACCCTTGATCCAGCCTGGCGCCCTCAGGAAATTCCTCCCGCATCGACCCTGTTCGGCACTTTCTTTTAAACGCTTTAGAACGGTTTTTGTCGAGTTCCACCTCTACCCAAGAGCCAATCTTCTGCGAGTATGTCCATTTTCCCTACCTTATCCGAGATATCGCATTAGAGTACCTCCTTTCCCTTTTCAATTTAAGACCCCAATAGCTCACTTCCGGCGAGCGCTGTATGTCTTTCACGTCTTTCGAGCTTCTCTCTGTCTGGCCCATTGGCATATCTCCGTCCCACTGCTAGCGGCATAAACTTCGATCCCACTCCAGAGGAATCAACAGAAAGGTGCCCTTCCTTCCCTCTCAGTTCTTTTTAAAGACGGAGCGGATCTTTCTTTTTTTTCACTCCGAGTGTCCGATAGGTTGCTTCCCCTGAGCGACCACCCCTTCCCCTCCTCTCGTACTGTTCCCATTTTCCCCACAAACAACCCTCCCCCCTTCCCCCCCTTCCGGACGGTCTTCCCACCCGGGATGGCCCCAGATGATCTTTCGCCCCCTCGGCAAGCAAAATCTGCTGCTTGAAGAGGCCTGGATTCTCCGCCCCTCAAAGGAATCACTTTTCCGGACAGTGCATCGGTCTCAGATAGCCCTCATGCAGTCCCCCAAGCACTCCCTCTCCCCAAGCGTTTCCCGCTCACGGAGCGTAAAGTTCCTCTCTTTTCTCCCTTCTCTCCCCTGACCATTTTTGACAGGAACGAAAATGCGCTCCCCCCCCGCCTCTTGCAACATTTTTAGACGTTACCTGACCCCCGACATTAGAGAATATCAGAGGGTCCGTCCGAACACTCCATTGGCAACGATCCCTTCCGATCTTCCTAGTTACTCCCTCCCTGAAAAAGCGCCCTCCTGACGCCCCTGGATGGAAGATCTGGAAACAGTCCAAGCCCTGATTTTTTTTCTTTTGTTTTTTTTTTTTTTTTTTTTATCTCCTCATCTATTCTGCGTCCGATAAGTAAGTCAAATGAGGACTCCCCCTTCTCGCCGGTACCCCCAAGTTTTCTCCCCCTTCCCCTCTTCGATCCCGGGAATAACGGTAATTTGCCCCAAGGAAGCCTCGCCCCTACCCCTCATTCTCTCTCTTTCGCGGAAGAATTTCTCCGATCTTTCTAAGGCGAAAATATTTTCTCGTCCAGAACGCGGATCGAAGGAAGAAAACCGTTCCAGTCTCCTCTTTAGATCCCGCACGACCTACTTTCCCTTAGTTAGACCCGCGGCTCTCCCCTTCAGGCTGCTTGAGGCTCTCCCAGTCGATTCCCCGAACTCAAGTTTGGGAATCGTTCTCTTCTCTTGATGTCTTCATGCCTCTTAAGCTACAACCAGTTGTCCCTTCCAGCAGACCTGATGTAGAAGAGATATTTAATACCTCTCCTTTTGTTGTTCTGTGAGAAGTAAAGACTCTCCCTTCGTCTTTCATCTAAGTCTTTGGGCTTCATTCCTTCCCGTCCTGGCGATCCCTCCTATACGATTCCCTTTGAGTTTTTTGTAATAGATTAGACCCGAGAGAATAAGGCATTGCGTCCTCCGCTTTTACCCTTTTACAATCTTCTTGCGTATTGCGGGAATCTCCTCCTATCCGGCCTGGTTTTATTACAGCCCCCTCTTGTCGATCCGATCTTGGCCCCTGGATGGAGAACTGCTTCTTCTCAAGGGCCCTCCTTCGCTCTTTAGTTCGATTTCTGAGATTCCCTTCCCCTTGAGACTCTAAGATAGTTACTTCGATCGCCCTTTGCGATTATGGTGCGACCCTCGATCCAGGCGTCCTCTCTAGAGGCCGATGAGGATAATTCGTTCTTCACGGGCTCCCCGTTTTAAAGACATGCAATACATTTTGCGTCTGCCTCCTTCTTTGTTCTCTTCGGGTCGTTTTTTTCCTTCTTTATAGTGACTGGCCCTTTTCCCCCCCCGATACGTTCAATACGTCTGATTCTTCCCGACTTCAGGCCACCTTCAAGATGGGTCCTACTTTCTCTGACGCTGTTTCGGTTTACGTTTTCCCCCCTTTTCTCGGCTCTCCAGATACCAAATCCCTTTTTCCTCCATGAAAGGAGTTGATTAGTTTTGAGGCTGATTTATTGTAGTCCTCCTTTAAGGCGAGAAGATGTACCCCTCCCCCGACGGTCTAATGGGTATTGCTAAACATCTCATTAGTTTGAAGACTTTTGACTTAAGCTCCCAGCGTTCAGAGTGTAGGGTAATGTCTTCTTTTCCAGCGCCTTTGAGAGGGATTCCGCCAGTATGAATTGGGTTTTTTTTGTTTGAGTTAGTCTTTTTTCCCCTGTGCGATTAAAATGTTCGCTCAGGAGTGAGCTTTTTTAGTCTCGTTTTTCCCCATAGGACCAAGCCGTTCTTTTTTTCCTCTCTGATCATTTCCGGAAGTAGGTATTGATCCCAGGTCTCTCGGATGTACGTCGTTCCTTCTTCTTCTTTCCTGGTCTGCTACCTCTCTCCTTCTCCCGCTTCCTCTTTCAGCTAGGGTTCCCCCTGATCTCCCAATTCTAGAGACGTAAAGGGTTCCTAGCCCTCTCTCGGCAACTTCAGTGGCTGGTGAGTCTGGATTTTTATCCTCCTATCCATACCCGATACTCTCTCTATGTATGGGACATTGACTCCCCGCCGACCCTCGTGAAAAGGGATGGCTTTCTGCTGTCTCCTCCGAGATAGGTGTTTAACGCCTTTTTGCCGCCCCGCACCTTCTGTTTGGATGGCGTTTTCCCCCCTTCGACTTTTTGATGACAAAAGATGGAGTTCCACGTAAGAGCTCCTTGTTCCTTAGTTAGGACCGCGAACAGTTTTCGTACTGCCTTTTTTTTTGTAGATCTCCAAAGTACTTCACCTCGCTTATTCCCCATTCCGTTCTAGAACTTCCTGTAGAGATGACTATCCTTTCCTTATGAGTTTAAACCCCCCCCTCCCTTTTTTTTCTACCAATCCTTAATTTTGCTCGGTCGACCCGATATCGGCTATCTTCTCATCCCTGTCGTCCTTTTCGGTTCTTTCCTCCGGTCGAGTCCCCCCCTTTCTTTTCCTCACCCCGCTCCCCCTTGCTTTGAGAGAAGAGCCTGTAGGTTGGCAAAGTAGACCGATCTAGAGTCTTTTCTTTTGGAATAGGGTTCCGACATTCTTCCCTCCTTCCCGTGATTTTATGAAACTACGCCGGTTTCCTTTATTCCTTTCCCTCTAGGTTTCTGATGACAGTCTTGCTCTTGTAGCAGTCTTTTTCTGGCCCTACCCCTTCTGTTCGATTGTATTTCCCCCCCCCCTCCCTTTTTTCTCCTTTCAGGAGTCAAATTAACTTTCTTTTACTGATTTATTAAATCGCTCCTTCCTGTTTCTTTTTTCCCAAATTCCACTTGACCGTTCCCCCCCTACCCCCATCCCCATTGGTGATTAACGAATTCTTTCCCCTTCTCCTCCCTTTGGAGAGTCCTAGACACGTCTTCACCGCTCCTCCCTCTTGGATACAATTTCTGATTGAAGCGCCCTTTCTCCCTTAGACGATTCTGGTTTTTTCTGACCCCTATTCCCCTTGTCCTCGTGGTACTCTCTCCCTGGACCCGTCCTAAGTGCAGGGGGAAGGAACTTTTTTTTCGTTTGTAACTCCTCTTCCAGACGGTCGGCGTTCCGTTCATACCAACAAACCCGGTCCCTCCACTCCTCTTTTTCATGAGACTTGTTCCCTTTTCCTGCTTCGGTTTTTCTGTGTGGGCAAGTGACCCTCCTCTGAACTCGTCGTAGTAATCGTTAATCTGTTTCTGGAGTGAGGTGCGTCCGTTCCGGCTTTCCGAAGGGCATGGCGGATGTGAAACCAGTCGGTCCTGAGAACTCTGCTGGGTCCTTCTCACGTATGGATTTTCTCGACCCATCTGGAGCTCTCTTTTTCATAATAACCGTGTTGAGAGTCCCCCCCCCCTCTTCCTATCAACGTTCCCTCCCTGCGAGGACTGGACTGAGTTAATGGGGTTCAATTCCCGTAGCAATGCGTGTAACTGTCCCCCATTTCTCTTCCCCCCACAGATCTCCTCCTGTTCTTTCTTACCCATGATAAAAGAAACTTTCCCCCTTTTTCCCCCAACGCCCAAAGACCTAGAAGGACCCGCTCATTCCACTCACTGCGGCTCGAGAATGGGTGTGCTGTCCTTTTTTCCCAAAGGCTTTCTCATTTTCACCAAGACCTTTTTTTTCCCCCAAAATCGTTCCCCGGACAATCCCCTTCTTTTTCCCTCGACGCACGTATTAAAGTGTCATAAGCTTAGCCCCCTACGAGGTAGATATGCGCAGTACGTAAAGAACCTATTGTAGCCCCAATCTTGTAGGAGAGGATTTTCCTTGCTAGAAGAAGAGATCATGTATCACAGAAGCTTCTCTTGTATATTCCACAGTCCTTTCCTCGTTTGTCTTTCCGGACTAAATCGCATTCTGAGCCCGTCCCCGCGTTAATAAAGCATATATCCCCCCTCTTTTTCTTTCTGGTCGCCTCCTAGAACCAATTTAGTCCCCGTCCGTCAAAAGGTTCTGGCCCATCTCTGCTACGCGAACTGGCTCCCTTCCTTTCCTTCCTTCACCCCTTCTGTTACCTCTCCAGTGCAGTGCTCTTGAGCGCCTTCTGATTACGCTCAAGATACCCCAGAAATGTCGAGCGCGTCGTACGGGTTGGACAGTTATATCCCAACCTCCGAGCTGATTCCTGGCAGTTTTACTCGAAGCGACATGACGGCTGAAGTAAAAGGGACCTTTTTCCCGATCTCCGAGAGTTTTCGTCCCATCTTTTCCTCTTAGTAAATGCCGGAGCCTCCCACGGTCTTCCCCCTCAGACCCTCCGTGAGTGAATTTCCCCTTCGTCAAATCTCATGGGAAATCCCATCCCCTCAGGTCCTCCCCTCTCCGAATTCCCAGTAACGAGAATGGCTGCCTCACTGGAGAACCAACCCCCACAAACCCATTAGATTCGCAAGTTCAAAATCCACGCGGTTTTTCCTTCCATCCTGGTCCTCACCCCTCTTTTCTTTCACTGGTAAGTCCTCTCGGGGAGGACTTTAGGGGCAAATGGGCTGAAGAGATAAAGCCGTCCGCTCTCAAGATCGTCAAGTGATCTCGTCTGTACGACCACAGACTCTTATGGCTCAGGAAGTCAACGCCCCACAATTTCTTTCTTTAAGTGAAGGGATATCGGTCTGGCCTTCTGTCAGATCTTTCTCCCTCCCCCTTGCTCTGGATCCCATTTCTGACCCTCATTGACGAGAGTAAATTCCCCGATAGATAACTCCGATTCAAGTAACCCTCCATTTGCCGCCCAATCATATACTTTCCCAGAGGCTGGCTTTTTTGCCTTGATCTCCCTCCTCTGGTAGAGGGGGGCTCCATAGTTCCCCCCCAGATCCCACTCCTGAAAGTATCGCATTAATCAACCAGCGCCCTCACTTACCCCCCCTTTCCTAGAATCATCCCCCCTCCCCCCCCTCCCTCCGGCGCGTCCCTCTGATATTACTCGGCACGCGGCTGTTTGAAGAGGCCCGGTATAGAATATATTTTTTTTTTCCCGGTCCTCTGTAGAAAGCTCGCATATTGATAATATTAGCCTTCATGAGTCATAACCTCCCCCCCTCCCCCAACAGTTGCTTTAAAAGATATTTCCCCCGGTCTGATCTGATAGGCTATACGAGCATAACTTCCGTAAAAGACCCCCCGAGGACTCCAAACCCCTTTAGAGTGGAATGAACTTATCATCTTTCCTCTCATCTAGAGGTCAGGACCTCCCGCCCCTTTCCCCCGTTTGAACAGAGAGTGGATAAGATCCCCCCTTCCCCAAGCGACCCCTCTAACTTTCACCCCCTCCCACCCCACTGGATGGAAGATTCGACCCATTTATATTCATGACTCCGTCTATGTTCCCAGGGACTCTACTTCCTCTTCTAGACCTCCCCCGGCTTTTCCTCCTGGGAAACCCCTTTTTCACTATCACATTGCCGCCGGTCTCCCCTGGATCATCTCCAGGAACGGTTTTTACCATCAATCGACCGTCTCGCTCTCCTTGCGAGCACTCCTTACTAGTCTTACCCCAGAAACCTTTTTTCCCCCATCTCGGATTAGCGAATGGGTCATAAGAATCAGTACTCTGCTCTTTTCACCAATACCATGCCAGCAGCTTTTTCCCCCCCTCCCCCTTTAGTCTAAGATAATGACTCTCCTCTCATCACTCCAGACCTGACCCCAAGGACAGAGGTTCTATTGCTATTAATGTACCCTCAACCCGATGACAGACCTTTTCAAAACTTTCTCTACCCAGAAGATCTTGACTCTCCCCCTCATAAGAATTTTTTTGTTTCGAAGAGCTTTCTCACCCAGCCAGGAGACTGATAACGTCTTTTATTCTCATCTTGCAGGACGAAGGCTATAAACGCTGCTAGAAAGATATGCTTCGGTTGTCTCCGTTTTTTCTCTCCTACTTAATGGAAAGGTTTTTTAGCCTCGCTCACTCTTGTAGTAGTATTCTGCGTGCGTGTCCAATCAGATCCGCCTTTCTCTGCCGCTTCCCCGATTTTGAACCCCCCTTCGAAGTACTTGAGAAGGTAGCAAATGATAGTCAGAAATGCCGATTTGACCCCCTCTAATGGTCTATTTCTGAGGCCCATCTGCCCCCTTCAAGACGAGACGTCCGTCTCCTTATTATAGACTTTAGATTGCGACGCCCCTTAGTGGAGAGTCAGGTCTTTTCCCCCTCCCCGGCTCTTTTGAGCCGATCGCCCTGGCCATTAGCTTTTTGTCGATGTGTGATATGCTTCCCTTTTCCCCCTTTTAAACGTGGCGTAGACTCTGCGATTGAGTTTGCTCCTTATCTCTCTTCTGTAGTTCTCCTTTTTGCTTGAGTTATCTCCTTCCCCCTCGCCGCTGCGAATGAGAAGGCCTCTTTACGCCGAGCTTTGCGAGCTTGAGGGGGCCCCGTCTTCTCCCCCCCCCTGGTTTCCTCGGATGGACGCGAATCCTGCCCTTGCCTCCATTTATTTGCCCCCCTTTTTTGACATCGCTGTTTTCCTTCTTATTCTTAGTCATGAATTGACCTGGCCGAGCCTCTGGAAAGATTCCTTTTTTTTCCCCCCCTTCTCCTTGATACACTAGGAGGAGAGACCACCTTTTCTTCCTCCGAAATCGTTCAGCCTTGTCGGAAAAGGAATATTTTTTTTCCCTTTCCTGAGAGGTTTTTTTTAGGTACTGAGTACCAGGGTTTTGGTTTTTAACTTTCTTTCTCTTTCGTTTACCCAGGAGCGCTTCACATTGTCACTCCCTGGAGTTTTGAGAGTGGTAATTTTTTTCCTTCCAAACCCTCTCCAGGACCCAAAGATTTCCCGATAGAATTTCATTCCCGGCGGATGTGACTCCTTCGAGTTAGGTATCTAGTCGCATTTATCTTTTTTCCTTTTTATGGATTATTTCCCCCCTTTTTTTCCAGCCTGCAAGATGGAGACTCAGATATCCTTAATTTGATAGCCCTTCGCGGAGGTATCGGAACTCAATCCGCTATTTTCTCCGTGACACCCCCCCATAAGCTATTCTTCTTCTTCCTTGAGGAAGAATAAGTCATACTATACTCCCCTGATACGGTTTTTTCAATTTGACCTGAAGTATTCCCGGGATTGTAGATTCGTACTCTGAGGCTCTCGGTCCTCGGTCTCAGTGTCCCCCCCCAGACTAATTCGAACTGCGGGTCACACCTTGCGACCCCCCGTGGAGGGTTCACCTTTTTTCCCTCGCGAATTGTTTCTAGGAGTTGATCCCCCGCGCCCCAGTTGCTCAGTACTGAATTCTTTGATTTGATTGAACCCTGAACTTTAAATCGCTCCAAGGCGCTCTTTCTCTCCTTCTCTCTCTTCCCTTCCAGCTTGATGGTTTCCAAAAGAAATTTCTGACCCCATTGAATTTCATCCTACTCGGATGTACCATCCCCTCGGCGATCGTCCTCATTTGTCTTGCTTGATTCCCCAGGACCAGGCCTCTCCTTCTCGAGTCCTCCTAATAGATTGTGAGTTCGCTTTTCTCTCCCTGGTTCCGGACATTCGCCAGATCAGAATCTTTCCGAGCTTATCTGCCTTAAATCATCCGTATTTACGCAATCTGCTGGTGAGCTGAACTTGTTTTCCAAGTCCGTCCTGTGATTGGTCAAATTGCTCTTTCCCGCCGCTTTTTTTCTTTCCCCTCCACCGATTTCTTTTGTAATTGACATTTTTGACATTCGTCCTCCCTCCAGGATTTCTGTGTTCGTTAGTTTTTTAGAGATTTTCTTACATAGCGGCTCTCCTTTTCTATTCCATGACCGGTCCCCACTAACATATCCGCCTTGGTTGTCCTTTCTGAGTCCCTCTTTAGCATGCGGCGGCGCCTCGAGTGAGGATAGAAGTCTCCCCCTCTCCCCCTGCCCCGCTTGGGAGACATATAGTGCCCGAGCGACACGCCTCTTCTGAACTATCTCCTTTTTTTTTTTCTTAGAACCAAGATGCACACTTTTTGAATTTGTTTTGGATAGTAAAGGTCTGCTTGACCCGTCTCTTCGTGTGTGAAGAGGTTTGTTGAAGGTCCGTTGAAATCCTAGCCCCCGGCCGCTTCGGCGCGTTAGACGCTTCCACCCCAGGGATCTACCCTTCGCCTATTTTTAATGATCTTTTCATTGAGTCTTCCGTTGTACGGCCGTTTTCTTACCCGTTTAGTGAAAAAGTCCCCGCTCGATAGTTCTTTTGCCAAGCGACTCTTTGAGGTTAAGTCTTTCCTCTGTCTCCTTCAGTAATTGATTTTCCCCCGTCTTAGGAACTCGCGGACCAAGGACTTCCTGTATCGACAAGTAGATATCTATCTTCAATCGTTTTGTTGAGAGCTCTCCATCTTGTTCGATACCCCGCCTTAGAGGGCATGGACGATTTTCCTCTACTCCTTTTTCACCCCCTAGCCTCCTTCCTCCCTCACGTACTCCCCCAAGAATACTGAACATCCCCCCTCCCCTCGCGAGGCTTCTTGTCAGACACGTTCCTCCCCCCGACACGCGCCCACCGAAGACTGACCCATCTCATGAAATCCCTTCGTCTTTTCCTTAGGACTGGTGTGGATTGAGTTAGAAAGAGAAGATTGTCTTCTTCACATCAAGGTTTCAACCCTGTCCCCCGGCAATTTCTGACTGGAGCAATACTTTAACCCGCCTCCCCTTCTCAGTTTCTACGCCCACCCCTCACTCTTTCAGATCTGCGTAATCGTCCCTCCCTCCCTTCACGTCCCTATTTTTTTTTTTTTTACTCCCCACCTAAGGCTCTTTTAACCTACGTTCTGGAAGAAGCAGATCAGGAGTCCCTCTCTTTCCTCCTTTTTCAAGCGATGATTTTCTTTCCGGTCATTCATAGACCCCCTTTTTTACTAGTGCGCCCGATCTTCCCGATAATTGGTAGACCTGCCTCTACCACTTTGTCCACTTCCCCCTCGCCCCGCATTTTTTATGAGAAGGCTCCCGTCGCAATGGGTGCCTTCCTCCCCCCCCATTCATTTTTCAAGGTAATACTGAACAGCCGATTCTGATTTCGCCTGCTGATTCCCTCTCCGCACCGCTCTATTCAGAAACTCTCCTAGTCGAAGTTGTCCGACTCGTTCTCCCCAAGCCCCCTCGCGAGGGACTTCCGGAATCTAATATTCCCTTCTCCCCGGATGAAGTCCCGCATTGCCCTCCTGTGAGATCCCCCCTCTATCTTGTCTAAATAATATCCTCGTCCATTGATGTACGCCAATTTTTTTTTAGCCCCCCACCCCTCCTTACTCCCCCTCTGATCATCATCTTTCCCTTCCCTCGCCCTCCCTTGGGTCCTTCGTTTAAAGTCCCTTTTCCATCCTGAATAGAGAAACTTTTTTTTAGCATTTTTTCCTCGGCATCCGTCACCCCCCCCCAATAGATGGCTTCACCTTTCCCCATACCCATCTTTTTTTTCCTCTTTTCCCATATGGAACGAGTCATCCCTCCTTTTTTTGAGACTGGAGGAAAATTTTTCAACTCTGTAAGAGCTCGCACAGCCTTAAGGATCTACAATCCCGAGTCACTCGATCTGCGTGTTCTTTCCCCCCCCCACATGTACCAGAAATTAGCTCTCTTTCGTCTCAAGGACGTTCTTCCCTAACGTACTACCAGTACCAAGATCTCTGCCGTGCCGGGGATAGCGGGAGGGTTTCGGAAACATAGTACGCAGCTCCCTGATATCTAGGCTCCTCGGCCTACCAAGCCGCCATCTGCCCTCTCTGGATCAATTCGTCGAGAACCTAAGGCAAACCCTCCACGGCGACTTACAATCATAACTCGTTACAGTCTTGGTCATGCGTCCTCTCGAAATCCGTTTTTTCCTATAGTGTTCCCTTCAAGAGAACCTTCCCCCGCTCCCCCTCCCTGCAGACCTGTTTTTTTTCCCTCCAATTTGTGCAACCACCAGAGAAAAGACAAGTACCCGTTCCCCTCCCTTCCCCCCTCCCCCCTGCCCTTTATAAGGCGTCCCCCTCTATTTGCGATGTCCCCTTGGAAGAGGCCGTGCTTTTTCTCTATTCTGTCTAACCGGACTCCTTTTTGACAGAGGCCTCGTTCCCCCCCCCCCCGCATCGAATTATTCATTCGGCACTAAACGAAAATCCCGAACAGCTCCTGTTCACCCCTCCCCTGTCCCTTTGCGTTCACCTTTTTCCTTATTTCTAGGATCACATTTTCCCCCCCCCTCGTCCCCCGCCAGCGTCTCCCAAAGATCTGACCACCCTCTCGAGTTCAGTTGATGACTCGCTCTCTGAGAGAGGGAGTCCCCCTTAAGAAAGGTCACGATCACGAAGCTCTCTCTCTTCTTTTCCTGCCTACTGACAAGAGCCAAGCTTACCCTCCCCTTGATGGCCGATTCTTTCCCCTTAAAGCACCTCTTCTTTATCCCTTGCGTAATCCCAATGTCCGCCGTCTCCGCGTGACGCTCGAGTTCAGGCCCACCCCTTACTACCCCCCCCTTCCTCTTCGCCCCTCGGCTAAGAAGTAATACAGGCTTTCATCGCCTCCTAAACGCGGTTCCGTCTCGAAGGCGCTCCATCCATTTCTGAAGATCCCCGTTCGCCCTCTGGCACATTGCTTAAACTCCCTTCTTCCGCACGCCAAAACTCTTCTTCGTGCCTCCCTCCAGAACTAGAGCCGATAAGAAAAGCGGCGCCTCCTCCTGATGCATTCGTCGGCTAGCCCGAGATAAAACCTCCCCTTCATCCCCCGTTTTGTTTTTCTAGGCGATGATAGAATTTTCCCCTGCAATGATTCAAACTGGGAGTACCTCGCCTATCTGAGGACTTATCTCCCTTTCTTTTTTTTTTCCTAATCTCTTTTTTTTTTTGAGAGTACCTCCCTCCTGCCGCGTAGAGATTGATTAATCTGCTTCCTGAGTTGAGATAGAGCCCTCTCGCTGACCTGGAGCTCCCCCCTTTTTTCACGGTTGTGCAATCATCCTTCCTTCTTCCGAGGTTGCAATACGGTCGGACGGTTAGAGCCTTTCCTCCCCTTCTTTTTTCTGTTATTATTCTCCGCTTCTTCCGAGCAGACCTCGCTTTAGAATTCTATTCCGAAACTGGTATAGAATTCTTCTCGCGCTTGCTCTTGGCTGGAAGGACTTCGCATCTTTTCTCGCCCCG